>ENA-UEPG01000261-UEPG01000261.1-human-gut-metagenome-genome-assembly--contig:-NODE-261-length-56000-cov-8.380112_pt1 | contig 56000 bp, 54 predicted proteins | sample MGYA00242893_ERZ507902 | MGnify/ENA primary metagenome ERZ507902 (study PRJEB26167, sample SAMN06115491) | human gut metagenome | host: Homo sapiens | place: China:Gansu | collected 2015-04-23 | study...
TTCATCATGATCGGGCCGTTCTTGCCGTCGCGGTACAGCACGTTGTAGATCGTGCGCTCGTCGTTGCGCTTGAAGACCCCGATGTAGTAGATGCCCTTCTCGAAGAAGGCCTTGTCGCTCACCTTGGTGATGACGTAGCGGCCGTCCTTCGTGAAGACGATCACGTCGTCGATGTCCGAGCAGTCGCATACGAATTCGGCGTCCTTCATCGACTTGCCGATGCCGAAGAAGCCCTCGGCGCGGTCGACGTAGAGCTTGGCATTGGTCACGGCGACCTTCGTGGCCTCGATGTTGTCGAACTCACGCAGCTCGGTGCGGCGCTCCTTGCCCTTGCCGTACTTGTCGCGGATACGCTCGTAGTAGGCCACGGCGTACTCGGTGAGATGGTCGAGGTCGTACTGCGTGGCCTTGATGTCCTCCTCGATCTGACGGATCTCGTTGTCGGCCTTGTCGCTGTCGTAACGCGAGATGCGGATGAACTTCAGTTCCGTCAGGCGCTGCACGTCGGAGAGCGTGACCTCGCGGCGCAGCCGTTTCTTGAACGGCTCCAGCCCCTTGTCCACGGCGGCGTAGGCCTCTTCGCGGCTCTTGCAGCCCTCGATGAGCTGGTAGAGCTTGTTCTCGATGAAAATGCGTTCGAGCGACGCGGCATGCCAGGCTTCGTTCAGTTCGCCGAGCCGGATCTCCAGCTCGCGCCCCAGCAGCCACCTGGTATGCTCGGCCGAGCGGCGCAGGATCTCGCTCACGCCCAGGAAATGGGGTTTCTCCTCCCAGATGACGCAGGCGTTGGGGGCGATCGAAACCTCGCAGTCGGTGAAGGCGTAGAGGGCGTCGATGGTTTTGTCGCTCGACTCGTCGGGCGAAACCTGGATGATGATTTCGACCTTGTCGGCCGTATTGTCATCGACCTTCCTGATTTTGATCTTGCCCTTGTCGTTGGCCTTGATGATCGAATCCTTGATCGACTCGGTGGTCGTGGTATAGGGGATTTCGGTGATGGCGAGCGTGCGTTTGTCGATCTTCGAAATCTTGGCACGCACCTTCACCGCCCCGCCCCGCAGGCCGTCGTTATAGCGGCTCACATCGGCCATGCCGCCCGTCGGGAAGTCGGGATAAAGCTGGAATTCGCGCCCTTCGAGGTGTGCGATGCAGGCATTGATGAGCTCCAAGAAGTTGTGGGGCAGGATCTTCGACGCCAGACCCACGGCGATGCCGTCGGAGCCCTGCGCCAGCAGCAGCGGAAACTTGATCGGCAGCGTGACGGGTTCCTCCTTGCGGCCGTCGTAGGACAGCATCCACTCGGTGGTTTTCTTGTTGAAGACCACTTCGGAGGCGAACTTCGACAGGCGCGCCTCGATGTAACGCCCCGCGGCGGCCTCGTCGCCCGTGAGGATATTGCCCCAGTTACCCTGACAGTCGATCAGCAGGTCTTTCTGCCCCAGCTGCACCAGTGCGTCCTTGATCGACGCATCGCCGTGCGGGTGGTACTGCATGGTCTGTCCCACGATGTTGGCCACCTTGTTGTAGCGCCCGTCGTCGACGACCTTCATGGCGTGCAGGATACGCCGTTGCACGGGTTTGAGGCCGTCCTCGACATGGGGTACGGCGCGTTCGAGGATCACGTACGAAGCGTAGTCCAGGAACCAGTTCTTATACATGCCCGTCAGTTTGCGCACGCCCCCTTCGTCCTGCGTCAGGCGGTCGAACTTGCCCGCCCTGGCCGGGGCGTCGGCCGCATCGCCGGCGGTCTGAGGGGTCGGGGCCTCTTCGTTGAGCGGCTCGTCCCGCCCGATGGTATCTTTTTCTTCTGCCATATTGCTTAGTTGATTGCGAGATCCTGCTCGACGATGTCCTCCTCGATGCGCAGGTTGTCGATGATGAAGCCCTGCCGTTCGTAGGTGTTCTTGCCCATGTAGAACTCCAGCAGGTCGTGGATCGGGTCATCCTTGGTGATGCGAACCTTGTCCAGGCGGATATTCTCGCCGATGAATTCGCGGAACTCGTCGGGCGAAATCTCACCGAGGCCCTTGAAGCGCGTGATCTCGGCATTGGTGCCGCAGCGTCCGACGGCCTTTTGCCGCTCCTCCTCGGAGTAGCAGTAAAACGTCTCCTTCTTGTTGCGGACGCGGAACAGGGGGGTTTGCAGCACGAACAGGTGCCCCTGGCGGATCACGTCGGGGAAGAACTGCAGGAAGAAGGTCATCATCAAAAGGCGGATGTGCATGCCGTCGACATCGGCATCGGTGGCGATGATCACCTTGTTATAGCGCAGGTTGTCCATCTCCTCCTCGATGTTGAGCGCAGCCTGCAAGAGGTTGAATTCCTCGTTCTCGTAGACCACCTTTTTGGTCAGCCCGTAGCAGTTGAGCGGCTTGCCGCGCAGCGAAAAGACAGCCTGCGTGCGCACGTCGCGGCTCTTGGTGATCGAACCCGAGGCCGAGTTGCCCTCGGTGATGAAGATCATCGACTGTTCGGCCAGCTCGTGCTTGTCGGTGCGGTGTATCTTGCAGTCGCGCAGTTTCTTGTTGTTGAGCGAAACCTTCTTGGCCGTCTCGCGCGCCTTCTTCTGGATGCCCGAAATGGCCTTGCGCTCCTTCTCGTTCTCGACGATCTTCCGCTGGAGCACCTGCGCCGTCTCGGAATGCTTGTGCAGGTAGTCGTCGAGGTGCTTGCCCAGGAAATCGACGACGAAATTGCGCATCGACACGCCCGGCTCGATCTCCTTGGAGCCGAGTTTGATCTTGGTCTGCGATTCGAAGACCGGGTCGGTGACCTTGACCGAAATGGCGGCGATGATCGACGTGCGGATGTCCGAAGGATCGTAGTCCTTGTGGTAGAACTCCTTGACGGTCTTGGCGATGGCCTCGCGGAAAGCCGCCTGGTGCGTACCGCCCTGCGAGGTGTACTGGCCGTTGACGAACGAGAAATAGCTCTCGCCGTAGCCCGTGCCGTGGGCGATGGCCACCTCGATGTCGTCGCCCGAAAGGTGGATCGGCGCATAGAGCGGCTCTTCGGTCATGTTTTCGTTGAGCAGATCCAGCAGGCCGTTTTTCGAAACGTAGCTGTTGCCGTTGAAATTGAACGTCAGCCCCAGGTTCAGGTACGTATAGTTGCGCACCATCTGCTCGACGTATTCGAGGTTGTAGGCATACTCGCCGAAGACCTCCTCGTCGACGCGGAACGAGATAAAGGTGCCGTTTTTCTCGCGCACGCCGCTCTCCCACCTGTCGCTCACCTCGAGCCCCTTGGCGAAGGTCACCGTGCGGGCCTCGCCGTCGCGTACCGAACGGGCCGTGAACTCGCCGGAAAGCATGTTGACGGCCTTGACGCCGACGCCGTTCAGGCCGACGGTCTTCTTGAAGGCCGAGCCGCCGTACTTACCGCCGGTGTTCATCTCGCTGACGGCCGCCGCGAGCGATTTGAGGGGGATGCCGCGGCCGTAGTCGCGCACCGACACCACCTTGTCCTCGATCGAAATGTCGATCTGGCGGCCGGCCCCCATGATGAATTCGTCGACCGAATTGTCGACGACCTCCTTGATGAGGACGTAAATGCCGTCGTCGGCCTGGGTGCCGTCGCCCAGCTTGCCGATATACATGCCGGGGCGCAGACGGATATGCTCCCGCGGCGAAAGCGTAACGATGGCGTCGTCGCCGTAGCTGTCGTTAGGATTGGTATTGAGTAAATCTGCCATAGTCTATTTTCGGTTTCGGATCTGGGCAAGGGCTGCGCTCATGGCGTCGTGCACCTGCTCCATCAGCACGTGCGTCTCGGTTGAGACGACCTTTCCGGCCGGTACGGGGGGCAGCACGCGGATGGTGATGCGGTTGCCCCAGTTGAACATCGCGTTATTGCGGATAAGCGTCTTGGTGCCGTCCAGCACCACGGGGAGTATCTCCACGCCCGCCTCCCGGGCCAGCGTGAAGGCGCCCGCCTTGAAGCGGTGTATCTCACCGTCTTTCGAACGCGTACCCTCGGGGAAGACGGCGACCGAAGCGCCGCGCGAGATCCACAGCTTGCCGTCGCGCACCATCTGCTCCAGCGCCTCGGAGGCGCGGCCGCGGTTGATGCAGATGTCGCCGTGGAGGATGAGATACTGCCCGAAGAAAGGCGTCTTGAAGACCTCGCGCTTGGAGACCCAGCGGAAATTGAGCGGGATGTAATAGAGCGTCGGGATGTCGATCACCGTATTGTGGTTCAACACGATGACGTAGCTTTTCTTCCGGTCGACATGTTCGAGCCCCTCCACACGCTGCCGCCAGCGGGGCGGAATGGCGAAGAAGGTGCGCACCAGGATGCGTGACAGCTCGTGCACCACGCGGCGGCCCTTGTCGAAGGGATAGCACACGACCAGCGCTAGGGCCGACAGGATCATGAAGAAGGTGCACAGCAGCACCAGGAAGATATAATAAACCGCGCTTATCATAGTTTCAGCATTTTTTGCCGGGCATTCCCGCCCCGCCGTGCCTGCCCTGCTGCCGGATCGCGTCGGAAACGGCATGGCGGAGCGTTCGGAATCACATCGGGGGACAATGAGCCATAATAATTCAATCTGCAAATTTAGGAATTATTCGCGGGATTCCAGCCTCGCGGCGCACGATTTTTCAACAAAATTTCGACGACACCTATTTTATCGGGGACAGCCCTCCCCCGCTTTCCGCGACGCAGAAAGCGTACGCCGACAACTATCCAGAGGCGGAAGGCAGACGGCGGCACAGAGGCGGGGATAGTTGCGGGGGCACAAAGGCGGAATGCTGACGGGAGGGGGCGGGGCGCGGCAGCCGGCCGGCCGCCGCGGGTGATAGACAGCAAAGCGGGAGATTCCGTTTTGAATTTCCTGCCTTTTTTATAACTTTGCGCCATACATATTAGCGAAAGCTATTGTTTTTGGGTAGATAAAACGACCAATTTTAACGAAGCCAAGAAAACAGTAGTACTCCCGCGTCACGCGCGGGCTCTACCTGTTTGGCTTCGGGTGCTTGGTCGTACCCATCTACCGACAGAGGGGAGTCCGCGTTTTTTCATACATGAACGGCCGCCCTCCCCCGGAAAAGGATAATTTTTTCGTAAAATTTAGTACTATGCATTGCAAAGTATAAATATTTTTACATATCTTTGCCCCATCAACTAAAATGCAGTGCAGATTACAAACAACGACAGAATAGTATGAAAAAACTTATCTTCCTCATCGTAATACTGGCGCTGGCCGCCGCAAACGCATTCGCAGCCCGCATCTATCCGGCCGAGGGCCGCGTGGTGGACGAACAGGGACAGGCCGTGGAGTACGCTACGGTCGTGCTGCTGAAAGGCAGCGACCAGGTGGCGGGCATGGCCACCGACAACACGGGCCGCTTCGTGCTGAAAGTGCCTTCGGGCGAGTATACCCTGTCGGTACAATACCTCGGGTTCGACCCCGTCGTGCGGCAGGTGCGGGTCGAGGAGAACAACGACCTGGGCGAGATCGTGATGAAAAGCTCGGCGACCCGGATCGAAGGCGTGGTGGTCAAGGCGCAGCTCATCCGCCGCGAGGCCGACCGCTTCGTGGTCGACGTGGCCAACGCCCCTGCGGCGATCGGCAAGGACGGCATCGAGCTGCTGGAACGCGCACCGGGCGTTTGGATCGACGACGAGAAGATCTCGATAAACGGCAAGTCGGGCTCGAAGGTCTATGTCAACGACCGCGAACTGCGCATGGAGCCCGAGCAGCTGCTCACCTACCTGCGCTCGCTGCGCGCCGAGGAGATCCAGAAGATCGAGGTCGTACCGACGACAGGTGCCGACTACGACGCCGATTCATCGGGCGGCATCATCAGGATCACGCTCCGCAAACGCCGCGAGAACGGGTTGGACGGGTCGCTGTCGATGCGCACCACACAGAACGCGCGCCACCATTTCTATACGCCGAGCGGCAACATCAACATCCACACGGGCCGCCTCGACCTCTACGCCTCGGCATGGGCCGACCTGGGCAGGGACACGGCCGTCTCGGACGAACACACCGATTACACCACGGGCAATACGAACCTCACGTCCCATTCGGAAATCGCCGAACGCGACCGCAACTTCGGCGGCAGCATCGGCTCGGTATTCGAAATCAACCCCAAGCACAGCATCGGCGCCGAGTTCGAATACTGGCGCAACAACGAAAAGGGCCCGAACGACTCCTATACCGACTTCACGGACGCGGGTGCCGTAACCCGCACGGAAAGCCGCTACGGCATACACAACATCCGCGACAACTACTCGGCGACGTTCAATTACATCTACAAACTCGACACGCTCGGCTCGACATTCAAGCTGCTGGCCGATTATACGCGCCGCGCAACAAACGCCGACAACGACAATTTCAGCCGCATAACCTCCCCCGCGTCAGTCGTCGACTCGACCTACCGCGACAACTCGTCGAGCCTCTACGACATCACGACCGCCACGCTGGCCCTCGACAAGAAATTTTCGCCCCGCTGGTCGCTGCGCGCGGGCGCCAAGTTCACCTACAACGACATGCACAACGACGCGCTCTACGAATACGTGAAGGACGGCGCGTGGGTGCGCAACGACAACCAGAGCTTCACGATCAACTATACGGAGAACATCGCGGCGGCCTACGGCATCGCCTCGGCCAACCTCGGGCGCTGGAGCCTCGTGGCAGGGCTGAGGGGCGAATACACCCACACCCGGGGCAAGGGCGGCGACATCTCGCAGAACTACTTCAGCCTCTTCCCCAACGCGAACGTCTCCTATGCCCTGACCAAAGACGGGGCCTACTCGCTCATCGCCCAGTATGCCCGCACGATCGAGCGCCCGCGCTTCTGGAGCCTCAACCCGCAGCGGTTCCAGATCTCGGACTACACCTACCAGACGGGAAACCCCGAACTCGACCCGGCTTACAAGCAGGACATCAGCCTGACGCTGGTGCTCAAGCACAAGTACACCCTCACGGGCGGCATGACGATCCAGCGCGACGAGATACAGCAGACGATACGCCCCGACGCGGACGACCCGGCGCGCCTGTGCCTGGCGTGGACAAACTTCGACACGACGAAAAACTATTACCTCACGGCCAACGCACCGTTCCAGTTCACCAAATGGTGGACGCTGAACCTCAACCTCACCTACATCCGGCAGGGGCAGCGCATCGACGAGCACAGCGCCGAAAAACATTACAACTTCTATTTCGTAAACAGCTCGACGACCTTCTCGCTGCCCGCGAAATTCTACATCGACCTGTCGTACCGGTTCCAGAGCCGCATGGACTTCGGCAACTGCTGGGTAAAACCGCTCCATTTCCTGAACGCCGGAATCAAGAAGCGTTTCGGCGACAAGTTCACCGCCTCGTTCTCGGTGCGCAACCTGATCGAGCGCCCGCAGCACATCGGCGCCCGCGGCGACGGGTTCGTGCGCATGGTCGACGTCAAACAGCAGTGGAACGACCGCAGCTTCACGATCGGGGTGACCTACAACTTCAAGTCGGGCAAAGCCTTCAAACGCAAGGCGGTCGAAGCGGGTTCGGCCGACGAGAAGAACCGCCTGTAAAGTTCCCGGGGCAGCACCGAGGGTCACAGCCCGGATCGCGTGACCGGGAATGCAACAATCCGGAATGCAGCAACCCGAATCACGACATCCCGGAACGTACACAGCTCGGCGGCACATAGCATCCCAACGTGCACAGCAGCGCACAGCACCGCGGGACACGCAGCCCGGATTGCGCGCACACCGCGGAACACAACCCGAAACGCAGCATCCTGAAACGCATCCCTCCCGGCCAGTCGGTCGGGAGGGATGCGTTTGGCCGTTTGCCAAAGGCCGGCAGGGAAAGGCAGACGGCAATGGCTAAACTCATTCCGAACGATATTCAAGCGTATGTATTTTCTTTTTCAATCTCAATACCTCCGTCGAAAAAACAGATTTATTGCTCAATTCCAGTGAATCGTATATTAATATTTCTATCTTTGTGTATGCTATGTTCTTTGCAGCAAAGACAAATGGGAATTCCCATTTAAATTCTTTAATATTAGACAAAATTATTTTACCCGACACAGAAACCGACTTTGAAAAATAATAGAGGTAGTAAAGGTGGTTGGGCGCAATTCACAAATGTGCAAAAAAAACTAATGAAGGATGAAACTCGAAGATCGAATAAAATTGTTGATACAACTTCTGAAAAGTAGAGGAATCCAATTTGAGAAAGGATTGACAAACGAGGAATTGATAACAGTCGAAGCAAATTTCGACATAACATTTCCACCGGATTTACAAACATTATTATGTTTGGAACTGCCTGTATCGAAAGGATTTGTCAATTGGAGAAAAGCACTTTCATCAAAAGAATACGAAGATGAAGTATTCGACAAATTGAATCGGCCGCTTGAAGGAATGTTATTCGACATTGAGAATAATGCGTTTTGGGACGAGAATTGGGGTGAAAAACCTGAAATATTCGAACGGCAAAAAGAAATTGCGACAGAAAATTTCAAGAAATATCCGAAATTGATACCGATTTATTCTAATCGTTACATTCCGAGTAAGCCGCATGAGACAGGAAATCCCATCCTATCCGTACATCAAATGGACATTATTTATTATGGATTTGACTTAGCGACCTATTTTCGAAACGAATTTCATTTGAGACTGCCTGACAATTTTGAAATTCCACAAAGTCCGAAATATATTGAATTTTGGAGCGAGCATACAAGTTGAGAAACACACCCAACTCGGACCTCTGAGGGCGGATGACGCGGAGCATTCGCCTTTTGCCGCCCGCATCAACTTTTGTTTCAGCGGACAGCGGACGTGCGCCGCTCTCCGCCCCGAAGCCAATCGCCGGCACGTTGGGCACAAGCCTGACAGCTCAAAATCAAAACGATAAAATGATATGAATTGGATAGAACAAAAGCACAAACTATTCGAAGAATTATAGCAGCCTCTTTTTGCCGAGCGCGGATGTAAGAAGAGAGGTGGGGAGTTTTATAAAGAAATCAAATGAAGGACAATTTAGCGATCGCTATGAAACTGAATTCGTCGGGACACCAAACGCATGCCCTACCTGGTGGTTTACGACAAGGATACGCACCGTACCGTAACGGGACTGGTCGGTATCACGTTCGGGGGAAACGAGCCAGACAGGAACGGACTGTTCGCCACGGTAATGAACGGCCCGGTAGACGTAGCCGGGAACCGGATTACAGGTGTGCTCGACGAAGCCAGGTTATCCCCCGGCATGCAAGCGGCATTGTTCGGCCAACGGGAGGAAACCGGCTATGCCAATCCGGTGATCGTCACGTTGGATTTGATGCCCTGTGTTATTCGAGCGCACCCAGTTCGGGGTCTACGAAACCAATATTTCGGTTCCAGCCCAAGCCGACCCGGCTGAATTCCCCGCCCGGCTTTCGATGGCAGGACAGAGCGAGGTGCGGTATATAAATTGCTGCATGACGGGAAAAACACCTCGTCATGCAGCAATTCTATTATCTGGCAGTCCTGTTCGTAGCGGGCGGCATCGGCTCGGCGCTCATCGTCGCGGCCGACCTGCGTACGCGCCGGCAACCGATGCGCATTATGGAAAGCGTATGGGTACTCACCGCCCTCTGGGCCAGTTTTTTCGGGCTATGGGCCTATTTCGCCCTCGGACGCGCCACGCGGCACATGCCCGTGCAAAACAACGGCACCGGAAAGCAGAAAGACTCCGCGAAAATCAGCGAGCCGGCAAAAGGCGGCGGCATCGGGGAAACCGGGAACGAGCGGCAGGTCGACAGCGCCGGGCAGAAGGTAGGAAACGAAAAGCCCGGAACGGACGGACGGGGCGGAGGCTTGGGGCCGGAAGCGGCGAACGGGAAGCCCGGAACGGACGGACGCAAAGACATGTCCGTAGCGGGAACGGATTTATGGAAGGTTTCGGAGCCAGAACGGGCCATGAACATGCCGGAACCGGGGATGCACGGGATGCAGATGGAGAACGGAACCACGACAGGAGCGGACGGGGCGAAAGATATGCCCGGAATGAAAGGGACGGCGCTCAAAGCGGGCATGGCAGATGAGGCGGGCATACCGGACATGGCAAGCGGAGCGAGCATGCCGGGAATGGCAGACGGGACGGACATGCCCGGGATGACAAACGGGACGAAGATGTCCGGGACGGCCGGGCCCCGGGGTATGGAAGGCATGGACGGGATGAGTGATATGCCCGGGATGAAGGGGCGGCCGCGGTGGCAGTCGGTCGTCTTGTCGACGCTCCACTGCGGGGCGGGGTGCACGCTGGCCGACATCGTCGGCGAATGGTTCCTCTTCTTCGTCCCGGTAGCCATAGGCGGAAGCATACTGGCAGGGACATGGGTCGTGGATTACCTCCTGGCCCTGGCATTCGGCATCGGGTTCCAGTACGCCGCGATCCGGGGCATGGAACGCACGCTCCCGCGCGGCGAAGCGATACGCCGTGCCGCCAAAGCCGACATACTCTCGCTCACGGCATGGCAGGCCGGCATGTACGGCTGGATGGCCGTGGCGATCTTCGCGCTCAACGGCGGTGAGGCAATGCCCCGCACCTCGTTCGTATTCTGGTTCTCGATGCAGGTCGCCATGGCATGCGGATTCCTCGTGGCGCTGCCCGTAAATATCCTCCTGATCCGGGCCGGTATAAAAAAAGGAATGTAGCCGCACCGCATCCCCGGCGGCCGGCCGTGAAATTTACGCGGCTTTGCCCGAAAACTCCGATTTAATCGTTACCTTTGCGCCGACAGCGGAAAAACCGCGACGAAACGTAATTTCAGGTATACACAGGAAAACTTTATGGAAACAAGCACCAATTACAGCAAGACAGCCGGCGTGCGCAGGGCTGACAAGTCCGAGAACACCACCCTGTTCCGCAACGTCTACCTATGGATGACGATGGCCCTCTTCATCACGGGCGCAACGGCCCTGACGGTCTCCGACTCGCCGACGCTGCTCAATGCCATCTTCGGCAGCAAAGTCGCATTCTTCGGCCTGATCATCGCCGAACTGGCGCTGGTCATCATCCTCTCGTCGTTCATCTTCCGCATGTCGTTCCTCACGGCAACGCTGATGTTCATCGCCTACTCGATCCTCAACGGCGCGACGCTGGCTTCGATCTTCCTGCTCTACACCGCATCGTCCATCGCATCGACCTTCTTCGTGACGGCCGGCACGTTCGGCGCCATGGCGCTGTTCGGGTATTTCACCAAACGCGACCTCTCGGGCATCGGGAACATGGGTTACATGGCGCTTATCGGCATCATCATCGCAACGGTGGTGAACCTTTTCCTGCGCAGCGAAACGATGATGTGGGTGATAACCTACATCGGCGTGCTGGTGTTCGTCGCCCTCACGGCCTATGACACGCAGAAGATCAAGAAGATGGTGATGAACGCCGAGGTCGTGGACGAATCGACGCAGAAAATCGCACTGCTGGGATCGCTGACCCTCTACCTGGACTTCATCAACCTGTTCCTCTACCTGCTCCGGATTCTCGGAAGCCGCAAGTAGGCAGGCACCGACAACACAAAAGGGACGGGATACGCTGGCGCGTCCCGTCCCTTTGCTTTCTACCCCGGAGCCGGGCTAAAACTGCACCTGGGGTGCGGTTTCGGTACCTTCGGCAGCCTCGAAGTAGGGCTTCTGCCCGAACCCGAACAACTTGGCCACCAGGTTGGCCGGGAAGCGGCGCACGGCGACGTTGTAGGTCTTGGCCACCTCGTTGAACTCCTTGCGGGCCACTGAAATACGGTTCTCGGTGCCTTCGAGCTGCGCTTGCAGTTCGAGGAAATTCTGGTTGGCCTTCAGGTCGGGATAACTCTCCGACACGGCGATCAGGCGCCCCAGCGCCGAGCGCACCTGCGCCTGCGCCTGCTGGAACTCGGCGAGTTTCTCGGGCGTGAGGTCGTCGGCCGAAAGGTTGATCGAGGTGGCTTTCGCACGGGCCTCGGTTACGGCCTCGAAAGTCTGCGACTCGTGTGCGGCATAGCCCTTGACCGTGTTCACCAGGTTGGGAATCAGGTCGGCACGGCGCTGGTACTGCGTTTCGACATTCGACCATGCGGTCTTCAGCCCCTCCTCCTTATTGACAAATCCGTTGTACGTTGCGTAGAAGAAGATCACCACGACGGCGACGACTCCAATCCAAATCCATTTCTTCATAATATAAAGTGTTTTAAATTCATTCCAATCTTATCCCGTCGGGGCCGGGAAAACCATTCCGGCCGCCCGCAAAGCCAGCCTTTGTCCGGCAAACAGCCGCCCGGCACGCCCTGCGGCCTTTACCAGCGCGAGCCGGCACCGCCGCCACCGAACGAACCGCCGCCGAAACCACCGCCTCGCGACCCTCCGCCGAAGCCGCCGAAACCACGCCCCCCGATGATCGTGCCGCCGCCCGCGCCGCCGCCGAAATTGTCGTCGCGCAGGTTTTTGGCCTGTCGTTTGACCACGGCGCCGCAATTCGAGCAGACGTAGGTATATTCGACCAGCCGGTAGTTGGGCGTCACCTTCAGGATGTCGCTCGACTGCTGCCGGAGTGTCAGTTTATGGCATTTCGGGCAACGCTTGCGGGCGTAGTAACCCAGCAGGATCACGCCCATCGGCACTACGACGAACCCGGTGACGATCAGGAAAACCGCCCATGCGGGCAGCTCGTCGCCGCCCGTATCGGCACCGCCCAGATCCAGTTCGCTCCCCTCGAGCAGCTGCGACACGGCTTCGACCCCCTGCACCATGCCGAGGCTGTAATCGCCCTGGCGGAATGCCGGGAGCATGTATTTGAGCTGGATGCGCTTGCAGATCGCATCGGGCAGCACGCCCTCCAGCCCGCCGCCCGTGACGAAACGGATCTCGCGGCGGTCTTTGACCAGCAGGATGCCCAGCCCGTTGTCGTTGCGGGCCTGCCCCACGCCCCACGCGGAGAAGAGGTCGATGGCGAATTCGAAGACGTCGCCGCCCGCGATGTCGTCCACGGCGACCACGGCGACCTGGGCGACGGCCCGCTCGCGCAGCGCCGCGCACAAACGGTCGATATGCGCCACGGCCTCGTCCGAGAGTATCCCGTCGGGGTTCGAGACGTAACGCGTGCGGTCGGCGCGCTGGACATTGGGGATGTCTTCGACGCGGTAGGTTTCGGCCTGTGCCGCGAGGCACGGGACGAACAGCAGACAGAGGAGAAGGAAGCGTTTCATAATCATGGGCAAAAATAGGAAAAATTCCATAAAAGGAACGCGACCGCGCAGGGATTCGTGTTCCGCGGCGGATAAAAACGGTACGCCGGCCCCGAGCGGGCGTCCCGGGCCGGGTTTGCAGGCCGCAGCCGGGCATCGGGCGGGGAAGCAGCCAGGCATCGGGCGGGGATGCGGCCGCCGCACTCCGCGGCCGCAGGGGTCAGCGTGTCAGGATGCGGTAGCTCCACGGCGCCATGTCCTCCTCGACATGCCCGCGCAGTTCGCAGGCAACGCCCGTCATGGCATCGGTGTACATGCCGGCATAGATGCCCGTGTAATAATCGGCATGGATGGCGTAGGGCGAGAGGTTCATCACGGCGACGACGCGGTTGCCCTTCACTTCGCGCACGAAGGTCATCAGGCAATCCTCGGCGTTGTTGCGGATCTCGACCATCTCGCCGCCCGCCTCCCCGGCGGCGAGCGCAGGGTTGGCATGCCGGAGCCCCGCCAGGCGGCGGTAGAAATCCGTGAACGAATTGGCCGCATAGGAGGGGATCGGGTCGCGGTCGAAGAAGGCGAACGAATGGTCGTAGCCGATCTCCTGCCCGGTATAGACCAGCGGCAGGCCGCGCGGCACGACGAACGTGAAGGCGGCCATGATCTCGCGGGCGTCGCCCATGCGCGTGAACTCCGAGCCGTTCCACGAATTCTCGTCGTGGTTGGAGGTGAACACCAGGCGCATGGCGGACTGCGGGTAACGGTTACGGTCGGCATAAATGTAGTCGCGCAGGGCGGTCACGCGTACCTTCTGCTGCGCCACGTCGTTCATCAGGTGGTGCATCTCCCAGGCATAGCAGGCGTCGAAGGCACCCGCTTCGAAGAGGTAAGGCTCCTCGGCCTCGGCCAGCAGGAACAGGTCGGGGTTCACCTTCCGCAGGCGGCGGGCAGTTTCATTCCAGAACTCCACGGGCACGAGCATCGCCATGTCGCAGCGGAAACCGTCGACGGCGTGCCGGCGCACCCAGAACTCCATGGCGTCGGCCTCGGCCCGCCACACGTCGCGGTTCGCATAGTTGAGTTTGGCGGTGTCCGTCCAGTCCCAGGGCACGGCGGGCGCCCCCGCGGCATCGCGCTCATACCAGTCGGCAGGCTTCTCGCCGACCCAGCGGGCGTCGCGCGCCGTATGGTTGGCGACCCAGTCCAGCAGCACCTTCATGCCCAGGCGGTGCGCCTCGGCGACAAACGCATCGAAATCCCCCATCGTCCCCAGCCCGGGGTCGACGGCGCAATAGTCGCGGATCGAATAATAAGAGCCCAGCGAGCCCTTGCGCCCCTCGGCGCCGATCGGATAGACGGGCATCAGCCACACGGCGTCGATGCCCATGTCGCGCAGAAAACCGAGCTTCGCGGCGGCGGCCCTGAGGGTGCCTTCGCGCGTCAGCTGGCGCACGTTCATTTCATAGATTACAGCCTGGTAACTCCACTCGGGATGCAACATAATTTCCATATTTTAATTCGGAATCCGGATTCCGGGATGTCAAATGTACGCTTTTTTCCGGAAAAAATCCGGGCGGCGACCGAATCCGGTGCAATAGGGACAAAATAGCAAGGGGCACATGTAGGTTTATTTCACAAAAATTACTACCTTTGCGCACGATATAAAACGCCTTAGTAAAAATGAAGCATTACCGCCTCTTAGTCCCGGTCATCCTGGCCCTGCTGGTCTCGTCATGTGCCTCGCAGAAACGTGCCTGGTACCTGCAGGACGCGAACCCCTTTACGCCTGAACAAATCGCCGAAAGCGGCCAGATCCGGATCAAACCCCTCGACCGGCTGACGGTTGTGGTCAACAGCAAAGACCCCGAACTGGCAGTGCCGTTCAACTCATCGACCTCGCTGAGTTCCGTGACGGGAGTCGCCTCGTACAGTTCGGCGACCAACCAGTCGCTGCAAATCCGCACGGTGGACGAGAACGGCATGCTCGACATGCCCGTGATCGGGAAGATCGACTGCAAGGGAAAGACCCGCAGCGAACTGGCACAGGCCATCGCCGACAAGATCGTCGAGGGCGGGTATATCAACGACCCGTCGGTCAACGTGCAGTTCGCCGACATGAAGATTTCGGTCATCGGCGAAGTCGCCCGCCCGGGGCATTACGACGTCACGCGCGACAAGATCTCGATCTTCGACGCACTGGCCATGGCCGGCGACCTGACGATCTACGGCATCCGTACGGACGTGGCCGTGGCCCGCGAAGTGGACGGCGTACGCACGATCGAATACCTCGACCTCACATCGAAAGACCTCTTCAACTCGCCGGCGTTCTACATCCAGCAGAACGACGTGATCTATGTCAAGCCCAATAAATACAAGGCACAGGCCGGTGAGATCAGCCAGAACCGCAACTTCTACCTCTCGCTCGTAAGTACGGCCATTTCGGTAGCAACGCTTATTGTAACTCTTACTAAGGTAAAGTAACTCATGGCAGATCAAAATATCAATCCGCACCTGCAGAACGACGAGAACGAAAACGGCAGCGGCCTCACGCTGCACGACCTGTTACAGATGGTTCTGGCCAACTGGTACTGGTTCGCCTTGTCGGTGCTCATCTGCCTCGGCGTGGCCTATTACTACCTGGCCAGCACCCCGAAGATATACAGCCGTACGGCCACCATCCTCGTAAAGGACAGCCGCAAGGGCGGCGACATGGAACTGGGCGCATTCAGCGACCTGGTAGGTTTCCAGAACCGCCGCAACGTCGACAACGAGGTTTACATCCTCCAGTCGCACAGGCTGATGTCCGAGGTGGTAAAGCGCCTCCACCTGACGGTCAACTACTCCGTACGGGACGGGCTGCGGACGCTCGACCTCTACGGCCGCTCGCCCATCGAGGTCGATTTCATCGACGACGACAACCAGCGCCTTTCGCTGGAGGTGACCGAACTCGAGGACGGCCGGATCAAGCTGGCGGACTTCGACGACAAGTACCTCACCAAGCAGGAGAAGCGCAGGGTCATCCGCGCCCAGTACGGCGACACGATCCCCACCCCGCTGGGGCAGATGGTCGTACACAAGACGCCGTTCATGGACTCGACCTACGTGGACAGGCCCATCACCGTCACCAAGAGTTCGCCGATGGTCACGACGAACGCCTACCGCGCCACCGTAAAGAGCGACGTGGCCAACAAACAGGCGTCGATCGTCACCATCTCGATGAACAGCTCCGTGCCCAAGCGTGCCGAGGACGTGATCAACACGCTGATCGCCGTGTACGAAGAGGACGCCATCGCCGACAAGCGGCAGGTATCGGTCGTGACCAACGCCTTCATCAAGGAGCGTATGCTGGCCATCGGACGGGAACTGGGCGTCGTGGACAGCGAAATCGAGGGGATCAAGAAGAGCAACCAGATGATCGACATCACCTCGGAGGCTACCCGATCCATCACCGAGAGCAGCAAATTCAAGGTCGAAGGGCTTTCGATCGAAAACCAGATCAGCGTCGCCAACTACATCCGCGACTACCTCAACAACCCGACGCATGCGGGGGAACTGATCCCGATGGTCGCCTCGCTGACCAACAACGGGATCGTCGCCCAGATCACCGAATATAACGACGCCATCCTGCGCCGCCAGAAACTGCTCGAAAACAGTTCGGAGCGCAGCCCCGTGATCCAGGACATGGACAACGTGCTGGCTGCCGTGCGCCGCTCGATCATCGCTTCGCTCAACTCGCACGTCTCGACGCTCGAAATACAGCTTACGAACATGCGCAAGGAGGAGGCGCTGGCCAACCACCGCATATCCACCATGCCGTCGCAGGAGAAAGTCCTGCTCGACATCATGCGCCAGCAGAAGATCAAGGAGGAGCTGTTCCTCTACCTGCTCAACAAGCAGGAGGAGACGCAGCTCAACTATGCCGTCGCCGAAAGCAATTCGCGCACGATCGACCAGGCATACGGCAGTCCCAGGCCCGTGTCGCCCCGTTCGATGATCATCCTGGGCATCAGCCTGCTGGCCGGCCTGGCGATCCCCTTCGGCATCATCTACCTGATCGGCATGCTCGACACGACCATCCGCGGCCGCAAGGACATCGAAGAGAACATCAGCGCCCCGTTCCTGGGGGACATCCCCTTCCTCGAAGGAGAGAACAAGGGCGGCATCGTCGTCCGGGAAACCGGACGCGACGCGTTGTCCGAGGCTTTCCGCATCCTGCGTTCGAACATGACCTTCATGAACGTATCGTCGGGCAAGGAAATCAAGTGCGTGCTCTTCACGTCGTCCGACCCCCATGCGGGTAAGACGTTCGTGGCGATGAACCTGGCGATGACGCTCGCCATGGCCGGGAAGCGGATCGTACTGATCGACCTCGACCTGCGCCGCCACGCGCTCTCCACGACGCTGGGCCGCAGCAACAGCAAAAAAGGCATCACGAGCTACCTGGCCGGGACGATCACCGACATCGGCGAACTGATCACGCCGATGGAGATACACAAAAACCTCGACGTGATCTGCGCCGGCATCCAGCCGCCCAACCCCACGGAGATGCTGCTTTCGGATCGCCTGGACAAGCTGGTCGCCGAGCTGCGGGAGAGCTACGACTATGTATTCATCGACAGCACCCCGGCCATGTCGGTAGCCGACGCGGTCATCACCGACCGGCTGGCAGACCTCTGTATCTATATCGTACGCGAAGGCGTGCTCGACCGCCGGCAGCTGCCCGACATCGAACGGCTTTACCGCGAGAAGAAATTCCGCAACATGTGCGTCGTACTCAACGGCACGCGCACCCGCCGCCACGGATACGGTTACGGCTATGGGTACGGATATGGCTACGGGTACGGATACGGGTATGGATACGACGATTACAAGGAGACCAGCTACCGCAAGCGCCTGAAAATCTTCTTCAGCAAAATCGGACGTAAAATAAGGAACAAGAAATAAATGGCTATACGCAATGCATTGATCGCCGTCGATTTCGACGGGACGGTCGTGACACACGCATATCCCGAAATAGGCGACGACGCCGGGGCCGTACCCGTACTGAAGGAACTTACGGACAACGGCTACCGCCTGATTCTCTTCACGATGCGCCACGGCAAGCTGCTCGACGACGCGATCCGGTGGTTCCGCGAGCGGGGAATCCCGCTCTACGCCGTGAACGAGAACCCTTCGCAGCAGCGCTGGACATCCTCGCCGAAAGTCCATGCCGACCTCTACATCGACGACAGCAGCCTCGGCTGCCCGATCCGGTTCGTGGACGGCGTGAAACGTCCCGTAGCGGACTGGACGCGCATCCGGGAGCAGTTGGTGAAGGAAGGTTTTCTGGACTGAGCCGCCGCGCCGCCGGTTGTGTGACGAAGGGGGGGGGCAAAGGGCTGACGAAGGGCTGACAGAGGAGCGCGTCAAGGCGAAGAGCCGGACAAATCCGGGCACCGCAGGAGCAAGTAAGGCTGAAAACCGCAGAGGCGGAAAGATGAAAACCGGAGAAGCAGCCAACACCGGAAACCGGAGGAGCAGGCAAGGCCGGAAACCGGAGGAGCAGGTAAGGTTGGAAACCGGAGAAACAAGCAAGGCCGGAAACCGGAGATGCAGCCAACGCCGGGAGCCGGAAACGCGGATAAGACAGAAACCTGAAAAACGGATGCGGCCGGGGGCCGGCCAGACCGAAGGCAAATCAGGCTTTCCGAAGCCGGCGCGGCAAACGACACTCCACAAACAATAAGCAAAAAGACGGATGAAACAATAAGCAAAAGGGCGGATGAAAATATCCGCCCTTTTGCATATGCGATGCCGCAGCCGGCGATTATGCCCAGAGGTTGCGGGGATATTTGCCCTCGGCGATCATCTTCTCGATCGAGGCCACCAGCGCGGGTTTGTCCTCCTTATAGGTGACGCCGTGCCACTGCGCCGCAGAGCGGAGCACACGCAACGAGGCCGTGCCTTCGCCGATGAGTTTGTTGACCATCGTCGGGATGTAGAACTCGGCTTTGAGGTTCTCCTTGTTCCCGGCGAGCCACGTCTTGAAATACTCCCTGGAATAGGTAAAGAAATCGGGGGTGAAGCCAAAGAGGTTCATCGACACCGGCGTGTCCCCGGCCAATACTTCGTCGGCGCCGCCGTCGTGGAAGACGATTCTGCCGTCGGGCATACGCTCGATCTGCGTGCGCTCGACCATCGAGGTGAGGTTGCCCGCAGCATCCACACCGCAGACGCCGCGCGAAACGGTACCGTTGTCCGAAAGGGTCTTGTCGAGGTCGTAGGCGACCATGCAGTAGCGGTTCCGGCTCTCGCCCAACTGCGAAAGGTAGTCCCCGATGGTCTTGTAGGCTTCGGCACCGTAGAAGTCGTCGGCATTGATCACGGCGAAGGGTTCGCGGATGGCGTCGGCCGCCATCATCACGGCGTGGTTGGTGCCCCACGGCTTGACGCGCCCTTCGGGAACAGCAGCTCCCTGGGGAAGGTAGTCCAACTCCTGGAACACGAACTCCACGGCGATGCGGCCGCCGAAACGCTCCGCGGAGAAGACTTCGCGGAACTCCTTTTCGAAAGAGTGGCGGATGACGAAAACGACCTTGCCGAAACCGGCGCGGATGGCGTCGTAGACCGAATAATCTATGATGGCCTCGTTGTTGGGGCCGACCCCGTCCATCTGCTTGAGCGAACCGTAACGGGAGCCCATACCTGCGGCGAGGACGAGTAATGTAGGTTTTACCATACTTTTCAGCTGTTTTTTGCGTTGATTCTAAACGATCACAAAGTTAAAAAATTCGGCGCGTTCCGCAAAGGTTTTCTATGAAATTGGTTATCTTTGCATTCATAATGTCATAAACCGATGAGATTTTTCAAATCCATACGGGCATGGTGGCGCGGGCTTTTCCGCAAACGCCGTTTCAACATGCTCAATGCCACGGACAACAGCGAGGAGTGGCACATGCACCTCTCGCCGGCCAGCATCTTCGCGGCCTTCCTGTCGTTCGTGCTGCTGCTGTTCATCCTCATCCTGTCGCTGGTGGCCTACTCCCCAATCCTGGAACTGCTGCCGGGATACCGCACCGAGGCGGATCGTTCGCGCGAAAGCCTCGTGCAGAACATCATCCGGCTCGACTCGATGGAGCGCATGATGAACGACATGCTCACCTACAACCAGCATATCGCGCTGATCATGGAAGGCAAAACCCCCGTGGCGCGCACGCTCGCCACGTCGGACAGCACCCGCACCAGCAAGGTGCTGGTGATGCCCTCGCCCGAGGACTCGATCCTGCGGGCGCAGATGGAGGGCGACGGCCCGTACGCCATCGCGGGCCGCAGCGGCGGGTCGCGGCGTTCTGTACGCGAGGCGATCGAGCTGGCCAAACCCGTGGAGGGGATCATCACCGACCGCTTCGACATCCGCAACGGCAATTTCGGGGTACGCATCGCGGCGGCGGCCAGCGACCGCATCACGGCCATCGACAACGGCACGGTGGTGCTGAGCCTCTGGACGCCCGAGACGGGTTACATGGTCGAGCTGCAGCATGCGAACAACCTCCTCTCGGTCTACAAGGGGCTTTCGCAGTCGCTCGTCACCACGGGGCAGACCATCCGCGCGGGCGAGATGGTCGGCTACAACGCCGAGGCGGAAGAGGGCGAGGTGCGGCTTTTCGAATTCGAACTCTGGAACAACGGCAAGCCCGTAGACCCAGAAGGGTACATCGTATTCTGACGCACAGGCATGAAACAACGACTTGCAATACTGGGTTCGACGGGCTCGATCGGCGTGCAGACGCTCGACATCGTGCGTGAGAACCCCGCTTTATTCGAAGTGCGCGTGCTGACGGCCAACCGCAACTGGCAGCGGCTCGCGGCACAGGCACGGGAATTCGACGCGGACACGGCGGTCATCGCCGACGAACGCTATTACGGGCAGCTGCGAGATGCGCTGGCCGGCACCGACGTGAAGGTTTACGCCGGAGAGGATGCCGTGGCCCAGGTCGCGGCGGGCGGCGATACGGACGTGGCGGTCAACGCGCTGGTAGGCTACGCCGGGCTGGCGCCGACGGTGGCCGCGCTCGGCGCCGGGAAGAAACTGGCGCTGGCCAACAAGGAGTCGCTCGTGGTGGGCGGCGAATACGTGATGCGGCTGGCGGCCGAAAAGCGTGCCCCGATCCTGCCGATCGACTCGGAGCATTCGGCCATCTTCCAGTGCCTGGCGGGCGAGCAGTCGCCCATACGGAGGCTCATCATCACGTGCAGCGGCGGCGCATTCCGCGACCTGCCGTGCGAAAAACTGGCCGATGTGACCGTGGAACAGGCGCTGCGCCACCCCCAGTGGGAGATGGGCGCAAAGATCACGATAGACTCGTCGACGCTGGTGAACAAAGGCTTCGAGGTGATCGAGGCACACTGGCTGTTCGGCACCCCGGTGGAGAAAATAACGGTGCTGCTGCACCCGCAGTCGATCGTACACTCGATGGTGGAGTTCGAGGACGGGGCGATCAAGGCACAGCTGGGCACGCCCGACATGCGTATGCCGATCAGCTTCGCGCTGATGTACCCCCGGCGGGCGACCCGCCCCGGCGAGCGGTTCGACTTCATGGCGCACCCGCAGCTGACATTCGCCGGGGTCGACCGGGCGAAATACCCGGCGCTGGAGATCGCCTGCGAGTGCCTGCGCCGCCGCGGCACGGCGGCCTGCACGATGAACGGCGCCAACGAGGTGGCCGTCGCGGCGTTCCTCGGCCGCAAGTGCGCATGGCTGGATATCGTGCGTGCCATCGAGTACGCCCTGGGGCGCGCCTCGTTCGCCGCCGCCCCCACCCTCGGGGACTACGCCGAGGCGAACGACGAGGCCCGGCGGCTGGCCGCGGAATACTTAGCGTTGTAACCAAAAGACAGACATGGATATAATCATCAAGATCATTCAGTTTTTCCTCTGCTTCACCATCCTGGTGGGCATTCACGAATTGGGGCACTTCCTTATGGCGCGGGTTTTCAGGATCCGCGTCGACAAGTTCTATATCTTCTTCGACCTGTGGTTTTCGATCTTCAAGTTCAAGCGCGGCGACACCGAGTACGGGCTGGGCTGGCTGCCGCTGGGCGGATACTGCAAGATCGCCGGCATGATCGACGAGTCGATGGACAAGGAGCAGATGAAACAGCCCCCCAAGCCCGACGAATTCCGCACCAAACCCGCATGGCAGCGTTTTCTGGTGATGATCGCGGGCGTGGTGATGAACGTCCTGCTGGCGATCGTCATCTACTGCGGCGTCTGCTACACGTGGGGCGACAACTACTTCTCGAACGAGGACGCCAAATGGGGTTACAACTTCAACGAGGCGGGGCACAAGCTCGGCTTCGAGGACGGCGACAAGTTCGTGACCATCGACGGCGAACCGGTCGACGACATCAACAAGATACTCAATTCGCTGCTCATCACCGAAGGCGAGCGGAAGGTCGTCGTCGAGCGCGGCGGGAAGCACGTGGAGCTGACGTTGCCGCTGGACGAGCTGATCGAGATGCGCCAGGCCAAAGGTTACGAAGACCTCTTTACGCTGCGTGTGCCGTTCCTGATCGACAGCGCGGTGTACGAATCGGCGGCGGCGCTCAAGCGCGGCGACGAGATCGTGGCCATCGACGATGCACGGGGGCTGGAATACTCCGGCTACCAGCAATACCTCAAGACCCGGGCGGGCGGGGAAGTGACCCTGACGGTGAAACGCGAAGGCGACAGGCTGCTGCAGATCGCCGTCCCGGTGTCCGACCAGGGCAAGCTGGGCGTGATAGCACGCAACCCCTATACGCTGCGCACACAGGAGTACACCTTCTGGCAGTCGATCCCGGCAGGCATCGAAAAGGCCGGGAAAGTCATTTCGTCCTACTGGGAACAGTTGAAGATGATCGTGCAGCCCAAGACCAAGATGTACGAGGAGCTGGGCGGGTTCATCGCCATCGGCAGTATTTTCCCCGGGGACTGGAACTGGGAGGATTTCTGGTTGAAGACGGCATTCCTGTCGATCATCCTCGCGGTGATGAACATCCTGCCCATACCGGGCCTGGACGGCGGGCATGCGATATTCACGTTCTGGGAGATGGTCACGGGACGCAAGGTGAGCGACAAGGTGCTGGAAGGCGCGCAGTACGTCGGGCTGGTCATCATCCTGTTCCTGCTGCTGTACGCCAACGGAAACGACATATACAGGTTCTTTATCAAGTAGGCATATGTTGCTGGGGCATGTACAGGACATGATCCAACGGCTCGCGGCCAACCGCCGCGAACGGCAGCCCCGCAGCAAGAAAGAGAAGATGCTCGACCTGCTGGGCAGGGATAGGGCCGGTCATCCGACACACCGGGAAGAACTCCCGCCCGAAACGGTCGAACGCGTCAAAGCCGAGATCCGGGAAGCGACCCGCCGGGAACGGCGCAGAAAGCGAGTCATCGGATGGATCGTGGTAATCCTGGCACTCGGGGCGGCGATTTACCTTATAATTTCGTACCTTAATTATAGCCCGGAGGGATTCCTCGGGGGCGGACAATTCGAAACAGATGAAACTGGCAAACTGCGCCGAAGCATTACGGCGACACCATTTTGAGGTTGAAACGGTGAAGGACACCACCGAGGCGTTCGCGGTGCTGAAAGCCATCGCGGAGCAGGAACGGCCGGAAATAGTATCGTTCGGCGACTCGGAAACGATGCACGCCACGGGCATCATCGGGTGGCTGCGCGGCGACGGACGCTGGAAGCTGCTCGACGGGTTCGACCCCGCGATGAGCTATCCCGAACGGTTGGAGATACGCCGGCAGGCGCTGATGTCCGACCTCTTCATCACGGGGGTCAACGCCATCAGCATGGAAGGCTCGCTCCACTGGCTCGACAAGGTGGGCAACCGCATCGCCCCGGTCGCGTTCGGGCCCCGCAAGGTGGTCATCGTGGCCGGACGCAACAAGATCGTCGCCGACCGTGCCGAGGCCGAAGAGCGCATCCGCACGATCGCCGCACCGCAAAACGTCGCACGGCACCCGGGGTTCCGCACGCCGTGCGCCCGGACGGGCGTATGCTCGGACTGCAACTCGCCCGACCGCGTGTGCAACACGCGTATGGAGATGCTACGGTGCTGGCCCGCAGGGCGCGTGCTGGTCGTGCTGATAGACCAGGAACTGGGACTTTGACAAATACCGGAAGGATGAAAGCCATAAGATACATAACCATACTGATCCTCGCGGCGGCACTCGCGGCCTGCGGGGAGAAATCGGAACCGTACTACACGACAAGCTATCCGGTGAGCCGGGTCGAAGCCACCGTCACGCTCGGCGCAGCAGCAACGGCAACGGCCGAAGAAGAGCCCGAGCCGGAACCCGAGCCCGAGCCCGAGCCGGAACCCGAACCTGAGCCTGAACCTGAGCCTGAACCTGAGCCTGAACCTGAACCCGACCCGGTAATCGAGGCCATACGCGCGGACGTGCTGGCCGAAGCCCCGGTACAGGCCGGGGGCGGTTACGTGCTCGAATTCCTCTACCACAACAGCGGATGGCTCTATATCACACCCGCACCGGACGCCGCACCGGTCACCGGGTCGTTCAACAAGGAACCCGACAAACCCGACCAGCTGCGGTTCTTCTACGAGGACGCCGACTACACCTATGCGGTTTCCTACTATTCGGAGGAGGGCAAGAGCCTCACGCTGCTGACCGTAGACCTCACGGCCAAATACCAGGCGCTCTACCCCACGGCCGGCATCACGAAGGTCGAGAGGCTGGAATACACGACGCACCCCTTCTAAGGGCTGCAAAGACCCTTTACAAACCGACAATACACCGATGGCAAAAGTCAAAAAGGCCTTTTTCTGCAAGAATTGCGGGTTCGAAGCCCCCAAATGGCTGGGGCGCTGCCCCTCGTGCGGCGAGTGGAACACCTTTACGGAGGAGATCATAGCCCGTGAAAGCGGTTCCGTGGCGGCCAATGCCGCAGGGCCGCTGCCCGCGGCGAAACCCCAGCGCGTAGGCGACATCCGCGAAAGCGAACACCGCCGCATAGACGTGGGCAACGGCGAGGTGAACCGTGTGCTGGGCGGCGGGATGGTGCCGGGGTCGCTGATCCTCGTGGGCGGGGAGCCGGGCATCGGCAAGTCGACCCTCTCGCTGCAGATCGCACTGGCGGCGAACGGGCTGAAAACGCTCTATGTCTCGGGCGAGGAGTCGGCCGAGCAGATCAAGATGCGCGCGGGGAGGATCGGAATCGGCAACGACGAATGCCTGATCTATCCCGAGACGCTGCTCGAAAATATCGTCAGGCAGATCGGCGAACACAGGCCCGACCTGGTGGTGATCGACTCGATACAGACCATCTATACCGACCTGCTGGACTCGTCGGCGGGAAGCGTGTCGCAGATACGCGAATGCGCCGCGACGCTGCTCAAGTATGCCAAGTCGACCGGGACGTCGATCTTCATCATCGGCCACATCACCAAGGACGGAAGCATCGCCGGGCCCAAGATCCTGGAACACATCGTCGACGTCGTCCTGCAATTCGAAGGCGACAGCAACAATATCTACCGCATCCTGCGCGGCATAAAGAACCGTTTCGGCGCGACGTTCGAAATCGGGGTGTTCGAGATGCTGGACAGCGGCCTGCGGAGCGTGGACAACCCGTCCGAGATCCTGCTGACGCACTACGAGGAGCCGCTGAGCGGCATCGCCGTGGGCGCTTCGGCCGACGGCGTGCGCCCCTACCTGATCGAGGTGCAGGCACTGGTGAGCGGCGCGGCATACGGTACGCCCCAGCGTTCGACGACGGGCTACGACACCAAGCGCATGAACATGCTGCTGGCCGTGCTGGAAAAACGCGTGGGAATGAAGATGTTCCAGAAGGACGTCTTCCTGAATTTCGCCGGCGGGTTCAAGGTCGCCGACCCGGGATTAGACCTGGCAGTGGTCGCGGCGGTGATCTCGTCGTACTACGACCGCCCCGTCGCCGAGGGGGTCTGCTGCGCGGGCGAAATCGGGCTTTCGGGCGAAGTGCGCCCGGCGCCCCGCACCGAGCAGCGCATCAGCGAGGCCGCGCGCCTGGGATTCAAACGCATCGTCGTATCGGGGTATCTGGGCAAGGGCGCCAAACGCACCAAGGGGATCGAGGTCGTGACGATAAACAGCGTAGACCAACTGCCACGGGCGCTTTTTGTGGAATAGATTTTGCTCTTACACCCGTAAAAAGGAGTAAGAGATGCAAAAACGAATAGTCGTTCTCGGCGGGGTGGGTTTTATCGGCACGCACCTCTGCCTGCGCCTTCTGGAGGAAGGGCACGAGGTTTTCTGCGTCGATATCCGCGATGCGGTCAACTCGCCCCTGCTGCGGGGCGTATTACAGCACCCCCTGTTCCGGTATGTACACCACAATATCATCAACGGGTTCAGTATCCGCTGCGACGAGATATACAACCTCGCGTCGCCGTCGCGCGTGCGCTACAACAAGGCGCTCCCGGTGGAGACGCTCCGCGTGAGCGTGCTGGGCGCCATAAACGCGCTCGACACAGCACGCACCGAACATGCGCGGGTGGTCTTCGCCTCGGCGGGAAACATCTACGGCATCGGGCAGCGCGACCCGGCGAGCGAACCGGGCAACTGCTGCTCGACGCACTACATCCTCTGCGAAGGCAAGCGCGCCGCCGAGGCACTGCACAGGGCATACCACAGCGAATACGACGTCGACACGCGCATTGCCCGCATATTCAACACCTACGGCAGCGGCGCCGACCCGATGGATCAGCGCGTGGTGATAAAGATGGTCGTGGCGGCCTTGCAGAACCGCGACATCGTCGTCAACGGCAGCGGGGAGCAGCTACGCACGTTCTGCTGGGTCGAAGACCTCGTGGAGGGGCTCGTCAGGCTGATGGAAGCACCGCCGTCGGCCGGGGCGGTGCGCACGGTGAACCTGGGCAGCAACCATGAAATCGCCATCCGGGCGCTGGCGGAGAAGATCGTGGCCCTGACGGGAAGCCGCTCGCGGATCGTGCACACGGCGGCACGGGCCGACGACGCAAGGCGGCGCACGCCCGACATCTCGGCAGCACGCAGGGAGCTGGGCTGGGTGCCCCGTACACCGCTCGCAGAAGGGCTGCGCCGCACGATCAGCTATGCGGAAAAGGAGTTGGCGGACAAGGCCTACGCCGGGGTCACATGGGCAGAGATGAACTGAAAAAGAAGATAGAATGACAACTACGGATTTTGACAAGATCATCTGGCGGGACGCGCTGACATTCGTGGACTTTTTCGCCACATGGTGCGGGCCATGCCAGATGATGCACCCCGCCATCGACAAGTTCCAGCGGGAGATGAACGGCCGCGTGGATGTATACAAGGTGGATATCGACGACCGCGGAATGCTGGACGCAGTGCACCGCTACAACATCATGTCGGTGCCGACGCTCATGTTCTTCCGCCGCGGCGAAGTGCTGTGGCGCGAGAACGGCCGCGTGGGTTACGACCATCTGGTAAACGTGCTGCGGGAGCTGGAAAAGCGCGAACAGGTGGCACAGCGATGAACTCCCGCGCGAAACAAACAATGCATGAAAGGGAGGCCTATGCCTCCAGACGCCAGGCGAGCTCCTCGTGGACGTAGTCTTCGGCAGGGAGCTTACCCAGAGAACCGGCTGCGCGGAGTACCGCCTGCCGGTTCTCCTCGTTTTGCGCCGCGACGGCCGCGAGCAGCGCCACCGCACCCTGAGCCGTAAGGCGGGCGGCGGGGACGGGATGCTGCGCCAGAGGCCGGGAGGAAACCTGCTGCCCGGCAGCACACGGGGAGGCGACATGCGGGTCTGAGGCCGGAGAAGCGCCTGGGGCGGCTGAGGCAATTGCAGCGGAAGGGGTGTCGCCAACGGAAGAATCGCCGGGAGCAGGCGTGGTAACTTCCGGAGAAGAGGCCTCCGTAACAGAAGCATCAGAGACAAAGGCACCCGGTGCAACAGAGGTATCCGCAGCGGCGGAAATTGCGGCGGCGGTTGCCTCGGTCGTCGCTTCGGCCGGCGTTTCGACCGTCGCCTCGGCCGTTGCATTGCGGTGCACGGCTTCGACGGCCGGTGCAACCCATGAGGCCGTAAGGCGGGGATTGCGCGCGGCGGCGAGCAGGGCGGCATACTGCAACAACGCATCGGGCGAGGCGATCCACGCCGAGAACAGCGCGGGGAACGCCTCGGCTCGGCTCAGCAGGGCAAAAGCGGCTTCCTCGGCAATTTCGGAATTGACAATGCCTGCGGCCCATGCGGGGAACTCCTCCGGCGTAAGGCACGCCGGACATGCAATATGCAACGCGGCAAGGCGCAGTTCGCGGACATCCTGCCGGTAGAGGTAACGGGCGAAACCGTGGTCGGGCGCCTCCGCACGCGCTATCCGGCGCAATGTGGGCAGGCTCACCCCGTAATTCAGTCCGTAAGGCGTGCCGTAATAGCGCATCGAATCGGCTACGGCACCGTTACGCTCGCGGCGCAACTCCCTGAGCAGCGCCACCATACGCGACGTATAATCCATCGGTAAAAGCTATTTGCGGCGGGGAAGCGCGACGTTGATCGTGCGGCCGAACTCGAACAGGGGAAGCACCGCGCGGGCATACTCGCGGCCGCCTGCGATGACCGTGCAGACCGACGGGTCGGCCACACGGCAGGCCACGGTATTGGACTCCTTGGCCGAAGCCTCGACGGCGGTAGCCGTATTGCCCGAGGGTTCGATCTGCAGCAGCACCATGTCGCCCGAAAGGTCGCTCTCGGGGAGCAGCCCGGCGGCGGCACTGAAACGGCAGACGATATACTGCTTCTTGTCGGATTGCGGATAGACCACATAGCGGCGGGTCTCGGTGGTGACGACACGCTTGCCCAGGAAGAGCTCCAGATAGCTCTGTTCGAGGCGTTCGATCTCGGCCAGGGCGGCTTTCAGCCCTTCGCCGAAGACATTTTCGCCGGCTTCGCCCGTGATGAGCTCGATACGGTGCCTGCGAAGCGAAAAGATCGTGTTGGCGGCTTCGCGGGCGGCGTCCTCCAACGCCAGCACCGCCATGTCGTTCTTGTCGGCCTGGAGGCGCGAAAATTCGTCCTCGGACGTGGCATGGGACATCACCGTGCGCGAAGGCTGGGCCGGGGCGGGCGCGTCGAGGCACGCCTTGGGGTCGAGCAGGGCGACCGAAGCCCCCGTAACGGCCCATGACATCTTGTCGGTCAGCGGGGCGCGGACGCCGAGGAATTTCTGCGCATAGCGCGCATAGGGGCCGCTGAGGGTCACGTCGCGCTCGGCCGTGACGTCGACAGCCAGTACCGTGCGGGGCTGCGACACGACGATGCCGCCGGATGTTTCGTCGGCCCCTTGCAGGGCTATGTATGGGTTTTGCGCCGCGGCGCCGCCGCATACGACGAGGGCGAGCGCCAGAAGTCTGAGTTTCATGGGTTCGAATTTTTTAATCGCTAACGCAAATGTAACTTATTTTGCCGTGCTATCAAAATTTCAGGTAAAAATCGCGCGTCAGGGCGCGGTATTCGGGGGTATACTGCTCGTGCACACCCGTGCCGATAACCAGCTCGGTGCGATCGGGGGCCGGGACGGAAGGCACAGAAAAGAGGGGGACGGCATCCGACAGGGCCGCCGGGTCATCGGAACGAAGGCCGGAACCCGCGGCGGAAAAACCGGAGGGAGGCGAAGCGGCGGCGGGCGGAAAAACGTCGCCGGAAGGCGTACGGACGAATTCGAGCAGCACCCGTTTGGCTGCGTGGCGGGGCGTCGTGCGCACGTCGGTACGGCGCACCGGAAGCAACACGTCCCGGCAGATGCCGATGAAACGGGCGGCCTCGTCCGCAGGCAAGACCACGGCGAAGTGCCCCTCGTCGGAGAGCAGACGCACAACGGCGTCGCGCAGATCGCCGAAGGGCAGCCGTACGGCATGGCGGGCCGTGGTACGCCCCGCGTCGGGACAGGTGAGCGAATCGACAAAGAACGGCGGGTTGGAGACGACCAGGTCGAACTTTCCCTGCGGGGCGAACTCCTGTACGGGGCACTGCACGAACGCTACCCTGCCGCCCCACGGCGAGGCATCGGCATTCTCGCGCGCCTGCGAAATGTCTTCCACGTCGACACCCGTGATCCGGGCCCCGGGGACACGTTGTGCCATCATCAGTGCGATAAGCCCCGTACCGGTACCGATATCGAGGATGCGCCTGTCCGACGGACGCACCGAGACCCAGGCGCCCAGCAGCACGCCGTCCGTCCCGACCTTCATCGGGCAGCGATCCTGGCGTATGGCGAATTGTTTGAAGCGGAACATCGTCTCTATGCTTTGAGGTAACCGTCGATACCCGCCCCGAAGAGCGAGAAATCGTAACGCACAGGGTCGGCGGGATCGAACATGCGGAGCGAAGCGGTGGTCTGCTCGACGGCACGCCAGTCGTTCTGGCGGCGTGTGAGCAGCCCCAGCGCACGGGACATATTGCCTGTATGGACGTCGAGCGGGATATAGAGCGCCGACATCGGGATGCGCGTCCACTCGCCGAAATCCACACCCCGCCCGTCGCTGCGCACCATCCAGCGCAGGTACATGCAGAGCCGTTTGCAGGCGGCGCCCTTCTCGATGGACGAAAGATGTTTTTCGCAACGCGGGGCATGGCCGCAGCTGAAAAACTCGCGCCGGAATTCGGCAAAGACCGCCGGGATGCTCCGCGTCGCCTCGTAACGGGTCTCGAAGAAATTCCCGATGCCGCCGTGAAGCTCCTCCATACGGCGCAGTGCCAGCACGAAGTCACGCAGGTCGCCGCCGTTGAACGTGCGGTGGGCATAGGACGAAAGCGATGCCAGCTCCTTCTCCGAAGCGTTGCGCACGAAATCCGCCGGAGCGTCGTCCATGCAGCGCATCATCCGGTGGCCGTTCGCCACGATCGCCTTGCGGTTGCCCCAGGCGATCGTGGCGGCGAAAAATCCCGCGATCTCCCGGTCGGTACGCCCCGCATAGCGGTGCGGCACCGAAATCGGGTCGCACTCGATAAACTCGGGACGGTTGTATTTGTCGTGGAGCCGTTCGAGCAGCTCCCTGAGTTCTGTATCCATAATACAACTGTATTTATGCAATGATCCGCAACCCCGGACGGCTTCGGGAACAGCCCGAAGCAGCCCCGCCACGCCGGGAAAGCCGCCGGATACCGGAAGCGATGTCAGACGGCAGGGCACCCGGGGAACCCGTACGGCGCGGCGAACCGCCCACCGGGCGCAGCCTTACAGAATCCGGCCGTCGGACATCGTGATGCGGCGGTCGGCCATGGCGGCGAGGTGTTCATCGTGGGTCACGATCACGATGGTCTGCCCCAGCCGGTCGCGCAGCTCGAAAAAAAGACGGTGTATCTCGTCGCGGTTGTGCGAATCGAGGTTGCCCGAGGGTTCGTCGGCCAGCAGCACGGCGGGGGAATTGATCAGGGCCCGCGCGATGGCCACGCGCTGCTGCTCGCCGCCGGAAAGCTGGCCGGGCTTATGGTCGCGGCGCCCGGCGAGACCCATCATTTCCAGCAGTTCCGCGGCGCGGCGTTCGACCTCCGCACGGGGGTGTTTGCCGATCAGCCCCGGGATGCAGACGTTCTCGAAGGCCGTGAACTCGGGCAGCAGGTGGTGGAACTGGAACACGAAACCGATGCGTCCGTTGCGGAATCGGGACAACGTCTTATCGCCCAGCGAAAAAACATCCTGCCCGTCGATTTCGACCCGTCCGCCGTCGGGCCGCGAAAGCGTACCCACGATCTGCAACAGCGTGGTCTTGCCGGCGCCGCTGGCACCGACGATCGAAACGACCTCGCCCCGGGCGACGTCGAGCGAAACGCCTTTCAGCACTTCGAGGTCGCCGAAGCGCTTGTGTATATCGGTAACTTTAATCATCGGTCGGTTTTTTATCCAGTTTGTATTTCGCTTCGATCGCCCGTATCGATCGATCGACGTCCGCCAACAATCCTTCGATATATCCCTCCGGAAAATAATAGGGCGCTGTCAGCATGAATTCGGCAAAACACGGCACCGAGAAAATACATTCCCACCGCTCGTACATGTCCCCGGTATAGAAACGCTCCCGCTGTTTTTCGCTGAAGTCCTTGGACATATCGTTCTGGGCAGTGAGTTTTAACTGGTAGTACATCGAGATATTCTCCTCCAAATCGGCCAGCACGGCGTATCCCTGCGTAACGGCCAGCAGGAAGTCCTTGTCGGGCACCGAAGACATCAGGCCGGAATTCTTCAGCACCTCGAAAGCATCCCTGCGCGGATGGAAGAAATGGATCCGCCCGTAAACCGGATCGAAAGAGGCCAGCGTATCGGACGGTATCCGTTTCAGGTCGCGGCGGTTGTCCGTCAAGAACTTGCAGGCGCGCATTTCCCATTGCTGATAGTCCCAAACCTGCATGAAATCCGCGCGGTTGGTTTCCAGTTCGGCATGTACCAGCAGCATCGTCGCACGCACTTCGCGCGCCACGCGCCAGCGTTCGATCAGCCCCGAGCCGGCGAACGTAACGACAATACCGATGATGACCACCGAGAGTTGCAGCGCGTATTCGCGCCATGTCCGTGCCGGAAAAGACTTGGATTTCTTTGTCATTGCCTCTTATTTCTGGACGCCCTGCCGTTCGAAACGGTATTTTTTATTTATGGAGGCGATCACATCGTCGACCGCCCGTATCATATGACCGAAATAATCGCCCCCGCCGAAAAAATAAGCGGAAGTGCCGATGAAGGCCGCACACAACGGGTCTTCAAAAATTATCTTCCACGACCCGTATGTTCCCATGGGAGCGAGCGAAAAGCCGGGAGTATTGACAAACAGGTGGTTTTGCGCATCCTGTTTCCGCCCGGAATACATAGCGACATTCTCCCGGAAATCGTTGAGCCGGTTATAGCATCCGAAAATATCCGCCAGGAACTGCTTGTCCCCCACCGCCGAAACGATATCCGAGGACTTGAGCACTTCGAGCGCCTCCTGCTGCGGCCTGTAGGACGGCAGGTAACTCAAGAGCAAGCTGTAATGGGCCAGCGAATCGGCCGGAATGTCTTCCAGTTCGTCGTATTCCATGAACATCAGCATTCCCCGGCGGTCGTAGTCGAGGTTGCTGTAAACATCACGCAGCATTTCGCGGTTCTGTTCCAGCTCGGAAACCACCAACTGCATGACCGTTCTGACCTGTCGCTGGCTCGCCCAGCGGGAAATCAGGCCGGAACCGGCGAACGTAACGACGATACCGATAATGACCACCGATAACTGCAACGCATAGTCGCGCCATGTCCAGTTGAAAGCGGGCTTCCCGACCGCCGTCCCGGCCACCGGGCGGGAGCTCCCGGAGCGGCCGGAACTCCCGGCAGGGCGGCCTGACTGCGACCCGCCCTGCGGTTTGTCCGGCTGGACGTTGCGGCGTCCCCTCGGCGAGCGGGCCGACTGTCCGCCTTCGCGTTCGCCCTGCGGTCTGTTTTGCTGTCCGTCCTGCGGCCTTCCCCGTCGTCCGTCACGACGCCCGGCAGGTTTCCCCGCCCCGTTTTCCGACACCTTTTCCGCAGGTTTCTCCGCCGGATTCCCCGTTATTTTTTCATTTGGCATATCTCTCCGCTGTTTTGTACGTATGCATTGAAGATCCTCACCGTATCGACGGCTTCCCGCACGTCGTGCACGCGCAGGATCGCGGCGCCCTGCCGCAGGCACTCCCACCCCAGGGCTACGGTACCCGCGAGGGATTGGGCAGGGGTGGCGCCGAGCACACGGTAGATCATCGACTTGCGCGATAGCCCCGCCAGTACGGGATAGCCCAGCGCACAGAGGCGGTGAAGCCCGGCGAGCAGTTCGTAATTCTGTTCCGTGGTCTTGGCGAAGCCGAAACCGGGGTCGAGGACGAGATGCTCGCGTGCGATCCCGGCGGCGAGCAGCGCGGCAACCCTGGCCTCGAAATAGGCGACGACCTCGGCCGTGATGTCGCGTTTGTAGTCCGTGAGCGACTGCATGGTCTTAGGGTCGCCCTTCATGTGCATGGCGATGTAGGGCACCCCGTATTTCGCAGCGACGGCAGGCATGGCGGGATCGAGTTCCCCGGCAGAAATGTCGTTGATGATCAGGGGGCCGAACCTTTCGATCGCCCGGGCAGCGACCTCGCTGCGGAACGTATCGACCGAAACGGCCATGCCGGGGGCCAGCCGCCGCACGGCCTCCACGCCCAGCTCCACGCGCCGCCACTCCTCCCCGGGGGATACTTCGTCCGCCCCGGGACGCGACGAGTAGCCGCCGACGTCGATGATCGACGCCCCTTCGGCTACGGCCTCGCGCACGCGGCACTCGACATGCGGCGCATCGGGCATACGGCTGCCGGCGAAAAACGAGTCGGGAGTGACGTTCAGGATCGCCATCACCCGGGGCTGTGAGAAATCGAACAAGGGGTTATTTGCTGCCATGGCTGAAAATCCGGTCGAGTTTGACTACTGCTGGTTCGAGGTCTTCCTCGAAGATATTGACGACCACATAGTCCGCACGGGCGCTCAGCGCATCGTCGTCGAGCTGCGCGGCGATGCGGCGCACGACCTGATCGGCCCCGCACCCGTCGCGGCGGCAGGTGCGCTCGATGCGCAGTTCGCGCGGCGCGAGGACGGCGACCGTCTTGTCGACACAACCTTCGAGCCCGGCTTCGAACAGGATGGCGCTTTCGAGGATCACGTAGCTACCCTCCTGCCGCGCCGCCCAGGCATCGAAATCACGCATAACGACCGGATGCACCAATGCATTGAGGTCGGCCAGCGCCTGCGGGTCGGCAAAGACGATGCCCGCGAGGTAAGCCCGGTCGAGCACCCCGTTGCGGAAAGTCCCCTCGCCGAAGCGGCCGGCCAACTGCCGCCGCAGCGCCCCATCCTCCTGCATCAGCCGTTTGGCCGCAGCGTCCGAATCGTAAACCGCAATGCCCTTCTGTGCAAAAAGGCGGCAGACAGTGCTCTTGCCGCTGCCGATGCCGCCCGTAATTCCTACTTTCATCATTCCTGTCCGTCGGGAAAATCTATCTCGGGAACCGCATCGATAGAGGTTATCTTAATATCGCTGAATTTCACGGAAATCGCATTCTGCAACGACTGCGGGTCAATGATGATCCGCCCCTCGTGCCCCTCCTCGCGCGAGCGCTTGTACTTGAGCGCCGAGAGCGGGATGCGCAGCGTCTTGTTCATGTAGACCTGGTAACCGAACAGGTTGGTACCGACCCCCTCGACGGTACACGTCACATCGAAAACCTGCCCGTCGACATCCACACGCACCTTCTGTTCGGTGGTGTAGATATAACTCAGTTTGGCGATATACCACAGGATGAACGACGCCATGAGCAGCGCCAGAAAGACCGGCGAGACATAGCGGTGCATCCACTTCAGCAAACTATCTATTGCACGTTGGAGTTCCATGACGCAAAGTTAAAAATAAAATGGACTGCACCAACCGTGCAATCCACTTTATTTGCATATTAAATAGTAGGTGTGTTACTCCTTGTCGATCTTGGCACGCTTGGCCATCAGGTCGTAAGCGACCGGCGTAGCGATGAAAATCGTAGCCACAGTACCCACGATGACGCCGACCGTCAGGGCGAAGATGAAGCCGCGGATGGTCTCGCCGCCGAAGAAGAAGATGGCGAGCAGCGTCACGAGCGTCGTACCCGAGGTGTTGATCGTACGCGACAGCGTCGAGTTGATGGCGTTGTTCACGTTATCCTTGAGGTTGCGCTTGGGATAGAGGCCCAGGTACTCGCGGATACGGTCGAAGACGACCACCGTATCGTTGATGGCATAGCCGATGATCGTAAGGATCGCGGCGATGAACGCCTGGTTCACCTCCAGGTTGAAGGGCACGAAACCGTAGAGCATCGAGAAGAGGCCGATGATGAACAGCGCGTTGACGGCCAGTGCGAGCGTGGCGCCCGATGCCCACTGCCAGCGCTTGAAGCGGAACGTGATGTAGAGGCCGATGGCGATGAGCGAGAACAACACCGAGTAGATGGCGTTCCAGGTCATGTCCTTGGCGATCGAAGGGCCGATCTTGTCGGCAGTGAGGATACCGTTGACGTCGGTCTGGGTATTACGGAACTGCTCGAAGGAGATGTCGTACGAATAGAGCGGCTTCAGGGCGTCGAAGATGATCTGCTCCACTTCGGCGGTAGCCTCGTCCGACGTGTCGTCGTAGCGGTACTGCGTCACGATGCGCATCTGGTTCTCGTTGCCGTACTGCTTCACCTCGAAGCTGATCGCCGAAGCGTCGGCACCGGCGTGCTGCGAGAACGCCTCGCCAAGGTTCTGGCGCACCTCCTCGGCCGAAACGGCCTTGTCGAAGCGGATCACATAGGCACGGCCGCCGGTGAACTCGGCACCGAGGTTCAGGCCGCGGGCCACGAACGAGATGCACGAAAGGGCGATCAGCACCACGGCGATCGTATAACCCACCTTGCGCACGCGGATGAAATCGAAATGGGTATTGTTCAGGAAGTTCTCCGACCACTTGCGCGAGAAGGAGATATGTCCCCACTTGGCGACGATCCACTCGATCAGCAGGCGCGTGATGAACACGGCGCTGAAGAACGAAGTGATGATACCGATGATAAGGGTCGTGGCGAAGCCCTGTACGGGGCCGTTACCGAAGATGAAGAGCACGATACCGGTGATGATGGTCGTCAGGTTACCGTCGATGATGGCCGAGTAGGCTTTCGAGAAACCGTCCTTGATGGCCAGCGAGAGCCCCTTGCCGCCGCGCAGCTCCTCCTTGATACGTTCGTAGATGATGACGTTGGCGTCGACGGCCATACCCATCGTCAGGACGATACCCGCGATACCCGGCAGCGTCAGCACGGCGCCGAACGACACCAGGACGCCCATCAGCAGGAAGACGTTGGTCAGCAGGGCGACGTCGGACATCCAGCCTGCGGTCTTATAGAACAGGCCCATGTAGAGCAGCACGAGGATGAAGGCGATCACGAACGAGAGCATACCCGCGTTGATCGACTCCTGACCCAGCGAGGGGCCCACGACGGTATCCTGGATGATCTTGGCCGGAGCGGGAACCTTACCCGAGTTGAGTACGTTGGCAAGGTCTTTCGCCTCCTGAATCGTGAAGTCGCCCGTGATCTGCGAGGAACCCTTGTCGATCTTGGTGTTCACGCGGGGTGCAGAATATACGTACCCATCGAGGACGATGGCGATGCATTTGCCGATGTTCTCGCCCGTCAGGCGCGCCCACTCCTGCGTACCCTCGCCGTTCATGGTCATCGACACCTCGGCCGTAGCGCCGCGCTGGGCGTACTGCTCCGTGGCGCTCGTCACGACCGACCCGTCCAGCGGAGCCTTGCCGTCGGGCGTGGAAATCTTGATGGCATAGAGGTAGTAGCGACCGTCGATCTTATCGTCGCCCTTGACACCCCACTTGAAGTCGATGTCGGCCGGGAAGAGCTCGCGCACCGCGGGGTTCGCCAGGTATTCGTTGACGGCAGCCATGTCGGCCTTATAGGCGGCACCGATGGCGGCACCACCCGCATAATTCGGGTCGAGCACGGCCAGCAGCGGGTTCTGCGTACGGTCGTAGCGGCCTGCGTCCACCTGCCCGGCAGCGGCAACGGAATCGGCGCCGATCTCGGCGATCAGGCCTGCGGCGTCGCCGGAAGCGGTCTGCTCACCGACGGCCTCGGCTTCGGCCGAAGCGGTCTCGGGCTGCGTGGCGGCGGGGAGCTCGGCCAGCTCGGCCTTGACGAGCTTATCGGCTGCTGCCAGTGCGGGAAGCACCTCGCGGGCATCGTAGGTCAGCCAGAATTCGAGCGACGCGGTACCCTGCAACAGGTCGCGCACACGCTGCGGCTCCTTCACGCCCGGCAGCTCGACCAGGATGCGGTGCGAGTTGGGCAGGCGCATGATGTTGGGCTGCGTAACGCCGAAATGATCGATACGGCTGCGCAGGACGTTGAACGAAGCGGCGATGGCGGCATCGGTTTCCTTCTTGAGGATTTTCTCGACGTCGGCATCGGAGCTTTCGAGCGTGATGTCCTTACGGTCGGGGCTGACGAAGATCGCAGCCAGCGAACCGCCGTTCGAAAGGCGCTGGTAGGCCTTCACGAAGTCGGAAATATAGTCTTTCGAGGTGCCGTCCTTCAGGGCCGCGTTGGCCTCGGCGATGGCGCCGACGAAGGCGGGATCGTTCTGGCTGTCGCCGGCGAGCGCCTTGACGACATCCTCGACCTGCACCTCCAGCATGACGTTCATACCGCCCTTGAGGTCGAGACCCAGGTTCAGTTCCTTCTCCTTGCACTCCTTGTAGGTGAATTTCTTGAACCCGAGGTTATAAACACCCAGATTCTGAACCGAATCGAGGTAATGCTGTTCGGCCTCGCCCTGCTGGTCGAGGGGGAACTGCGCGGCGTACTCCGACGCCTTCTTCTCTACGCTCCGCGTCTTGAACGTGAAGGAGAGCTGGTAAACACACGCAAGCGCCAAAAGGACTGCGAGTAATTTAATAGCACCTTTACTTTGCATTTGAGTTGAAAAATTTTGTTATTATTTGTTGTAATTATTGTCATTACGCATAATAGCACGCAAAGATAGGAAAAAAGAATTGAAAATCGGAAATTAAGAATTAAGATTTGCGCCCGGACGGCAAAAAATCTGTATTTTTGGGACCGTATGATAAAATATACCGAATACAAGTACCATGCAGCGGCGCTGTTCACCGTGGCGGTATGGGGCGCGACGTTCGTATCGACGAAGGTGCTGATCGCCCATTCGCTGACGCCTGCGGAGATATTCCTGCTGCGTTTCGCCTTAGCCTACGTCTGCATCTGGCCCCTGTCGAAAGGCCGCCTGCGGGCCGACGGATGGCGCGACGAAGCGCTGCTGGCCGCGGCCGGGGTGACGGGCGGATCGCTCTATTTCCTGACCGAAAACATGGCGCTGGAATACGCCCCGGCGTCGAACGTGTCGCTGATCGTCTGCACGGCGCCGGTATGGACCGCACTGCTGCTGAGCCTCGTATACCGCGGCGAGCGGATGACGCGGCGGCAGATCGGGGGATCAGCGCTGGCGTTCGCGGGCATGGTGCTGGTGGTTCTCAACGGCCGTTTCGTGCTGCACCTCTCGCCCAAAGGCGATCTGCTGGCCCTGTCCGCGGCGCTGCTGTGGATGGTCTATTCGCTGGCGGTCAAACGCATCGGAGGCCGCTACCCCGCCGTTTTCATCACCCGCAAGGTCTTCTTCTACGGACTGCTGACGATCCTTCCGGTATTCGCCTTCCAGCCCTTCTCGGTCGGCGCGGAGGTGCTGGCGCGTCCCGCGGTGTGGGGCAACCTGCTGTTTCTGGGCGTCGTCGCGTCGATGCTCTGCTACATCCTGTGGAACGCCGCGATGCACCGGCTCGGAGCCGTAAGAACCACGAACTACATCTATTTCAACCCATTGGTCACGATCGTCACGGCCGCGCTCTGCATCGGCGAACGGATCACCGCGGCGGCTCTCGCCGGAGCGGCGCTGATCCTCTACGGCATGTGGCGGGCGGAACGGCGGCCCGCATCGGGCAATAAAATCCCGCGGCCCGACGTTCCGTGATAAACCCGCAAAGTCAGCATGCTGAAATTCCTACTCGTCTGCGCCGCATTCGCGGCCCTGCCGATACAGGCGCAAACACTCTCCGGACGCATCGTCGGAACGGACGCCCGACCGGTCCCCTACGCCAACATAGGACTCAAGAACCGCCCCGCGGGAACCGTATCCGGACGGGACGGCTCGTTTACGCTCCGCATTCCCGACCTGAGCGTCCGGGACACGCTGCGCATATCCTGCATCGGGTATGCCGCACGGGAGATTCCGGCCGCCGGACACGACGCACGGCCGCTGGAGATACGGCTGCAGGAGCAGCCCCAGACACCGCTGAGTCCCGTGATAACCCATATTCCCCGCAAACGCTACACCTTCGGCCGCAGCATCGGCAGCAACCGGTTCAGCGCGGCATTCCGCGCCGGGCAGGAAGGCGGCGAGATGGGCGTGAAATGCAAGCTCGGAAACCTCAGGGGAGAGTTGCAGCGGGTGCGGCTCAATCTGGCGGGATGCAAGGGCGTGGATACGCTCCATATGCGCATAAACGTCTACGCCATGCGGGGCGACCGTATCCGCAAAAACCTGCTCGCGGAACCGGTCTATTTCTCGGTTCCGGCGTCAGAGGCAGACAAGACGGCGACCGTAGACCTGCGGCCCTACGAGATATTCGTAAGAGGCGACTTCCTGATCTCGGTCGAGAACCTGACGCACATGCCGGCGGGGGCGAAATACTGGATTCGCGCCCGGCTGCTCTCGCGCACCTACACCCGCTACACGAGTCAGGCGCCGTGGAAAATGCGCAAGGCCGGGGTCGGGCTGAGCGTCGACGTGCTGGTGGAGCCGGAATAGGAAACCGCGCCACCGGCTCCGTCCCTGCGGCGGAGCGTCCGGCCCTTCGTTCCGGTCATTCGACGGCGGCGGCATTGTGCGGATTGCAAATTATTTGCTAAATTTGTCCGTATCACCAAACCCGACCGTCACCATGACCCGACTCTTCACCTCCTTCTGCGCCCTCGTGATCGCCACGGGCGCCTTCGCACAGGCCGGCTACCGCCCGGCCCCCGAAAACCTCCAGTCACGCAGCCAATTCGCCGAATGCCGGTTCGGCATATTCCTCCACTGGGGGCTTTACGCCATGCTCGCGCAGGGCGAATGGGCGATGACCAACCACAACCTCAACTACCGGGAGTACGAAAAGCTCGCGGGAGGATTCTATCCCTCGAAATTCGACGCGGACGCATGGGCCGAGGCTTTCCGCCAAGCGGGAGCGCGCTACGTCTGCTTCACGACGCGCCACCACGACGGATTCTCGATGTTCCGCACGGCGCAGACGCCCTACAACATCGTCGACGCCACGCCTTTCGCCCGCGACGCGGTGAAGGAGCTGGCCGACGCGTGTCACCGCCGCGGACTGCGCGTCCACTTCTACTACTCGCTGATCGACTGGTGGCGCGAAGACGCCCCGCGCGGCCGGACGGGACTCGGCACGGGCCGCCCGGCCGAAAAGGAGGACGCCGACGCCTATTTCGGCTTCATGAAGGCGCAGCTCACCGAACTGCTGACACAATACGGCGACGTGGGCGCCATCTGGTTCGACGGCATCTGGGATCAGGACGAAAATCCCGGTTTCGACTGGCGGCTGGGCGAACTCTACGGGCTGATACACGCATTGCAGCCCGGATGCCTGATCATCAACAACCACCATCTCGCGCCGTTCGAAGGCGAAGACGCGCAGGCGTTCGAACGCGACCTGCCGGGAGAGAACACGGCCGGATATTCGGGGCAGGAGATCAGCCGCCTGCCGCTCGAAACGTGTCAGACGATGAACGGCATGTGGGGATACAAGATCACCGACCAAAATTACAAATCGGCGCAGACGCTCGTGCGCTATCTCGCAGGGGCAGCAGGACGCGGCGCAAACCTGCTGCTCAACATCGGTCCCCAGCCCGACGGCGCGCTGCCCGCGGCGGCTCTCGAACGGCTCGACAGTATGGGACGCTGGCTGCGCGCGAACGGCGAAACCATCTACGGCACGCAGGCAGGACCCGTAAGCCCGCGCAGCTGGGGCGTGACCACGCGCCGCGGCGACAAAATCTACGTACACATTCTCGACTGGCCCGACGAAGAGCTGTTCGTGCCCGTCAGGGACGAACGCATCCGGCAGGCGGTACGCTTCGCCGACAAACGCGCGGTCGCCTTCTTGCAGGACAAGGCGGGCGTGACGCTGCGCTTGGGCGAAAAGCCTGCGGGAGCGGACTGCATCGTGGAACTGACAGTCGGAAAATAGCACGAAAAAGATGCGGTCCGGAAATCCGGACCGCATCTCGAAAAATATATGTGAGCCTTACGGCTGAAGTGTTCGGAACACTTCGGGATTACTTCACCTCCTCGAACTCGACGTCCTCAGGCTGCGAGCTGTCGCCGTTCGACGCATTGCCGGCGTTAGCCTGCGACTGCTGGCCGGCATCGGCTCCGGGCTGGGCGTCCTGCGCCTGCTGCTGGGCGTAGATGTCCTGCGAAGCGGCCTGCCATGCGGCATTCAGTTCGGCGATAGCCGTGTCGATAGCCGCGACGTCGGCGTTCTTGTGCGCCTCCTTCAGCTTGGCCAAAGCCCCCTCGATCGCCGATTTCTTGTCGGCAGGAAGTTTGTCGCCGTACTCCTTGAGCTGTTTCTCGGTCGCAAAGATGTTCGAGTCGGCGGCGTTGATCTTGTCGATACGCTCCTTCTCCTCCTTGTCCTTCGCTTCGTTGGCCTTCGCCTCGTCGCGCATGCGCTGGATCTCCTGCTCGGTAAGGCCCGAAGAGGCCTCGATGCGGATCTTCTGCTCCTTGCCCGTACCCTTGTCCTTGGCCGATACGTTCAGGATGCCGTTGGCGTCGATGTCGAACGTCACCTCGATCTGCGGCACGCCGCGCGGTGCGGCGGGAATGCCGTCCAAGTGGAAGCGGCCGATCGACTTGTTGTCGCGGGCCAGCGGACGCTCGCCCTGACAAACGTTGATCTCGACCGAAGGCTGGTTGTCGGCAGCCGTCGAGAAGACCTCCGACTTGCGGGTCGGGATGGTGGTGTTGGCGTCGATGAGCTTGGTCATCACGCCGCCCAGCGTCTCGATACCCAGCGACAGCGGCGTAACGTCGAGCAGCAGCACGTCCTTGACCTCGCCCGTGAGCACACCGCCCTGAATTGCGGCGCCGATGGCCACCACTTCGTCGGGGTTCACGCTCTTGTTGGGCGTCCTGCCGAAGAACTCCTCCACGATCTTCTGGATCGCGGGAATACGGGTCGAACCGCCCACGAGGATCACCTCGTTGATCTGCGAGGCGTCGAGACCCGCGTCGCGCAGCGCCAGTTTGCAGGGTTCGATGGTCTTGCGGATCAGGTGATCGCAGAGCTGCTCGAACTTGGCACGCGTGAGCGACATCACGAGGTGCTGCGGAATGCCGTTTACGGGCATGATGTACGGGAGGTTGATCTCCGTCGTCGTCGAGGACGAAAGCTCGATCTTCGCCTTCTCGGCGGCCTCCTTCAGACGCTGGAGGGCCATCGGGTCCTGACGCAGGTCGATCTGGTGCTCGGCCTTGAACGCCTCGGCCATATAGTCGATCAGCACGTGGTCGAAGTCGTCACCGCCGAGGTGCGTATCGCCGTTGGTGGACTTCACCTCGAAGACGCCGTCGCCAAGTTCGAGGATCGAAATATCGAACGTACCGCCGCCGAGGTCGTACACGGCGATCTTCATGTCGCTGTTCTTCTTGTCCATACCGTAAGCCAGTGCGGCAGCGGTCGGCTCGTTGATGATACGGCGCACCTTCAGACCTGCGATTTCGCCCGCCTCCTTGGTGGCCTGACGCTGCGAGTCGGAGAAGTAGGCAGGAACCGTGATGACGGCTTCCGAAACCTCCTGTCCGAGGTAATCCTCGGCAGTCTTCTTCATCTTCTGAAGGATGATCGCCGAAATCTCCTGCGGCGTGTACTGACGTCCGTCGATATCGACGCGGGGCGTATTGTTGTCGCCCTTGACGATTTCATACGGAGCGCGTGCGATGTCGGAGGCCACCTGATCGTAACGCTCGCCCATGAAACGCTTGATCGAGAAGACCGTGCGTTTGGGGTTGGTGATAGCCTGACGCTTGGCGGGGTCGCCCACCTTGCGCTCGCCGTCCGCCGTGAAAGCCACTACCGACGGAGTCGTGCGGTGTCCTTCGGAGTTGGGAATAACTACAGGCTCGCTGCCTTCCATCACTGCCACGCAGGAGTTAGTAGTTCCTAAGTCGATACCAATAATCTTTGCCATAATCGTATATGAGTTTAATTGTTTATATTTTTTCCGTTTTCTTTCCGTGCCGCCGGAGTTCTTCCGCCCTGCGGGTCCGGAGCGCCGGTCACGCCCTGAATTTGAACAAAGGTTGTACCAAACGGCAATCTCTGCCAAATTGTCAGCAGAATGGCAGGCCGGGCCGGGAATATCGCCCCGGAAAGCAGGATGCAAGGTGTTATTTTGTCAGAAACGGCGCGGCGACCAAGGTACGGAGGGCGGACGCATTTTTGCGGAAAGACCGACCGACGGAACCCGCTGCGGAACGACACGGCAAGCAGCTCCCGCAGACACGCAGGCCGGGATTCCGCGGATACAAAAGCCGTGATCCGGACCGAACGGCAGCGGAAAGAGACGCGGCGGGGTACGGGGTACGGGGTACGGGGTACGGGCAACCGCCAACAAGCGGCGGGCGATGAACAGCGGGCGGCAGGTTACGGGCAACGGGCAGCAAGGGATAGACAATGGGCGACGGACAACAAACGACGGGCGATGAACGATGAACGGCGCAACGAGCGATGGACAACAAGCGGCAAGGGATGGACAACGGGCAGCAAGGGATAGACAATGGGCAGCAAGGGATAGACAATGGGCAGCAAGGGATAGACAATGGGCGACGGACAACAAGCGGCGGGCGATGGACGATGGACGGCGCAACGGGCGACGGACAACAAGCGGCGGGCGATGAACGATGGACGGCGCAACGGGCGACGGACAACAAACGGCAAGCGATGGACGATGAACGGAAAAACAAGAAATGACAGAAGAAAAACCAGACGGAATACAGACGACGGAGGACGAACCGACAAAGCTGGGGAGACACGGGCAGAGAGAAACACGGGCAAAGGGAAATGCGGGCAAAGGGAAATGCGGGCCGGCAAGAGAAAGACGGAAGACGGAAAGAAAGACGGGGCAAAGAGCGATGCGACGAAGACAGACAGGACAGCGGAGTCCGGCGGCAAAAAAAACAGGCCTGCGCAACCGCAGGCCCGACGACACGGCCCGAAGGCCGGCATACAATATTTATTTCTGCTCGCCCAGAATACGCATCGCAACGTCGAGAATCGTCGTATCGTCCAGCGTAACCACGCCTCCGTCCGGCCCCGGCTCGAAGTGGACACCCACGCATTCTTTCGCCTCGTGCTTGCCTCCGAAATAGTTGCGGACGGTGTCTACATCGATTCCTAACTCATCTGCAATGCGCTGCGAGCTGCCGCTGGGCAGTCTGTCCTTGATACGGCGCAACTCGTTAAATGTGATAATCATATCCGTTGAATTTTAAGTTGAAGTTCTGCATCACTAAGTTAATACATTTTTGGTGAACTGCAAAATTTCTGCCTTAAAAATGTGTAATAAAAACGAAACGGGGAGATAATAAAAAAGAAACCGCACTTTCCGTCGGGAAAGTGCGGTTTCAGTTTTCGTATCCGGCGCCGGATTACTCCTTCGGCTCGATGTAAAGCTGGAAAATAAGCGGCGTGAACGAGGGAATCTCGGTGCTGATGGTCGTGACCGTAGTTCCCGTGCTGGAGCTGTCGTAGTCGCTGCCGTACATGTCGCCGTAATAACCGCCGTAGTAGCCGCCGTAACCGCCGTAATAGTTATTGTAGTAACCGCCGTAATAGCCGCCGCTGCCGTAATAGCTGTTGGCGTAATTCAGGTAGTTCAGGTAATCGTAATAGCTCGACGAATAACCGCTCGTGCCCGACGTGGAGGAGCTGGTCGATCCGGTCTTGCCCGACGAACCGTAGGCGTTGGTCGAGGTGGTGATCAGCTCGGCCCACTGGCCGTACTTGAGGTTGGGGATCGTGTAATAGAAGGCTTGGATCATGCCTCCGCTCGACGGCGTATAGGAGAGCGCCGAACCGGCGGATTTGACCTCGCCGTAGATGATCTTCTTCACCTCGTCGATGTTCGTATCGAAGATGAACCCGTCGAGGAAACGGCCGATATACCAGATTTGGGCCGTACCGTCGAGCGTCACCGAATCGGCTTCGAGTTTCACGACGCCGTCGTACTTATCGTCCTCTTCGGGATAGAAACGCTTTTTCAGCGCTTCGGCGATCCGCTTGTCTATATCCGCCATCGCCCCGTCGGTATACGGTTCATAGGCAGACTTATAGGGTTCGGGGAAGGTCAGGCAGTCGCCGTCGGCCTGCGTCGGATCGTAGCGCACATTGACGTAGAGCTGCGGAATGGTATCGCAGGCGCTGACCCAGCGGTTGGCCGTAACGTAGGCGTGGTTCTTGTCTTCGGGATCGGTCGGACGCACGACGGCACCCGTCTTGTCGTCGGCTTCCTTGCCGTAGACCAGACGGCCTCCGTTATCGTCGCAGAACCCGTCCACATCCCCGCCTTCGCGTTCGAGCGGGTTGTTGACCGTATCGCGGATCTCCATCGTGACGATGAACGGCCGCTTGGAGCTCAGCGTATACTGTCCTTCGTAGCCGCCGGTGCCCTCGACGCCGTTGCCGACGACCGACGACGGCATGTAAAGCTGGATTTTGGTGCCGTAACGCAGCTGCAGTTCGGGCGACCGGAGTCCGAGACGGTCCTTGTTCGCGTTATAATACTTTTCGCCCAGTTTCAGCGTGTTGCGCATGGCCAGCCACGTACCTTCCATCAGCCCCGTATTTTCGGTGCCGCAATAGCGGTAGAAGGGCACGTAATGGGTGTATTTGGAGAAAGTCCCGGCCAGTCTGGCCGAATCGGCGTTGCGCGTGAGGATGATGTTGCCGGCCAGATCGCGCCCCGTGAAGTCGAACGACACCCAGATCGGCTCCTTGCCGATCGGGTCCAGCGACTGGTCGCCGGCCTCGATCACGTCGATATAATAGCCGCCGTCGGACTGGTAGTTCTGAACCAGATCGGACCGGTGCTGGGTCATCCACGCTTCGAGCGCCTGATTCTCGAACTGAACGTACGATTCGTCTTCGTCTTTCGCGCAGGATGTCAGCGCCAGAAGGCCGGCAACCGGCACGCATAAAAAACGGGTAATAAATTTCATATTTTCGGTTTGTATTTTACTCGACACTGTTTACCGTAAAAAAATAAGCGACGGGACTCTCCTTCGGGATCGTACTGAAGTTGATGTCGCCGTAAGCCATATTGTAGGTCATGTAGGATTCGACATAGTCGCCCTCACGACAACCAAGTAACGCATCGTAAAGCCCTTTTATTATGCCGGAACCGCGCATATCTATCTCCAGCGGTTCGGACGACCACGCGCCCGGCGTCAGACCGGGACCGTTTTCGGGATCTTCCATCGCCGCGATCAGCACCGGATCGTTCGAATAATAGGGCATCGTAAGGTTGGTGGAGGACGTCGCGGGCGTCACGATATTGGCAAAGGTGAAGACGTAGGCGCTGAAAGTGACGGTCACCTTCGAGGTGCGCGTCACCTCGGTCCAGTTCACGCGGTCGGGGTTGTTGATCCCCGCGATGTAGCGGTAGACCGCGTTGCCCGAAGTGGTGAAGTAAGGCTCGTCGCTCCCCTCCTCCAGCTCCTCATAGGCCACGAGCTTGGGCGAATGGGTGCCGGTCAGGTAGGAGACGATCTTCGTCTTCTGCGTGGGCAGGATGTCCTCCTCGTCGGAGCATCCGGCCAGCAGCACGAGCGCCGCGAATATGGATATGAAAAGTCTGCTCATCGTCGTATAATCGTGCAAATTTACAAAAACAATCCGATTTTACAGCATGAAACGCAAAAAAAGCCCCGGTTAGCATGCCGGGGCAAAAAAAAGACGGCCGAAGCCGTCGATTATGCTACCGATAATAGTCTTTCCGGGGATTTTTAAGACGCTGTATTCGCCGTTGCTTCAAATATATGACGCCGACACCGATCAGGAAGGCAAAGGCGAACACCCCTAACAGGATACCGATAAAGCCGAGAGGGATTTGTTCTTCCATAAATCAATAATATCAAGTAACGGGTGCAAAGGTATAGCAAATATCCTACCAAACCAAACAAGCGGGGGGGGGAATTATCCAATTTCATTGACAAAAAAAGACTTTTCATAGGCTTTTTAAGCCCATTCGCACCAAATCCTCGACCGAAGCCCCCGGATTTTCGCGCAGAATGCCGCGAAGCGCCTTCTCGGCGGCAGTTTTGGCAAAGCCGAGCATGACCAGCGCCGCAAGCGCCTCTTCGAGCTTTTCGCCGTTGCCGGCGGCCGGAAGAGCGGCGTCGGCGTCGCCCAGTCCGGCGAGCTTGCCGCTCAGCTCGACGATGATTTTCTGGGCGGTTTTCAGTCCCAGTCCCTTGACGTTTTTCAGCAGCACGGCGTTGCCTGCGGTGATGATGCCCTGCAATTCGCGCGGCGAATAGGTCGAAAGAATCATCCGCGCGGTATTGCCGCCGACGCCCGACACGCTGATCAGGTGGCGGAAGAGTTCGCGCTCGGTTTTGGTCGCGAAACCGTAGAGCAGCTGCGCGTCCTCGCGCACGACGTAATGGACGTACAGACGGGCCGTTTCGGCGTGTTCGACGGCCGAAAAGGTTTCGAGCGAGATGTGGAGGTAATAGCCTACCCCGCCGGCATCTATAACTGCGTATGCGGGAGCGACTTCGGCTACCGGACCGCTGATGTATTCATACATGGAGTCAAAATTTACAAGGCGTGGGGCAAAAATAAAGATTTTTTTTTACCTTTGTGATTCAAAAGCGGAATATTTAACTAAACCCGATAAAAAACGACATGAAAAAAATGCTTTTTACGGCGCTTGTTGCGGCTTGCGCCATGACGGCCTGCGGTACGAAAACCACTGAGACGGCGGCCGCCGCAGAAGAGGTGACCCGCGAAATCGGCTCAAGCGACATCGCCTATGTACAGGTGGAAGCCGTGCTGGCTCAGTGCGATCTCTTCCTGAACGAAGGCAAGGCCCTGCAGGAGAAGACCCAGAAGGCGCAGAAGAGCTGGGCGCAGAAGGAGCAGAACCTTCAGTCCGAAGCCGCCCAGTTACAGGAGAAGTATCAGAAGGGACTGATTACGACCAACGACGCGCAGGCACAGCAGCAGAGCATCGAAAAGCGCGTGGCGGCATACCAGTCCTCGGCGCAGAAAGAGGCGCAGGCGCTCGATGAAGAGAACTATGTCTTCACCAACCGGGCGCAGGATCTGCTGCACCGCGCCGTGCAGGATATCAACGCCGGCAAGAAGTACAAGCTGATCATCAACTCGACGGCCCTCATCGACGCCGACACGACGCTCAACATCACCCCCGCCGTGCTGGCGAAGGTAAACGAGCTGTATGCGGCCGACCAGAAAAACGTGAAGAAATAAGGAATCCGATTCCGCTGCATCGATACGAGCCGTCCCCCTGCGGGACGGCTTTTTTCGTGGGTGCGCCTGCGTGGGGAACCGCCGAAACATGCCTGCCGGGCTGCGGCTGCCGGCAGGCCGGCAGCACATCGGCACGACTTATTGAGACCGGACCGAGGAAAAGTCCGTATTTTTTTATACATTTGCAGGAAAACTAAAAAGCAACGCACACGCAATGGGTTTCGTTCCGTTCACATTCGTCGATTTCATAGACATCATTCTGGTCGCCGTGATCATGTACTGGATCTACCGCATGACCAAAGGCACCAACGCGCCCTATATTCTCTCAGGCATCATCGCCATCTACCTGCTATGGGTCGTCGTGCGGACGCTCAACATGGAACTGCTCTCCACAATTCTGGGACAGCTGATTTCGGTCGGAGCCATTGCGCTGATCATCGTCTTCCAGCCCGAACTGCGGCGTTTCCTGCAGATGATCGGCATGCGCCAGAAACATTTCAACTTCATCACCCGCATCTTCTCGACGGGCGACGATGCGGTGCAGACCAACGTCGTGCCGATCGTCACGGCCTGCCGCGAGATGTCGGAGACGAAAACCGGCGCGCTGATCGTCATCGGACAGCAGAGCGACCTGCGGCTGATCGCCGAGGGCGGCATCGCACTCGACGCAAAGGTTTCGACGCCGCTGATCCGCAATATCTTCTTCAAGAACGCCCCGCTGCACGACGGCGCCGCAATCATCGAAGGCGACCGCATCGTGGCCGCGAAGTGCATCCTGCCCGTAACGCAGAGCGACGTGCCCAAATCGTACGGCACGCGCCACCGCGCCGCGATCGGCATGAGCGAGATTTCGGACGCCATCATCGTCGTAGTCTCCGAGGAGACGGGCGGCATTTCGATCGCGCAGGGCGGCGAACTGCGCCGCGACATCGACCCGGTGCGGCTGCAGCAGACCCTGCAGCGCTACCTGACGATCAACACCCGCAAACGTTCGAAAAAAGAGGTGGCCGAGTAAGGCCGCAGGAAAGGAGGGGGGGGGCGGCTTCCTTCGGGCCGCAGAAGAGCGGACAATCGGACAATCGGACAAACGGCAGATCCGGGCCGCTAAAGAGCGGATCATCGGACAGGCAGTTGGAGCCGGACCGCAGAAGAGCAAACAATCAAGCAGGCGATTGCTTCCGAACCAAAGGAGAATACAACCGGGCAGACTGCCGTATGCGGAATACAGACAGCAGGGCCGGCTGCTGAATCCGGACCGCTGAAGAGCGGACAATCAGGCAGGCGGTTGCCTCCGGGACAAAGGAGAATACAACCGGGCAGACTGCCGTATGCGGAATACAGACAGCAGGGCCGGCTGCTGAATCCGGACCGCTAAAGAGCGGATCACCGGGCCGGCAGTTGAATCCAGACCGCAGAAAAGCGGACAACCGGGCAGATAGCCGCACCCGGACCGCTGTTGAAGAGCGGACGGGTTCCCCACAAAGCGAAATACGGCAGGACAGAAGTCCCGACCGAATAAAAAAAGAGGCGGACAAATGTCCGCGGCCGGAAGCGGTAAACGCCCGGCAGACAACTGCAGTCGGAAGCAGCCGATCCGGTTCCGGAAAACATACGGCGGCGGGACCGGCGGCGATGCAAAGCCGAGATCCGAACGGCATTCGGAATACGGCATCAACATTCATCAATCCAAAACAGAATTTGCGAGATGATTTTTCCAGCACCTACACCCCGGCTCGTGCTGCGCGCATGGCGGGAAGAAGACCTCGGAACATTTACGGCCATGAACGCCGACCCGCGCGTGATGGAGTACTTTCCGGCACCGCTGACGCCGGAGCAGTCGGCGGAATTCATGGAACGCATACGCGAGGAGTTCTCGACCGAGGGATTCGGCCTGTATGCCGTCGAGCGGCGCGAGGACGGCGAGCTGCTCGGATATACGGGACTGCACCGCGTAACGTTTACGGGCATGAAGGATAAAATCGAAATAGGCTGGCGCCTTCGGGCCGAATGCTGGAATCAGGGTTATGCGACGGAAGCGGCGCAGGCCTGCGTAGCGCTCGCCGCAAAGCTGGGCATCGAAGAACTGGTAGCCTTCACGACCGTCACGAACCTGCGTTCGCAGCGGGTCATGCAGAAGCTCGGCATGGAGCTTTTGTGCGAGTTCGACCACCCCGCCCTGCCCGAAGGCCATCCCCTGCGGCGGCACGTACTCTACCTGATCGGAACGGAGAAATAGAAGAAAGAATAGAGCGGAAAAAACAGAAACGAAGAACCGGAAGCAGAAAACCGGAAGCGGCCGGATGGCTGGCTCAACAGGCAGCCACAAGAGCGGGCAGCCCGTCCGGCCATGCACCGGAATTTTATTTCGAATAGTATTTTTCAATTCCGCCGAATCCCCGTATCGTCTTATTTTCCTTCGTCTTGCAAATGAAGTGGTTCAGCCGCTTCCCGAACTCTTCGGGACGCGACCTCGCAGCTTCGATATAGGCAATTCGGATGCGTTTATAGGTTTCCGGAAAACGGAGGTAGTTTCTCCAGACCGTCCGATCTTCCTTCAGCCGGTCGATTATATCGTCCGGAAATACAAAAGGAACGGAAAGCACCTTCTGTATCTTCTCCTCGAATTTCGGGTGTATCATTCCATTTTCCAAGAGCCATTTAAGCCGCTCCCTGTTGGCCTGCGAGTAAGCGCTCTTGGGGTTTCTGGGAGTGAAGCGCTGAATTTTATGCTCTGCGTCGAGCGGTCTTATCGTGCTGTCGATCCAATCGAAACAAAGGGCTTCTTCAACCGCATCATTATATACGATGCTTTTCTTGCCCGACGCCTTATGCGGGAATACGAACCATATCTCACGGGCCGTATCGAAATTATCCGTCAGCCATTTCCGCCACTCCTCCCGGTTTTCAAAATACTTTATTCCACTTTCCGTTGTCATAATAACCGATTTATCCGCCACGGGCGGTTGTCCTGCTCCCAATCCGTCGCAGGAATACGGCCGAATACGGGAAAAACGAAAAGCCGTGGAAAAATCCACGGCTTGTAAAATATCAGACAGCACCCGCATCGGCCGGAACCCCGTTCCTCGCGGCCGGCACTGTCCGGCAGAAACCCAACCCCTATTCGGCCGACTGCTCGGCGGGAACTTCGGCGGCGGGAATCTCGGCCTGCGGCATCGTGGCGGGAGTTTCCGACTCGATAACGCGCTCCTGAAGCGCCTTAACATCCTTCGAAATCTCGCTGTTGCTCTCGGCGACAAGGCCTTTGTCCATGGCCAGCGTAGCGACCAGACTCAGCACGACGATGGCAATGGCCATCGTCCACGTGAATTTCTCCAAAAAGTCCGAAGTCTCGCGCACGCCCATCACTTGGTTCGACGCGCCGAAGTTGGCGGCCATGCCGCTCTTGGGGTTCTGCACCAATACCGCAAGGATGATCAATACGCTCGCGATGAGTATCAGGGCAATGCAAATCGTGTATAACATATCGTTGAATTTTAATTATTGTTTTCCAATTTGCCAATTAGCTCGGCAAAGTAAACACTTTTTTCGGGATTTAGCAAACTTAATTTGCGATAAATCGCTATTGCTTTGTCACAAAGCCCCTGCGCGAGATAGATTTCGGCCAGCTCTTCGCTCACGATCTCGTCGTCGTCGTCCAGCTCGGCGGCCGTGCGGACCTCCTCCTCCGGTTCGCCGTCGGCCGCGACGATGCGCAGGTCGTCCTCCTGCAGAAAGCGGTCGATGATGTCGTCCGACGAAAGCCGCCGGACGGCCTCCGCGTCGATCGGTCGGCGCAGCAGCGAACTCTGCGCCCGCCACGGGGCCATCACGGCCAGCCGCGGATCGCATATCCCGGTCACGATCTCCCGTGCGATACGGACCGGAGCGAACCATTCGTAACGCGCCGCGAGGGCGTCCAGCTCCCCGGCGGAAGGGCGCTCCGCTGTAGCGGGCGATGCGAGGTATAGTCTGAAATCCGTCATGCCGCGCAGGTTTTACCAGTTGGAGGCCGAAGCCTGAAAAATATCCGTAACCAGTTTATCGACGATCTGGGGGATCAGCTCGCCCTCGACCTCGGAAAGCAGCCGCGTGGATTCGTAATCCTCGAAAGCCGTGAACGTCCGGTTGAACGACATTTTTTCGTCGAGCGCATTCGTGAAGCGCACCTTGACGGTGATCGAAAGGCGGTTGAGCACCGCGTAGTCGTCGGTCGAAACCGACGAGGTCGCCGACATGTAGTTGGTGATCTCGCCCTCGAAGGCGAAGTCGCCGCCCTCCTCGACCTGCATCAGGCGGGTGCGGCGGGTGAACATGTCGACCAGCGCATCGGTGAGCGTCGAACTGAGGATCGGCGCGACCATCGTGGCGTTGTTGGGGAAATAGGCCACGCTGAAGGTCTTGGCGTCGGGCGGAATCGAAGCGCCCGAAAGCGAATATTTGATGGCCACGCCGCAGCCCGTCAGCAGGGCGGCACAAAGGGCCGTGATTGCGAATTTTATCTTCATGCCGAAATTCTATCGTTTTATTCCGGTTCGGAACCGGTTATTTTCAGTGCACTCCGCCGGACGATCCGGGGAGGGCCGTCAGCCGTCAGTTCTCTTCGATGCCCAGCTCCTTGATCTTGCGGTAGAGCGTGCGCTCGGACATGAACAGCTCGGCGGCGGCTTCGCGGCGGCGTCCGTTGTTGCGGCGCAGGGCGCGGATGATCTGCTCGCGCTGCATGTCGGCCTTGGTCATCTCGCGCGGCGGCTCGTCGGTCACCTCCTCGCTCTCGGCGAAGACCGGAACCGAGCCTGCTGCATAGACGGGCGCGGAGCTTTGCGCCGTGGTCGGCAGCAGCGCCTTGATGTCGCGGACCGGCTCCTGACAGGGGTTGTGCAGCAGCTCGGACATCATCCGCTTCAGGTCGTTGATGTCGGCGCGCATGTCGAAAAGCACCTTGTAGAGCAGTTCGCGTTCGGTGGACATCGCATCGTCGACCGGCGCCCCGCCCATCATGACGGGAGCGCCCCCGCCCTGCGGCGGCAGGTATTTGGCCAGCACGTCGGGCGTAATGAGGCGCGTCTGCTCGATGGCCGATATCTGTTCAGCAACGTTTTTCAGCTGGCGGATATTGCCCCGCCAGTAATAATGCATCAGCATTTCGCGCGCCGCGGGATCGAGCGACACGGCGGGCATGCGGTACTGCACGGCCACGTCGGCGGCGAATTTGCGGAACAGCAGCGGAATGTCCTGCGGACGCTCGCGCAGCGCCGGAACGGTGATCGGCACCGTGCTCAGGCGGTAATAGAGATCCTCGCGGAAGCGGCCCGAAGCGATGGCCTGCTGCAAATTCATGTTCGTGGCCGCGACGACGCGGACGTCGGTCTTCTGGACCTTCGACGACCCGACGCGGATGAATTCGCCCGTCTGCAGCACGCGCAGCAGGCGCGCCTGCGTCGGATGCGGCAGTTCGGCGACCTCGTCGAGGAAGATCGTACCCCCGTCGGCCTCCTCGAAGTAGCCCTTGCGGGCTTCGAGCGCTCCGGTGAAGGAGCCTTTCTCGTGGCCGAAAAGCTCCGAGTCGATCGTGCCTTCGGGAATGGCCGCGCAGTTGACGGCTATATATTTATTGTGTTTGCGGGCCGAGTAAGCGTGGATGACCTGCGGGAAAAACTCTTTGCCCACGCCGCTTTCGCCCGTGACGAGTACCGTCAGGTCGGTCGGAGCCACGCGCACGGCGACCTCCAGCGCCCGGTCCAGAAGTTCCGAAGCGCCGATGATGCCGAAGCGTTGTTTGACTGTGGTGATATCCGTCATTTATTCCGTAATGGGTTGTTCTGGTTGTGCCGCATCGCCGGACGCCGCGGTATGGGTGTCGGCAGGCTGTTCGAGGTACTGCATCTCGGTCTCCCGGTCCTTCGCCTCGCGCAGATAGCCGAACGCGATGGCCGCGACGGCGAGGGCCGCGGCGATCAGGGCGATCCAGATGAAGCGGTCCGCCTTGCGGCGGCGCGGAGGACGGTCCACGTAAGTATAGGCGTCGGTGTTTTTGGGCGGCTTGCCGTAGCGCAGGCCACGCACCGAAGGGTCGGGAGCCATCTTGGCCGAAATCGAAACGCGGGGTTCGTCGATGGGTTTACCGACGGGTTCCGGCTTCCCGCCGGCCGCAGGCGCCTTGTCGGCGATTACGGGAGCAGCCCCGGCAATGCGGGATTCGAAGACGAAGGCGATGGTGCCGTTGGGACCGGGCTTCATCACGCCGAAACCGTCGAGCCGGAATTCGGCGCCGTGCTCCACGGCGTGGCGCACCTCGAAGACGAAGCGGTCGATCTCCCCCGCCGCTTCCAGTTCGCTCAGCCCCCCGCCGATAAGCAGACGGCGGAGCGTTCCGTCGTCACGTTTCAGAAGTTCCGAGAAAACGATGCTTACGCCCGGCTCCTTGACGATAAACGTCCCAAGCTGGGGAACGACGAGCCGTTTGTGCGACTCCAGATATTGCGATATGGTGTGAATCAACACGATTGAAATCTTGCTTGAAATTTGCACCAAAAGTACCTTTTTTCGAAGAAAAAACCAAAATTCGGGGGAGTTTTTCAAAATAATCCGGCAAAGTGTTGGTTATACGAAAAATATTCGCCTACTTTGCATCCCGTTTTTTCGGAAAATCCGGACGAGCGACATTGTCCGAAAATTTCCGAGGTAGGCGGGACGGATTGTA
>ENA-UEPG01000272-UEPG01000272.1-human-gut-metagenome-genome-assembly--contig:-NODE-272-length-54512-cov-34.445890_pt1 | contig 54512 bp, 38 predicted proteins | sample MGYA00242893_ERZ507902 | MGnify/ENA primary metagenome ERZ507902 (study PRJEB26167, sample SAMN06115491) | human gut metagenome | host: Homo sapiens | place: China:Gansu | collected 2015-04-23...
TCATAACTGTATTTTGACATAAAAATACCGACCTCCAAAGTTAGATTTTTTAGGTCTAACTTTTGGGGGTCGGGTCAGTCATATCGGTGCTGTTTTTGTTTTTATTATAAAGTTTTTTGCTGAATAATCAAAGCTTAATGTTATTCATCTCGTCACCGAGGACATCGGCGATTTCTTTCAGGTGGCCTGTGCGTTTGCCTTTTAGTTTATAGAACTGCAAAAGTCCGTAGCCCGGGTACTCGTTGCCCTCAACCATAACGGGACCGTTCTTTGAAAAGGCGATGTCCCAACCGATATATCTCACCTGCGGAATCTTTTCCGCTGCCTCAACAACCATGTCAAGAGCCTCTCGAACGCCTGCAATCTTAACCTCAGAGAACTTTTTGCCTGTCATCGGGTGTTTGTCATAAACATTGCCGTAGTCGTCAATTACATTACTGTCGATTCTGCCGTCTGCGTCAAGGCTGAGGTAGAGGTCATTTGTACAGCCGATAACATTCGACTCGTCCTGATTGATACGGAGAGCGTTATTTATTATATGTGCCTTGCCGTCCTTATAGAGCGTAACAACTCGCCATGAATTTACAACGCACGGATTGATTTCGTTGAGGTCATCGCTCTGAACGATTGCTTCCTCAACAAGAAGCTGACCGTTTGCCTTGAGTTCATCATAAAGCTTGTTGCTGTCCTTTACATCGGCAACGGTGATTTTTGAAATGCCGTGACCGCCCTCGCCTGTCGGATCTTTTGCAAAAACGGTTTCTCTGCCGTTAAGGAACTTCCTGAAATCTTCCTTACTGCCTGTGCGAAGGTTGATGAAATCTCTTTTGAGATACTTTTTGAAAAGCTCGTCAAAAACAAGCTTGTCACGAAGAAGAACGATATATTCCTCATCGTTGAGATATTCAAGAATTTTGTAGAAAGTCTTTGCAGTTACAAAGGTTTTTTTCTCTTTAGTCGAAAGGTTTATGAAATCGCAACGGAAATAGTCCGTGTAGCCTGTGCCTCTGATGAGAAAGTTGCGGATTATGTCGAACTTGATATAAGCCTTTGACTTACCGCTGTTCTTGGCGATAATGTCAATGTGCTTATCCATTCTGCTGTGGTTAATATCTCTGAATTTATTCAAAAGCCATTTGTGTACCGAAACTGCCATCTTACTTCTCCTTTACAACCTTACCGTCTTTTACATAAAATCTCGGATTGTTCTTACCTATATTCACAAGCGCCTCGGCATTGCCCATACCCGAACTTCTGCCGAACATTCCAACTGTTATGCCGTCACCGAGGAGTGTTACCTCGTCATCAATTTTTACCGATGAATCAACCTTAACAGCCGTCATATTCATACACATCTCACCGACAACAGGATATTTTTTGCCGTTGATAACAACCCTTCTGCCGTGATTTGCGTGACCGATGCCGTTGTTGTAGCCGACAGGAAGAATCGCAAGAATAATATCCTCATCTGCCGTATATGACGCATTGTAGCCGAACCACTCACCCTTGTTCACCTTTTTAAGCTGAAGAATACGGGTTTTCATCTTCATAGCCGGCTGTAAATCTATCTTTACATCAAAATATGTTTCGCTGATGTTGTACTTCTTAATGAAGTAATTGTTTCGCATTTTGCGGAGTTTGTCCTTTGGCGAATTTGAAAAAGAATCGGGGGCAACATTGTAGCCGTAGATTGCAATGCCCATTCTCACGCCTGTTGTAAAAGGCTGTTTCGGATGGGTAAGCATTGAAACGGAACTGCCCATATGGACAATCGGGATTTTATTCAAATCAATAAGCGATGTAAGCTCCTTGAAGTTTCTGACCTGCTCGTCCCAATGGGGATCAAAAATTCCGGCTGTTGCAAAATGCTGGTAAATTCCCTCAAGAACAAAATTTGAACCGTTAATCATATCAACGGCGGTTTTAACCTCGTTCTTATCCTTGAAGCCGAGGCGGTTAAAGCCTGTATCAATCTGGAGATGAACCTTGAAATTGCAGTCAATGTTCAAATCAAGCAACCTTTTGAGGTAGTCAAGCTCATTCACGACAATGGTGAGATTAAGCCGCTTTGCCTCCTCAATTCTCGAAAGATGAACCGGATGCAGGCACAAAAGCGGAGCGTCCTTGTTGACCTTACGAAAGCTTTGAGCCTCCTCAAGAGAGGACACGGCAAAATAGTTAATGCCGTTTTTGTACATTTCATTTGCCACTTCCATACCGTGACCGTAACCGTCACCCTTGAGAACGGCAATAAAATATTTGTAGTCGCTGTATTTTTGTGTTATCGCACGGGCATTTGCACCGATTTTGTCAAGGTCAATTTCAACATATGAATCCAGCATTCCAAAGCCTCCGTTAATACACTATATCCTTAGAATTATAGCATAATTGCATAGGTAAATCAATAGCGATATTGAACAGTAACGGCGTACGGTTCGGGCATAAAATTGAAAATTGAAAATGTAAAATGGAAAATTATGGTCGGGAAGACAATTTGCAAGAGTGAAAAACATTGTCGCCCGACCGTTTTTGTATATATGGAAGTTGTTGCAAATTTGTATGTGCGGATATTATATGCCTGTAGATAGCCACGCAAAGATTTGTACAAATTAAAATTATATAAATAAAGCAAAAATTGCATCAATGCCGTATCGGGCATCAATGCAATTTCCTAATCTAACTATCTTCTCGAAAGGACTGCGGTGTGCCACCGCAGTCCTAAATTTTCCATTTTCAATTTGCCAACGGCTTGCCGTTATATAAGCCTTACAATATACCTCTGAACTGTGGTTGCATCAATGACGGTAATATCGGAATCAAAGTTCACATCGGAGTTTATACGCTCTATCTCGTTCTGATTGACGATACCCACAATTGCTTTCTGAATTGCGGTTGCATCGGCAATGTTTATTTTGCCGTCACCGTTTGCATCACCGTAATATGCCTTTTCGGCTGAATTGGTGCTTGCAGTCATAACATAGTTTGTCATACCGATTGCAAGGTTGCCCTTGTCAACTCTTTTTACATACTGCAAAGTTGCCTTGTTGTTCGGAGAATCCGACACGGCAACATACATTGCGTCACCCTTGAGAACCATACCGTAGCAAAGCCTGCCTGATGATGCGGACACACCGTTGATGTCGGATGCGGCAACTGCCTGTCTGCCTGTTTCAACATCGTATGAATACACGGCGTCGGAGGTATTAAAATACAGAGTATCGTTGTATTTTTCAAGGCTCATAAATGTATTTATCCAGTAGGAATTACCGCCCGCGCTCCATCTTTCGTTCAATTTCAGCTTTTTCTCATATGTATTGCTGTCAAGCTTGTATTTTAACAATGCACCCTTGTTGGCAGAAGAATTGTTGTTGACAAAGCCGTAAAATTCACCGTTAACCTCGCAAAGCCTTGTGTCGAAATTATGGATTTCGTAATTATCATATTTTGTCGAATTTGCACCGTAGCTTATTGTGTAATCATAGTGCTTTGACGGAAGATTCTGAATGGCATTGTCACTCAAAAGGAAGTATGTATGCTGAGCGTGTCCCGGTCGGTCATTAATAGGATCATCCCATGTAACATCAACATTATACCAAGCGTTGCCGATATGAACCTTGTTCCACATATGGTTCATTGAGTTTGAATCAACAAGTTCGGAGTCTATTCCGACAAGTGAAAGCATGTAGGAATACGCAAGTGCATAGCCCTGACATACGGAAGTCTTTTCAACAAGTGAATTGTATATATCAGCCTTGTTGTAATCTGATGTGCTGTACTCGCTCATAATGGCAAGCTCATCGTGAATTACGAGTGCCTTTTCGGAATCGGTCATATTCTCGTCCACGAGCGAAAGAATTCTCTCGGTTTCTTTATCAAGCGACTTTTTCTGTGTTGCATACTCGCTCTTGCTGATTGTGTACTCGGGATAGATTGACGCAACCTTATCCTCTGACGGATAGTAGGAGTACGAAAATCCCTGATTCACATAGTAAAGCTCCGGATGAGTCAAGGTCAGCACCTTAAAAAATTCCGCAACATCGCTTCTCGGAACATTAAGACTGCTGATATCAATTTCCTCGTCAAAATTTTTAAGGCTGTCAAGAACCATACCCTCAGCCTTACCGTATTTGTCGTACATTGTTTTGTTATAAAAAATTTTGCCCTCTTTCTGCGCAGTGTATGCCGAAGCTGTAAAAATGCCCGTTGACACCACACAGGATACTGCAACCGATACCGTGAGAATCATTGCAAATAATTTACCCGCTGTTTTTTTAATATTTTTCATATGTATTTCTCCTCTCAAGCCAAAGAAGCAAAATGCACAAAAAATTTTGATTTTCTCTGACTTTTACAACTAAATTATACCATTTACAGACACAACAATTCAATTCACATAAACACCGAAGTTATGAACACTAATTTGTCTGTTTATACAAAAATTTAGTTTAATTACGGATAAAACACAATAAAACGGCAATAAAACGCAATAAAACATACTAAACTATACCGTCATACAATCCGCTGTCTGCACATACAATCTATTACAGATGTCCCCCTAAGGAGGACAGACAGGAGGGCTGTATGTGAAAGGTATCGTAGAAGAAAGAGCGGCAATGCTCGGCGAATACATAATCGAAAGCAAGGCAACCGTGAGAAGTACGGCAAAAAAGTTCGGTGTGAGCAAAAGCACCGTGCATAAGGATGTCAGCCAACGACTAAAGGTACTTAACCCTGCACTTTACCGACAGGTGAGGGAAATTCTTGACACCAACAAAAGTGAAAGGCACATAAGAGGCGGTCTTGCAACAAAAAAGAAATATCTGCAAAAGAAAGCATTTGAAAGCGAAAAAAGCTGAAAATCAACTGCAATACGGCTCATACACCATACAAAACCGCATTTTCAGAGTATATTTTGGGTATTTTTGAACTTTACTTTTTATGACTTGCGTTGTATAATGGAGTGTAAATATTTTCAGATTTGTCTATAGTTTGTGTACGGCAGTGGTTAATGCACGGCTGTACCTGAGGAGAAATTTAAAATGAGAAAAATTCCCTTTTCGCCGCCTGACCTTTCTCAGGCAGAAATTGACGAAGTTATAAAGGTTCTGAAATCGGGCTGGATTACAACAGGTCCCGAAACAAAGCTTTTTGAAAGCCGTATTGCAGAAAGATGTCACACGGAAAAGGCTGTCTGTCTTTCATCGCAGACCTCTTGTGCCGAACTTACTCTGCGTATTCTCGGCATCGGTCCGGGAGATGAGGTTATCGTTCCGGCATACACCTACACGGCAACCGCATCAATCATCTACCATGTGGGCGCAAAGCCTGTTATGGTTGACTGCAAAAGCGGCAGCTTTGAAATGGACTACGATAAAATGGAGGCGGCAATCAACCACAATACAAAGGTTATCATTCCTGTTGACCTTGCAGGTGTTGTGTGCGATTATGACCGTATTTTTGAGGCTGTTGAAAGAAAGAAAGGCGTTTTCAATCCACGCAACGAGCTTCAGGAAAAGTTCGGCAGAGTTATTGTTATGGCTGACGGCGCTCACGCATTCGGTGCGCAATGGCACGGTAAAATGTGCGGTGAAATTGCCGACTTCACAAACTTCAGCTTTCACGCTGTAAAAAATATGACAACCGCCGAGGGCGGTGCGGCTGTTCACCGTTCACATGACGGAATTGACGAGGAAGAAATGTACAAGCAGTATATGCTTCTCTCGCTTCACGGTCAGACCAAGGACGCATATCAAAAAAACAAAGTCGCATCGTGGGAATATGATGTTGTTGACACTCAGTACAAGTGTAATATGACCGATGTGCTTGCCGCAATCGGTGTGGCTCAGCTTGAACGCTACGATCAAATGCTTGAGCGCAGACATCAACTTATAAAGCTTTACAACGAAGAATTTAAGGATTTGCCTGTTCAGGTGCTTAATCACTGCGATGAAAACCACCGCAGCAGCGGTCACCTTTACTTTGTAAGATTTATCGGCAAAGACGCAGAATACCGTAACAAGTTCTATAATATGATGGCTGACCACGGCGTAATGTGCAATGTCCACTTCAAGCCGTTGCCGTTGCTTTCGGCATACAGCAAGCGTGGTTTCAAGATTACCGATTATCCGAATGCGTATAATATGCACAAAAACCAGCTCACCCTCCCGATGAACTCAACTCTCACAGACGATGAGGCATGGTATGTAATCGAAACATTCAAGCAATGTATGAAAACACTTAAATAACGGCGAGTCGCCGGCAGCGTGTCGCTGCGCCCTGTTCGTGAAGACAGTTTGCGATAGTTCAAACATTATCGCCCGAGCGTTATTTTTTAATTGAAAGTTGAAAATGGAAAATGGAAAATTAAGGTTGGTGGTGTACCACCGCCCGTAATTTGAGAAGACAGTCAGATAAATAAAATGCATCAGATGTCCGGTAAGGCTCTGATGCATTTTTGTTTTGTAAGGAATCTGTAGGGGCGTTCATTGGACGCCCGCACGGCGAGCCGCCGTTCCCAATTCGTGTAGATAGCTTGTAATGTCCAAAAACATATTATGCCCGAGCGTAGCATTGTGATTGTTCGTACAATCCCGTAGGGGCGTTCATCGGGCACCCGCTAAGTAACGGCAGAAAATCTATGTTAAATCCAATTATATAAATGTTGCAAAGTTATTGCTATAATGTAGCGGCGAACCGTGTTCGCCATTTGAAACGATTGTAAAATCGGTTCGACCTAATACAAAATATTTGTTTATTATTTTGTTTGATATATCAAAGATTATGTACGGGCATTTTATTCGTTTTGGTTTTTCAACCAAAACGATTGGCGAACACGGTTCGCCGCTACAGATTATACATATCATTCATCACATCAAAACATTTTTATAAAACAAATCCATTCATCAAAGCGGGCGCCCAATGAGCGTCCCTACGATTTGCAAAGAAAATCAAAAAGTCAGGAAACTATGTTTCCTGACTCTAATTGCTGCATATCATATTTTCAGCTAAATAACTTCGCTGTTGCTCTGTTCTAAATTGCAAACCTTTCGGTTTACAGCTAAATTAAATTCACTTTTAGCTGTCCGTCAGGACAATTTAGCTATCCGCAGGATAATTTAGCTTGCATAGCAAATTTAGCTCACGCTTGCGTGAATTTAGCTGACGAAAATCAAGGATTTTCGTCAATACCCCCACCTGTCAAAAAATCTGACAGTCTGATATGTCAGGATATAGTTCTGACTTTCGTGGAAAGCGCTCTGAACCATATCGGGATTATACATATACATAATGCGGTGCTGAACGGCATCCTTGTTTTCGTCAAAGATATAGCTTACCGCCTGAATACATTCCTGATTTGTGCCGATTTTGGTACTGCCGGTATAATGGCAGTTCTCGATAACCGAGGCAACTGTCGGATAACCGTCAAAGCACATTGCATCTTTTACCGACTGAGCAATGAGCGCCGCTCCTATAAAACCGCCAGAACCGAATTCGCCCATGCAAAGCCTTTCAAGAAGATCCCTGTCCTCATCGGTAAGCGTTACCTTGGAGCATTCATAGGTTTTGTCCGGATTGTCAATTGCCACAAGATAACCTGCGTCCCATTGAGATTGGTAATCGACAGGCTCTTTCGGCGGAATTGCCGTAGCAAACGGAACGGTTGCCTGTGTTGTTGTCACGGGCTGAGTTGTCGCTTTTGTTGCTTTTGTGGCTTTTGTCTGAGGCTGAGTTGTTGCCTTGGTTGCTTTAGGCTTTGCCGTTGTTGTTTCAACGGGTACGGTTGTTGCGGAAACAGTTGTTGTAGGAACAATCTTCCGAATATTCGGATTTACCCTTGCCATTGCCGATTCTGTCGGAGTTTCTCCGGCATTGAGAGTACCGTTTGAGCAGACAAACTGCAAAACTACCAAAACGGATACTACAACAAGCACAACCGACAAAACCTTGTTTATATTTTTATTGAAAAACTTCATCGTTTCACCGCCGTTTAATACTTCTAAACACAAATGACGCACAAAAAGACACGCTGTCACACACATAATAATTATACCACGGCATGCATTTCTTTTCAATTTAAGCATTCTACAAAAATGAACTGCCTTTTTTAAACAATATTACCTAAGCGGACAAATTATTACCATAAACAAAAGCCGACGCATATGCACCGGCTTTTTATTTTGAAAATACTTATTTATAATGACTGTTTCTCGGCTCTTCTGTACTTTGAAGGTGTTGTTTCGTAGTACATTTTGAATGCTCTGTTAAAGTTTGAAATGTTGTTGAAGCCCGACATACCTGCAATTTCGATAACGGGAGTGTCCGTTGTAGTAAGAAGCATTGCGGCTCTTGTCAGTCTGAGCTCGTTAAGGTAGTTTACAAATGTTGTATTCATAAGCTCCTTAAAGAGATGCGACACATAGTAACGGCTGAGACCTGTTGTCTGAGCTATTGTATCAAGAGTAATGCTGTCACAGAAGTTGTTGTTGATATATTCCGTAATTCTGCGGAGAGCACGGTACTTTTTGCCCTGAGCCTCAACATCACAAATCTTAACAAGACCCGATGAGAAAAGAATATAGAAAATGTCGTACATTTTGCCGTGAACAAGAATCTGGAAGAACTCGTGCTTTTCGTTCTCGGCAGAAATAACCGTGTTCATATCGTCAATAAGATTGTTATAACGGTAGTCGCCTCTCGTAACCTTTGCAAAGTGAGTGCAGTTGCCTGTTACAAGACCTCTGATCAGACTCTGCGGAATAAACTCCTGAGTGAGCGATGCAGGATTTGAAAGGTTAAGAAGAATAACATCAACTCTTGCATTGCCTGTATTATTAATTTTGTATCTCTGATTAGGTGAAATAAAGTAAATGTCGCCTGTTGAGAGCGAATAAGTGTCAGCACCCATTTCAACGGTCATATAGCCGTCCCTTACAACAGCCACAAGAACCTCGTTGTGAACATTCCACATATTGCTGTCAATAATCATTTCACCGCAAACTACTCTGTAAGCTGAACTGGATGCGGTTGCCGAACGCAAGAAATCAAAATTCATAATAATAACCCCGATTCTAAAAAATTATGTTTTCAAACATTTTGTGTCTAAAAACAACACAAATAATCACTGCAACAATATAATAGACTTTATGCACAATAAAGTCAATAATTACGACAAATGTGCAAAAAATAAATGTATAAACCGTAATTAGTGCAAATTTTAAATATTCCGCTGTCTGCTGTATGTTAATTGATTTTTAATTCTACGCAATAATGTATCAATTTATCTACTGATAATTGTTATGATTATTTCCGAATCAGACATTATTATTTAACGATTTTAATATGAAATGTTGCCAACCGTATGGCAATTAAAATGAATCGTTTACATTTTCAAGCTGTTTTTTAAATTCATCAACAACATTTTGCGGTGATATAATTCTGACCTTTCCGCCAAGACCGAATACCCAAGCGTAGAACTGTTTGCTTGTCATAATATCAACCGATACACCGAATGTTGTGTCGCTTTCCTTTGTAACAAAAATATCTCTGCCGAACCTGTCAACAATAACACCTATGCAGTCATTGTCAACCGACAGCTTAACCGTAGCTTTTTCACCGCCGAACATTGAGAAAACACCCTTTGAATAATCTGCAGGATCAAATTTTTCAAAGGTCTTTCCCCCGTCACGCTCATCGTCAAGCACCTCGATATCGTCCATTTTGTCAACACGGTAATGCTTTATACTGTCGGCACAGGTGTCATAGGCAATGAGATAGTAATTCTCATCGTCCCAGCACAGCGCCCACGGTGATGCCGTGTATCCGCCGTCCCTGATTTTTTCACGCTTGACAATTCGCTCCGTTCCCGAAAAATCGAGTTCCCAACGGTAGTATTTGAACGAGATTTTGCGGTTGAGTGCTATTGCATTCTGAATTTTGTCAACCGAATAATAAATTCGTTCATTCATTGTTTTGGCTCTGTTTGCGACAAAAACCTGCCGTTGCAATTCCTTGCCGTCATGAACACTTGCAAGCCCTTCAAGCTTATGAATGAGGGAAATGCTCTTTTTTTCGGTAATGAATTTTGAGCTTTGAATTGCGTCAACAAGAAGCTTCAACTCGGGCAGCTCAAATTCTCTGCTTGCAACATAATATTTAACGGTTGATGATTTGCTCTTGCAGATGTCCATTCCGAATTTTTCAAGCACCTGCAAATCATCGTAAAGACTTTTTCGCTCCGCAGTAATTCCGTACAACGCAAGCTCCGCCAGAATTTCACTTGAAGTCAGCCCGTGATTTTCATCGGTCTTTTCAAGAAGAATTTTCCGCAGATACAAAAGTTTCTGTTTTTGCATAGGATTTCTCGACATAATACAGTCCCCCTCAAAGGATTATATATTTTTATGTGTTTATTATATCAAATTTTAACAGAGATTTCCATATATTTTACGGCGAGCCGTGTTCACCCGCTCGTGTGCAACGCACACAATTGCACGCATTGCGTACAAATTTGAATACACATTTTTCATCACATAAAAAAATATGTGTTTAAACAAATTCTATCATTAAGGCGGGCGCCCAATGAGCTCCCGTCTGAAATATAATCGCAATGCGTTGCACATAAATGTGCTTCCTTTTGCTCGTTATTTCAGACAGCGCTTTGCTCCCTTTTTCCGCCACCGGCGGCGGTCGCAAGACTACCCCTACAATTAAACAGTTAAATTCATATAAAATAAAAATTGCATCAATGCCGTTTCGGGCATCAATGCAATTCATTTATCTCAACTATCTTCTCGAAAGGTCTGCGGTGGCACACCGCAGACCATAATTTTACATTAACTACTAAATCCGCTCATCATGCCCGTAAGCATTACGACAAGCGGCATTGTTGCAAGTGAAAATACCGTAGTTGCGGCAACGATACTAACCGACAGCTCAACATCCTTGTTAAACTTTGTTGCAAACATAGTTGTTGTTGCGGCGGTAGGGGCTGATGTGGCGATTACGCAAGCCATGGTAATTATGGGTGTGACACGGCACAATGACATTACAACCGCTGTAATCATCGGTAAAGCAATCAGACGGACTGCCGAAGAAAAATATACACCCTTGTCAGTGAACGCCTTTTTAAAGTCAGCCTGTGAAAGGTAAAAACCGATAATAAGCATCGGGAGCGGAGTGTTCAGAACTGCAAGATATTCAACCGGTTGGCTGATTATGTACGGAAGCTTAAAACCTGTAATAAACAGGATAATTGCAAGAACAACACCGATAAGGCCGGGGTTGAGAACAAGCTTTTTGAATGAAAGCTGTTTTTTGTCACCGCTCATTGAAACAAGTCCGTGCGTCCATACAAAAATGTTGAATACGGCAACAAAAATTGAGCCGTAAAACCAACCGTCATCACCGAGAATTGCCTTCTGGAGGGGCAAAGACATAAATGCACAGTTTGAATAGATTGTTGCAAAGCGGATAACAGCCTTACGGCTTTCATCTTTATCATGAAAAATCAGGTTACAGATAAGTATTGACACAGCGAAAACAAGTGCAGAGCAGGTAACGCAAATTATAAGTCCGCCCAAAAGTTCAAACGAGAACTCCCGCTGAAAAGCAGAAATCATAACGCAGGGCGTCACAACATACAATACTATATCGGTCATGTGACGGGCGGAAAAATCGGTGATAATTTTCTTCTTACCGCAAATAAAACCGACTGCAATCAAAATGAACAGTACAAGCACCTGTTGTGCAATAATAATGAAATTCTCTCCCATAGATCATTCTTCTCTCTTACATTAATTGCTATCATTTTAGCACAGTTGCAAGGGGTTTTCAAATGATGATGTGCTTTTTTTCGTTTTTTTTGACAGAAAAAACGACATAGTTCACAAATATGAGGCAATAACATTGTGCATTTCAACTAACAGGAATTTTATTTTTTCGCAAATATGTATTAACCGCTGAATTTTTGTACAGTTTATTGACATTTTTTACTCTGAAATGTATAATATTTACAAAAGATAAAACTTTTATTTCTGCAATATTTTATTACTTTGAAAGAAGGATTTATTATGGCAACAACAAAGAAAACAACTGCAAAAACAGCCCCTGCAAAAACTGCTCCCGTTAAGGAAGAGCCTGTAAAAAAGACTGTTGCAAAGGCTGAGCCTGCTAAGACTGTTGCTGCAGCTGCAAAGAAGGCTGAACCCACAAAGACAGAAAATGTAAAGGTTGAAACTGTTAAGAAAGCAGAACCCGTTAAAAAGGCTCCTGTTAAGAAAGCAGCTCCAAAGAAAGTTGCTCCAAAGAAGGTTGCTCCAAAGAAGCCCGTTCCGGTTGAAACAAAGGTTAATTTCTTCGTAGAATATGCAGGCGCACAGGTTCCTGTTGAAGAAGTAATCAAAAATGTTAAGGCTACATACGGCAAGGATGCAAAGGAAATTTCAATCTATCTCAAGCCCGAAGAAAGCAAGGCATACTTTGTTGCCGACGGCAACGCAGATGAGATGGATGTATTCTTCTGCTGATTGCAATAAATTTTGAATTTAAAACACAAGCTTTAAAGACCGCTCAAAAGAGCGGTCTTTTGTTGTTTTAAGATGAATGTTGCGTGTAATTTGTAGGGGCGTTCATTGGACGCCCGCCTTGATGAAATATTATGTTCGCAGAAATGTGTTTTGATGTGATTAAAATCGTGTGCAACGCACACGAACGGGCGAACACCGTTCTCCCCTACAAAATAGCAGTAACTTTCTGATATTTATATAGTTTATTTCTATCACAATGTTTGTGCCTTTACTTGCGGGCGGCCAATGACCGCCCCTACGGGATTGTATGAACAATTACAATGCTACGCTCGACCATAATTTTCAATTTTCAACTTTCAATTTTCCATACGCTCGGGCAATTTAACTCTCGCACTTGTAAAACTAACTTCTCGAACGAGGAACGGCGGTTCGCCATATTATCTGTCTTTCAAATCAACATATTCCTTGTTTTCGGAAATGCTCATATATGCAGGACGGATAATCTTACCGCAGTTGATAAGTTCCTCAAGTCTGTGTGCGCTCCAACCCGTAATACGAGCTGTTGCAAAAAGCGGAGTATAAAGCTCACACGGAATATCAAGAAGGCTGTAAAGAAGTCCGCTGTAAAAATCGACATTTGCGGCAACGCCCTTATAGATTTTACGCTTTCTGCCGATAACCTTCGGAGCCAGTCTTTCAACTCTCTCATAAAGATCAAATTCATCATTGTGACCTTCGGCAAAAGCAAGCTTTTTAACAGCACCGTAAAGAATCTGCTGACGGGGGTCGGAAATTGTATAAACTGCGTGTCCCATACCGTAGATAAGACCCTTTTTATCAAAAACCTGCTTGTCAAGGAGCTTCTCAAGATAATCTTCAAGAGCGTCCTCGTCTTCCCAGTCCTTAACATGCTTTTTGAGATCCTCAAACATATAGTACACCTTAACATTTGCACCGCCGTGCTTAGGACCTTTGAGTGACGCAAGTGCCGCAGCTACTGCCGAGTATGTATCGGTACCCGAAGATGTTACAACATGTGTTGTAAATGTTGAGTTGTTACCGCCGCCGTGTTCCATATGGAGAATGAGCGCCATATCAAGAACCTTTGCCTCAAGCGGAGTATAGTGTCTGTCGGGGCGAAGAAGTGACAGAATAACCTCGGCTGTTGACATTGTAGGCTCTGCACGGTGGATATAAAGGCTGTTATCACGCTGATAGTGATTATATGCGTGATAGCCGTAAACCGACAAAAGGGGGAATACAGAGATAAGCTGTATGCACTGTCTTAAAACATTGTCGATTGAAGTATCGTTAGCGTTCTTATCGTAGCAGAAAAGTGTGAGAACACTTCTTGCTATTGAGTTCATCATATCGTTACTTGTGGCCTTGAGGATAACATCACGAACAAAGTGCTGAGGAAGGGTTCTGTACTGAACGAGAAGCTCCTTAAAGTCTTTAAGCTGTTCTTCGTTAGGCATATCGCCAAAGAGAAGAAGATATGTAACCTCTTCAAAGCCAAAACGGTCATCCTCAAGAATACCGTCAACGATATCCTTTACATTATAGCCCCTGTAACGAAGCTCACCCTCGCAAGGAACAAGCTTTCCGTCAACAAGCTTATTCTGTGTGATTGTTGAAATATCTGTAAGACCTGTGAGAACACCCTTACCGTCAAGGTCACGCAAACCTCTTTTTACATTGTACTTACTGTATAAATCTGTATCAATAACGGAGTTATGCGTCATTTTCTGAGCCAGAGCATGAATCTGCGGTGTAACATCCGAATACTCGCTGTTTGTCATAAAAAACACTCCTTTTTAAAATTCACAATAAATTGAAACTATATTTTATATATTATAGCACATTTTTTAAAAAAAGAAAAGATACAATTCTTGCAGAAGTGTCATAACGATTTTTACCCTTATATGTAGAACTTGCATAATTTTCTGTCGTTTTATTCATCATTACGCAATTTTACGGATATTTATTTATAAATGAAGTATAATTTTGACGGATATAAATCAGCAATCCGTCATTTGAGGGTTTAGGGCAGAAAAATACGGAGCAGGAAAAACCTGCTCCGTAAAAAACAACATTATTTTATTATTTGAGATATGTGCCGTTAGCGCCGATCTGACCGTCAATTCCGGTGAAACCGTCTGCACAGCAAACATAAACTCTCATATTAGCCTTACCAACAGAAGATACTGTAAGTGTGCCGTCTGTAACATACTTAACATCGCCTGTAACTGCATCAATATACTTGCCGTTAGGAAGATTCTTGAATGTAGCACCGTCCGAGATAGTTACACAAGCAAGGCTGTCTGTAGCGCCCTGTGTATAACGGCGAATGAATGCCATATTACCGTCAACATAAGTATTGCTTTTTGTATACTGACCCTTCTGAAGTGCAGGAACTGCTCTTCTGATTCGGTTGAGCTGCTGAATATGAACAGCGAGAGGTGCTTCAAGTGTGCTTGCAACAGCACCGCTTGCATTAGTATATGTACCAAAGTCTGTTGCTGTTACGTCGCCCTCGAGGTAATCACCGAAGTATGCACGACCTGTTGTTGAAAGAGGTGCGTTAGGACCTACGTCCATAGGAACACCCTTCTGGAACTCAAGCTCAGAACCGTAATAAAGACACGGAACACCACGGAAAGTAAAGAGCACATCAAGGTTCTCAGCCCATGCCTGTGTACCGCCGTCATAACGGCTGTCCATATCAGGACCGTAGTCATGAGAATCAACATATGTTACATTCCATGATGCGTCATTGTAGTACGGATCTTCTTGACAAGCACGTGTAAATGCGTTGCTTGCATTTGAGAAGTTCCAATGCATCGGGAAGTCGATTACGCTTGTGCCGTTTGACTTGCTGTAATCAGGTGTGTGATATTTAAGACCGTCAAGATAAACATTATCAGATGTGGGCTGATTTTCTGTACTTGCGTTGCTGTTATAGTGTTTAAGTGTAAGATCAATGTTTGCAGCCTGATCATTTGTAAATGAATCGATGTACTGGCTGTCTGATTCAGCCCATGTATAGAACGGAGCTGAAATTGCAGGAATGTTGTGGTTCCAGAATTCACTTACACGAGTACAAACCTCACCAAAGATGAAGAAGTTTTTACCGCCTGTCTTGAGCCATGACGGGAAGTAATACTGGTTAAGTGTAAGTCTTGAAACGTGCTTTTCAGTATCAAGTCTGAAAGCGTCAACGCCCATGTTGATATAGTTGTTATAAACGTTGTTAAGGTAATCTGCAACTGCAGGATTCTCTGTGTTGATATCAACGCAGTCACCGGCAATCTGACCTGTCTGAACAGTCGGGCTTTCCCAGCTGAGGTCTTTGAAGTGGTGATAGTTGTTTTCCGTGTCGTGATTACCGGAGTCAAGCTCCTTAGTATCCTTCATGATATTAAGTCTTGCGGCATACTGATATTTAGGTTCAAGGTCATCGTAGTTCGGGAATGTTTTAGCAAAGTCGCTTCCCTCAATAACCTTCATGCAATCTACAGAAGCAAGATCCTGAATTGAGTCGTATTCCTTTGTAAACATAGGAGCAAGAGTTGCCTCACCGAAGTTACCTGAATGGTTAACTACGATATCCTGAACAATCTTGATGCCCTTTTCATGAGCGGCATCAATAAGATCCTGATATGTAGCACCGTCGCTCTCGTAACGAACATCAACTGTTGAGAAGTCCATTGCGTGGTAGCCGTGGTAATCGTAGCCTGACGCATTTGTTACAACAGGAGTAATCCAGATTGCGCTGAATCCGAGAGCCTTGATGTAATCGAGCTTGTCGATAAGTCCCTTGAAGTCACCACGCCATGCGGGATCGCTGTCGGGGTTGTTTGCCTGTGAGTCGTCCCAGCAATGAACATCGTTACCTGTGTCGCCGTCATAGAAACGGGTTGTGATTACAAAATAAATTGTGTCTTCACGCATGTCAACACGGTCAAATTCCTGCATATCTTCAGGATTTTTGCTTGACCATCTCTTATTTTTGTACCACCACTCGCCTGTGTTTCTTGTGAGTTCCGCAGACTGCTTTCCGTTTGTAACAAACATCATATTGATTTTTGTTACATCGTTGAAAGTGTACTTGTAGTAGTTGTTTCCCTCGGAAGTCATCTTAACGCCGGGGTACTCCGTGCTGATGTTTTTCGGAAGACTGTTCCAATAATAGATTGTGGGCGTGCCTTCCTCACAGTAGTAATGTACTGTGATTGTGCTTGATGCCGAAGTGTCGTTATCGTCATCTGTATTAGCCGCACTTACGGACATAACAGATACCGTGCAAATTACGCAAATCGACAAAATCAAAGCAAGCAATTTTTTGATTTTTGCCATAGATTTTCCTCCTTTTGTTATACTTTGTACAACATAACATACAATTATATTATAATTTAGACAGCCTCATATATTTTTCTTTTATAGAATTATTACAACTTTGATGCCGCCAAAGATTAAGCCCTCAATTTGGCTATTATATACAAAAAGGAGCGACAGATTCTGTTTTTTCAACTCTTTTAAAGGGTTAATTCAAATCTGACGCTCCGTTAAATTATATTTTATATTTTCAAGCTTATATTAGGTTCAAACTTTGCGACTATTGCTTTAAAACGAATTTATCAAGTGTGTTTGCAATACCGTCGTTATCGTTTGATTCGCAGATGTAATCGGCAATCTTCTTTACATCGGTTTCGGCATTACCCATTGCAACGCCGAAGCCTGCATAACCTATCATTGTCATATCGTTGTAGTTGTCGCCGAAAGCGGCAAGCTCTTCCCTTTTAATCTTGAGTTTATCAAGCAAAAGCGGAAGCATTGAGCCTTTTGTAACGCCAAACGGCATAATCTCAAGAAAATAAGGTGCGCTTTTATATACATCGAGCAAGCCGTCATAACGGTCTGCAAGAATTTTCTGATACTTATCAAGCTCATCGGGTTCGCCTGCAAGAAGAATTTTATTGATATCAAATCTTACAGATGAGATAAAATCGTCAACAACAACCATTTCAGCCTTGATAACGTCCCTTTCAACATAGGTATAGTCATTAACCTTATTATCCGAGATGATTCGCCTGTCATCGTATGTGTTGATTGTAATGTTTGAATCCTTCAAAACATTCACGATGTCGGGAAGATATTCAAGCGGAAACAGCTTGCTCACCATAGTTTCGCCTGTTTCGCAATTGATAATCCTGCCGCCGTTGAAAGCCATAATAAAACCGCCGAAACGGTCAAGCATAAGGTCTTTTGCTATCGGCATAATTCCTACGGGATGTCTGCCTGACGCAAGAATAATTTTCTTGCCCTGTTTCTGCGCCTCCATAAGAGCATATCTTGTACGGGGAGTAATCTCCTTTTGGGAGTTTGTCAGCGTACCGTCAATGTCAAGCGCTATTAATTTGTAATCCATGAAACCACCCTTAACATATCAATTTCTAAACACAATCAGTATGTTACAGTCAAATTTGACCGTATAAAATATACCACAAATCGCCCAAAAATGCAACTAAAAAGCCGATTTTAGCCCATATAAAAGCTATTTTCACCATTTTTCCGCTTTGTCCTTTTCGCCAACAAAAAACGGACGAAAAGAGAATTTTCCTTTCGTCCGAAATTAAATATATTCAGCTTTTATTTATTCTTCCGATTTTGTATTGTTGTCGGATTCAGCCTTTTGTTGCAATTTTTCCTTTTGCAAACGATCTATAATTTCGTTGATGTCGCTGTCCTTCGGTGATTTGTCATGTCCCGTAAGTATGCGGATTATAACGACAAGCTCATCAATGAATATCAGCAGCAGCGCCGCAATAAAAATCAGCAGTCCCCACGGTGAGAAGAAAAGGTTGTACAATGTGTCAATGAATCCGAGCTTACACACCATAATATAAAGCACATCTTCGGTTGAAATTTCCGGGTCGGGAGCATCATTTGCAATGCCCTTTGTCTGTAGCTTATATGTGCCGTCAGCTGTTTTATACGGTGCAACTACAACCTTATGAGTCACGAGAAGTCCCTCGGTCTGCCCACTGCCGCGATAGGTGATAATATCGCCGACCTTGAGGGCGGTCGGATTGTCAACGCACTTTCCGAGAATAACATCGCCGATCATAAGCTCGGGCTGCATACTGCCCGTTGAAACTCGTAGCACGGAATATCCGAAAAGCGAAGGTGTTTTTCCGTTCACCTTTGAACCCATAAACACAATTACGGTCAGCACAAGTATTGCAAGCACTCCCCAGCAAATTATATTTTTAATTATCCGCAGGGTTTTGCGGAGCTTTGATTCATGCCTTTTCCTTATTCTATTTTTTGATTTTGGGGGTTCGGTTGTTACAGATGTCACTTCAACCGCATTTTCAAAATCGTTATTTTTATCCATAAATTCCTCCACGGCACGTTGCCGTTCCCGGTTCGTGTAGATTGTTTGCAATGTGCGAAACATATCCGTCCGAGCGTTGTTTTGTGGTTTGCGTAATTATTCGTGGCGGTGTGCCACCGTTCCCAGTTCGTGAAGACAGTTTGTTAAATTCAAAACATATCCGCCCGAGCGTTATTTTGTATCAGTCTTTACTTTCGTTCATATCGGTGTGCCGCCGTTCTCAGTTCGTGAAGACAGTTTGTCAATTCAAAACATATTTCGCTCGAATGTAACATTGTAATTGTTCGTACAAACACAAGCTATCCGTTTTTATATAACGAAAATGCGTATATATTCGTAAAACGGACGGATTTTATTCTCTGCTACCGATTATAAATTATAATAAAAAAGGGCTGTAAAAACAACCCTTTTGTAAATTTAAAAATCTAAAATTTTAAAGCGAGATGTAAACATCATCAAGCGTGTATGTTATTGTTGATGACGATTCATTCTTGATGTACCAATACACCTTTGAAACCGTAGGCCCGTCAGTAGCTTTCGGCTTGATTTCAAGGTTTGTTACAATAGGTGTGTCTATTGAATCTGTGCTTGCAGATGTAACACTGATTTCCGTGGTTACAGAATAGGTATCTCCATATGCACCGCCCGTAATTGTGGTTGTGAGCGTTGCATTACCCTCAGCCACAGGAGTAATTACACCGTTTGCATCGACTTTAAACACGCTGTCTGCTGATGACGAATAACTTATATTGCTACCTACATAATCTGTTCCTGCAACAAGACCTGCGTTAAATGTTGAGTCACGCGGAATGCTGATACGGTTGTAACAATTGATAAAGTTAGCACCTTCTTTAGCAAAAGAAGATGGAACACAGTTATGGTTACCGTAATCTCCTGTATTGGTCTGCAAGGTAAACTTATAGCAGTTATCAACAGGCAAAGTCGGACAATAAGCTGTCAACAGCATATACGGTGTAGCATTGGCATCGGTAACAACATCGTTGGCATAAAATTGCACAACTTTTGCAGTTTTAGGTACATCAACATACAACACTCGTGTGCTCTGACCGCTGATTGGTGTCATAACAATAGGATTGCCCTGCCACTTTGGGGTTTCGACATCACCTGTTCCGTAACGGATTTTGATTGTTGTAGTGGAATCTTTCCAAGAAGATACATTGTTTGTATCTAAATAAAATCTGTATTTTTCAAGCGAAGTTTTCGTATATGTACTGTTACTACCGACAATATCATTATAAGACCTATATGTCTTGAGCGGTTTGTTGACGCCGACATAAAGTCCCGAAGCAGATGCCGTACCGCTTGTTTTCAGATTTTTTATGAAAAGCGAAACATTCTGTTCGGTATTGCCCGAGTTAGAAATTTCGGTGCAAAAATATCTTCTCTCACCTGCCTGCAGAGGACCGCCGAAATCAGTAACTGGATTTTCAGCGAAAGTAGAGCCGTCATCACTTGACTCAACGGTTTTTATGCTGATGTTCTTACCGTTGCTGATTTTGTACTGACCGCTCCACCCGAGAGAGTCGCCCGATTCCTCACGAGGACGGCTGAACCATGAAAAAGTCGTGGTCACACCGCAAAGCAGACAAAGTACAAGCCCGAGTGCGATTACAATTGCAAATTTTGATTTCTTCATGGTTTCACCTCCGTTTAATTTTTATTGATTTTGCAGATTTACTGCCAGCTGCCGCCACCGTCACCGGTTGCCTTGTAAGTTATCTTTGTACCTCTGTTGTCGGCCGACCAAAGGTTCCAGTAACCTGCACTGCCATCGTCTTGTACTTTAACTGTTCCGAATCCCTTTGGAGTACATCTGTAGAATGTGATATTATTGACAGTTGCAGGAACTGATACTGTCCACTTAGAGTTAGAATATGTCATTTCATATTCCTTCTTTTTGCCGGTATCATAAGCGAACAATCTTGCATTTCCATTGGTTACCCAAGGTACGCTTGTCTGGTCAAATGTGATTGTAACCTTAGCGTTCGGATCGAATTCTTCAAGTTCCTTAGGACTGTCGCTCTTGAAGATGTATGTCTTGCCGATTTCACCCTTAAGACCCGGCTGGTTAGATCCTGGATACTGTTTATCTTTACCGTTGTTTACAATAACTCTGAAATTACCTTTATCAGAAGTATCAAATCCAAATTTATAATAGCCTGTACTAGAATCATATTTTGCTTCAGTGCCTGACCATTCATCACTGTACAGTTTTTCCGAATTAGATGATGAATAAACATATGCATTATACTTATCCCAGTTGCGTGATTCAAAATAGATTGTTGTTGTTGAATCAGTCTTCTTCGCAAACTTAGCATATACCGTTACATTCGACTTCACTGTAATGTCAAGCGGATTAACTGTATTGTCTGTTACATATGCCTTTGTGCAAGCGGCATCTGAATACCAGCCCTTGAACTCGTAGCCTGTCTTTGCATTTGCTGTGAGTGTTATTGCTGTGCCCCACTCAACTGCATTTGCATCTGCAACATTGCCAAACTCAATTGTTCCGCCTGTTGTGCTGATTGTTTCGTCAGTAACAGCCTGTGCATTGACCTTATACTTGATGAGTTCAAACTTAGCATTGAGTGTTAATTTAGAAGTAACCTTGCTTACAGTATACTGTTCTGATGTTGACACACGCTCTCCTGTGTAATCATCATACCAACCGACAAACTTGTAGCCTTCGCTTGCGGAAGGAGTAGCAAGGAATGTTACGCTGTCATTATAGTTGACTGTAACTGATACGCTCGTCTTTGACGCATCGGATACAGGTGAAGTAAACTTAACCGTACCGTGTGAACCGACAGAAACCGCTTTAATTTCAAATGTCTTTATCATAAACTTAGCATGATAAGTACAATTTGCGGTAACTTTCGGAGTTGTGTACTCAAGCTCATTGCTCTTGAGTGTGCCGTTTTCATCGTACCAACCCGAGAATATATACATATTCTCATCCGAAAGAGTTGCCTTAAGAGTAACGCTCTTGCCGTTGGTTACGATTGTCTGAGATGTTGCACCTGCAGCTGATGAACCCGCCTTAACGGTGCCTGCCGTTGCGTCAACCGCACCGTTATAATAAGCCTTTGCAGTTACACTGCGTGGAGTAACATCGATAAAATTTGCATAAAGTGTGAGGTTAGCCTTTATTGCCTTGGTATCAATTACATTGCTGGAATATGCACAATTATTAAGAATCGTGGAATCGGCTTTTTTGGTGCAAGCCAAATCCGTGTACCAACCTTCAAATTTATACTGAGAAGAAACAGTTTCTTTGGCAGTTGCCTTAAGTGTTACGGTTGAACCCCACTTAACTGTGGTTTCAATTTTTGTAACTGCCGAACCTAAACCGAGGTTAAGAGTACCGACTGTTTCATTAACCTTTCCGTCAAGAACAGGGTATACCTTAAGGTCAAGGTCTATAAGCTCAAATTTGGCATAAAGTGTTGTGTCATTTTTAATATTTTTTCTGGTGTATTCCGAATTAAGGTCGATCTGGTTACCTTCAGCGTCAGTCCACGCAACAAATTTGTATCCGTCCTTTGATGGCTTTGCAACAAATGTTGCCGAACCGCCGTAGTTAACCGTAACGGTAACAGAAGTACCCGGAGCTACCGCTTCAGGTGCGGTAAACTCAACAGTACCGACATCGGCACCGTCAGCCTGTTTTGCAACAGCCTTTACGGTAAAGGTCTTTATCTTGAACTGAGCGTAATAGGAATGATTTTCCTGAATATTGTTAAGTTCAATTACATTTTCTTTGCTGTAGCTTTTTGTACAAGCTTCATCATAATACCAACCGACAAAATCGTAGCCGGTTCTTGCCGTTGCAGTAAGCGATGTGCTGCTGCCCTCAAGGAAGTTTTGTGAAACCTTGCTTGATGTCTTGCCTTCCATTGTAACAGTACCGCCTGTGCTGTCATCAACCGATGCACCTGTAACCGCAGTTCCCTCAACAAGGTACTGTCTTTCAAATCTGGCATAGAATTTGTATTCTTTTGTGGTATCTGTTGCTGTTATTCCACCGTTATCAAGTTCAACAGGATTTGTAAAAGAAGCATCAGAGTACCAACCACGGAATGTATACTTACTGCTTTTTGGAGTTGCGGTAAGAGTTACTTTTGTTCCGGCAGTAACCTTAACTCTTGTTGCGCCGTCCATACCGCCTGTTACGCTTACTGTGCCCATTGATGCTTTATTATCCTTTTCATCCTCACATGAATAAACGGAAACAATAGCCGGAGGCGCCCAGTAGCCTGTGTTTTGTGAAGTAATAACATAGTTCACCGAAGAATTTCTGTTCGGTGCGCTGATGGTGTAATCTTTGCCGTTGTAAGTAAATTTGAATGTAATCGAATGTGTGGCATCGCTGTTAGGATTGGGCAAATATGCAACCCAACCGCTGAGTGACGCATCGTCATTCTGTTCAAAAGTCATTGCTATCGGAGTTGAACTGTCCTGAACATACATATCAACCTTTGTCATCTGCGATGTATTTGCATATTCATATTCACTTGAGAGGAGAATTTTCTGAACCCCTCCCCATGTGCCGTAACCGTTATCTGACGAATCCTTATATCCGTAGGCTGTGAATGTCTGTGAATCGGCATCAACACCAGCTTGCAGAGTTGTTGTCCATTTTGCAACATAGCTTTTCTGCGGATTCGCTGTTACGGTTGATTCGCAGCTGTAGAAGGTAACTGTTGCGTTAGGCTTATCTGTATATTCTGAGCCGAGCTTAATAAAATAGTTACCGCTCGAATCCTTTGAAAGCTTTTCATACTTGCTTTTGCCTTCTTGGTTAATCCAGATTACACGATCTTTTTTTGTAGCCCAACCCGCACCGAGAGATGGATCGCCCGTTGTTTTATCGGAAAAAGTCAATTCTCCTGCCTGAGGGCTTTGAGTGATAAGCTTGAAGTCTTCAATTGTAACAGTCTGTCCGGCATACTTTGTATCTCTGCTGTCATCCTGTAACCACACACGCATTGTAACCTTATGCGGTTTTGAATCTTTCGGAACGGTAAAAAGAGGACTTTCTGCTGTTAAGCCCGTGTATGAATCGAAAGATTTGACATTTTCCGGTTTTTTAGTATCCAGGGTTGTACCGGCAACAACCTTTGTCGTGCTCTCGCTCTTACCGCAGACAACCGTATTACTATTACTGCCGTCACAAACGAATGAAACACGGAGCTTTTCCTCGTCTGCATCAGCACCGTTAACCTTGATTGTGGGAACATTCTCAAAATAGAATGACGCCTTTGTTCTCTTTGCGGTAACATTGAAAGAAAAATCAATGTAGTTGACATTCTTGTCGTTTACAGTAGCCTTTCTGTATGCACCGGACGGTGCGCCGTTTGCAGCTAAGGTCGGAAAATAAATATCTGTACCGTTTGCGCTTGTTGCAGAGGCAAGGTGAACATCGCCTGCCTGACGAAAATATTTTGTAAGATCAATTGTATTTCCGTCATAGCCGTTACCGTAGCCGATATTAGCGTTGGTAAACACATAGTTATCAATTGTACCGTTGTTCAAATCAAGCTTAATGGTTGAAATTGTTTCCACCCATGCAGAAACCGACACAATAGCGATTGCCAACACTTCAACAAGTGCCACAATGCTTAAAATCAAGCTTTTTCTCTTTTCTTTGCCCGACTTTTTGCCGATTGCAAACTTTTCTTTAAAATAAGCCGCCAAAAGAGCAAATCTCTCTTTCATTGTGACACCTCCTTTTTATATTTTGCATTATTAATGATACGTTGCGGTATCATCGTTGGTTACTTCATAAGAAACATTGAACGGTGTGGAGAATATATATTCATTCTTTGCCGGAATAAGCAGAGTGTGATTACCTTTCTCGTTCACAAACTTAAATCCGATAACTCGTGAGCCTCTCGGTGCGATGCAATTATCAAGGGTACATCTTGAACCGTCAGAATTAAACTGCATCAAATGGTTTGTTTCTTTGCCTTCATATTTATAAACTACATAAGGTTTATAATCTCCGCTTTTAAGATAATCTCTGAGCCACTGTTTATTACCCGGAATGTCGAGATATACACCTGTATTTATTTTTGGATCTTCAGAAGATCCTCCTCCGCTTGTCGGAGTTGTGGTTGAAGGTGTTGTTGTTTCAACAGTTGAGCCGCCCGGACTATAATCCCAGTATCCGATACAAGGGGACAGTCTTTCAAAAGTACTGTCGGTTTTACCATAACCGTTACCTCTCCTGGCAGTATAAACAAGGCTGCGGTTACCGTTTACAATTCTGCTTTCCTGTAACGGATACAAATCTTTGTTATCAACATTATCATCTATCCACCCTTTTGCCGTATCGCTCAATTCGTTGTTCACATCTTTCTTGGTGTGCCATGAGTTATAGATTATATTATTCGTCGTACTGAATCTGAAAAAGCTTATATCTGTTATTACATCTTTTGGCAACGCAGCTGTCCATGTGTTATATCCGTTTACCTCACCAAGATCTTTCATAACGACAGTTTTCTGAGTTGCATCAGTATCTTTATACTGCATGGTAACTATACAGTCATTTGTTTTAATCCATGGATTCTCTTTGCCATCATCGCCTTTTGTTTTATCAATAAAGGTGATAGCCTCCATATCATTGTAGTTACTTTCGAGTTCAACATCAATTGTAACCGATGCACCTGCATACTTATCATAAACAGACTGATCTTCATACGCACCCTCAAACCACGCTACCAATGTTACATCAAGAGGTTTCTGACCTAAAAGCGTGAACAAGCTTTCGCCTGAATAGAAATAGAAATCAGAAAATGTCTTGCATGATGAAAGCTTCGTAGTAGGAGAGCCGACCATATTTGTTGAGCTTACTGCATTATAATTTTTAGCATGCTCGTCAATAAGAGCACTTGGATCAATTACAGTAGGAGTTTTACTGCTGTCGGTAATAAACGCAAGTCTTAACGGACAAGGATCATAGACCTTCTGATTGACAGGAACGCCTTTATCGTCACGAATAATCTCGGTTGAGCCGTCAAACTTACCGAGAACAGTTTTACGGTCTGCCGAAACAATTGTAATATTATAGCCTTTGATATAAACATTTGTCATATCTGAATCGGCATTAAGCTTAAAATCCTTATATACATATGTTTTATTCCTATCGCCTACAGTTCCTTCACGGAATTTCATGGCAGATGTTGAATCCTTAAAGTTGCCCTCTGACGGGAAGAACATATTCCTTCCGTCAACGCTTGAAGCCTCTTCAAGCTTAAAGTCTTTAACAACAAGGTGGTTTGAAAGATCTTCCTGACCGTCATTGACACGGAGTGCCGCACTTGACTCAAGTGAAAACGCCTGAGAATTAATACTTGCCGTATCTTTTACGGTAAACCATGCCATCGTTGTCACAAGCACCAGAGTAAAAACAAGGAACAATGATACATATGAAATTGCGAGCTTTTTTCTGCCGAGAAGTCTGTTATCGGAAAGTGCAAAAAACGAATTCTGCATTCTTTCTTTCAGTTTCATACTTCATTGCTCCTTTCCTGATTTTTATTTATTGTTGTACATCGCCCTTTGAGAGAACAAGGTTTGCTTTAAACTTTCCGTTTACAAGGGCAAGTCTTGCCTCTGCGTCTTCGCCGTCAACCCACATATTACAGGTTACCATTCCTGTATATTTGCTGTCTTGAGTCGCGTCCTTTTTTTCCAAAGTCATAATTTTTTTCTTTGCACCAAGCTCATATGTGTAATCTCCGTTGTCTGTAAAGCCTTTGCTGTTTGCAACAAGAACCTTACCGAGTGGTGAATCATCATTAGCGGAAACGGATGTTATTTCCCATTTACCGTTTTTTACATAATAACTGTGCGAATATGATTTGCCCGAACTCATGTCTGTGCTTACAGAATACTTTGTTGTATCTAAGTCTGGCTTAAGAAGAATGTTCGGAGCAGGAATCCACAAAAGCTTTGGCATTGTTTCGCTAGTTTCATAATTTGCAACCGAAAACCTTACCGCACCGGTTACGCAGTCTCTTGAAATTCCCTTTGAGACACCGCTTTCACCGAAATCACTCTTATTATCTGCATTTTCACCTGTCAGATTTTTTGCATTCGGACTGATTTTAGATTTACCGTCCAGATAAATATCAAACTTGGATTTTGAACGAACATACAGGTCAAAAGAAAGGTAGTGAACCGAACTGTTAGCAAGTTCCCATTCGTCAGCATCAAGAATAGGAGTAGCAACTCCGTTTTCCTGCTTGAGAGGCGGCTTATAAAATGTGTATCCGTCGCTCGAAACCTCAGTCATCTTGATATCATTAATAAACGAATAATTTTTGCTGTTCAATTCAATCGTATTTTTGTACGCTGCGTCATCCTTCGGAGCCGGATCGTCGTGCTTAACAACAGCAATTTCAATACCGTCAGGTGCCTGACACTCAATGTTGATGCCGTCGGCTTCGGCTGAACTCTTATCCGTAAACCACGCCTGAATGCCGCAAAAGCCGGCAAGTGCAACAGTGAACAGAACTATTAAATTTTTAGCAATCATTCTGCCCGTTTTTCTGTTGGGCGCAGTTGAATTTTTCATTTTTGCCCCTTATTCTACACTATAGTAAACGGCAACAAATCCGTCAGCCTTCAATGTTTTGTTATGAACAACAGTAGTTTTTTTGCCTGTTGACTCACGAACAATGTTTTCAAAGTTCATTGCAAACGGTCTGTCAACTCCTGAGAATGTTATCACAAGCGGAAGCCTTCCGGCACTTTTCAGCTTTGAACACAAATCCGAAAAAGCAACTTCAAGGTCTGCCTGCTTTTTATAGATTTTGTAAACATCTGCACCGTTACGGGAATATCCTGCAAGCATAACACCCTTTTTGCTTCTGCAAATGCAAAGTGATCTTACAGACTTTTGAGCGTCCATAAGCTCGTCTGCGATTGAAAGCTTGCCGAATTTTGCAAGCTCTTCGGCATATTTTGAAACAACTGCAACACTGCCGAAGCCGTAGTCACGAACGAACAAATCGCCTGTATCCTTGACAGATTTAATTTCATCCTTAGCAAGGCTGATTTTTTCGCTTGCTTTCTTTTCGGCTTTGCGAATTTCAGCCTGAGCCTCTTTTTTAACCTCGGCAACCTTGGCTTTCATACGCTTTTCACAAGCTTTTTCTGCAAGCTCAACCTTTTTGTCAACCGACTTATAAGCCTTTTTAAGCTCAGAAGCGTGAGCGGCATTGCTTGCGGCTGATGATTTAAGGTTGGCTTCCTTAATTTCAACAAGTTCCTTCTTGTGAGTTTCTTCTTTATCTGCAAGCTCTTTAAGATGCTTTTGCTCGGTTTCATTTGCCCTTGCGGCAAAATCCGCATTAAGCTTGGCAACATAATCATTATGTTCAGCCTCTGCATCGTTGAATTTATGGTTAAGCGATTCAACCTCTGCCGAATGAGCGTCGTTCATCTGCTGCTTTTCTTCAGCAAAATCGGCATTCATTTTATTGACTGTGTCCCTGTGCTGAACACGCTCATTCTGAAGTGTTTCCGTAAGATTTTCATTTTTCTCGGTTAGGTCGGTAATCCTGCGGTTATCCTCTTCAATCTGCGCATGACACTTTTCAAGGTTTTCCGTAAGAGCGGCAATCTTTGCAAGCTGCTCGGCAACCTGAGTTTCAAGCTCTGCAATATGAGCCTTCTGCTCGGCGATAACAGTTTCCTGCTCTTTCACCTTTGTCTGCAAACGAGCATTCTCCTGCACAAGCACGAGAATTCTGTCATTTAATTCTACTATTTTTTTATTGAGTGTGTCAATAGTCTGATTGAGTTCATCAATCGTTTTATTCAACTCTTCAATAGTATCTTTTAACTGCTGATTTTCTTCCTCAAGCTCGGCAATCCTCTTTTCTGCCTCCATCAACTTGAGTTTTGTCTGCTGGAGCTCTTTCTTAACCTCTTCAAGTTGGTCTTCAAGAGCAGAAACCCTGCCCTTAAGGGTGAGAATCTGCTGTTCTTTCTGATCAATTATAACCTTTAAATTCTTGATTTCATTCGTGAGGTCAAGAATTTTCTTTTCGCGTTCACGGATTTCACGAAGGCGGATTTCCATCTCCTCTTTACGAACAGCATCAAGCTGTGCCTTCATAACCGCCTCGCGGGTCTTCTGCGGCTTTGATTCTTCCTCGGCAATTCGTGCATTTTCAGCGTCGTACTGTTCCTTAAGGATTGAACGAAGTCCCGGGTTTGTAGCAATAGACATCATAAAATGCTGGAATCCCATCGCAAAGTAAACATCCTGCTGAACAGTATCTGTCATTTTGCCGTTGTATTCCTCGCTTACAACCTCAAAGCCTTTACGCTTGTAGCTGTCGAGAAAGTTCCACAGCTCAACCACTTTTTTAAAGTTGGGGTTCTTTTTGAGAAGGTTGGTCTGCGTGAGCGGAGGGCGAACCTCAGGCTCTTTTGAGATTTCCTTAATCAACTGAGTGTTTAAAAACTCATTAAGGGTTGTTCTGATTCTTCTGATTCGGTCAAAGTCCGAAAGCTGAGAAACATCAAGAACATCAAGGTCATCTGCAAGAGTTTCGTGAGATTCATTTATATAGTTAAGATTAAAATCTACTTTTTTCTCATTAAAATCAATGTGGCGAACCATAGAAATTTTATTATAGCTGTCGTTCGGCACATCTTTCATCTTTGAATATTTATCGTCAACAAAATGAAGCGCTTTGCGAATCAGCGTCATAAGCACACGGTTTTCATAAATAGCAAAGCTTTCTTCGCGCTCAATTGTGAGGATTTTGTTAGGCGTTACCATATCACCCTCAACCTTGGCGATAAAGTTAGTGTGCTGCGAAAGGTGCTTAACCGACTCGGGGCCAATCTTTTTTGCAAGCTCAACTCTAACAACATTGTCAACCTGCTTAATAAAACGGCGCTGTTCGTCTATTGCTTTCTGAATGTACGGAAGTGTTTCCTCAATGGCAACAACCCACTCCATATCAATTACCTTTTCGTTGGTCTTACCGTCGAGCTTATCCTCGCCCTTATCGCCGTCCTTAAGGCCTTCTGTTATGTAATTGTAAGTAAAATCATTTTTCAGAATGTCCTGCATATACATATATGCTCTGAAATATTTACCAAAATCAGCCATTGATTTTTCTCCAATCAGATAGTTTTACCGCTAAAGGAACAAAGTCCTTTCACCAAGCAAAGGGCGAACAGAGTTCGCCCTGAATTGCTAAAATTATACAAGCTTCTTGAGCATACGGAGATAATCCTTGCTCTCAGTCATATTTTCTTCGCCGAAAAGCTCGTCAATATACGCACAAAGGCCATCTATTTCATCACGAATGTATGAAAGATTGAGTGACTCAAATTTTCTAAATACCTTGCGGGCAAGAACATAGTCAAGACCGTCAAGCTCTGTACCGCCTGTTCCGACATAAGCAGGAACAAAGTCACGAAGCTGTTTTACAATACGGTTACCAAAAGCTATGCGGAAATGCTCAATAACATAATCATCCAGAAGGGCAATCTTTTTGAGGTTCTCTTCCGAAACAACAAATTGAACCTTAGCGGCATTGAGGATGTACTCAAAATGTTTGTATGAAATGTATACAGAGTCTGTTAGAGGTGCGTCAAAAGCAACACCCTTTGTGTCGATGTTAATCGGCATAGCACGGTCATAAACCTTATCTGTGATAGCAAATGTCGAGTCATCGTTATTCGCAGTACCGATGTACCACATATTCGGCGGAATTTTGAGCTGACCGTTCACGATATGCTTCGGGTCAGACGGCCAAGAGTTCGGGATGATATCAACAACCCACTCATCTCTTGACGGCATTTCAAGAATTGAAAGCATCTCGGCAAAGTAATACTCAACTCGAGCGATATTCATCTCATCGAGGATTACCGCATAGATGTTTTCGTTGTACGATGCCTCATACATTGCACGGAGAAGCTCGGTTTCGTTGAACTTCTTTGTAAATTCGTTGAAGTAACCGAAAAGCTCTGTTCTGTCGCGCCATGACGGCTGAACGGAAGCAACGATTGAAGGATTGTTTACAAACTTACCAAAGGCGTAAGCAAGTGAAGTTTTACCTGTACCTGAAATACCCTGAAGGATAATAAGTCTGGTAGAAGCAAACGCAGCAACAAAAAGTCTGATAAGCTTAATATCGTAGTAAAGACCAAGCTGTGAACAAGCAAAAAGTCTGAAACGCTCACAGAACTCGGGAAGTGTGATATCGTTGTCATAAACCGGCGGAACATAATCTGCCCAAAGCTGGTCGATTTCCGTAAGTTTGTAGAAACGGCTTTCGCCTGTGTCCTCTTCTTCGCCGTTGTTGAGCGACTCGATTTCTTCGCCTGTAAGCTCTGAAATCTCGTTGGGGTTAAGACCAATCTGTGAAACCTTCATAGAGAGAATCTTATCCTTTTCAAGGTTGAGTCTCATAACCTCTTTGTTGAGTGCCTGAACCTCTTTAACAAGAGAATCTGTATCTTTTCTTCTTCTGTGCGAACGAATAAACTTTTTTACAGCGACGACAATAAGCCATACGCAAAGTGCAAGCACAGCAACCAGAAGCACAATGGCAATAATTGCAATTACCCATGCGAGGCCGCCAAGCTCCGTGGTATAGGCATTAATAATGTTTACATAAGCGGAAAAATCAAAGGCATTGCCTACTCCGCCAAATAACCCGGTGATTATTGACCATAATGAGCCAAAAAACTGACCGAGAAATTCAAAAAGAAATTTAAATACTGTATCCACGGTACTTCGTCTCCTTAAAAAAATCTACTCTCATCTTTTGTGTAAGAACACATTTCTAAATTCCTATCTGAAATCTGTCATAAAGGACAGATTCTTCAAGGCGGGCGGCCGATGACCGCCCCTACAGGGGAATTTAATCTGTGAACGGCTTATATCCGCATAAAGATACTACCATTCGCAATAGTATTTATCCATAGTCCATTTCTGTGGATTATTGTCGATATAATTCCAAATTTTTACATAATCATCTTTGTTCCTGATAATATGGTCATAAAACGACTTCTGCCATACGGAACAGCCTACAGCCTTTGTTACAGCTCCTTTTAACTGATTCACGATTTGCGAAACAGTAGGGGCGGTCATTGGCCGCCCGCCTTCATCAGACTTTCTGCCCGATAAAAACAGGATAAGGTGAATATGGTTAGGCATAACGATATGCTTATCCAATTCAACAAGATGATTATACGATTCCTCAATATGACAAATTGCATTTTCGACAATTTGCCCTACATTGGAAAGCAGAACCATGTCTTTTTCATCACAATTGATTTTTACACAGTTCTTATTCACATTTCCAAATAAGCATTTTCTGTCTTTGGCACACACAGTTATAAAATATCCGCCGCCGTCAGAATAATCATAATTTTCAAGTCTTATGTTTTTCCTTATCGGAAGTTTTCGTTTCATAAGATATTTCTCCTATCTGAAATCTGTCATAAAGGACAGCTTCTTCAAGGCGGGCGGCCGATGACCGCCCCTACAGTATGTAACTGTATTTCTTTCTCAGCTCTGAGACTGAGAAAGAAATATACCGTTACGATAAACGCTACTAGTGCGTTAGGGACAAATTTGTCATAACTTAATCGGAATTTTCAGCGGAGCTGTTGCCGTCAGCAGGTGTTTGTACTTCAGGCTCATTTTCCGCCTTGTCCTGATTTTCTCCGACGGAGGCAAGATATTCCTCAATAGCTCTCTTTTTCTGTTCTTCGGTAAGCTCTGCGGAATCAACCGCAAGCTTTGCCTCTTCGAGCGTTTTTTCCTTATTGTAGGCAAGGAGGTTGAGAACAACTCGGATTGCTTCATAAACAAAGAAAATAATCATCGGAAGCAGAACGCAGAGGAAAAATCCAAGCTGAGTTCTGATAAAGCTTAAAAAGTTACCCACGCCGCCAATCTTCGTACCTGTGTATTTGGCGACAATAGTTGAAGAAGTTTGAAGTTCTTCATCGGGCTCAGGGTTAGTTTTCTTATTGTCACCCTGTGTTCTGTAGTAGGTAATGTTGTCATCCTTAACAACCTCAACAATTCGGTGAGTATTGAGTTCGGAATTACCGTTGATATCCTTATAGAAAGTAACAATATCGCCTTTCTTATATTCATATGAGGGATCATTTGTAACCTCACTGAAAATTAAATCTCCGGGGTTAATTGTATCTTCCATTGAACCTGTCAGAACGCTGAGGGGTGCAATGCCGAAAATATTGGGAACCCCTGATGATTTGGAAGTTAGTGACAATGTAACGATTAAAACCGACACCGCCAGAATCAAAATCACAATAATGTCAATTATTATGTTTACTATTCTTTTTACAACTTTTTTCATAAGGGGTCTCCAATCAAGATAAGTGTATAAGCGTCTGGACATAATTTCATCTGAATTCTACTTCAAATTCATTACGTGTTTTTCCTTACCAAAAAGCGGTTAGTTCGAAACTGCTAGTTTGGCAGAATAATTTCAATTACAAGGAAAATCACGGAGTTGGTGTTGCCTGAGTACCGCTTATAGTAAATGTAATGTTTGGAAGTGAATTACCAGCGTTAGCGTTTGTACACTCCGTGTCCTGTCCTTCAAACCAAACAAAAATCTCATAATTTGCTTCGTTCCGATTTTCACCTGTAGTTACAAAATCAGCACCCTTAGCAGCTAATTTACCAACTTCTACCGAGAATTTATTATTATTCGGGGTAATTTCAACTACTTCTGTGGAAGCCTTTCCGTTGACAGCGTTGTATGCTACACCATCTTTATCAAACACAGACGTTGTAAAGTCGCCCAATCCGGTGGTTGCACTAGATGCGTCGTGTTTGTCTTTAGGAACAACAGCTACTCTAACATAGTTTGCACCTTCTGTTGTAGCTGTTTCGCCAATGGTGAAATCTATTTTAACATTATCAACAGCCGCACCGCCGTAATTTCTAATATTCAGCTCGTTAGCGTAAACGTAGTTGTTCTCTGCGGTTACATTAGGAATAGGAGTGAAGGTGTCGGTTGATTTAATGCCGAATGCGTTGGATTTTTCCGCTGTGCCAGAGTACCAAGCGGTACCGTTGGCTGATGAAGCAGGCTTAAAGACCTGATTACTATAATCATATTGCAAGTCATTAGTAAAGATATACTTTGAACTTGCTACCTTAAGATCAGAAGCCTGTACTGTTTTTACGTTGATACCTGAAGCGGTTGTTGATGTGTTGTTTGTAAACCATGCAAATGTTGCTGTGCCGAGTGCGAGCATTGCTACGAGAAGCATTGCTACGGAAGAGATTAATAATCTCTTTCTTGATGTTGTTTTCATAGAGAAATTCCTCCTAAATAAAATAATTTTTGTCCCTAAAACACCATAGGGATTTTTTGCTATATCAGTGCCGAGGCACATAATACCAAGTTGATGTAATACTGTACCGAAAATTACGGTTTTGCTGTGGATTCTTCATCATCACGAACCGAGAACAGCATTCTCATTCTTACATGACCGTTTCGGATATCGTCGATACATTCGGGGTCGTTACCCTCAATCCAGATTACGATTGTGTATTTATCAATATCGCCAACCTTGAATTTTTCGGTTGATGTTTTATAAACTTCCTTATCGCTTACAAACTTTGTGCAATCGGTTTCGGCTTTGCTTCTGTCTTTGTACTGACCTTTGCCGTAAATTGAGCTCTTGCCGTTTTTGTAAATCATAACTCGGGTTGCTTCATCTGCCGACTTAGCCGCACCTGTGATTTCAAGCACTGCGTCATAGTCAAGCTCAACCTGTCCGTTATTTTTACAATAGAATGTATAAGCAACATAGTTTTTGCCGTTGTGCGCACCGTCCTTGCTTGTGTCAAGGTCAACAGGAAGCCATGAATATGTAATGTTTGTAACATCCTTAACCTGCTCCGCAGTAAGTGAAGCACACTGAGTTTTGAAGTCAGCGTCTTCGCTAAGCACGATACCTTTTTTTACGGCAGGAGAATCAATGCTGATAATCAAGTCGCCCCATTGCGTTACAAGCGTTGAAACAATGAACAGAATAAGAAGAATGATTATGCAGACCGAAAGGATAATGCTCAAAAGCCGTCTGCGCTTTTTGTATTTTACAATCTCGATTGAATCATTTTTTACATGAAAATGTTCAATCTCGGCATCTGCCATTTTCTTATCGTTTAAGCGACTTAACTCCTCGGGAGTAATCGGTTGTTCAATTTTTGGTTTCTTTTTTCCGAACAAGTTTTTCTCTCCCCTCAAAAGTTAAATCCGTTTGGTTGTTGTTAATTAAGATATTGGTTTATTGTCCTTATCGCATCCGACAAAGCCAAGCTGTACAGAAAGCTGTGCATCCTGAACATCGTCATCACACTCGGGGTCGTTACCCTCAATCCAAAGGCGAACTGTTACCTTAACAGGTTCGAGCTGATTAAGATGGAAAAGTCTCGTGTTGTTTGAGTAAACCATTGAACCTGACGGCAAATCAAAAGTTGTCTGTCCGTTTACGGGAGTGCTTCTGTTTGGCTCATAAATTGTTGTGCCGTTGCCTGTTCCCTCGGCTGTGAAATCAACTCTTGTACAATTTACTACATCAGCCTTTGCACCGGTTGACTCTGTTGACACCTTTGTACCGTCATCAGCGCCTGCTTTTGTGCTTTCGGTTGTGAGATGAACCCACATTTCCTCGGTTGCGATGAAGTAGCATTCAAACTCAAGGTAGCTGCGCTTGTTAGGCTCTCTGACTGTGCCGCGCTGATTGGTGAACTCTGTACCCTCTCTTGTTGTGACAGGGTCAAGCACCGTATCTTCAAGGCTTGAACCGTGCTTTTTAAGGTAATCGTCAATCATTTCATTTGTGATTACCTTGCCGTATTTTTCAAGGTCTTTGCCGTGGTTTTCCATACTTACTTTGAGCTGAGCGGCAAGGCTGATATTGAGGTCAAGCCTGTCCACACCTGCAAACGTGTTTACCGAGAACCACGCAACCGTTGCTGTTGTCATTGAAAGAAGGGTTATGATTGCAACAAAAACAATCAGCCTTTTTCTCTTTTTAAATGGAACTTTGTCGCTGACCATCTTATCAATAATCCTGTTAAAAAGGCCCACAAAAACCCTCTCCTCTTAAAAAATAATGCACTAAAATGGTGCACTGCTGTACAAAATATAATAATATTCTATACCTTCAACGCACATTTTGCAATATTTATTTGTCCTCTGTCATTTTTTTTGGATGAATTCACAAGATTTTCACATTACATTTGTGCATTCCTCTAAACTTTTCTTTTTCGATTATATTTTAATGGTCTTAATCTGCTTGTCTTTTATTCATATTCTAACCTTTAAAATGATATAAAAAAACAAAAAATCCCCTTTAATTAAGGGGATTTTAGGTTTACAATAATAACAAACGACATTTAATTAAATTTGAGGCAAAAGTTACAACCGTGTAACTTATTTTGTTATATTGCTGTTTTAAATTATTTAATTTTGTTTTCTCACTATTTTGTACTCATCATAAAGTTGAAAGTAATGACAGGTGTCTGTGCTTCGGGTTAAAAACCTTGCCATTTCGTCCTCGTCAAGGTTGATATTGCAATAATCACCGAATTCGTCATCACTGACAAAGTTTGCACAAAATTCGCATTGGTCAGCCATTATGTCCACCGTCCTTTTTAAGAAACTCATATTTATTGTAGGTGAACGGAACATAATTCTCGAGCTGATTGAAAACCTCTTCTTCGGTATCGGCAATCGTGTAGAGTCTGTTACAGGCATTGGTCATAAACTTTTCGCTTACGGCATTGTCAAGCATTGCAAGCATTGAGTTATAGTAGCCTTTTACATTATATATAATGATAGGCTTTGTGTGTCTGTTAAGCTGCTTGAGTGTGAGAACCTCAAAAAATTCTTCAAAAGTACCCATACCGCCGGCACAGATTACAAAAGCGTCCGCTTTATCTTCCATAATACCTTTGCGTTCACGCATTGTATCTGTTACAATAAGTTCGGAGCATTTGTCAAAAACAACACCCACATCAATAAAAAAATCGGGTGTAACTCCGATTGTGTGGCCGCCTGCGCTGTATGCGCCTCGGGCAGATGCGCCCATAACACCGTATTTTCCCGCACCGAAAACAAGGTTGTAACCCTTTTCGGCAATCTTTTTGCCGAGATGCTCGGCAGATTCGAGATAGATTTTGTCAATTTGCTCACTTGATGAGCCAAAAACGCATATATTCATAACTATTTATCCTTTCGCATTTGCGTTGTATTTTTTCTGATTTTATCCAAAACAACCGTCGGTTATCTGAACTTAGTTTGAAGATTGCGACAGATTGCAACCCTCCGTAATTAGATTATACATCTCAAATACACGGCGGTCAAGCAGTCAGAACAACGGCAATGCACAATTTACACAGAATTTATTTTTTCAAAACATACAAAACATAAAAACTTATATTAATCATTTTATTCAACGGAGATTACATTATGTCTGCTACTTCTTCAAAACTCAAAAATCCGAATGATTCAGTTATGAATCAGCGCGTAATCAAGCTTGCGTGGCCGATATTTTTACAGCTGTTGCTCGGCATCTCACTCGGCTATGTTGACACGATTATGCTCTCAAACTACAACGAAACCGCCGTTGGTGCAATCGGCAACGCAAACCAGGTTCTCGGTTTTCTGACTCTTGCCTTTAACATTATATCAAGCGCAACGGGCATAATCGTCAGCCAGTACCTTGGGGCAGGTAAAAAAGAAAAGATGAATATGATTTACACGGTTGCGTTGTCATTCAACCTTGTGCTGAGTATTGTAATCAGCTTTGTTGTTTTCATATTCAGCCGAAATCTGCTTGAGGCAATGCAGGTGCCTGCGGCAATGCTTGACGAATCGGATATGTATATGCGAATAGTCGGCGGTACAATCTTTACTCAGGCGCTTATTAATGCTTTTAACTCAATTTTTGCAAGCAACGGCAAAACCGTTTTCGGTATGATTATCGGTCTTGGAATGAACATTATCAATATCTGCGGAAATGCTCTTTTGCTCTACGGACCGCTTCAGGTTCTCGGACTCGGTGCGTCGGGTGCGGCTGTTTCCACATGCGGAAGCAGAGTTATTGCGGTAATTGCATCTGTTATATACTTCTACACGGTTATCAAAGGCAAGTTCAGCCTTAAATATCTTCGCCCGTTTCCGTATGATGTTCTCAAAAGCCTTCTTAAACTCGGCATTCCGACAGCAGGCGAGAACATTTCCTACGACTGTTCACAGCTGTTTTTACAGGCATTCATCAATACAATGGGTATCGTTGCAATCAACGCAAAAATCTACGCCAATATGCTTTCAATGTTCACATATATGATTGCTCTTGCCGCTGCAAATGCAACACAAATTATTGTCGGTCACAGCGTAGGCGCTCACGATTACGATTTTGCATACCGCAGGGTGCTGAAAACTTTGCGTTTCGGTATGATAATTTCAATCTCGGTTGCAATTGTAAACTGGTTGATTTCGCCGTTTACACTCGGACTTTTCACGGGTGATAAGGCTGTTATCGCACTCGGTTCATCAGTTATGTTCATTGCGATTATTCTTGAATTCGGCAGAACAACAAACCTTGTTATAATCAACAGTATGAAAGCCGCCGGCGATGTTAAATTCCCGACTGCACTCGCAATTTTTTCAATGTGGCTTTTGAGCGTCGGACTCGGCTGGCTGCTCGGAATTTATTTCGGAATGGGACTTACCGGAATTTGGATTGCCATGGCTGCCGATGAAATTTTCAGAGGCGTCGTTGTGTTTATCCGCTGGATAAAGGGCGGTTGGAGAGGCAAAAGGGTTGTGCTTGAAGATAAGATAAGTCCAACCGAAACGGCAGAAGTTACGGCTTAATCCGACAAAAGGAATATGATACCATAAAATAAAGGAGATCAAAACTATGAATTTTGCGGAATACAATGTTAAGGACGCAAACTTTGAAGAAATTTTGCTTGCACTCAAGTCGCTTGATACGGTTGAGGCTGTCGCACTCGGCGGTTCTCGCTCAACAGGTGCAAGTGATGAAAATTCAGACTATGATATTTATGTTTACTGCGCTGAAATTCCGACAGCTGAAACAAGAGAAAATCTCCTCGAAAAATACTGTTCGATTGCAGAATTCGGCAATCATTATTGGGAGAGCGAGGACAACACGGTTATGAATAACGGTATTCCCGTTGACATAATCTACCGTGAAGTTGACAGATTCGGTCGGTATATTGATACGGTAATCAATGGTGGCAAGGCTTTTAACGGCTATACAACCGCATTTTGGCACAATATCAAGAACAGCAAGGTTCTTTTTGACAAGACAGGCACTTTCACAAAATTTAGAGATATGGCACAGATTGATTTTCCGGAAAATCTCCGCAATGCGATTATCAAAAACAACCGCAACCTTTTGAACGGAAAGCTTCCGTCATATGACAGGCAGATTAAAAAGGCTCAGGAGCGTGGCGATATCGTCAGCGTCAATCACAGAATCACCGCTTTTCTCGAAAGCTATTTTGATGTTATCTTCGCACTCAACCGTCAGACACACCCCGGTGAAAAAAGACAGGTTCAGCTCTGCAAAAAGTATTGCACCCTCTTGCCAAAGGATTTTGAAGAAAACATAAACGCTCTTATGAAGTCAATCTCAGACGGCGGTTCATACGAAATCGTCACAGCAATGGTCAATAACCTTGATGAAATTCTTAACGATGAATTTAAATAAAAAAAGCGGTGTCGGAAAGTTCCGTCACCGCTCAACATTTTCAATAATATAAAATTCAAATGGAATATTGACATTGCTTTTTGCATAATATATAATAAGAACACAAGGAAAACCGTTAAAAGCGGTTAGTCCCAAGGTTTTAAAACGAATATAAAATAATCGTCCGATATTTGAGGCTGTCGGGCGATTATTTTTTTTATGCTATTGATGACTTCTGCGAGTACTATAAGTAAAATTATCAGCAAAACCGATTCAGTCATGCATATCACCCCCTTTCGGGAGTGCTAACCGCCTTTTGCGTTCTTGTATTGCGTTGTATCAATTTAAATTTACAATGTCAACCATATGAAAAGGGGCTGTGAAGAAATGAAGTTTAAGACTCCATTCTTCGCAGCTCCTTCCAATTTTTGTGAAAAATAAGGCAATTTGTTAAAAAGGCATACTTTCCATGTAGCTGTCAAAACAGGGGAAGTTTTTTCACAGCCCCATACTTGCATTTACAGTAACAAATCCGTACCGGATTACTACTTTGCTTTCTTCTTACGAACAATAGCATATACAATCACACCTACGATAAGTAAGAAACCTGCGATTGAGCCAAAGAATAAAAGCTTATTGTTATAATATCGTATAAAAAGGTTAGTTGTTACATAGAAATCTTTAATTTCTTTTGTAATTTTGTTACCCGCCGCATCCGTACAAACAACTTTCATCTTATGCGCTCTGGTAGAGTTACCTGAAACATCAAATGTAAATTCGCCGTTTTTTCCTAAAATATCAGCAATTTCCTTTGCGTCCCATGTTTTATAAGCCTTGTCATAATTATCAAGGTAAACAACAACTGAATTGAGAAGCAAATTATCATTTGCGATCATAGAAACTTTTAATTTTTCCAACGGATATGTTTGTCCGCTTTCAAGATTATCAAGTACTACATTTGGCTTTGTTTTATCAACACCAAAGCGAATTTCTTTGTTCTTTGTATCAAGCGTATTTTCAGATATATTTCCAGCTGCATCTTCTGAATGGAAGCTAAGTCTGTACACACCGTCATCGCTAAAATTCTTTGCAAAAATAGTATATACATACTTATACCATTTTCCGTTGCCGCCTTCCACATCAATTCTGTAATCAGTACCGTTCTTGAGCTTGATAGTGTCACTGTTTTTGAATAGTGTTATTTTTATGTTGTTGAGTTTATTGACATTGGTTTCTGTCACAACAATATCTTTAACGCTCTTTGAATATGCACCGTTAAGCTTTTTTGTTGCACTGTCGAAGGCATATGTTGAACCAAAACGGTTAGCAGAGAAGACAACAGACTTCGTTGATGTATTGCCTGCCTTATCGGTAAGTGTTGCCGTCAGAGTGTAAATATCATCAACTTTCTTTTCTTTTTCAAAGTCATAAAATATAAACTTTTTTCCGTTTATCTGATCGTCATAGTAACCTTCAAGATCAACATTATCTCTGTTTGCACCAACAAGTTTTATCGAAACATTATTGTCATCATAATTATCGTCTGAATATGAAACAACAGGAAGAATATCTCCTGAATATGCAGAATTGTTCTTAACGCCTGTTATTTCAAGGGTTGGTGCGGTTTTATCAATGTAGAATGACTGCGTATTAAATTTTGCGGAATCATTGCCTGCCTTATCCTTGACTGATATGTCAAATGAGTAGTAGCCGTCACTGCTATAAGCAATAGTAGCTGTATGCTGATCACCACTTGAACTCCAACCACTCATATTAGGCAATTTTTTGTCACCTGCTGAGAATGAAACATTTATACGGTTGGCATCAAAATTATGCTCAATAATTGTGACAGTAGCTGTTCTGTCAGCTTTGTAATAATTGCCGTTTCTTGCTGAATTATTATCGTAGCTTACAGTAATTGTAGGAGCAGTTTTGTCTATGGTAAAGGATTTTGCGGCTACAGTTCCTGTTGCATAATTCTCCCCGCTGCATTTGTTACCGGCAAGGTCTGTGTATGCAATACTGAAATGATAATCTCCGTCTGCAGTGTATGGAATTGTTGCAGTCCATCTTGTATCATCCTGATTTCCTGTTCCAACAGTTTTTGTCCAGTTAGAAATTCTCGGAATATTGCCATCAGTATTTGTAATTTTTACAACTACATCATCAGGATTGAAGTTACGCTCTGTAACAACAATTCTTGCAGTTCGTCCTGCCTTGAAATATGAATTGCTGTCGGCAGAATTGTTATCATATGAAACATCAATTCTTGGTGCGGTTGTATCAATCTTTAATTTTGCAACACCCTCCGAATCATTAGCGGCATTGTCCTTTGCATAAACTACAACTCGGACATCATTACTGTTATTCTTTGCACTGTCAACAGTGATTGAACCTGTCCACTTGCTGCGCAAATCAGACTGTTTCGGATTAGATTTGTTGAATGAATACAGTGTTCCTTCCTGTGTCAGAATATTCTGACTGTAAACTCTGTAAGATACCTCTTTCAGACCTGAATATGTTCCGCCTGTAAGCGGGTCATTGACCGAAATCGACACCTTGACATTGCCCTTATAGAATCCGTTGAGTGGCTGTTGAGGATTAACAGTTACCTGAGGTGCAACTGACTCCTCACGGGGCTTTTTGTTGTCTGCAATTAGTCCGTTGGTACTTATGTAAGTATAGTTGCCTGCATAGTCCGTGATTTTTACATAAACAGCACACTGCTCATTTGGACGCACTTCAAGTGAACTGAATTTTGCCCACGAAGTTACATTGTCAAGCTGTGCCTTTGTGAGAGGTGTTGTACCGTCGGTTGCATTTTTGGCTTTAACCTTGTAATACTCAACTTTTGCAATAGGCGAAGTTTTATCATTCTGACTGCCTGTTACTGTAATCTTCTTTTTCGACCAGAACCCAAATGTTAATGTCTTACGCAGTTCTGACCATTCAGTCTCCTGTCCTTCGGCAGACTTTGCCTTTAATGAACCTGTCGGACTTGTCTTATCGACTGTGAATTTATACGGATTGTTTTGACCCGAAACATCAACGCCGTCATTAGCATTTCCCGCCTTATCAGTATAGGATACAGCAAATGTGTAGTTTGCATCCTTTTCAAACTTAATTGTTGCCATATGCGTATCCTTATCGTGGTTGTTGCTATCATTTTCAACAGTAGTCCAACCGCTGATTTTGTAAGCATCCGATACCTTGTTATTTTTTGCATCTACGGCACTGATTATAATGCCCTTGGTTGCATCAGCCCCATCAAAATGACTGCTTCTTTCAGTAACAGTCACTGTTGCAGTTCTTGATGTGTAATAACCGTTTTTTGCACCGTTGTTTGCTGTGCTGTTATACTTCACATTGATTTCAGGCGGAGTCTTATCAATGACAAGTGAAATTGTATGCTCGTCGTCTTTTGTTTTGTTTCCTGCATTGTCGGTAGCTGTTACAACAACTTTTACATCATCAGAGTTATTCCTTTCTGCATCAACAGTTATAAGTTTCGATATTTCTGTTTCAAGCTGTGATTTTGTGGGGCTTTTTACATTGAAGTTATAAAGATCTTCTGACTGTGTAACCTCATTGCCATTTATTACCTCATAGTGCACATTCTTAATACCCGAACATACATCCTTAACACCAACTGTAACATCTACATCTCCGTTGTAAATTTCACCGTATTTGTTTTTAGGACTAACATCAAATGTAATTTCCGGTGCTTTATTATCAGCTATTATGCCGTTTGAAGAAACATAGGCATAGTTGCCTGCATAATCTTCAACACGACCATAAATTACAGCCTGCTCACCGGGTGAAACCGTAATAGAATTATTGTACTCTTTGAACTCGCCTTCATTGTAGAGTTTATCAAGTTTTCCCTCATCAAGTGCAGTATCACCGTTATATTTGAAATAAGAAACACTCTTTATCGGTGAAATATCATCTTCCGCATTTGTTGCAGTTACCGTCACATTGCCATTATTCCAAATTCCGAATGTAATTGTTTTGAGAAGTTCGTCCCATATATTTTTTTCATATATAAGCTCAAGAGAAGGTGATTTTGTATCTACTGTAAATTTGTACGGAGTTTTCTGTTCTGATACATCAACTTTTTCAGCACTTTTTCCTGCCTTATTTTGATATGATACAGACCAGTTGTAATTTCCGTTATCAACAAATGATACAGTCGCCGTATGCTTATCACCATTGGTATCCCACTCGGAAATCATCGTTGTTTTGTCAAGTGATATTTCTTCTCCGTTAATGTCTTTAGCAGAAATTACAATTCCGTCAGTTGCAGCTTTTGCATCAAATGTTGACTCCCTGTCTGTAATTGTTACAGTTGCAGTACGGTTTGCATTAAAATAGCCTCTTTCATTTTCTGCAAATTTTAAATCATTATTGTCGAACTTAACCGATATTGTCGGATTTGTTTTGTTAATATTCAGAACAACAGAATTTTCAGATGGATTTCCCGCGTTATCAACAGCTGTTACAATAACTTCTACATTATCAGAGTTATTCTTTTCTGCATCAACAGTTATGTTGTCCGAAACTTTTTGCTCAAGCTGTGATTTGGTGGGGTTTTTTACATCAAAGTTATAAAGATTTCCTGACTTTGTAACTTCATTGCCGTTTCTTACCTCATAATGCACATTCTTAATACCCGAACAGTTTGAACTCATCTCATCAACCTTAACATTGACGTTGACATTTTTATTGTAATAACCGTTTTCATTTGCAACATCAGGGATTAGTGTGATTTGGGGAGCTGTTTTGTCAACTACCATACCGTTTGAAGAAACATAGGTGTAGTTACCTGCATAATCTTCGGCACGGAAATAAATCACAAATCTCTCTTCGTCTCTCTCTTCGTAAGATATTGTTGCAAAGTTCTCACATTCTGTGAACTTGCCGTCATTGTAGAGTTCATCAAGTTCTTTATCACCGAGTGCAGTATCACCGTTATATTTGTGATAAGAAACACTCTTTATCGGTGAAATGCCATCTTCCACATTTGCAGATACCTTCACATCACTCTTGCTCCAAATTCCGAATGTAATTGTTTGGAGGAGTTCGTTCCACGTATTTTCTTCATATGTAAGTTTAAGAGAAGGTGCAGAATTGTCAACGGTAAAATCATAAACATAATCGCCTGTTTCTGTTACACCGCTGTTTTTCAAACCTGCCTTATTTTGGTATGATACAGACCAGCTGTAAATTCCGTTATCAACAAATGATATAGTCGCTGTATGCTTATCACCGTTGGTATCCCACTCGGAAATCATCTTTGTTTTGTCAAGTGATATTTCTTCTCCGTTAATGTTTTTAGCAGAGATTACGATTCCGTCAGTTGCAGCTGTTGCATCAAATGTTGAGTCTCTGTCTATAATTGTTACGGTTGCAGTTCTTTGAGTGTAATAACCTTTTTCAAAACTTGTATTGGTGTTACCGTTGATTTCTACATTTACAGTCGGTGCTGTGGTATTGATTTTTACATCCTTGTATGCCTCGTTTTCATTACCTGCAAGGTCTGTTACCTTCAATACAATTTTTACATTGTCGCTGTTATTTTTTTCTGCATCAATTTTTACATCATCAACAGATTTTTCTTGTAAAATTTCATCACCCGATTTATAGGAATAGAGTACATCGTGAGCTGTTACTGTCTCACCATTTTTGTAAACCCAATATTCCAATTTGCTTATTCCGGAATAAGCATCTGAATCCTTCGCACTCAGTGTAACATTAAAATCAGAATTGTAGTAGCCGTTTTCATTTGCTCCTTCGGCACCTATTTTTGGATTAGGTGCAGCCTTGTCAATTACAATTTTCAAATTGTCAAATTCTTCACTGCTTATTTCGGTTTCATTCTTATAAACAATGACTTCTTTGACAGTTTTTGTATCAGTAATTTCAACAGATTTTATTCCGTATCCACCTATAGATGTCTTATCGTCAAATATCAGCTCAATGCCGTTCTTTTCCGTACTAAAAACAACTGCAGCATCTTTATTAAACACAAATGTTCCGTCACTTGATGATCGAATAGCGTCATCCTTGTCCCACTTGTAGTCGCCGGATTCCATTTCAGAATACTTTTTAAATGAAACTGATACTTTGTTTGATTCACTTGTAATATTTTCAATTGAAAGCTTATATGTGTTTTCGCCACTTCGTGTAACGGATGTTTTTTTATCTTCTCCGTTCACTTTAACTTCATCAATACAGTATCCTTTATTTGCAGTAATTGTAATATTAGTACTTTCACCGTAGTTTACTTCTGACTTATCTGCCGTGACAGAACCGTTTTCACCTGCATTAACATCGATTTTGCATAAAATCGGAGCAAATGTTATTTCAATTTCATAGTCCATAGCAACGCCCGTTTGTTCCCACTTATACGATTTATTGGCATTGAAACGGTTATCATCATAGCTAATTTCTTCTCCATTGATTTTAACAGAACTTACACGATAAGTTTCGCTGGGTGTGGCGGTTATACTAACTATACCATCTTTTTTTACAACAACAGTACCCTCCGTTGGTGTACCATCTCCCAACGTCAGTGCAGGTCTGACACTTACATTACCGTTTTTGTCCCAGGATACTTTTACGGTATAAACCTTTACAAATTCCGCTTTGATAACAATGTCGCTGTTAACAGTAAGCTCTTTATTAAATTTTGATGTATCTGTTACAGTTTCATCTTTTCCGTTTATAGAAACAGACAAAATCTGATAACCCTCATCTGCCGAAACAATCAGCTTCGTTTTGGTACTTTCGTCAAAAAGTTGATTTTCAAAACTGTTTTCGTCAAGCTTTACAGAACCGCCTTCATTCTTGTCGATACTTACGGTATACTCTTTTACTAAAGTAACCTCTACTGTAAGTGCATCTGATACTTTAAAAGAATTTCTGTATGACTTTCCTTTTTCAACGGACTTTGTTTCGCCGCCGATTACAAGTTTCTTGATGTAGGTATCTTTTGCCGGGGTAACTTCCAGTTCTACCGTACTGTCTTTTTCAACAGTTTTAGAATCCGTTACCTCTTCGTTATTGATTTTAACGGTACCGCTTCCATTTTTATTTACGGTAATCGGAACAGTATCTACAACCTTTTTCTCCAGTTTGACATCAATGTTGTCGTTTACATCTGTTACATCGACCTTGCCGGTCTTAGTAACATAGCTGTCAGCTGAAACGCTGTATTCAAAGGTCACCGACTTTCCGTCAGCAATGTCTTGCTCATAGTTTTTCATCTCGGCAATAACAGCTTCGCCTTCGTTGGTTTTTACCGTATTGTCTTCCTTAACATTTTGGTCAACAAGCACTCTGTATGCAATACTTGCGTCATTGATGTCTGCGTTATTCACGCTATCCTTTACACAAACAGTAAATGAGTCAACATTGACTGATGTGCTTGCGAATGCGGTTATCGGCAATATGCTGAGAACCATAAGCAGTGCAAGAACTACAGAAAATGCACGATTGACCAATCCGCTTTTTTTATTGTACATTTTTACCTCTCCTTACTTTCAATGCTCTTTTCAAAGCATCTTATATATTGAAAATTTCTGCCATTTAACATACAATGCAAGTTAAACGATAAGAATAAAAAAGACACATCTGTAATAATAAGCCATGGATTTTTCATGTTAAAGCACAATACAATAACAAGAATTATCACAGATATTATCAATATGCCGTCTGCTATACAAGCAGGTTTGTTTTTACAAAATGAAATTATACCCAAACTGTCATCAGGTTTCCTGACCTTTCGCTTTTTAGAGCATTTCAAAATCGTTTTTCTTACATTATTTGCCTGCCAGAACGATACCTGAGAAATAATAAAAAATAACCAGAAAAAAGCTCCTGTAAGAATCAATAAAACATTTCGTTCTCCTCCGCTGTTCAGCGGAATAAGCAACAGCACAAGACTCGCAAGAACAGCGAACACAACAGAAATAAGGAAGTTAAGCATAAGTTTTCTTACTGATTTATTCACTATAACACCCCTATTCTATAATTTCGTCACTATCAGTGAAGCCTATTTCCACTTCGGTGCGAATTTCGGTGCGCTGTCCGCTTTCAACTGTATTTTTGGTTACATTTTCCTTTGTGTTAAAGTCAGACAAAACAACAGTATCCTCAGATGCAGAAACATCGTTCAAAATTGTTGTTTCATCAGCTGTTGTGTCCAGAATTGTAGTTTCTTTAGATTGTGGATTCAAATCCAATGTACTGAATTTTTCTGTAATCGGTGAAACAGTATCTCCGTATCCTTGATTTGCTATGTTTCCCGAAGGCGTCATCTTATCGGTTATTTTGCCTCTTGCTAAATTAACCGCACTCGGCTTGTAAGACTTTCTTCCGGACATTTCATTTTTTTGTCTTATGTCATTGATTGCCTTTTTTGCCGTAGAACCTGAAAGATTTCCGATTACCTTCCGTATATTCAGTACAAAGAAGAGTATAATGCTGAGTACAAGCATTACGACTGCAAGAATGTATGCTACCACAGAAAGGATTTGTAATAATTCAACCGACATTACTGAGCCCCTCCCTTGCTTGTGCTATATGCTGCATCAATTGCCTTTTTTGTATCAAAAAGCAATGACTTGGTTCCATTCTTCTTGGCAGTTGTTTTTTCTGTAGTAGTCTCAATATCTTCTAATGTATCCCTTATCAGATAATACATATCCGATATTTCTGATTTGGTAACGCCATCACCTTTGAACTTTGTAGCGTACTGTGAAATGGCATTTCTTGCAAGTTCAAGCAATTCCAACCTTACAATTTCACTTTCACTAGTGTCTTTTGCTATTGAATTCAAAAGTTCATTTATGTTATCAAAGAAAGGTTTATACTTTCCTTTGTCATCCGCTTCTGTAACATCTGTTGTAATGTCACGGTAAAATTTTCCGATACTCGAATATGCCTTTGCCATATTCAGGTTTTCATATCCTTCGGGAGCATTGTTAATAACATCTTGGAACCACGCAATTGAACTTGTAGCTCGTGTTATCGGATTGCCCTTACCGTAATCATAGTAGTACCAGAATAATTTTCCTGTTTCAAAGCATATTTCTGTATAATTTTCAGGGTCAGCCTGCAATTGCTTTTTGTTGTTATTTATATATTTAATCAACTGTGCGGATTCCTCGGTAGAAAATACCGAATCGTTTTCTTTATAAGCTTGGATTAAGCCAAGGTAGGCATCTTTCTCCCCCGCTTTATTTGGAACTGCGATAGCCTGACCGTATAACTTAATTTTCTTATTATAGTCGGTAGCTTTTGCTGCATCAGACATTAAATTTTGATATGTATCCGTTGCTTTCTGTGCTGCAAAATAATTAAGGGTAAACCCACCGACAGCAAATATTACAGCTAAAGAAAGAGTTGTTATAAAACCCGCTAACTTTCTTTTCTGTTTTTTCTTATATACATCGTCAATTTCTTCATAATGCTCAAGAGCATACATCAGTTCAGCCGCTGACTGATAACGATTGTTCGGATCTTTCTGCGTACATTTAAGAATGATACGCTCAAGTCCACTTGATAACGCAGGATTTTTCTGACGAATAGGCTCCATTTCATACGGCGGCTCGCTGGGATTACATCCGGTAACAAGGTGGTAAAGCGTTGCTCCGAGACAATAAATATCAGTTCGTGCGTCAGTTTGTCCCATTCCTCCGAACTGTTCCGGAGCAGCATAACCAACCGTACCAAGGCAAGTTGTGTCTGCAAGATTTTTTTCCTTAAATTCTCTGGCAGTACCAAAGTCAATCAGCGTAACATTTCCGTCAGGCTTAAGCATAATATTCGCAGGTTTCATATCACGATAAATTATCGGAGGTTGCCTTGAATGGAGATAACCCAAAACATCACAAAGTTGTTTTGCCCACTCTATTACCCTGTCTTGAGGTTGCGCACCATATTCTTCAAGTGCTTTATTAAGTGAATTACCCTGAATGTAATCCATTATAATGATAAAAGAATCATCTGTATCAATAACATCTATGATACTCGGCAAGTTAGGATGACTTAATTTTTTAAGAATGTCCGTTTCAGCCACAAGTCCCTGCTTAACTGCCTCAAAATCAAGAACACCGTCCTTTCGGACTTCCTTAACTGCCCAGGTCTTGTTTGCTTTCTCGTTAATCGCCATATATACAACACTCATACCGCCCTGTCCGACTTTACTGAGTATTTTATATTTGCCGTCAACAAGAGATCCTATTTTAAGCATCCCGTTCCCTCCAATTTTAAAAAGTTCTGACAGTAATTACCGAAATATTATCTCTTTCTTGTCGCTGCTTGTTAAGTTCAACAAGTGATTGCATATTACACTTCATCCCCTCAGCATCAACCATAACATTCGGATTTAGTGAATTATATATTTCTTCATTGCTGATTTCGTGTCTGAATCCGTCACTGCACAACATATATACCGCATTCAGCTTTGTATCCCCAAAAAACATATCGGGATAGACCTCTTCGGATGCACCAATACATTGTAACAAAACGCTTCTTCTTACATCGTTTTTGGCCTGTTCAGGCGTGATGATTCCCTGTTCAATTTCTCTTGCTACAACGCTGTGATCTCTTGTCATCACTGTCACATTATCACTGATTTCATAGGCACGAGTGTCGCCAACATTGATGATATAATATCTATTTTCAGTCAAAAGTATTGCCGTCACGGTCGTGCCGAGTCCACTTGCAAGTCCGCATTTTTTTCCGTAATTCTTTATTTTTTCATTATATTCGATCGCAATTTCTGTCCAGTCGGAACGAATATCAACATCATCAAACCCCTCTTCGCATAAAATCGGAAGTTTGTTATCTACCCATTTGCAGTACCCGTTTACAAGTGACGCACTTGCAATCTCGCCTTTTGAAAGGCCTCCCATACCGTCACAAAGCACAGCGAAAACCATTTTTCCTTTTGGTGTGGACAGTACTCTAACATTAAAACTGTCCTGATTTGTGCTTTTAGTCGTTCCTATATCAGTAATGGCGGATATTATAAAATCCATAGTCACACTCCATAATTTATAACATCTGAATTATTAAAATCTTCTGATCAAAACATCTTAACTTTAATAAAGTTTGAATTCAAAATTCTCATTACCCAAACGAATTTTATCACCGTGATGTATTTCGGTTTCAGCATTACTCGGAATCATTTTTTCATTAACAAATGTATGGTTTGTTGAATTTGTGTCAACAATATAATACTTGTTACCTCGGGTAATTATGTTAGCGTGACTTCTGCTTACAGCAGTATTGTCACTTACAAAATAGTCAACATAACTTTTTTCTTTGCCAATACGGAAAACCGGCTTGGTAAGGTTAATTATTTCATTATTTTTATTGCGTAAAAGATGCGGCCTTACTGCCTGAGTCTGCTGCAAATCTCCGCTTAATACTGTAGTTTCACCGATTTTTCCGTTATTTAAAACTGTGGTATTGCCAAAGTTCATAGGCTGCCCCTGTGGTTTTACCTGCTGAACAGTCTGAACTTGTTGAACATTTTGAATCTGCTGAACCGGCTGATTGTACGGCTTATTTTGTAACGACTGCTGTACAACAGGCTGAGCCGGAATCTGTGAAGGCTGTGTTTGCGGTCTTGCTGTAGGTTGATTCTGCTGTTTAATCGGTGTGGGCTGCTGTATGTTTGAAGCAGGTTGTCCCGGAATTGCAAAGCTGCCGTTTCCTGAATTCTGATTTACATTTGGTATTTTATAGCCGTAATTACCATTGATTTTACTTGCGTTTCCATTAACATTTTGATTAGCCTGTGCCTGTTTTTGTGCATCATTTTTAGCCTTTTTAGCTGCCTTCTGCTGATCGTATAAGGCCTTGTTTTCTTTACTGTAGTGCATAAGCAAGTTAAACATACTAATCTTTTTCTCAGGTTCTTCAGGTATTACAGGCTGTGACTGCTGTTGAATCGGCGGTTTAACAACATTATTAGTGCCAGAAACTGTTGATTTAACAACCGGCTGTGATTTAGGCTGATTTATCTGAATCGGTTGTGGAACAGGTGTTGTTCTGGGTTGTACCTTATTTACAGCAGGAGTCGACTCCAAAGCTTCTTTAGGTTTTGGCTGAACCACTTTTCGAACGCTGACTACCTGTTGTACAGGTGTCGTATTAACTGATTGTTCATTCTTTAAACCATCAATAAGCTTTTTAAAGTCAACGAGTGAAAAAAGAGGTGAGCCATTTAGGTAATTAAATATTTTTGTAACATGGTCAGAATTTTCAGTTTGATCAAACTGAGTATTAACCATAATGTTTTTGAAGAAAGCCCCTAAATCAGGTTTTTGTATCTCATTGTTAGTTATAGGCAAACATATGAGAGTTGCCTCACAAGTTGACACATCTACAAATATATAGTCCAAATCAAGAATGACACTTGATATATCAATCATATAGTCTTCTGCTGATATTAAAGCGTTGACTATACCGTCAAAGACGCCGAGTAATCTTTTACGGTTCACTACTCCCGTAAAAAATTGTTTCATAGAAATTTTAGCCGAAACATTATACTTTATGAATCTGACTTCATCCATTTGAGTGAAAATTGTTTTTATCAATCCTGGAATATTGTTGTTGGTAATCATACCAAGGCTTAATGTGTCAATAGAATCCCCTTCTTTTATTTTATATACAAGATATGTATTAACACCCTGATTCTCATAAAAAAATTCCACGATATTTACTCCTCTCTATTCAGGCGATATAGTTTAAGCAATTGCCATTTGTCTCCTGTTTGTATAAAGCAGCTGCCTTTTTCGCTGAAATCTTTTGCTCCAAAAAACTGCTGTTCAATCACAACATTTTCATCAGTGTCAACAAAACCCCATTTACCCGAAATTTTTACAGCTGCAAGCCCATTGCTGTATGAGCGAGCGTCTTCATAAGTTTTATCTGATAACCGTTTCGCATTTTTATCTATAAAGAACCACTTTCCGTCATTTTCAACAGCCGCATAAGTGCTGTCGGCAAAGCAATGTGCGTTTTCATATTTTTCATTGCCGATCTGTTTTCCGGAAGAGTCTATCATAATATAACCTGTTCCGTCACCTACAAAAAGTCGGTCATTTCTAAATACGATATTTTTTTCATCGGCAACAACATCAGCATATTCCGTTGATGACTTTGCATTACCTTCATTATTTATGATTTTCCACTGTCCGTTTTCCTTAACAGCTGCTATGCCATTATTAAAAGCGGTAGCATCATCATATTCACCGAACAACTTGTTAAGTTCGCTGTCACAATATGAATATTTTCCGTTTTCAAGTTCAACTTTTATTATGTCATCAGAAGAAATTCCGAATGACTTATATTTTTCTTTTGATGCCAAAACTCTTGAGCCTGTATTATCAATAAAATAACATTCACCTTTCTGATCAACAACAGGAGCCATTTCAGCTTTCGTAAAGGGAGCAGCCGAAACATAAGTAATTGGGGTCTTTTGATTTCCGTAAGAATCAACATAGCCCCATGCATCTTTGCTTTTAACTGCACAAAAACCGTTTCCGTATATTCCGACATCATCGTATGTATTGAAATCGAGTTTAAATGTATATGAAAGTTCATTTTTTACAGATTTTATGTATTCAGATGAAACATTGCGTTTTTCTGCTGTAGATAACACATCAAAGCAAGAATCATAATCTTTCTGTTTCATATATGCCTTGAGAATACAATCATACGACTTTGAATTTGCAGGATATTTCGCAAAGAAATCTTCACACCAATTCAAAAATTCCGTATCTGAATTTTCCTGTCTCTCATAATATTCAGCTACTTCCACATAAACATCCGGAGTTGGGTTGATGGTCAGAGCTTTATTATAATTTTCTATAGCATACTTAGTTATATCCAACTCAGCATATTTTCTCGCCTCTGATAAATAGTGATTGTAATCACTGTTTTCTTTAACAGCATTAGAAACAAGAGAATAGCACGCCAGTGCCATAAGAACAACCAAAGCAAGCGGTATTATTTTTCTGTAGTTTTTCATTTTGTGCACCTCATCATATTCCGGATAAGCCTATAGCAATAATTGTTCCAAGCAGAATACTCGGTCCGAATGAAATTGAGTCTTTCCTTTTCTTTTTCTTTGAAATGAGCAATCCCAGTGCAAGGAAAAATGAAACCAAAAGTGAAAAAAACACTGAATTAAATGCTCCCCACAGACCTTGATACAGACCCATCAAAGCAAATAATTTAATATCACCCATACCCATACTGTTTTTAAAAACAAGTGATATTAGCAAGAAAAACAAACCTATAACCGCAGCTCCGATTACTCCGTCTTTTAGTGAATCAAGCACTGTTGACGGAGAAAAAACAAGCTCTGCAATATAAAGCACCATACATAACACTAAAGACACAATCAAAAACGGATTTGGTATTTTATGCTTTTTGTAATCAACAGCCGCCATCGGTAAAATTGAGTCTATCAAAACCAAAAGTTTTAGCTGGTGAATTATGCTATGCGAAACATAAATTGTGTTAAACAAAGCAACTATACATATACTTTTCAATACAGCGAAAACGATGTATATAACCTTGCTTTTGGAATCTATGGCAATATCGCTCTTGTTAAATTTTTTAATAGTGCCGTTTTTCAAATAAACACAAGTTCCGACATAGCCTGTACACATCAAAACGAGGGAGATAACGGTTTCAATTATTATTCTCATTTTCTCATCCCTAATTATCTTTTTCTTCTGTTTTGCTGGCGCCTTTTCCGTAACTCGGAACAACCTCAATCGTTA
>ENA-UEPG01000274-UEPG01000274.1-human-gut-metagenome-genome-assembly--contig:-NODE-274-length-54381-cov-8.035301_pt1 | contig 54381 bp, 39 predicted proteins | sample MGYA00242893_ERZ507902 | MGnify/ENA primary metagenome ERZ507902 (study PRJEB26167, sample SAMN06115491) | human gut metagenome | host: Homo sapiens | place: China:Gansu | collected 2015-04-23 | study...
AACAACTGCTTGCTGACGCCCTTCGTGATCGGGTACAACCGTGTACCGCTGCCACCCGCCAAGATTATGCCTTTCATAGGTTTATGAAATTAATATGCGTTCTCATCCTGCCGAAGTGCATTCCATACCGTCATGAAGATGATGCGGATGTCGAGCAGCAGCGACCAGTTTTCCAGGTACCAGATGTCGCGGCGTACGCGGCCTTCCATCTGGCTCAGGGAGTGGGTCTCGCCGCGGTATCCCGTCACCTGGGCCCATCCCGTGATGCCGGGTTTGATCAGGTGGCGAACCATATATTTGTTGATGAGTTTCGAGTATTGCTCGGTGTGCTGGAGCATGTGCGGCCGCGGCCCCACGATGGACATGTCGCCCCTGAGCACGTTGATGAACTGGGGCAGCTCGTCGATGCTCGACCGGCGCAGGAAATCCCCGAACCGGGTCTTGCGCGGGTCGTCCCGGGTCGCCTGCACCCTGTCGGCGTCGGCGTTGACGCGCATCGAACGGAATTTGATGCACCTGAACGTCTGGCCGTTCTCCCCGCTGCGCTCCTGCAGGAAGAGCACCGGGCCGCGCGAGGTCAGTTTGGTGCCTATGGCCACGAAAATATAGATGAAGGGGAACAGCGTGCAGAGGAACAGGCTTGAGACGCTGACGTCGAATGCCCGTTTGATAAACCGGTTCGACGCCTGCCGCAACGGCTCCTCGCGGATGTAGAGGATCGGTACGTTGCCCAGCAGTTCGAGGTTCATCGTGCGCTTCATGTAATTGCGCAGGTTGGGCACGTAGAAGAAGCGGACGAAGTTGTTTTCGCAGAAATCCATGATCGGGAATATCTCTTCCGCGTAACGATCCGTCGAGAGGCAGCAGTACACTTCGTTTACCGGGTGTGCCTCCAGCCACGGCAGCGCCTCGTCCACGCTTCCCAGGCAGGGGGTGTTGTCCGGCAGGGTGTGGTCGTCGTGGTTGCTGAAATAACCGAGTACGCGGTAGCCCGTGCTGGTGTTGTCGACCATTTCGTGGTATACCTCCTGTGCATTGTCCTTGCTCCCGACGATGATCACGCGGCGGGCGTTGCGCCCGTGTCCGCGCGTGATCTTGACCACGATGCGGCAGGTGTAGCGCCACAGCATCAGCAGTACGGTGAGCACGATGTAGAACGTCCCCATCAGGTGCACCGGCAGCAGCCCGTAGCTCCATACGGTCTGGATGAGCATGAAGAACCCCAGGTGGCAGAGTACGACGTAGAATACGCGGCGGATGATCTCCTCGTAGGGGACGATCCGCGAGGAGAGGATCACGCCGAACCACGAAAGGCCCGGGATGAAGCAGATGTTGAGACAGGCGAATATCTCCAGCGAGCGGGTGATACAGACCGGTTGCGGATACAGCGTGAGCGCCAGTATCCAGGACAGGTTCAGTAAGAATAGGTCTCCGATGATGACGGGAAGCTTTATGAGCAAAGACTCCCGCATGACTTGTTTCATAACCGAAAATTTAGAGGCGTTAATTTTCGAATTAACGTTGCGCAGATTGCGTATGTGTGGGAAGAAGGATCTGCTGATTTATTTTTTCGATATACTTCAGCGGCACGTAAGCCGTCAGTGCGGTGGCTATGTCCTTGATCGCCACGGCGACCTTGCTGTGCCCCTTGTGCCGGATGTAGCGGCCCTCGATCCCGGCGAACACCCCGCCGGTCACGCGGACGGCATCGCCGCTGGCCAGGTCGACGTCCTGCGGTGCCACGATCTCGACATGTTCGTTCCGTGTCGCCACGACCGCCATGAAATCCCGCATCTGGTTGTCCGGTATCACCGTCGGTGCCTTTGTCTCCCGATCCATGATGTAGCGGATCGGCAGGGTGGTGCAGGCCTTGATCTCTTTCAGGCGCACGGCCGAGGTGCAGATGAACAGCAGGTTGTGGATGAGCGGCTCCCAGACCTTGCGCGTCCGCTCCCCGTATGTCCGCCGGGCGAAGTGCATCGGGATATAGCTCTCCACGCCGATGCCGTCCAGATAGCCCTTTACGAGCATCTCGCGGCCGTAGGTGACGCGCAATGCGTACCAGCGTTGTTTGTTTTCCGGATTTTCAGCCATGGGCATACCCTGGGGACACCTCCGCATGGGTGCGGTTGTCAATCGATGAAATAATTGTGTCGGAATACGACTCTTGTCTCATGTACATCCCTACGATAGGGCCTGCGCATTTTTTCCTGTCGAACGCAAAGATACGAATTTTTCCCGCTCCGCCAACAACTCTGCTGCCATGCCGGGAATAGGCCATTGGGCCCGCGTAACAAACAATAAAGGACACAAAAAGGGCTGGATATTCCAGTTTTGCGCCTCTTTATGTCCTTATTTCTTGCCGATACGCACTAAATAGCGTATACCTTGCGTTGTATTACGATGCAAATATAGCTCTTTATTTTTAAATCCAAAATATCCGGCAAAGATTTTCCAAGACTGAGGCTATTCTTCCTCCTTTCGCAGCCAGCTTTCCCCGGGGCGGATTCGGCCGGGAATTCCGGCGCCTGCGGCCTGCGGCTACCTGAATACGGTGAATTTCTCGTTCCACTGGCCGCGCACCGTATCGTAATAATATCTCCATACGGGTGTCCGGAGCACTTCGCGCAGCCGCCAGCGGTTCCGGTACGGGCCGGAGAGTTTGCGGAACAAGCGCGGCAGGGGCTTGTCCGGCATCGGCGACAGGGTGAGTACCTCCTCCATGAACCGTCCGAGCATCCCCGCTTCACATTCCGGGCCCGGAACCTCCGCCCCGAGGTATTCCACGGCGGCGGCCGTCATCAGGTCGGCGAACCTGTCCATGCGGTAGTCCTCCATCGCCGTGCGGAACAGTGCATGGTCGATCTCGTCCCAATGCCGTGTCAGGAAACATGCCCAGTCGCAGAGGTGCCGCAGTACGATCCCTTCCTTCTGGAAATGCACGGCGGCGTGGCGTATCAGGAATATGGCGTTGAACGTCGCCGGGGGCGTCTGTATGCCCGGCGCCAGGCCGTGCGTGCCGTCCTTCTCCAGCAACCGCACCAACAGGGCGTTCAGCTCCCGCTCCGTCCTGTTGCGGCGCACGTTGAGTATTGTCCTGTGGTTTTCTATCAGCACCCCGTCCCAGATGTATTCCGAATGCTTGGGGACGTCGAAATAGAGGTGTGCCCCGATCTCATGCAGGACGCGGTCGCCCTTGTCCGATTGGCCGTAGAGGTAAATGTCTATGTCGCCGCATTCCCGGTGCTCCGGGATGGGGTAGTCGCGGCTCAGCCCGAGCCCTTTGAGCAGCAACATGCGGAGCCCCTCTTCGGAGAACCGCGCTGCGAGTTTTGAGGCCGTTTGCTGCTGGTGGCGGTACCTTTCCTCCAGTTTCTCGGCCGACAGCGCCCAGCGGATGCGCGTTTCGCGCGGCGGCTGCTCCGCTGCGGGCAGCCGCCGTATGCCGTCCCACACGACGGCGCTCAGCCCGTGGTCGGCGGCCATGCGGTAAATCCGCTCCCACGATCCCGGCGTGACGGCGGTGTCGGCGGTATCGCTCACGGGGGCGGCCCCGAGGCTCGCTCCGCTGCTCACCAGCCGGATGAAATAAAGGGTATCCTTGTCCAATGGCATTGAAAGGTTTGTCGTCCGATAGTGCCGCAAAGATACGACAATCTTGCGAATAATCAATTATGCAGGAAATTGCGGCTTGCAGCCACGAAAAAACGGCCGCCTTGTTCAAGGCGGCCGTTCTCCGTGATCCCGCTGGGGCTCGAACCCAGGACCCCAACATTAAAAGTGTTGTGCTCTACCAGCTGAGCTACGGAATCTCCGTGTGCCAATCGGAAATTACTTTCCGTTTTGGTGGTGCAAATGTATAGAATATTTTTGTTTTACCAAAATAAAACGATATTTTTGTACTCGTTAATACGAAAAAATAAACTTTAAATCCACAATACCTATGTGTAGAGCGCTAATTATCGGTGCCGGAGGTGTCGGGACGGTCGTCACCCAGAAAATCGCAGCCAATCCCGTCTTTTCGGACGTGATGCTGGCCAGCCGAACCAAATCCAAATGCGATGCCGTTGCGGCGGCCATCGGCGGCAACCGCGTGAAGACCGCCCAGGTCGACGCCGACAATGTGCCGGAGCTCTGCGAGCTGTTCCGCGCCTTCAAACCCGACATCGTCGTCAACGTGGCGCTTCCTTACCAGGATCTGACCATCATGGACGCCTGCCTCGAATGCGGCTGCAATTATCTCGACACGGCCAACTACGAACCTAAGGACGAGGCCCATTTCGAATATTCGTGGCAGTGGGCCTATCAGGATCGTTTCAAGGCCGCCGGGCTCACGGCGATCCTCGGCTGCGGTTTCGACCCCGGCGTGACAGCCATCTTCACGGCCTATGCCGCCAAGCACCATTTCGACGAGATTCACTACCTCGACATCGTGGATTGCAACGCGGGCAACCACGGCATGGCTTTCGCCACGAACTTCAATCCCGAGATCAACATCCGCGAGGTGACGCAGAAAGGGCGTTATTTCGAGAACGGCGAGTGGGTTACCACCGAGCCGCATGAGATACACCGTACGCTCAATTACCCGGGTATCGGCGAGCGCGAGTCGTATGTGATCTACCACGAGGAGCTCGAGTCGCTGGTCAAGAACTATCCGACCATTAGGCGTGCACGTTTCTGGATGACCTTCGGCCAGGAATACCTCACGCACCTGCGCGTCATCCAGAACATCGGCATGGCGCGTATCGACCCGATCATCTATAACGGCGTCGAGATCGTCCCGATCCAGTTCCTCAAGGCGGTGCTGCCCGATCCCAAGTCGCTGGGCGCCAATTACCACGGCCAGACCTCGATCGGCTGCCGTATCCGCGGCATCAAGGACGGCAAGGAGCGCACCTATTATATTTATAACAATTGCGACCACGAACAGGCCTACCGGGAGACCGGGACGCAGGCCGTCAGCTTCACCACGGGCGTACCGGCGGCGCTGGGCGCATCGATGTGGGCCAAGGGGCTCTGGCGCGGTGCCGGCGTGTTCAATGTCGAGGAGTTCGATCCCGATCCGTTCCTGGCCGAGCTCGGCCAGCAGGGGCTTCCGTGGCACGAACTGTTCGACGTGGACATCGAGCTCTGACGCGCAGGGCGGTAAATTCCCAAAAAGGGGATCGGTTCATGGCCGATCCCCTTTTTCCGGTCTTATTATGCCGTTTTTTCGGTCGCAACGTGAAACTTGTATCCTTTATTGTATTATATATGATACATTTTTATTATATTTGGGCGTCAATTAACCCATTTGAATAGTATGAAAATGAAATGTATCCTATGTGCCGTCGCCGCACTTGCGATGTGCTCGACATCCCTGTCCGCTGCTCCTGCGGAGGAAAAAGAGAAAGTGGAGTTCAAACGCCATTGGTTCATGCAGGTACAGGCGGGTGCCGCCTATACGCTCGGCGAAGTGGATTTCGGCAAGCTGGTATCCCCGGCGGTGGCGCTTTACGCCGGGCACCGGTTCTCGCCCGCGTGGGGCCTGCGTTTCGGCCTGAGCGGCTGGCAGAGCAAAGGCGCCTGGGTCTCGCCCGAGTCGGTCTACCAGTATAAATATTTGCAGGGCAACGTCGACGTGACGCTCGACCTGGCCAACCTGTTCGGCAAGTTCAACTACCGCCGCACGGTCAATCCTTACCTGTTCGCGGGTGTGGGCGTGAACGGGGCGTTCGGCAACGACGAAGCCAACGCCCTCGACGACCAGGGCTATACGCTCCAGAACGTGTGGTCGGGCAGCAAGGTCTTCGTGGCCGGACGCCTGGGGCTGGGCGTCGATTTCCGCTTTTCGGACTGCGTGTCGTTCGGCGTGGAACTGAATACCAACATGCTTTCCGACAAATACAACTCGAAGAAGGCCGGGAACCTCGACTGGCAGTTCAATGCGCTGGCCGGGTTCACCTTCCGCTTCGGCAAGAACTATAAGAAATCGCGTCCGGCAGCTGCCGCCGCGCCCGTAACCCCCGCCCGGACTACCGAGCCCGCCCAAAAGGAGGAACCTGCCGTGCAGGAGCCCGCTCCCGTGCAGGCTCCGGTGACGAAGACCGCCGAGAAGCCGGCAGCACTGCGTGAAAATATCTTCTTCCGTATCGGTTCGGCGCAGATCCGCACCTCCGAACAGGCGAAGGTCGCAGCGCTTGCCGAGTACCTGAAGGCCAATCCTTCCGCCCGGATCGAGATCGTCGGCTATGCCGATGCCGCTACGGGTTCGCACGCCATCAACCTGAAACTCTCGCGGCAGCGTGCCGCGGGCGTCGCAGCGGCATTGGAACAGGCCGGCATCGCTGCCGACCGCATCGCTGCCGAGGGCAGGGGCGACACCGTCCAGCCTTTCCCCGGGGTCGAACAGAACCGTGTGAGCATCTGCATCGCCCAATAAACAGGGCGGGGCAGTGTCCCTTGCGGCGGCAGAAAATCTGCCGCCGCCTTTTTTTGCCCTGCATTTCCGCCTCCGCCCCGTAGGCCGCCCTGATTTGCCGGCTGCTGCCCTCGTTTTACTTGCCTGCCGCCTCCGCCGCCTCTTTTCACGTTCGACGCCAGTGTCTTGCCGTCCGCCGCGTTTGTCATCTCGCTGCCGCCGCTTCCCGGTTCCAGCAAGACAGAACATCGTTTCTGTGCCTTCCGGTCGCCATCGCGCCGGCCGTTTCTTGGCCCCGTCCGTCGCGTTTCCCGCCTGTACTTCTGCCGTGTCTTTCAGCCGCAGGCCGCAAGACGGTAAGTATAAATACCTATTTCGCCGAAATTCCCCCTCGGGGCGTCATGGTTTAGCCGGTAATTTGCTATTTTTGCATCGTTTTGAGCGTCTCCGCCGTGCCGGGCAGCACCGTTTCCGGGCGGAGGGGACGAGGGATTGAATCCAATTGAAAACATTTCGATGATTGACTTCTTGAAGCTGCCTTCTCCGTGCTACGTCCTCGACGAGACGTTGCTGGATCGCAATCTGGCCGTGATCGACCGCGTGCGCCGCGAGTCGGGCGCCGAAATTATCGTAGCCCTGAAGGCCTGCGCCATGTGGAGCATTTTCCCCGAGCTGGCACGCCATTCCGACGGTGCCACGGCGAGTTCCGCCGCCGAAGCGAGGCTTGTATTCGAGGAGTACGGCAAGCCTGCGCACACCTACGCTCCCGTCTATACCGACCGCAATATCGACGAGATACTCCGTTGCAGCGACCATATCACCTTCAACTCGGTCGCGCAGTTCGAGCGCTTCGGGCCGATGGCGCTGTTGCGCGGCATTTCGTGCGGCCTGCGCATCAATCCGCAGTATTCGCCCGTGGAGACCGACCTTTATAACCCTTGTGTCCCCGGCTCGCGCCTCGGCGTTACGGCCGATGAACTGAACGATCTTCCCGCCGGGATCGACGGGCTGCATTTCCACGTGTTGTGCGAGTCGCGCCCGCACCACCTGAAGCTGGCGCTGGAAGCCGTCGAAAAGCATTTCGGGCAATACCTCGACCGGATCGGGTGGCTCAACATGGGCGGCGGGCACCTGATGACCCACGCCGAATACGACTGCGACGAGCTGATCGCCCTGCTGCGCGATTTCAAGTCCCGCCATCCCCGCCTGCGGCTGATCCTCGAACCGGGCAGCGCCTTCACCTGGAGGACGGGCTGCCTCGTCTCGACGGTCGAGGACATCGTCGAAAATGCCGGCGTGCATACGGCGATGCTCGACGTGTCGTTCGCCTGCCATATGCCCGACTGCCTCGAAATGCCCTATAAACCGGCCATCGTCGGGGCGCACGAACCCGCCGAAGGGGAGAAACGCTGGCGCATGGGCGGCACGAGCTGCCTTGCCGGCGACTACTGCGGCGACTGGGCCTTCGACCACGAACTGAAAGTCGGCGAGCGCATCGTCTTCGAAGATATGATCCACTATACGATGGTCAAGACCACGATGTTCAACGGCGTGGCGCACCCCTCGATCGTCATCGCCCGCCGCGACGGGCGCACGGACGTCATCCGCGAATTCGGCTACGAGGATTTCCGCAACCGCATGTCGTAAATTACACAAACGCATATAAATGAAAGATTTTACACCTACCTCCTACACGCTCGAATGTGTCGCTACGGGGCGTGAGTTCGAGGACACGGGCTGGATGCTCTCCGATCCGCAGTGCAAGACGCCCTCGCTCATCCGTGCGAAATATGCCCGCAGGCAGCTCGAAGTGAAACCCGCCGAATACGGTCTTTACCGGTTCTGCGACTGGATGCCCGTGCGGCGTATCCTCAAGGGCTCCTCGGCGCCCGTCACCTACAAAAGCAAGGGGCTTGCCGCCCACCTCGGGCTGGAAAACCTCTGGATCACGTTCAACGGCTACTATCCGGCCATCGGTGCCACGATGTCTACCTGTTCGTTCAAGGAGACCGAAGCCTATTCGGTCTGCGGGCGTGCCGCCGAACACGAGGATCGCGTCCTTGTGGTCGCCTCGGCGGGCAATACGGCCCGTGCCTTCGCCAAGGTGTGTTCCGACAACAATATCAAGCTGCTCCTGTCGGTGCCCTACGACAATATCGGGGCGCTGTGGTTCGAGCATCCGCTCGACCCCTGCGTGAAACTCATCTCGTGTGCGGCGGGCGGCGACTATTTCGATGCCATCCACCTGAGCGACCTCGCCCTCAAGGGGCCCGGGTTCTATGCCGAAGGCGGCGCGAAGAACATAGCCCGCCGCGACGGCATGGCCACGACGGTACTTTCGGCCGTGACGAGCATCGGCCGCATCCCCGACTACTATTTCCAGGCCGTGGGCAGCGGTACGGGTGCCATTGCCGCCTGGGAGGCCAACATGCGCCTGATCGGGGACGGCCGCTTCGGGACGAATACCATGAAACTCATGGTGTCGCAGAATGCGCCGTTCGTGCCGATGTACGACGCATGGCAGGCCGATTCGCGCAAGATGCTGCCCTACGAGGACGACAAGGCGCGCCGCGATGCGGAGATCATCGACGCCAAGGTGCTCTCCAACCGCCGCCCGCCCTACGGCATCACCGGCGGGCTTTACGATGCGCTGAAAGCCACGGGCGGAGAGTTCTTCGTCTCGACGAACGCCATGGCGCGCAAGGCGCGCAAGCTCTTCCACGAACTGGAGGGCGTGGACATCTACTCTGCGGCGGGTGTCGCATTGGCTTCGCTCATCAATGCCGTCGCCGCGGGCAAGGTCGAAAAGGACGCCACCGTCATGCTTAACGTCACGGGTGGCGGTGAGGAGCATTTCAAGGAGGGCAAGGAGCTCTGGTACCTCAAGCCCAGCCATGTATTCCCGCTCGAACCCGACACGGAAGACGTGGTCGCCAAAGTCGAGGCGCTCTTCAACTGATCCCCGATACGATCCGGCTCCGGCCGGATCTTTTTTTCGGGCCGCCGCGTCCCTAATGCCGCCCCGCGGCAAGGGGGCGGCAGCTCCGTACTTTGGCCCCGTTTCCCGTCCGCTGCCTCGCCCGTTTCACGGTGCCTGCACGAGTCCCGCTCTGCCCTCCGGCGCAGTCCTGTATTCCGAGTGCGCTGTCTTTGCTGTCGTCCTGCCTGCTTCCTTGCCTGTTCCACGGTGCCGGCGCGAGTCCTGGTCTGCCCCGGTATAGTCCTGTATTCCGAGTGCCCCGTCTTGCCCGCCTCCAATCCGCTTTCCTGCCCGTTTCACGACGCTTGCGTGTGTTCCTGTACGTTTCCCTGCCCCGACCCTGTATTCCGGGCGGGACACTGTCCCTGTCCGCTGCCTGCCGCATGTGCCGGTGCATTTTCCGGTGCCGGGAAAGAAAACGGCCGCAAAGGCCGGAATACTGCCGGAAACTATTATCTTTGCAGCGGTTTCCGGAGGGCGGCGCGCAGCCGGGCCTCTCACCGGGAGCTCCGATTTTTTTATTATTAACCCAACAAATTCAAGATGAAAAACATCCGAACCAAGCAGACTCCCTGCTTCAGGCGTTGGAGCCGCAAGGGCTGGGCAGCCTTTGCGAGCCTGCACCGCCATGTAACCATCGGAGTCCTCGCCGTGACGATGTCGATCCTCTTGCTCGCGACGCAACATGCGTCTGCGCACGATGCCGATACGGCCGCCGTCCTCAAAACGCTGAGGATCGACGAGGTCGGCATTTCGGGCAGCCAGTCTGCCCCGACGCGCAGCGTACAGTCGCAAACCCCGCTTTTCGACCGGAAAGCACAGGCCGCAGCGCCCGTCCAGACCCTGGAGTCCGCCCTGCGCCTCGCACCTTCGGTCGATATCCGCGAACGCGGGGGCAAGGGCATGCAGGCCGACATCTTCATCCGTGGGGGCTCTTTCGACCAGACCATGGTACTTCTCAATGGCATCGACTTCACCGATGCCCGCACCGGGCACCAGTCCCATGCGCTGCCCGTCGACATCGACTGCATTTCGGCCGTCGACCTGTTGGACGGCGTGCCGGGCGTCGGGGCCTTTGCCGGGGCGGTGAATATCCGCACGGCGCCCCTGAAACCCACCTACCTGCGTTGCGAGGGCGCCGGCGGCCAGCACGGCTACGCCTATGCGAACCTTTCGGGCGCTGTGACTTCGGGCCGTTTCTCGCTGCTCGCCGCCGGTTCCTACCGTCGCAGCGACGGCTACCGCCACAATACCGATTTCGCCAATTACAACGCTTTCGTGCGTGCGACCTACGAGGCTCCCCGCGCCGGGTTCTTCGACCTGCAGGCCGGTTACCAGAACCGCACGTTCGGTTCCAACGGCTTCTATGCGGCCTATAACCCCGACCAGTGGGAGGCGACCTCCACGGCATTGGCGTCGCTGCGCTGGTTGAAACAGGCCGGGCGCTTCTCGTTCGGCGCTTCGGCGAGCTACCGCAAGAATTTCGACCGTTACGACTGGACGCGCGGCACGGCGATGAACCGCCACAATACCGACAACGTCGGTGCCCGGCTGTGGGCGGATTACGACTGGCGGGCGGGTACGACCTCGCTCGGCGGCGATTATGCCTTCAACCACATTTACAGCACCAATCTCGGCGAGGCGCTCTCCCGGCCGCACGGCCGCTATACGCACGCCAAGGCGCGCAGTACGGGCAACCTCTGGCTGCGCCATGCCAAACAGTGGCGGCGGTTCGACCTCGCGGCTTCTGCGGGCATCAGCCTCACGCCCTACGGCACTTCGGCGCTGTGGAGCCTCTCGGGCGGCTATACGCCCGCCGCGGGGCTGCACCTCGGCATCGGGGCGTTCCAGTCGATGCGCCTGCCGACCTTCACCGACCTTTACTATACTTCCCCGGCACAGATCAACAACCTTGACCTGACGCCGGAAAGGGCTGTCACTTATCTGTTTGATGCCGGTTATGTGAAGAACAGCTGGAGGTTGTCGCTGCAGACCTACTACCGTGCCGGCCGCGACATCATCGACTGGGTGTGGCGTGAGGATATGGGCGACAAGTGGCACTCCGAGCAGACCAGCCGCCTCGACACCTACGGCATTGAGCTTTCGGGCGGTTATACGGTCGCCGACGGCTTTCTGCGCCGCGTGACGCTTTCCTACGGTTATATTACCACCGACCGCAACAGCGACATCATCGCCAAGGGGGCGATGGATTACATGCGCCACAAGGCGGCGCTGGCCGTCGAGGTGCATTTCCTGCGCCGCATGTCGCTGGCACTCACGGCGTCGGTCTACGACCGCAACGGCAGCTACACGCACTATCCCGTGCCGGGCGACCCGGCCCTCTCCGAGGTGCGCGATTACGAGCCTTATTTTCTGCTCGACGGCCGCCTCCAGTGGGAGAAAGGCATCTGCCGGCTTTATGTCGATGCGACGAACATCACCGATTCCCGCTACTGCGACCTGGGCGGCATCCCGCTGCCCGGGGCGTGGGTCACGGCGGGCGTGGCGCTGACCATCGGCCGCTGATACGCTCCCTTCCGGCTGCATTCCGGCCCGTCGCCTCGCGCGGCGGGCTTTTTTTTGCCGGTTGGCCGCCAGCCGTGCGCAGCGTTTCTTCGGGCTTCTCGCCGGACGGGCAGCGGTTTTGGGGAGGTTATTCCGGCCCGCTCCCTGCGCCAGTGGTTTTTTCGGGGCGGGGCTTTCTCTTCTCCCTGCAGGGTGGACAGCCGGGGAAACGGGGTGCAGGATAGCGCACCATCTTCGAGGGGGGGGCTTCCCGTCCCTCCCGATTTTTCCAATCTTTCCGATTTCCCTGTTCTTTCCGAAATCTTCCCCTCCTTTCGTACCCCCCCCCGTTTTCCTGCACCGCGTGACCCGCCGCTCGCTTTTTCTCCCTGCGGGAATTTCCGGCTCCGTGCCCGCCTCTCCTGCGGAAAAACCCCGGAAACTGCTGTTTCAGAATCCGGAGTGGCTTTTTTCGTTACGATTTTTTCGTATTTCTCCCGGATTTTCTTTATCTTTGAAAGTATAAATCTAACCTCATTACCTATGGAAAAGCGTATCGTGGAGTGTGTCCCTAATTTCAGCGAGGGACGCGACAAGGCAGTAATCCGTCAGATCACATCGGCCATCGAATCCTCCGGGGGCGTCAAGCTGCTGGACGTGGATCCCGGCGAGGCGACCAACCGGACTGTCGTCACGTTCGTCGGCTCGCCCGAAGCGGTCGTCGAAGCCGCCTTTGCGGGGGTGAAGAGGGCTGCCGAGCTGATCGACATGCGCCGTCATAAGGGTGCGCACCCGCGCATGGGGGCTACCGACGTGTTGCCGCTGATCCCGATTTGCGGCATCACACTCGCCGAGTGCGCCGAGCTGGCCCGCAAACTGGCCGAACGCATCGCCGCTGAACTGCATGTCCCGACCTATTGCTACGAGGCCGCGGCCTTCACCCCCGAGCGGCGCAACCTTGCGGTCTGCCGTGCCGGGGAGTACGAGGCGTTGCCCGAGAAACTGGCGCACAAGGAGACGGCCCCCGATTTCGGGGCGCGGCCGTTCGACGACGGGGTAGCCCGCACGGGTGCCACGACCGTCGGTGCGCGCGATTTCCTGATCGCCGTGAATTTCAACCTCAATACCACCTCCACGCGCCGCGCCAACGCCATTGCGTTCGACGTGCGCGAGAAGGGACGCCCCGTGCGCGAGGGCAATCCCGTCACGGGCAAGGTCGTCAAGGATGCCGCCGGCAATCCCGTCATGCAGCCCGGCACGCTTCCGGCCACGAAGGCTATCGGTTGGTTCATCGAGGAATACGGCATCGCACAGGTGTCGATGAACATCACCGACATCGCCACCACGCCGCTCCACGTGGCCTTCGACGAGGTGTGCCGCAAGGCCGACGCCCGCGGCGTGCGCGTCACGGGCACCGAAATCGTCGGGCTCGTCCCCAAACGTGCGCTCATCGAGGCCGGGAAATATTTCCTGCGCAAACAACGCCGTTCGACGGGTATCGCCGAGCAGGAGATCGTCCGCATCGCCGTCAGGTCGATGGGGTTGGATGACCTCAAACCTTTCGACCCCGCCGAGAAAGTAATCGAATATCTGCTTGAAGCGGAGGATAAGCAAAAACGGCTTATCGACATGACCTGCAAGGGGTTTGCCGAAGAGACCGCGAGCGAATCCCCGGCACCGGGCGGCGGCTCGATCGCGGCCTACATGGGAGCGCTGGGCGCAGCCCTCGGCACGATGGTCGCCAACCTCTCGTCGCATAAGGCGGGGTGGGACGACCGCTGGGAGGAGTTTTCCGATTGGGCCGACCGGGGACAGGCGTTGCTCGGGGAGTTGCTGCACCTCGTGGACGAGGATACGGCGGCGTTCAACCGCATCATGGCCGTCTTCGCCATGCCCAAGTCGACGGACGAGGAGAAGTCTGCCCGCAGCGCGGCCCTCCAGGAGGCGACGCTCTATGCGACGCAGGTGCCCCTGCGGACGATGAAGACGGCCTTCGGGGTTTTCGAAATCGTGCGTGCCATGGCAGCCGTCGGCAACCCCAACTCGGTGTCCGACGCGGGCGTCGGGGCGCTGGCCGCCCGCAGCGCCGTGCTGGGCGCAGGCCTCAATGTCCGGATCAATGCCGCCGGGCTGAAAGACCGTGCCGCGGCCGATGCGCTCGTGGCCGAAGCCGACCGCCTTGCGGCCGAGGCCGAACGGGCCGAGCGCGAGGTGTTGGAGATAGTAGCAAGTAAAATTTGAGCGATATGACACTGCAAGAGTTCCAGAATGACATCCGCGCGGGCATTCCCGACCGGCTGCCCGCCGCTAAACCCTATGACAAACAGATCAACCACGCGCCCAAGCGCAAGGGGATACTTACGCCCGAGGAGGAGGTGCTGGCGATCCGGAACGCACTGCGTTATTTCCCCGCGAAGCACCACGCCACGCTGGCCAGGGAGTTTGCCGAGGAGCTGCGCAAATACGGGCGCATCTACATGTACCGCCTGCGTCCCGACTACGAGATGTATGCGCGGCCGATCGACGAATATCCCTGCCGCTGCCGCCAGGCCGCGGCTGTGATGCTGATGATCCAGAACAACCTGGACAAGGCCGTGGCGCAGCATCCCCACGAGCTGATCACCTACGGCGGCAACGGCGCCGTGTTCCAGAACTGGGCGCAGTACCGCCTGACGATGAAGTACCTGTCGGAGATGACCGACCGCCAGACGCTGGTGATGTACTCGGGGCACCCGCTGGGGTTGTTCCCGTCGCATCCCGATGCCCCGCGCGTCGTGGTGACCAACGGCATGGTAATCCCCAACTATTCGAAGCCCGACGACTGGGAGCGCATGAACGCCCTCGGGGTGTCGCAGTACGGCCAGATGACGGCCGGCTCCTATATGTATATCGGCCCGCAGGGGATCGTCCACGGCACCACCATCACGGTGATGAACGCCGCGCGCAAGCGTTTCTCCGGCGGCCGCAAGGATGCCCGGGGGATGCTTTTCGTCTCCTCGGGGCTGGGCGGCATGTCCGGGGCGCAGCCCAAGGCGGGCAATATCTCGGGCGTGGTGAGCGTCATCGCCGAAATCAACCCCAAGGCGGCGCAGAAACGCTACGAGCAGGGATGGGTCGACGAGATGTACGATTCGCTCGACGCCCTGGTTCCCCGCATCCGCGAGGCCTGCCGTGCCCGCGAGGTGGTCTCGATGGCCTATGTGGGCAACGTCGTCGACCTTTGGGAAAGGCTGGCGGCCGAGGAGATTGCCGTAGACCTGGGTTCCGACCAGACCTCGCTCCACAACCCCTGGGCGGGCGGCTACTACCCCGTGGACGTAAGCTACGAGGCTTCGAACAAGATGATGGCCGAGGAGCCCGCCCGCTTCCGCGAGTGCGTGCAGGAGTCGCTGCGCCGCCAGGTCGACGCCATCAACAAACTCACCGCGCGGGGGATGTATTTCTTCGACTATGGCAACGCCTTCCTGCTGGAAGCCTCGCGCGCCGGGGCTGCCGTGATGGGCGAGGGCGGCCGTTTCCGTTATCCCTCCTATGTGCAGGACATCATGGGGCCGATGTTCTTCGACTACGGCTTCGGCCCGTTCCGCTGGGTCTGCACCTCGGGCCGCCCCGAAGACCTCGAGCTCACCGACCGCCTCGCCGCCGAAGTATTGGAGGAGATTCGCGCCACGGCGCCCGCCGAGATCGCCGGGCAGCTCGACGACAACATCCACTGGATCCGCGAGGCCGGCCGTAACCGGCTGGTCGTCGGTTCGCAGGCGCGTATCCTCTATGCCGACAGTGAGGGGCGCACCCGGATCGCACAGGCCTTCAACCGGGCTGTGGCCGACGGGCGTCTCTCGGCCCCCGTCGTGCTGGGCCGCGACCACCACGACGTGTCGGGCACCGACTCGCCCTACCGCGAGACGTCGAACATCTACGACGGCTCGAACCTCACGGCCGACATGGCCGTGCAGAACGTCATCGGCGACTCGTTCCGCGGCGCCACGTGGGTGTCGATCCACAATGGCGGCGGCGTAGGCTGGGGCGAGGTCATCAACGGCGGCTTCGGCATGGTGGTCGACGGCTCGGAAGATGCCGACCGCCACATCCGGGAGATGCTGCTGTGGGATGTCAACAACGGCATCGCCCGCCGCAGCTGGGCGCGTAACGAGGGTGCCATGTCGGCCATCCGCCGCGAGATGGAACGCACCCCCGGCCTGCAGGTCACGCTGCCCAATGTCGCCGATGAGGAATTGATACGTAATATATTGAAAGAAAACGAATAAATCCCTATCACTTCACATGGAACATCACCATATCTCCGCGGAGCACCTTTCCCTTGCCCGCATCCGTGAAATCCTCGAACGGCACCTTCCCCTGGCACTGAGCGACGATGCCCGGACTCGCATCGTCCGCTGCCGCGAATACCTCGACCGCAAGATGGAAAACCCCGAGCGGCCGGTCTACGGCATCACCACCGGATTCGGTTCGCTGTGCGACATTTCGGTGGGCTACGACGAGCTGGCGCAGTTGCAGAAGAACCTCGTGATGTCGCATGCCTGCGGTACCGGCGAGCGGGTGCCTTCCGAGGTCGTGAAGCTGATCCTGCTGCTCAAGATCCAGTCGCTCTCCTACGGCCATTCGGGCGTGCAGCTTGCGACCGTGGAGCGGCTGATCGACTTTTTCAACAACGACGTCCTGCCCGTGGTCTACCAGCAGGGTTCGCTGGGCGCATCGGGCGACCTGGCGCCGCTGGCGCACATGAGCCTGCCGCTGCTGGGGCTGGGCGAAGTGGAATACAAGGGGGCTGTGCGCCCGGCTGCCGGCGTGCTCTCCGAACGGGGTTGGCAGCCGATCGAGCTCCAGTCCAAGGAGGGGCTGGCGCTGCTCAACGGCACGCAGTTCATGAGCGCCTACGGCGTCTGGGCTTTGATCCAGTCCCGCCGCCTGAGCGAGTGGGCCGACCGCATCGGGGCGCTGTCGCTCGACGCTTTCGACGGGCGCATCGAGCCTTTCTGCGACGAGGTGCACCTGATCCGCGCCCACCGGGGACAGCTCGCCACGGCACGCAACATCCGGCGCCTGTTGGAAGGCAGCCAGCTGGCCGCACGTCCCAAGAAACACGTACAGGATCCCTATTCGTTCCGCTGCATCCCCCAGGTGCACGGGGCTTCGAAGGACACCATCGACTATGTCGAAAGCGTGCTGACGACCGAGATCAACAGCACCACCGACAACCCGACGGTCTTCCCCGACGAGGACATGGTCGTCTCGGCGGGTAATTTCCACGGCCAGCCCATCGCGCTGGCGATGGATTTCCTCGCCATAGCCCTCGCCGAGCTGGGCAACATCTCCGAGCGGCGCACCTATAAACTGATTTCGGGCGCCCGGGAACTTCCGAAGTTTCTGGTTGCCAACCCGGGGCTGAACAGCGGCTTCATGATCCCGCAATACACCGCGGCGTCGATCGTCAGCCAGTCCAAAGGGCTGTGCATGCCCGCCTCGGTCGACTCGATCCCCTCGTCGCAGGGGCAGGAAGACCATGTGAGCATGGGTTCCAACGCCGCCACCAAACTTTACCGCGTGGTGCTCAACACCGAGCGCGTGCTGGCCATCGAGCTGTTCAATGCCGTGCAGGCGCTCGATTTCCGCCGCCCGGCGCGTTCCTCCGCGACGATCGAACAGATGGTCGCCGACTACCGCAAACGGGTGCCGTTCATCGACAACGATTCGGTGATGTACCCCCATATCGAATCCTCCATCCAATTCCTCCGGACACTATGAGGCTGCTGGTAAAGAACATCGGTACGATCGTCGGGATCGAGACCGCCGGCCGCCTCCGCCTGTGCGGTGGGGAGATGGATCGGCTGGAGACGTTCGACGATGCCTGGCTGCTGGCCGACGACGGGCGTATCGCAGCCTTCGGGAGCATGGATTCGCTGGGCGAAATGGCCGCGGACGAGGTGGTCGACGCCGGGGGCGGGATGCTTTTCCCGTCGTTCTGCGATTCGCATACGCACCTGGTCTATGCCGGGAGCCGCGAACAGGAGTTCCTCGACAAGATCAACGGTCTGACTTACGAGCAGATCGCACGCCGCGGCGGGGGCATCCTCAATTCCGCCGACCTGCTGCACCGCACTTCCGAAGAGGAACTCTACCGCCAGGCGATGGGGCGTATCCGCGAGATCGCCGCCATGGGGACGGGTGCCGTGGAGATCAAGAGCGGCTACGGGCTGACTACGGCCGACGAGCTGAAGATGCTGCGCGTCATCCGGCGCATCCGCGAGACGGCGCCGCTGGCCGTGCGCGCCACGTTCCTCGGGGCGCATGCCGTGCCGCGCGCCTACGTCGGACGGCAGGAGGAGTATGTCGACCTGGTCTGCAACGAAATGCTGCCTGCGGTGGCGGCCGAAGGGCTGGCCGATTTCGTCGACGTGTTCTGCGACGAAGGGTTCTTCACCGTGGAGCAGACGGCACGCATCATGAAGGCCGGGCGCAAGCTGGGCATGCGCGCCAAGATCCACGCCAACGAACTCGCCGTCTCGGGCGGCGTGCAGGTGGGCGTGGAGTACGACGCCCTGTCGGTCGACCACCTCGAACGCATGGGCGGGCCCGAGATCGGCGCCCTGCACGGCACGGTGACCTCGCCGACGATGCTGCCCGGCGCGGCATTCTTCCTCGGGATGAGCTATCCGCCGGCCCGCGAAATGATAAATGCCGGGCTGGGCGTGGCGCTGGCTTCGGACTACAATCCCGGTTCGTCGCCCTCGGGCAACATGCGCATGGTCGTCTCGCTGGCATGCATCCGTATGCGGATGACCCCTGCCGAGGCCATCAATGCCGCGACGCTCAACGGGGCCTACGCCATGGGGCTTAGCCGCGACTACGGCTCCGTCACGGTCGGCAAGGTCGCCAATTTTTTCCTCACGGTGCCGATGCCTTCGGTGGCGTTCTTGCCCTATGCCTATACCACGCCGCTTATCAGCCGCATATTCCTGCGCGGCGAGGAGGTCGTGGCGTAATATTTGACGGGAGAGCCGTATGAGATTGTTGGTTTTGATCATTGGCCTGGCGCTTGCCGGGGCCGTAAAAGCACAGGATATGAAGCCGTTGACACCGGAAGAAAGACGTGTGATCGTCGACAAGGGTACCGAAGCGCCTTTTTCGGGCCGTTATTACAAGCATCGCGGAGAGGGGGTTTACCGTTGCCGCCAGTGCGGTGCGCCGTTGTACCGTTCGCAGGACAAGTTCGACGCCGGGTGCGGCTGGCCGAGTTTCGACGACGAAATCCCCGGTGCCGTGAGGCGCACGACGGATGCCGACGGCCGGCGTACCGAAATCACCTGTGCCCGCTGCGGCGGACACCTGGGGCATGTCTTTACGGGCGAAGGCTTTACGCTCAAAAATACGCGCCACTGCGTCAACTCCGTCTCGCTCGTGTTCGAACCCGGAGGGGAAGCTTCCGCCGGGGCCGAAACGGCCGTAAAACCCGCGGCTTCCTCCCCGGAATCCGAAGGCCGGGCTGTCTCGCAGCCCGAAAAGCAGGCGCAGCAGCCCGGAACCCAATCCGGGAGTCCCGGCGCTCAGGCGTCCGGAGCTGACTCGACGTCGGCCGCCGCCCGGCCGGGGGACGGGATGCCGCCCGCAGGGCAGGCCGCGGAGCGTGGCGCGACGGCGATCTTTGCCGGAGGTTGTTTCTGGGGCGTGGAATATATGCTTTCGAAAGTGCCCGGAGTCCTGAAGGTCGAGTCGGGTTACATCGGCGGCACGACCGAAAATCCCACCTATGAAGAGGTGTGCAGCCACCGTACGGGACATGCCGAAGCCGTACGTGTGGTATTCGATCCTGCAAAGGTGTCCTACGAGACGCTGGCACGCCTGTTCTTCGAAATCCACGACCCGACCCAGGAAAACGGGCAGGGCCCCGACCTCGGCGACCAGTACCGTTCCGAGATATTCTACACCTCGCCCGCCCAGCAGGCGACGGCCGAGGAGCTCATCGCCGAGTTGCGGCGCAAAGGCTACGACGTCGTGACGCAAGTCACTCCCGCGGGCCGTTTCTGGCCCGCCGAGGATTACCACCAGCGATACTACGAGCGTAAGGGTACGCAGCCCTACTGCCACGCCTATACCAAGCGGTTTTGAGTAGGGGTGGGTGCCGCCGCCGCGTTGTACCCGGCCTTTCATGCCCGGACATACTGTTGTGGCGTTTCCGCCTCTGTCCTGTCCCGGACTTGCCGCCGCATGGCGCCCGCCGCCGGGGCATTTTCGATTCCGATACGATTGTAAGACACCCCGCCTCGCAGCGGGGTGTCTTGCCGTCCGGGCGCAATCCCGGCCTGGAGCGATACGGGGCCTCGGCGCCGAAGGGTTTTGAAAATCCGCTGCGGCGAAACACTCCCGGCCGAGGACAGATTGTCTTCCGTCCGTGGACAGATTGCCTTTCGGCCGTGGACAGATTGTCTTCCGTCCGTGAACATGCAGCCTTCCGGCCGTGGACAGGTCGCTGTGTTTTAGGCTGTTGCCGCGTGCATAGCCTATTCTTCGGTGAGTTTCCCGATCTCGCCCCGCATGATGTGGGGCAGATTTTCGCGGATTTTCCCGATGGGCCAGTCCCACCATCGCATCTCCTGCAACCTGGCTACGGTGTCCGCGTCGAAACGCCTGCGGATCACCCTGGCCGGCACGCCGCCGACGATGGTGTAGGGCGGGACATCCCTGGTGACGACCGCCCGTGCCGCGATCACCGCGCCGTCGCCGATCCTCACACCGGCCATGATAACCGCTTCGTACCCGATCCATACGTCGTTCCCGATTACGATGTCGCCTTTGTTGTCCCACGCCGCGGCGACATCCTTCCTGTCCAGTCCCCACTCCTCGAAAAAGAGCGGAAACGTATAGTTGGCCAGCGAACCCAGCGTGTGGTTGGCACTGTTGAACAGGAACCGTGCGCCGCACGCTATCGAACAGAACCTGCCGATCACCAGCCGGTCGCCGTTGACGGGGTAGTGGTACAGGACGTTGTTCTTTTCGAATTGCGTCGGGTCGTTCACGAAATCGTTGTAGATCGTGTAGTCCCCGACCTCGATCATCGGATTGCCGATGACCGTGTTCAGGTAGACCGTCTGCCGGTCGTTCGTGCGGGGATAGGTCTTGCTATTCATGGCTGGTCGTTTCAGTCTGCTTTTACGGTGATGATTTGTTTCCAGTCGGTCGTATATTCCTGCGAGAGGTGCTGGCGGTTCATTTTCAGCGGGGCGAACCCCTGTGCCGCCACCACGACCCTGTTGCGGCCGTAGGTGCGGTTGGTCGCATCCATGGCGTCCATCAGCCGGGCGTGCCTGGCACGATCCACGGGGTCGAACAGGTCGGTTTGCAGCCCCGTGCGCGACGAAATGTCCGAAAGCGTAATCCCGGCTTTCTTGTAGCCGTAGCCTTTGCGGAATATGCGTTGCAGGGCCTTTGCCGCCAGCGGCACCAGCTCCAGCGTGTTGTCGGTCGGCACCACGGGGCGCACGGTCTGGCTTTCGAAATACTGGGGCAGCTCCTCGCGGTGGCGGTTGGTGAGGATGTAGACCGTCACCTCGCCGCAGAGGCTTTGCTGGCGGCGCAGTTTCTCGGCGGCCATCGAGGCGAACGCCGCCACCGAGGTGTGTATCTCCTCGTATTGGGTCAGCTCGTGCGCGAAGCTGCGCGAGACGGTGATCTGCTGTTTGGCCGGCGGGGCGCTCTCGAAGTCGATGCACGCCTCGCCCTGAAGCTCTTTCCATGTGCGCAGCCCCGTGACCCCCATGCGGCCGCGTATCCATGCCTCGGGACGCTGCACGAAGTCCCATGCCGTACGTACGTTGGCGGCCTGCAACATGCGCCGGTGCTTGCGCCCGATGCCCCAGACATCCTCTATCGGGAATTTGCGCAGTACCTTTTCGATGTCCTGCGGACGGTACATCAGGCAGGCGCCCTGCAACTTGGGGTACTCCTTGCAGAGTTTCGACGCGATCTTGGCCAGCGTTTTGGTCGGGGCGATGCCGATGCTCACGGGGATGCCCGTATTGCGGCGTACCGTGCGGCTGATGTGCCGTCCCAACTCCTCCAGTCGTCCGGTTTCGATGCCCCGCAAGTCGAGGAACGCCTCGTCGATGGAGTATACCTCGGCGGCGGGAACCATGCGGCGGAGCGTCCAGATCACGCGCCGCGACATGTCGCCGTAGAGGTTGAAATTACTCGAAAAGACGGCTACATTATGCCTTTTTTCGAGGTCGCGGATCTGGAAATAGGGGTGTCCCATGCGGATGCCGAGCGCCTTGGCCTCGTTCGAGCGCGCGATGACGCAGCCGTCGTTGTTCGACAGCACGACGACGGGCCGCCCCTCCAGTTCGGGGCGGAAGACCCGCTCGCACGAGGCGAAGAAATTATTGCAGTCGCAAAGTCCGTACATCGTTTTTTCGTGTTGCATGTTGTCCGTGCCCCCCCCCTCGGGCGTTGTGGTTCCCTCGCGGGGATATTGCTCGGCGTGAAATGACTGGGCCTCCCCGCGGCCGCTTCAGACCTTTTTGATGGCGTACGTCACCACGCCCCATACCGAAAAATCGCTTTCCTGGCCGATCTCGATCGGTTTGTAGCGCTTGTTCGCGGGCACGAGGATGATCTTGCCCTGTCCCATCCGCAGGCGTTTGAGGGTGAATTCCCCGTCGAGGAAACATACGGCGACACAGCCGTCGTAGGCCTCCAGCGACTTGTCCACGACCAGCAGGTCGCCGTCGGCGATGCCGTCGTCCTGCATGCTGTCGCCCGCGACCCGAGCGAAGAATGTCGCACCCGGATTGCGGACCAGCTCCCGGTTCAGGTCGAGGGGCGGGTCGAGGTGGTCGTCGGCCGGCGAGGGAAAACCCGCCGAGACGCCGCTCGTCGCCACGGGAAGTTCCGTGCGGGTCGAGGTGTCGGGGCGGACGAGCCGGAGCCGTATTTCTTCCTGGTTGTCCATCTTGTTATCCATAGTCGCTGCAAAATTGCAAAAAATTTCGTGTAAACCGGCAATATTTCCTACATTTGCCTCCTGAAATCCCGGTTTTATGGAACGTGCCAAAGGTATTCTCTACGCGGCCCTGTCGTCGTCGACTTTCGGGCTGGCGCCGCTCTTCACACTGCTGCTGCTCGGCCTGGGCTACTCTTCGTTCGAGGTGCTGTCCTACCGTTGGGGTGTCGCGTCGCTGTTTCTCGGTGCCCTGGCGCTGTTCGCCGGGCGCAGTTTCCGCCTCTCGTGGCCGGAATTGCGGACGGTATTCTTCCTGAGCCTTTTCCGCGCCGCCACGTCGCTGAGCCTGGTCATCGCCTACCAGCATATCGCCAGCGGTGTCGCGTCGACCATCCATTTCATGTATCCGCTGGCCGTCGCCCTGGCCATGATGTGCTTCTTCCGCGAAAAAGGCTCCGTATGGGTCTTTGCGGCCATCGGCATGTCCATCGTCGGCGCCGTGCTCCTCTCGCTGGGCAACGTCGATTTCACCCGGGGGAATACCACGCTGGGCATGGTCTCGGCCGCCGTTTCGGTCGTTTCTTACGGCGGTTATATCGTTGGCGTGCGCAAGAGCCGTGCCGTGGGGATCGACTCCACGGTGCTGACCTGTTACGTGATGGGGCTGGGGGCTTTGTATTTCATTGCCGGCGGCCTCGTTACGGGCGGTATTCGCATCGAGACGGACGGCACGGCGTGGCTCTGCATCCTCGGGGTGGCGCTTCCGGCCACGGCCGTGTCGAACATGACGCTGGTGCAGGCCATCAAACGCATCGGGCCGACGCTGACCTCGGTCTTCGGGGCCTTGGAACCGCTTACGGCCGTGGTCATCGGCGTCGCGGTCTTCGGCGAACCCTTTACGGTGCAGGGCGCTGCGGGCATTCTGCTGATCGTCGCAGCCGTCACGATCGTCATCCTGCACAGCGGCCGCCGGAAAGCCTGACCAGGCCGCACTGCGACGTGCTGCCGCCCGGGGATCGCGGCTTCCGGATAAAGGCGGCGCGCTTCCGGCCGCGGGGGACGGCTTCCCGGATACGGATAACCTACTCCCGGACAAAATAGAACCGACGGAAAACCCGTTTTACCGATATGATCATCAGTGCCAGCCGCCGGACGGATATTCCGGCTTTCTATGCGCCGTGGTTCTTCAACCGCCTGCAGGAGGGTTACCTCCTTGTGCCCAATCCCTTCGACCCGAGGACGCTCAGCCGCATCAGCCTCGGGCGCGACGTCGTGGACTGCATCGTATTCTGGACGAAGAACCCGGCGCCGATGCTGCCGCGGCTCGGGGAGTTGTCGGGCTACAACTATTATTTCCAGTATACGCTCAATCCCTACGGCGCCGACCTGGAAAAGCACCTGCCGCCGCTCGAAAGGCGGATCGAGACCTTCAAACGCCTCTCGGATCAGGTAGGGCGCGACAGGGTGGTGTGGCGCTATGACCCGATTCTCACCAATGCGACCTGCGACGTGGATTTCCACTGCGAGGCCTTCGCCCGGATCGCCCATGCCCTGCGGGATCATACGACGACCTGCATGCTGGGCTTCATCGACCATTACCGCCATATCCGCGGCGTCCTCGGGGCGCTCGGTATCGGGCCCCTGCAGCGGGACGAAATCCGGCGGATGGCCGTGTCGTTCCGCCGGACGGCGGCCTCGACGCCCATCGCATTGAAGACCTGCACCGCAAAGGTCGACCTTCGGCACCTGGGCATCCCGGCCGGCATGTGCATCGACCGCGGGCTGGTCGAACGCATTGCGGGCTATCCGATCGCGGCGAAGAAGGATGCGAACCAGCGCCATATCTGCAATTGCGTCGAGAGCATCGACATCGGCACCTATGAAAGCTGTCTGAACGGCTGTGTCTATTGCTATGCCATCCGGGGCAATTACGATACGGCGGAGTATAACCGCCGCAGGCACGATCCCCGCTCGCCGCTGATGATCGGGCATCTCTGCGACGACGATGTGGTGAAAGAGCGGCCGGTAAAAAGCCTCCGCAGCACGCAGCATACGCTGTTTTAACAGGACGGCGTCTCTTCGGGGGAGTGTTTCTTCGATATTTTCCCGGATAGCTCCCGGTATGTGCAGTTCATTATTTCATAGCGTTTTACTTCATGCGTCCTGCGGTCTTCCTGCACCAGATAGGCGCGTTTTGCCCACGCCTCGATCGTGAAATCGCATGCCGGCCCTTCCAATTTCAGCACGTGCGAGTCCATCAGGTTCCAGAAAATGAAGCGCAGCTTGTTGGCATAGCTTCCGTTTGCAAACGACATTTGTACGCCTGTTTCGTCCTTAAAATAGACGCTGTTGAAATTTTCTCTTGCCCGTCCCATAGCAGTTGTGTTTAGTCGGTGCAAAGGTCGGAAGGTGTAATGACAAGTTTTGACACCGTTGCGTATTTTTTTGAATGCACGATGCCGGAATGGAGTTCTCAAACTATCGTTTCAGCACCTTTCGCAACCTGTCGAGCCCCTCGGCGAGCAATTTCCGCGGGCAGGCGATGTTCAGGCGGATGAAATCCCGGCCGGCCTCGCCGTATATCGACCCGGGGGTTATGCGCAGTTTCGCCTCTTCGAGCAGCTTCGTCTCCAGCTCGTCGGACGTAAGCCCCGATGCCCGGCAGTCGACCCACACCAGATATGTCCCCTCCAGCGGCAGCACCGGGTACTGCGGCAGGTTACGGTCGAAATACTCCCGCAGGAAGCGGTAGTTGCCGTGCAGGTATTCGTTGAGCGCATCGAGCCATTCGGCACCTTCGTCGTAGGCTGCGATCAGCGCTTCGATGGCCAGGGGGCCGATCTCCCCGGTTTCGTTGATCTGGAGCGAGTGCCCGATCCTTGCCCTCAGGGCCGCATCCGCCGCGAAGATGTTGGCGACCTGCAACCCCGCGAGGTTGAATGCCTTGCTCGGCGAGGTGCAGGTCACCGAACGGCGTTCGAATTCCTCGCAGAGCGAGGCGAACGGCGTATAGCTAAATCCCGGCATCACCAGCTCGCAGTGTATCTCGTCGGCCACGACCACGACGTCGTGGCGCAGGCACAGCTCCCCGATGCGGCGCAGCTCCGCGGGCGTCCAGACCCGTCCGGCAGGGTTGTGCGGGTTGCATAGCAGCATCAGCTTCACGGCAGGGTCGGCGGCTTTACGCTCCAGGTCGCCGAAGTCGATCGTGTAGGTGTTGTCGCGGTATACCAGCGGGCTTTCGGCCGCCTGGCATCCGCTGTTGTGGATCGAGGTGAAGAAATGGTTGTAGACCGGCGTCTGGATCAGGACTTTGTCGCCCGGTTGCGTCAGGGCCTTGATGACGGCCGACAGGGCGGGGATGACGCCTGTCGTATGGAGCACCCATTCCGGCCGTATCTGCCAGCCGTGGCGGCGGCGGAACCACCCCGTAATCGCGTCGTAGTAGGCTTTCGGAGCCATCGCATACCCGAAAATGTCGTGTTGCACCCGCCGCTGCAAGGCGGCTGCGACAGCGGGTGCCGTGCGGAAGTCCATGTCGGCCACCCACATGGGCAGCACCTCGGGATCGGTATCCATATCCCATTTGATCGCGTTCGTCCCGCGGCGCGGGACTATTTCATCGAAATCGTATTTCATGCGGAATTGTATTTGCTCGTTTATAAATACGTCGGAGCCTCCCCGAAAGTTTCATTCCGGGTTCCGGTTTTGCACGGCAGGCAGGCTGCCGGCTTGCCCTCGCGTTCCGGCAGCGTACCCTTATGCTCGCCGAGGTACCCTTATCTGCTTCTCCTTTCCCCATCCGTACCGCCATGCGATGCGGGGAAACGAAAAACGAGGCAGTCGTAAACTGCCTCGTTTCCTGTTCCTTGCCTCCGGGGATTTCCCCTTCGGTTTGCTGGCGGTGCGTAGGGGACTCGAACCCCTGACCCCGTGCGTGACAGGCACGTATTCTAACCAGCTGAACTAACGCACCGTTTGGTTTATTGCGAGTGCAAAGATAGTGTAATTTTTCAAAACGGCAAACGCTTTTACGGCTTTTTGAAGAAAGAAAATTGCACGCTTCCGTAACTCCTTAATTGCCAGAACTCCTCGCAGGCCGAGAAATCCATTTTTTTCGAGTGTTCGAAGATGAAAATCCCCTCCGGGCGCAGCAGGTTGCCCTCCAGCACCAGTTTCACCACCTGTTCGCTGCCCTCCAGGTCGTAGGGGGCGTCCGAAAAAATCACGTCGAACTGCTTGGTGCAGCTCTTCAGGTAGAGAAACGCATTGGCCTTCACGGGATAGAGGTTTTCGATGCCGAGCTGTGCCGCCGTCTGCCGGATAAAGTTGTAATGCACCGGGTTGATCTCCACCGATGTGACGCTCCGTGCTCCGCGCGAGGCGAACTCGTAGCTTATCGACCCCGTCCCGGCAAAGAGGTCGAGCACGTCGCACTGCTCGAAATCCACCAGGTTACCCAGTACGTTGAACAGGTTTTCCTTGGCGAAATCGGTCGTCGGGCGTGCCCGCAGGTTGCGCGGCGGGTTGATGGCCCGCCCCTTGTATTTTCCGCTGACTATTCGCATACGATCCGTTTGAAATAACCTTTCAGCAACTTGCCGCACGCCTTGGCGGCGTCGCCGGAAATCCTGAGTTCGCAGCTTTTGAGCGCGAACTCCTTTTCGAGCCGTTCCGTGAAGTAGCATACGTCCGCCGTGTCCGGTGCGGGGATCACCCCCGCGAAGCGGAGGCTGCCGTCGTACACCTTAATATATAGGAGTCCCGCCGTGCGGTATGCCCATACGGTCGGTGTTCCGGCCTGCACCTCCCGGAGCAGCGGGGTGGTGTAGAGGATGCGGTCTCCCAGCTTCTCCTCCGCCTGCCGCAACGCCTCCCGGTGCGCAGCCATTACGGCGACGATTCCCTGCACGGGGAGGCTGCATACGGCGCGCTCTTCCGCGGCGGGAGCCATGCCGTTTGCCGCGAGCAGCGTCCCGGCGTCCCCGGTGCCGAGCACCTCCTCCGGGACGAGCATCGTCCGTGCCGTCAGCAGCTCCGCCTCCACGGGTTCCTCCCCCGGAAATTCCCCGTCGAGGCCGTGCGCCGAAAAAGAGTGTCCATCCAACGTAAGCTGAATGGACACCTTATTTGTAGCTTGCGGAGTGTTACTCCCAGTTACCTGCTTCATTGTTACCAGCTTCCATTGAACCGAACTTGACGCCGGGGTAGCGGTTGAAGTTGTTCTCCTCGTCGTCGATCAGGTTGATGATCTCCTGGCGGTAAGCCACCGTGTCGAGGAACATCTTGTAGGGTGCGCGGCACTCCACGATCGGGATCACGACCTTCGACTCGGTGGTGATGATGCCTGCCTCCATGATGTACTGGGCCTTGTCATCGGTGCCGGGGATGTAACGCAGCTGCTCAACGTCCTGTTTCGAAAGGCGCTTGGGCGAGAAGATCGTATCGATCACGGCGATCTTGAACTTCTCGACGTTCTTTTTGCCCATCTTCTTCAGCTGTGCCATGGCTACGGAGTCATCCTCGTCGACGATCTTGCGCTCGAGTTCGAGCGTATCCTGCAGGATGAAATTCGCCAGCGTGTCGAAACTGCCCGTGAAACGCTGGTACTTCGACTTGAATGCGCGCTGTGCCGTACGGATGTCCTTGATGCGATCGATGACCTGGGCTTTCTTGGCCTTCAACTCGTCATCGAACTTGATCGGGGTCGAGATCTGGTCGTAGATAACGTAGACCAGCGCCACGATAGCTACAGCAAGAATGATTTGAGCGATTTTTTTCATTTTTTAAGCTAATCTAATATTTGTTTGTAATTTTGTACAAAATAAAACACACGCATGTTCAGCACACGTATTGCGACCCAAATTTACGCTAAAATTTGTTTTGAAACAACTCTTGGGCAAAAAAAAATCATAGAAAAATTGTCCGAATACCTTGCAGGTGACGATTTTTCGCGGATTTTCGTGCTGAACGGGTATGCCGGCACGGGCAAAACGACGCTGATAGCGGCACTCGTGGGGGCGCTTAAGGATTTGAATATCAAACCCATCCTACTCGCCCCGACGGGCCGTGCGGCCAAAGTCCTCGCCCAATACGCTCAGGAAAAGGCTTTTACCATTCACAAGCGGATATACCGACAGCGCACCAATGCCGATTACGAATCGAAATATTCGCTCAACTTCAACGCCGAGAAGGGGGCGGTATTCATCGTCGACGAGGCCTCGATGCTCTCCGACAGCCCGGGCGGCGGGGCGCTTTTCGGTTCCGGGTCGCTGCTCGAAGACCTCGTGCAATACGTCCGCAGCGGCCGTGACTGCCGCCTGGTGCTCGTCGGCGACAGCGCCCAGCTGCCGCCCGTCGGGGCGGATCGCAGCCCGGCGCTCGACGCCGCGTCGCTCGCCCGTTTTGGCGATGTCGAGTACGCCACGATGGATGACGTGGTGCGCCAGGAGGCCGAGTCGGGGATTCTTTTCAATGCCACGCTCGTGCGGTGCATGCTCGAGAACGGCATCCACGAAATCCCGCATTTCGAAATGGGCTTCCCCGACATCGAGGCGGTCGAAGGCGGGGAGTTCCTCGAAAAGCTGCAGGATTGTTACGCCCGGTACGGCCGCGACGAAACCATCGTCATCACCCGTTCGAACAAGCGTGCCAACCGTTACAACGAGGGTATCCGCCGCAACGTGCTCTATGCCGAGGAGGAGATCGAGAGCAATGACATGCTGATGGTCGTGAAGAACAACTATTATTATACCGGGCACACCGAAAACTGCCCGATGCACTTTATCGCCAACGGCGACATCGCGCGGCTCAAACGGCTGCGGCGCTACGAGGATTTCTACGGTTTCCGTTTCGCCGACGTCGTGCTCGAATTCCCCGACTACGAGGATACGGAGATCGAATGCAGGATCCTGCTCGACACGATCGCCTCGGAATCCCCGTCGCTGACCCGCGAGGAGTCCTCGCGCCTTTTCTACGAGGTCGAGAAGGACTACCTCGACGTCAAAAGTAAAATCAAGCGCTTCAAGGAGATTCGCGAGAACCCGCATTTCAACGCGCTCCAGGTGAAATTCTCCTATGCCGTGACGTGCCATAAGGCCCAGGGCGGGCAGTGGAAGGCCGTTTTCGTCGATCGCTGCCTGTTCGGCGACGAGCCTATGACGCGCGACATGCTCCGCTGGCTCTACACGGCGCTGACGCGCGCCACCGATAAACTGTACCTCGTAAATTTCGACAATAAGTTCTATGAATAGCGAACTGCATCCCCTCGAACCTTTCCTGCCGGCCAATGCCCGGGTGCTGATGCTGGGCAGTTTCCCGCCCAAGCGCATCCGCTGGTCGATGGATTTCTTCTACCCGAACCTGCAAAACGACATGTGGCGGATCGTAGGCTACCTGGCCACGGGCGACAAGTCGCATTTCCTGATGCCCGGCGGCCGGAAATTCGACAAGGAGCGCATCGAGGCCTTCTGCCGCTGCCGCGGGATCGCACTCTACGACACGGCGGTCGAAGTCATCCGGCTGAAAGACAATGCGTCGGATAATTTTCTTCAAGTCGTGCGCGAGGTGGATCTCGCCTCCCTGCTGGCGCGTATCCCGGCCTGCCGCACCCTCGTCACTACCGGCCAGAAAGCCACCGATACGCTGCGTGTGATCACGGGGTGCGGCGAACCGGCCGTAGGCCAGTGCGTCGGGTTCGAATATGCCGGGCGGGACATGCGGCTGTGGCGCATGCCCTCCTCGTCGCGGGCCTATCCGCGGCCTGTGGAGTGGAAGGCCGAATTTTACCGAAAAGTATTCGAAATAAATGAAATTCTGTAAAATAGAGTATCTTTGCGTAGCAAAAAAAACAAAAATAATTTCCATTCCCGGCTTGGTTTGAGAACCAAATTCTGTTATCTTTGTATGGAAATTACATACAATTTTTTATTGTGAACGCAGAGAAAAAAATAGACAAAAAATACGTCGAGACACCGCTGATGAAGCAATATTATTCGATCAAGGCGGTGCATCCCGATGCCATCCTGCTCTTCCGGGTAGGGGACTTTTACGAGACATTCGGCGAGGACGCGATCAAGGCCAGCGGCATCCTCGGCATTACGCTCACGCGGCGGGCCAACGGATCGGCAACCTACGTCGAACTGGCCGGGTTTCCCTACCATGCCATCGACACCTACCTGCCCAAGCTGGTACGGGCGGGCGAGCGCGTAGCCATTTGCGAACAACTCGAAGACCCGAAGCTCGTCAGGGGGCTGGTCAAGCGCGGCGTGATCGAGCTGGTCACCCCGGGCATCGTGCTGGGTGACAATATCCTGGCCAACAAGGAAAACGCCTTCCTCGCTTCGGTCTACTTCGGCCGGCAGACGACCGGTGTGGCGTTCCTCGACATTTCGACGGGCGAGTTCTACGTGGCCGAAGGCTCCGACAACTACGTCGACAAGCTCATTTCGAACCTCGCACCCAAGGAGATCATCTACCAGCGCGGTTACGAAGACCGCTTCTCTGCCGCTTTCGGGTCGAAACATTACACCTACCGGCTCGACGAATGGGTCTTCTCGGAGGAGGTCAACCGTGGAAAACTCTGCAAGCAGTTCACGACCACGTCGCTCAAGGGCTTCGGCGTCGACCATTTCACCAGCGGCATATCTGCCGCCGGCGCCATCCTCTACTACCTCGAATTCACCGAGCACCGCGACATCGCCCATATCCGTTCGATTTCGCGTATCGACCAGGACGACTACGTGTGGGTCGACAAATTCACGATCCGCAACCTCGAGCTGTTCTCGTCGAACGGGGGGTGCGAGAAGTGCAGCTTCGCCGATGTCATCGACCGCACGCTCACCCCCATGGGCGGCCGCCTGCTCAAACGGTGGATCGCCATGCCCGTCAAGGATACCGTGCAGATCAACGAACGGCTGGACGTAGTCGGACATTTCGTCGAGGATGCCGACCTGGCCGACACCGTGCGCGAGCAGGTGGCGCTGGTGGGCGACATGGAGCGTATCGCGTCGCGTATCGCCGCGGCGCGGGTGACGCCCCGGGAACTGGTGCAGCTCAAGAATTCGCTCTTTGCGGTCGAATTGCTCAAGGCGGCGCTCGAATCCACGGACGACGACCGATTGCATGCGCTGGCGGCGCAGATCGACCTGATGACCGGCGTGCGCGACCGCATCGCGCGGGAGATATACCCCGATCCGCTCAACAACCAGATTCAGAAGGGCGGCGTCATCGCCGACGGCGTGGATCCCGAGCTGGACGACCTGCGCCGCATTGCGCTCCACGGCAAGGATTACCTGGCACGCATCCAGCAGCGCGAGAGCGAGACGACGGGCATCCCGTCGCTCAAGATCAGCTACAACAACGTCTTCGGCTACTATATCGAAGTGCGCAACGCCCATAAGGACAAGGTTCCCCAGAGCTGGATCCGCAAGCAAACCCTCGCCAATGCCGAACGCTACATCACCGAGGAACTGAAGGAATACGAGGAGAAGATCCTCGGGGCCGAGGAGAAGATGCTGGTGATCGAACAGCGCATCTATGCCGACATCATCGCCCACATAAGCCGTTCGCTCGCCGTGCTGCTGCGCGACGCCGCTGTCGTGGCGCGTGTCGATTGCCTGCAATCCTTCGCCCGCATCGCCTGCGAACGCCGCTATGTCCGCCCCGTGCTCGACGACGGCAAGCGCATCGACATCCGCCAGGGACGCCATCCCGTCATCGAGACGCTCATGCCCGTAGGGGAGGAGTATATCCCCAACGACGTGTTGCTCGACGACAAGGAACAGCAGATCATGATGATCACCGGCCCCAACATGTCGGGTAAGTCGGCCCTGCTGCGGCAGACGGCGCTCATCATCCTGATGGCGCAGATGGGATCCTTCGTCCCCGCCAAATCGGCGCATATCGGTGTGGTGGACAAGATATTCACGCGCGTCGGGGCGTCGGACAACATCTCGCAGGGCGAATCGACCTTCATGGTCGAGATGCTCGAATCGGCCAGCATCCTCAATAACATCTCCGACCGCAGCATCGTCCTGCTGGACGAAATCGGCCGCGGCACGAGTACCTACGACGGTATTTCCATCGCCTGGGCGATGGTCGAGTACCTGCACAACCACCCGACGGCGCACGCCAAGACGCTCTTCGCCACACACTACCACGAGCTGAACGAAATGGAGCAGATGTGCCCCCGCGTGAAGAACTACCATGTGAGCGTCAAGGAGCTGGGCAACCAGATCGTCTTCCTGCGCAAACTCGAACGCGGCGGTACGGAGCACTCGTTCGGTATCCACGTAGCTCGCATGGCCGGCATGCCGATGTCGGTGGTGTCGCGTGCCGACGAGATCCTGCGCAACCTCGAACTCGTCTACGGCAACAACGAGATCGTACCGAGCCGCAGCCTCAAAAGCCGCGGCAAGAAACCGTCGCCGTCGGTCAGGGAGGCTGCCGAGGCCGGTGCCCCGCAGAACATGCAGTTGTCGATGTTCCAGCTGGACGATCCGGTGCTGGTGCAGATCCGCGACCAGATCAAGGGGCTGGACATCAATTCGCTGACACCTATCGAAGCACTCAACAAACTCAATGAAATCAAAAAGATAACCGGTATATGATAAAGTGGCGCTTGAAGTAGTGTCTGGAAGAGCCGTCCGGTGAAAAAACCGAGTGTTAACCTATTATTATAATTGATTTTTATGCGACTGTTCCGACCTTTCGTTCTTGCGGCATTGACAGGCCTGCTTTTGGCAGGATGTTCGAAAAAGAAATCCGAAACGCCCCCCCCCTTGCTTTCATTGAATCCTGCTGAGACGAGGTTTTTTTCCACCTCCGGAACCTATTCTTTCGAGGTGGAGACCAATCAGAAATCCTGGGAGGTGCGGAGCGACCAGGAGTGGTGTGCCGTGACGCCGGATTATGCCGGCGGCAGCTTTTCCGTCGAATTGAGCGGAGCCCCAGCCCCTGCGCACGCCGCCGTGACGGTTCAGGCCGGAGCGGCCGCTCCGGTGACGATAGACTTCGCCAGCTTGCAGGATTTCGACAAAAATAGCCAGCGTTCGTATCCGTCCAGAGAAGAGTCTTATGCGCTGATTGTCGCCGCCTCGTCGGGCTGGGAGAACTACCGCCATCAGGCCGGGGCGTATCTCATGTATCAGATGCTGAAAAGCAACGGCCTGGACGACGACCATATCCTGCTCGTTTCCGAGGACGACATCGCCCATCATTCGATAAACCCGACACCGGGGCGCATCCTGCCGCCGGAGGGGGAGGGAAATCTGTATGAAAACGTGATAGTGGATTATAAACTCTCGGAAGTCGGACTCTCCGGGTTGTTGGAAACCCTGACCACGGGAACTTCATTTCGGCCGGGTGTGTATGACAACCTGTTCGTCTATTGGGCGGGCAGGGGTACTCCGGAAGGGCCGAAGTGGCTCGACGAGACGCTTCACGCTTTCGAAGTGGCTGACTTTTTCAAGGCATTGAGTGCGCGACAATCTTTCCGGAAGCTCCTGCTCGTACTGGAAACCGATTACGGCGGGGTTGTGGGCAGGGCCTGCGAGGAGACGAAGATTCCGGGAATGCTCTGCTTTGCGGCTGCCGACGGTGAGACCTCCAAAGGCGGCATCCGAACCGATGCAGGCGGGAAAATACCTCTCTCCAACAGTTTTACGGACACATTTTATGAACTGGTTTCCTCGCCGGCGTCAATTTCAATATATGAACTGTATCGTGATATTTGCCGTACCATGCCTTACTATACGAATGTCGGCGTCTACAATGCCAATAATTTCGGCAATTTGTATACTGGAGCCATCTCTGAATTTTTGAATCCCTGACGGGGGCCGTGGTTATGACCTGCGGCCGGCCGCTCCGTTCCGGCATGTGGTCTGCGAACAGACCGTCGGGCAGATAAAACGAGTCCCGGATTTCTTTTCGAGAGATCCGGGACTCGCTCATTCGGACGGGTTGCGCCTCCTATTTGTTGCTCTGGATCAGAGAACTGATGTTCTGGATCAGCATCGCTACGGCCACCGAGTTGAAACCGCCCTCGGGGATGATGACATCGGCATAACGCTTCGAGGGTTCGACGAACTCGTCGTGCATGGGCTTCACGGTCGAGGTGTATTGCGTGATGACCGACTGCATCGTACGCCCGCGTTCGCAGACGTCGCGCAGGATACGGCGCGCCAGGCGTATGTCGGCGTCCGTGTCCACATAGACCTTGATGTCCATCATGTCGCGCAGCTCCTTGTTTTCAAAGATCAGGATGCCGTCGACGATGATTACCTTCGAAGGCTTCACGCACACGGTTTCCGCCGTACGGTCGTGGTCGACGAACGAGTAGACCGGGTGCTCGATGGGGACGTTGTCCTTCAGCGCCTTGATGTGGTCGACCAGCATCTGCGTGTCGAACGCCTGCGGATGGTCGTAATTGAGTTTCGTGCGTTCCTCGTAGGTCAGCTCGGGGTGCGCCTTGTAATAGTAGTCGTGGCAGAGCGTCACGACGTCGTCGCCTACGAAGGCCTCTTGCAGGCGTTTGACGAGCGTGGACTTTCCCGAGCCGGTTCCCCCGGCGACTCCGATTACGGTAACATTCATAGTTTCAGTCGGTAATATCGGTTATATAAAGAAAAGGATCGCTCCTTTCGCAAGGGCAATCCTTTTCCTTTCCATTATGCGTCGATATTTGCGTAATGCGCGTTTTTCTCGATGAATTCGCGTCGGGGCGGCACTTCGTCGCCCATCAGCATCGAGAAGATGCGGTCTGCCTCGGCGGCGTTTTCGATGTTCACCTGGCGCAGGATGCGCGTGTCGGGGTTCATCGTCGTTTCCCACAACTGGTGGGCGTTCATCTCACCGAGACCTTTGTAACGCTGTACATGCGCGCCTTTTCCGAATTCGGCGGTGATCTCGTCACGCTCCTTTTCGGTCCAGCAGTAACGCTCCTGTTTGCCCTTCTTTACGAGGTACAGGGGCGGGGTAGCGATGTAGATATGGCCGTTCTCGATCAACTCCTTCATCTTGCGGAAGAAGAACGTCAGCATCAGCGTGGCGATGTGGCTTCCGTCGACATCGGCATCGGTCATGATGATGATTTTGTCGTAGCGCAGTTTTTCGAGGTTCAGGGCTTTGGAGTCCTCCTCGGTTCCGATCGTGACACCCAATGCGGTGAACATGTTCTTGATCTCCTCGTTCTCCCACATGCGGTGCTCCTGGGCCTTCTCGATGTTCAGGATCTTACCGCGCAGCGGCATAATGGCCTGGAAGTTACGGTCACGGCCCGATTTGGCCGTACCGCCTGCCGAGTCACCCTCGACGAAGAAGATTTCGGCGATCGAACGGTCGCGGCTCGAACAGTCGGCGAGTTTTCCCGGAAGTCCGGCTCCCGACAATACGGTTTTGCGCTGCACCAGTTCGCGGGCGTGGCGTGCCGCGTGGCGCGCCGTAGCGGCGAGGATCACCTTCTGCACGATGGCTTTGGCGTCCTTCGGATTCTCCTCCAGGTAGTCGCCCAGCGCCGAGGCCATAGCCTGGTCGACGGCGGCGGAAACCTCGTCGTTGCCCAACTTGGTCTTGGTCTGGCCTTCGAACTGCGGCTCCTGCACCTTCACCGAAACGACAGCCGTAAGACCTTCGCGGAAGTCGTCGCCGTTGATGTCGAATTTGAGCTTGGCGAGCATGCCCGAATCCTCGGCGTATTTCTTGAGCGTACGGGTCAGCGCGCGGCGGAAACCCGTCAGGTGCGTACCGCCCTCGATGGTGTTGATGTTATTTACATAGGAGTGCACGTTCTCCGAGAAGGAGTCGTTGTACTGCATGGCCACCTCCACCGGGACGCCGTTTTTCTCGGTGTCGAGGTAGATGATCTGCTCGACGATCGGCGTGCCGCGTGTCGCGTCGAGATACTTGACGAACTCCTTGAGGCCCTCTTCCGAGTAGAAGTGGTCCTCGCGCGTCTTTCCCTCCTCGTCCTTGCGCAGGTCCATGAGGTTCAGGCGGATGCCTTTGTTCAGGAACGCCAGTTCGCGCAGACGGTTGGCCAGGATGTCGTATTTGTATTCGGTGGTATGCGTAAAGATCGTGTCGTCGGGGCGGAACGTGATGGTCGTACCGCGGTCCGTACATTCGCCGACCACCTCGACCTGCGAAGTCGGGGCGCCCTTGCTGTACGTCTGGCGGTAAATCTTGCCGTCACGGCTGTGGATTTCGGCGATCAGCAGGTTCGAAAGCGCATTCACGCACGATACGCCGACGCCGTGCAGACCGCCCGAGACCTTGTAACTGCCCTTGTCGAACTTACCGCCGGCATGAAGTACCGTCAGTACGACTTCGAGCGCCGATTTGCCCTCCTTCTCGTGGTAGTCGGTCGGAATGCCTCGGCCGTTGTCCCTTACCGTGATGGAGTTGTCCTCGTTGATCGTCACGTCGATGTCGGTGCAATAGCCTGCCAGCGCCTCGTCGATCGAGTTGTCCACGACCTCGTAAACCAGGTGATGGAGACCCTTCTCGCCGATGTCGCCGATGTACATGGCAGGACGCTTGCGCACCGCTTCGAGGCCCTCGAGGACCTGGATATTCGACGCGGAATATTCTTCTTCTTGTTTTTTAACGTTTTCTAATTCGGTACTCATCGTAGTCTTTAAAATATCGTACAAATATACAAAATATTTCCGGATAAAACAAGTGTCCGGAAAAGACTTTATAGTCGATTATTTCGCCTGTTTGTTTCCTCTGCGGCCGGGTGCGGAGCTTACGCAAGCTCGGCCTTGAGGTCTATTTCGCGGGTCCGGCCTTTGGAGAATAGGATGGCGCGGGCGGGGTAGTTTTCGATCAGTGCGGTGTTGTGTGTCGACATGACTACGGCGCAGCCCTGCGAGGCGATTTTCTGGAACAACTGCATGATGCCGTCAGCGGTCAGCGGGTCGAGGTTGCCCGTAGGTTCGTCGGCCAGCAATACCTGCGGATCGTTGAGCAGTGCGCGGGCGATCACCAGGCGCTGCTGCTCGCCGCCCGAGAGTTCGAAGGGCATCTTGTAGCTTTTGGCCCCGAGTTCCACCAGTCCCAGCACCCGGTCGATCCGTTCGCGGATCTCCTGTTCGCGTTTCCAGCCCGTGGCCTTCATCACGTAATAGAGGTTCATGAAGACGTTGCGGTCTGTGAGCAACTGGTAATCCTGAAAGACGATGCCGATGCGGCGGCGCAGATAGGGGATATCCCTGCGGCGCAGTTTGCGCAGGTCGTATCCCGCTACATATCCCTTTCCCGTAAGGAGTTGCACCTCGGCATATAAAGTTTTGAGTAAACTGCTTTTCCCGCTCCCGACACGGCCGATCAGGTAAACGAATTCGCCCGGAGCCACCGCAAGGTTGACTTCCGAGAGAACCATCTCGCCCTGCTGCATGAGTTTCTTTTCCGAGCAACTGCCGAAAGGATTGTCGGCGTGGTATATGGCCACGTCGCGGAGATTCACTACATATTTTTCATCCATGGTTTATCGTTGTGGTTTCGCGTAAACAAAGATAAGCAAAATATCCGGATCGACCCTTCGCGTGCGGTAAAAATGCGGGCTATTTTGTGCCGGGAGAGTGTGTTTGGCCGGAATTTGCCTCGGGGCGAGCGCATGTGTATAGAAAAACGGTGTCCATAATTTGCATATCCCGACCCCAATACCTACTTTTGTTCACGCCATTTGTTACATGGATTTGATAGACTTATGAAAGAACAAGAGATTCTGCAAACGATAATGCGGGATATGAACACGGGCTGGTGGGAAGCGGACATGTCCCGCCGGATAATCCGCATGTCCGATTTTTTGCAGAACCTGCTTCAGTTCCCGGCGCCGGAGATCGGTTTCGACGAATTCAAAAGCCATATTCCGGAGCCTTACCTGCGCTATTCCGGTTCGGAGTGCATATTCCACGGTTACGATACGCTCGAACGGACGGTTCCGCTGGTCGTGCCCGACGGACGGCAGTTGTGGCTCGTGTGGAAACTCGTTCGCCGCCAGACGACTCCGGAAGGCGATATCCTAATCGGCTACGTACGTCCCGCGGAGACGGCGCGGGAGGGTGCGGCCGGGGTCGAATCGGCACGGATGGACGACCTGCTTTTCCGCCTTACCGGTATTTCGCATACGCTGTTGTCGCTGCTGCATACCGGAAGGACCGAAGATACGGTGAACAAAATCCTGTTCGACGTGCTTACGATGTTCCGCGGCGGACGCGCCTATATTATAGAGTTCGACTGGGAGCGCCGCACGCACGACTGTACGTATGAAGTGACGGCGGACGGCGTTTCGAGCGAGCAGGACCGGCTCAGTTCGCTTCCGATGGAGGACTTTCCCTGGTGGACGGACCATATTCAGCGCAACCTGCCGATCATCCTTTCGAACCTCGACGAACTGCCGCCCGAAGCGGCCAGCGAGCACGATTTGCTGAAGGTGCAGGACATTAAATCGCTGATCATCATGCCGCTGGTTTCCCGCGACAGGGTATGGGGATATGCCGGGATAGACATCGTCGGGGAGCCCCGCAACTGGACCAACGAGGATTGCCAGTGGTTTGCGTCGCTGGTCAATATCATCGGTCTGTGTCTCGAACTGCAACGCTCCGAGCAGGCGGCGCAGGACGACCGGCTTTACCTGCAAAGCCTTTACCGCCACATGCCGCTGGGCTATATCCGGATGAAGATGCTCTACGACGAGTCCGGGGATGTGCGTGACTATCGTATTATCGACTCGAACGATGCGGCCGACGAGATTGTCGGCTTCCCCCGCGAAACCTATGTCGGGCGCACCGCTTCCGAGTTGGGCGTTAACCTGGAGACGCATATCCGGGGGCTTACCGAGGTGATCCGGACGGGGAATTACGTGGCGAGCGACATTGTCGCCGAGCCTGTAAACCGCTACCTGCACTATGTCCTTTACTCCACGGGAGAGGATGAAATCACGGGCTTTTTCCTCGACCAGACCGATATTCACCAGGCGCACGAAACGATCCAGCGCAACGAGAAGCTGCTGCGCAACATCTTTGACAACATCCAGGTCGGCGTGGAACTTTACACCCCCGACGGCAAACTGGTCGACATCAATAACAAGGACATGGAGATTTTCGGCGTCACGAAAGAGGCCGCCCTCGGACTCAATTTCTACGACAATCCGCTCGTGCCGCAGGAGATCCGCGACGGGGTTCGCGAAGGACGGGAGCAGGCTTTCCGGCTCAACTATCCCTTCGACCGGCTGGACGGTTACTATACGTCCGGAAAAACCGGGTTCCTGGAGATATACACCACGGTCAACATGCTCTACGACACGCAGGGGCGGCTGGCGAACTTCATGCTGATCAACATCGACAATACGGAGATCAACCGGGCCCATACGCGGCTTGCGGAGTTCGAGACCTCGTTCTCGCTGGTGAGCCGCCTGGGAAAAATGGGGTACTGCCGTTTCGATTTGCTGACCAAGGAGGGCGACGGCGTTCCCCAGTGGTTCCTGAACCTCGGCGAGAAGCCCGAGACGCCGCTCAACCAAATTATCGGTATCTATCCGCATGTCGACCCGGCCGACCGCGATGCCATCATCCGGGAGATTACCCGCGTCAAGGCCAACGAGTCGGACAGCTTCAACCTCGACCTGCATATCCTGAACGACGACGGTTCGGAGAACTGGACCCGGATCAACGTGGTGCGCAACCCGATGAACAACGATCCGAAGAAGATCGAAATGGTCTGCGTCAACTACGATATTACGGAACTGAAGATGGCCGAGAAGCGCCTGATCGAGGCCAAGAACAAAGCCGAAGTCAGCGACCGCCTCAAATCGGCTTTCCTGGCCAATATGAGCCACGAAATCCGTACGCCGCTCAATGCCATCGTGGGCTTCTCGAACCTGCTGGCCGAAACCGACGATCCCGAGGAACGGCGCGATTACATCCATGTGGTCGAGGAGAACAACGATCTGCTGCTCAAACTCATATCCGACATTCTCGATCTTTCGAAGATCGAGGCCGGAACGTTCGATTTCAACTACGGCACGGTCGATGTCAACCAGATGTGCGAAGAGGTCGTGCGGTCGCTGAGCATCAAGGTGCAGGATCGGCCCGTCGAACTGCGTTTTACCCGCCACGGGGAGCAGTGCTACCTGTCGGGTGACAAGAGCCGCCTGACACAGATCATTACCAATTTTATCAACAACGCCTTGAAATTCACCGCCGAGGGTAGTGTTACGCTCGATTATGCGGTCGAAGGGGAGGACGTGCGATTCTGGGTCGAGGATACCGGAACGGGTATCGACCAGGAACACCTGAAGAATATTTTCGAACGGTTTGTCAAGCTCAACAATTTCGTGCAGGGCACGGGACTGGGATTGTCGATCAGCAAGTCGATCGTCGAGCAGATGGGCGGTCATATCGGCGTAGAATCGCAGCTCGGCAAGGGTTCGCGCTTCTGGTTTACGGTTCCGATCGGTGCATGCGAGTGCACCCCGGAACAGCCTGCCGAAGCTCCGGTTCCGTTCCTGGCGGCGGCCCGCGACGGCAAACGCCCCCTGCTGCTGGTTGCCGAGGATACCGAAAGCAACTACCTGCTGGTGTCACTGATGCTCAGGAAGGAGTATGACATACTCCATGCTGCCGACGGCAAGGAGGCTGTACGGCTGTGCGAGGAGGCCCGTCCCGATGCCGTGCTGATGGATATTCAGATGCCGGTGATGGACGGATTGGAGGCCACGCGGCAGCCGGATTCCGATCATTGCCGTGACGGCGTTCGCCTACGACCGCGACCGCCAGCGGGCACTCGATGCCGGGTGCAATGAATACCTTGCAAAACCCCTTACGGGCGACAAGCTGAAACACACGTTGCACGTGCTGCTTTCAGGCGAGTAGGCCGTGAACGCTGTTTTTTGAAAGCCGGTTCCGTCGGGAGACCGGCTCTCTTTTTGAATCCCGGACCGTGCCCGGCAGAATAATTATCGGCCGAAATGGCTAAAATCCGATGTTTTTCGTTACTTTTAACCGGATTTATGCGTCCGCTGCAAAACTGTATGAGAAGAAATATTTGCGTCGTTGTAATATGCCTGCTGACTGCCGGGCTCTATCTGCCTGTGCGTGCCGATGTTCCGCCGGCGTCGGGCAATTACGTCCTGCTGCTCAATTCGGCCAACTTCGGCGAATCGTGGTCGGATGTGATTCTCGAATCGCTCGTCAAGGGCCTCACCAAACAGGGCGTGGCGATCAGAACGGACGTGTTGCAGGTCCCGAAAATGACCACGCTCGGCGATGCACAGGCAAAGTGCGGGATGCTGCTCGAAAAGTACCCTGTGCCCCCGCGTGCCATTATCTTTATCGGCGATCCGGGATGGCTGGTCACGCGGCCGCTTTTCGATGCGGAATGGAAAGACATTCCGACGCTCATCCTCTATTCCCGCAGCCGGATGCCTGCCCGCACCGAAGACCTGCTGTCGGGAAACCTGACTGAAAAGACGATGCTGCCTGCCGAGCAGGTGACCGAAGGATATAATGTGACCGTGCTTCGCCAGCCGTCCTATATTCGAGAAACGGTCGCCTCCATGCAGCGGCTCCTGCCCCGGATGCGGCGCGTGGCTTTCATCTCCGATCACCGTTACATCAGCCTGCGGGTGCGGGAGGAGGTCGAAAAAACGTTCCGGGAGGATTTTCCGGAATTGACGCTCGAACTGCTCAGTACGCCCGAGCTGAGCACCGAGCAACTGCTCGACCGGCTTGCCGAGTTCGACGATACGGTCGGGCTGATCTATTATTCGTGGTTTGTGACCGGCAGCAGGTCGACGCACAGCTACCTCGACGACAACGTTCAAAAAGTACTCTTTGCGTTCACCCGTACGCCGGTTTTCTCGATTGCCGACCGCAGTTCCGAAGTAGGGGATTTTGCGGGCGGTTACTACATCGCCGCCGCGGATTTCGCCCCGGAAGTAATCGCCACGATGCAGGAGATACTCTCGGGAACCCCTGCCCGCGACATTCCGTGGCGCGACGGAGGAACCCCGGCCCTTTACCTGAATTATGCCCACCTCGACCGTCACAACGTGCCCGAGGAACTGTTTCCCGGCGATGCGGTCTATTCGCAGGTTCCGCCGGGATTTTTCGAAAAATACAAGTTCCAGTTCATCTCTGCGCTGTCGCTGTTGCTGCTCGTTGTGATCGGCGGAGGTTTGTGGCTGCGGTTTTCCTTCCAGCGGCAAAGCCAGCTTCGCCGCGAGTATAACCTCCTGGCCCGGTATCGCCGCCTGGTGGACAACATGCCGGTGATCTATATCCGCCGCAAACCGCTCGAGGCCGGCGGGGACTTCGTTTTCCTGGATGTGAACACCGCCTTCGAGCACGCTTTCGGATGCAGCGGCGACGAGGTCGTCGGCAAAAGACTGAGCGACCTGCTCCCTTTCCATGCGAAAATGCGCTGTCTCAGCCTGGAATCCGACATCTTCGTCGTGCCGGGCGAAACGGGCGACCGCTATTTCAAATGCCTGACGTTCCGTAGCAGCGAAGCGGGTGTCGACGACATCTTCTGCATCGACCGCACGGAGGAGCACCTCGGGCAACTGCATATGGAGGAGCACAACAGGGAGCGTGAAAAACTCTATGAGAAATACAAACTGGTCCTGCGCGCCACGGGACTTACGCCGTGGACCTGGGACAAGCGCACGGAGTTGATCGACTGCGATTTCGAATATACCCCCGGGGCCTATGACATCGAGAATAACCAGTTGATCGTCCCGTCGGACGTGTATTACGACCTGATCCATCCCGACGACCGCGAACGCATCCGCAAGGCTTACGTAGACCTGCACGAAGGGCGAACGGACATCCTGCAGCAGGAATACCGTGTCTTTTATGTCCCCGGTGCGACGGAATATTACTGGGTCAAGAGTTTTGCCATCGTCATGGAGTGGGATGCCGGCCATAAGCCGCAGATGCTTGTGGGCGCATCGTTGCAGATCAACGTGCAGAAGGCCCTGGAACAGGACCTGCGCGAAGCCAAGGAGAAAGCCGAAGAGTCGAACCGCCTCAAGTCGGCCTTCCTGGCAAACATGAGCCACGAAATCCGTACGCCGCTCAATGCCATCGTGGGCTTCTCGAACCTGCTGACCGAGACCGAAGACATCGAGGAACGGCGGGAGTTCATGCACCTGGTCGAGGAGAACAACGACCTGCTGCTCAAACTGATCTCCGATATCCTGGACCTTTCGAAGATCGAAGCCGGAACCTTCGAGTTCAATTACAGCGTGTTCGATGTCAACCTGATGTGCGAGGAGGCGGTACGTGCGCTCGGTTTGAAGGTCGGCGATCGTCCGGTCGAATTGCGTTTTGTCCGTCGCGAGCCCCGGCGGATGATTTACGGGGATAAAAACCGGCTGACGCAGATTATCACCAACTTCATCAACAACGCCCTGAAATTTACGGAAAAGGGATCTATCTCGCTGGACTACGAAGTGACCGGCGACCGGATTCGTTTTCAGGTCGCGGATACCGGTTCGGGAATCGCTCCGGAGAAGCAGGCCGCCGTTTTCGAACGCTTCGTCAAACTCAACAGTTTTGTCCAGGGAACGGGGCTGGGACTTTCGATCTGCAAATCGATCGTCGAGCAGATGGGCGGGCAGATCGGCCTGGAGTCGGAAGTCGGCAAGGGATCGTGTTTCTGGTTTACGGTTCCCGTCGGGACCGGCGATTTCTCCGAAACGGAGGACGAAGCCGCGGAAATGGAAGCTCCGGTTATCCCCGCATCGGGAAAACGGCCGGTAGTGCTGGTAGCCGAAGATACCGAGAGCAGTTTCCTGCTCGTCATGATGACGCTTAAAAAGGAGTACGAGGTCGTGCATGCTCGTGACGGGATCGAGGCTGTGCGGCTGTTCCGCGAGTTGCAGCCCGATGTGGTGCTGATGGATATCCAGATGCCCGGCATGGACGGCCTGGAGGCTACACGGCAAATCCGGCAGTGCAATACCTCGGTTCCGATCATTGCCGTGACGGCGTTTGCCTACGACCAGGACCGGCAGCGGGCGCTCGACGCCGGGTGCAACGACTACCTTCCCAAGCCGCTTACGGGCGACAAACTGCGGCAGAAACTCCGCCACCTGTTATCGAAAAGGTAGCGGGAGGGGAGTGCTGCATGCAATTTCCCGGGACGGAAGGGCGTAAATCTGAAAAAATGCACTATCTTTGCATCAGTTTCCGATTGACTTTGCACGGAAAGACCGGGGGTGCCTGGTTTTGACAGCAGGCAGAGTTTGATTGTAAGCACGCCGAGCGCTGTGTGGCGGCTCGTTAATCCCGATGCTCGAACTACAAATGGCAATAACAGCCTTGCACTCGCTGCCTAATTTTCAAGGAAAATTGGCTTAATCGCTGAAGCCCAGGCGCTTTGGCGACGAGTATCCCGAAGGGACGTTCCGCTCTTTAACGGCTCTTCATACGGGGTATCATCCATTTAGAGATAGTGCGCCGGAGTGTTCCGGCCGGTGCGCGAAAATTTAGGAACTGGGCCCCGCGTTCGGTCGCTGCCTGCCAGGCACGGGGAGAAGGATCAAATGGCGGCTAAGCGTGTAGAAAGCTTTCGGGTTCCCTGTTTGGACGCGGGTTCGACTCCCGCCACCTCCACTGAAACGCAGCGTTCCGGTTCTCCGGGACGCTGTTTTTTTGGACGCGGGTTACCTCCGTCGCGAAACCCCGTACCGCCCTGCGGGCGACAACGGCCCTCGGTCGGTGAGGATGGCTTCGCCGCGTTCGACTCCCGCCCATTTTCGCAGAATCCGGTATCCTCCGCCGGGGCATCCCTCTTTTGTGGCGTGTTTGGACGTTTTAATGCGTTTTTTTCCACCGGAATGGTCTATATCGTCAACCTGAAATTATTATCTTTGCCGCAATGAACGAACAACTGACTCGGCGGATTGATTTCATCGACCTTACAAAGGGGCTGTGTATCATGCTGGTTGTGATGGTGCATGTCGGGGGAACCTTCGACGGTCCCACGACCGGGCGAATCCTGTCGAGTTTCGTCATGCCGCTCTATTTCTTCGTTTCGGGGCTTTTCTTCAAGTCCTACGAAGGATTTGCGGGCTTCCTCCTCCGTAAAACAGACAAACTGCTCGTGCCTTTCCTGGTCTTTTACCTGGGTTCGTTCCTGCTGATGTACGGTATTTCGAAGGCGTTGCCCGGAACGTTTCAGCTTCCGGTACGCTGGAGCGAGCTCCTGCTGGTTTTCCGGGGGCACGAATTGATCCGCTTCAAACCCCCGGTTTGGTTCCTGGTTGCGCTCTTCAACTGCAACATCCTGTTTTACATCGTTCATTACCTGCGCGACAAACACGTTCCGGCATTGTTCGCCGTGACCTTGCTGATCGGTGTCGCCGGATTCTGGCTGGGCAAAGAGCGGATCGAGCTGCCGTTTTATATCGACGTAGCCATGACGGCCATGCCGTTCTATTTCGCGGGGTTCTGGATTCGCCGTTACAACTTTTTCCTCTATCCGCACCACCGTTTCGATAAACTGATTCCGGTGTTCGTCGTGCTGGCTGTCGCAGTGATGTATTTCACGGCTACGCCCCTGGGGATGCGGACCAATAATTACCCGGGAAATATCTTTCAGGTCTACCTCGCGGCTTTCGCCGGCATCTTCGCCGTCATGCTCCTGTGCAAGGAACTGAAGAGTGTTCCTGTCGTCACCTACCTGGGCCGTTATTCGATCATCACGCTCGGCATCCACGGTCCGCTGCTCTTTTTCCTGCGGCCGCTCGTGTCGCGGTTTCTGGCCGACGGCTGGGTGCAGTCGGTCGTTCTGCTGGTGCTGACGCTCCTTGTCTGCCTCGCGCTGACGCCCGTTATCATCCGGCTCATTCCGCAGTTCGTCGCCCAGAAAGACCTGCTTAACCGCAAACCATAAAAAAACAGGGCTCCCGAAGGAGCCTGTTTCGTATGATGCCAGCCTGCGGCTATTTGTACCAGTCGGCATTGTCGGCGCCGTTCGACGATGCCCAGCCCATATAAGCAGGGTAGAGCTTGTCGATAGGCGTCTTCTCGTTTACGGGGTCGAGCAGTTTGGAGAGGTCTACCTCAGTCGCACCCGAAAGGAAGAAGGCGAAGGGGTAACTCTCGGCGCGAACGTAGTAGCGTCCCGAAGCCGGATCGGACTTGTCGTCGCTCGTGCCGAAGAATTTCGTATCCGCTTTGGCGGTCGGCGCTTCGAAGGGCAGGTGTACCTCCTTGCGCAGGCCCGGGGTAAGGTCGTCGTCGTTCGTGCGATAGATGAAAGGCTTGACGACAGCGGCTTTCCCTTCGGCGATCGGCGAAGCGTACTTCGCCGTGACCTTGTAGGTTGCGCCCATATCCAGCTTCACGTTGGGGGTCAGCAGGAATACGTTGCCCTCGCGCTCAACGGCATACGATTCGTATTCCGGCGACGGATTGTCCTTGCCGGCGGGACGGAGTATCGAGAACTCCAGCTCGGCCGATACGGCGTCGCCTCCGAGGGTGAAGGCCAGTCCGTTTTCGAGTCCTGCGAGGTTGTTGAAGGTCTTGAAGAGATACGACTCCTCGTAAATACCCTTGCTGCCGACCGTCTTCGCGTAGTCGAGTTTCACCATCACGTCGTTCATGTCGTAGTCGCCGCGGCTGGGCCACAGGTCTTCGAACGCATAGATGCCCTTCAGCAGGCGCACTTCGCGTTTGGTGTCGTCGGCTCCGGGTTTCTCGTCGACCGACGGAATGTCGACTACGGCGTCCACCGGATTCGATTTCATTGTGAAGATCACATCGCTGAAGTTCTGGTCGGTCGTGTAGTCCTCGAACGAGCAGATCACCGAATTAAGGTCGAGCGACGAGTTGGTGTAGCGGTAAACGGCCGTCCTGGGCTGCTTGTAGGCGACGCCCTTGTCGTTGATGCTCAGGCCGTCGGACGTGGCCGCACGGTATTTTTTGACTCCTGTGAATCCGGGAAGCCGGTTGCCCCAGGCGTTGGTGGCAAGGACGAATCCGATGCGGTAGCCCTTCGGGAAGACCGTGGTGGCTCCTTCCTCGCTGCCCTCGGCGATTTTCGGGTAGAACATCAGTTGCACGGCGGTTCCGCGGTCCACGCCTTTGTATTTGGCGGCCTTTTTGGGGTCGTTGCTCCATTTTCCGTCCTGCGTGTTGGGGAAGATCATAATGGGATGCACGTCCTTGAGCGATGCGGGATGTTCCGCGGCGTCGTAATAGTAGTAGCCCATCGAACAGTTCCAGCAGGTGTTGCTCATCAGGAACGTGATGGCGACCTCGGCGTCTTTTTCCAGGTAGAGGTCGCTCGACGAGCGATACTCCGCAGGGCAGGCCTTCGAAGTGTCGAAAACCTTGTTGGCGGCGTTGTAGAGCTTCTTCCAGTTCTTCTCGCGCAGTTCGTCGCCCGTATAGGCGTAGTCGATGCGGCCGTAGGTGTCGTCGTAAGTCCCGAGCCACGTCTTCCAGCCGTCGCCGGTGACGGCTGCCGACTCGTAACCGGCGCGGGTAGCTTTCGCTGCTGCGGCGGTTTCGGTCTCGATGGCCGAAACCGTCAGCGCCGCACCGTTCTTGTCGGCGGTCAGCAGCGTCCGGGCGTGGACGTTGGGGGTGTAGATATAGGCTTTGGCGAGATAGGCCGGGAGGTCGATCTTTGCCGAGAAACGGCCCTCTGCATCGGTGTAGCCCGCATAAAGCGGCTCGATACCTTCGACTTTTTCATACGCCGTGCCTTCGGCGTTCTCCCGTACGGGTGCGGCATCGTAGACTTCGAAGTATACTTCGGCCTGCGTGCCGTAATCCACCGAAAGGGTGGTGGCTTTTACCGTCGAGAAGTCGAATTTGTTGAACTCCTCCCCGGGTTTTGTCGAACCGTTGTCCGAAATGTCCTTGACACAACCGCCCAGCAGTGTCAGTGACAAAAGTGCATAGACTGCTCTTTTCATATTTGTTTGCATGTATGGTGTTGCAGTGCGCGTCCGCCTTTGGGCTAAGATGTATTGTCTTTGGGCGGAAATGTAAATCCTGCGACAAAGGTACGAAAAAAACGGACCGATACAAATTATCAGGCCCGTTTTTTACAAATAGGATTTCAGCGCCAACTATTTAGGGATTCTGAAGAGTTTTCCTTCGGCGAAAGTCGCCCACAGCGAACCGTCCGGAGCCGCGGTGATGAAGTTCGCCGCCGAATTGCAGCACTTGACACACCACAACAATGTGCCGTCCTCGCGCACGGCGGCGACGTTGCCCGAACGGTCGGCCAGGTAGGCGATGCCGTCGTTCACGGTCACGGGACAGGCCGTGTAGTCGTAGCCGAAGCCCACGGGGGTGAGCCATAGCTGGCGGAACGAGTCCGAAGCCGTGTCTATAGCCAGCAGTTCCCCGTCCATGGTTTTGACGTAGAAGCGTTTGCCGTCGGCGCTTATGCCCGACGATTCGCGGGCCTTGTAATCCGTACAGCGCCAGACGACGCGTCCGGTCGCGAGGTCGATACTGGTGATGGCCCGGTCGGGAGCGTCGATGAAAACGCGTCCGCCGCTGATCCGGGGGACGATGTTGCCCGGAGACTGGAACGAGCTTTTCGAGCCGTTGCTCCACTTCCAGCAAAGGGTTCCCGTTGCGGCGTCGAGGCAGTAAAGGCGGCGGTTCCAGGCCCCGAATACCAGTTTTCCGTCCGCCAGCGCGGGCTGCCCCTGCGACTGGCCGCGTCCGTAGTCGTAACGCCACAGAATACGGCCGTCGCGCACCGCGATTTTAGCCATCGTGCCGTTTCCGAGTCCGATGTAGAGTGCCGTGTTGCGGCCCCGGCCGTCGACGAGTCCCTGCCCGACGATCGGCGTCGGGGTATCTATGTGCCACCGTTCGCGGCCCGTGCGGGCGTCGTAGGCACGCAGTCCGTCGGTCGTCGTGCCGGCGATAACCAACCCCTCGGCTGCGATCGGCGTGGAGTAGAGCGCTCCGCCGAAGCGTTTCTGCCAGAGTTCCCGGCCGCGGCGCGTGTCGTAGGCGCGCAGCACGCCCTGCGTAGTGCCATAATATACGATGTCTTTGTAAAATGCCGCTCCGGTGTAGACCGTAGCGCTGTCTTGCAGGACGAATTGTGCGTGCGCCTCGTAGTCAGGCGCAGCGGGCATCGGGTCGGAGGCAATGGCGAGCACTTGCGGATCGTCCTGCATGCGGATTGCGAAACAGGTGCGCGGAGCCGCTCCCAGCACCTTCTCCCGGACGCGGACCGAGTCGCCCCAGAAATCGAGCAGTGTGTAACCCGCGTCGGTGTCGTTCTTTCCCCGCAGGGCGCGCCCCTGAATCCCCGCCACGGAGTCGAAATTATAGAGCGACGGAGCCTGGTGGTAGTGGCCGAACAGCGTGAGCGGGATGCCCAGCCGCCGGAGTGTCGCCGTCACCTCGGCCCGGTTGGTGAGGTCCTTGTTGAGCGGATAGTGGCAGAGGCTCACGATCCGTTCCCCCGGCCGGGCTTTCGCGGCCTCTTCGGCCAGCCACGTGAGGTCCTCGGTGCGCACGGCTCCCATGGCCATCTTCATGAAAGGTCCCGAAGCATACCCCAGGAAGAGGTAGCCCCCGGCACGGAAAGCGGTGCGTCCGTCGTGGCCGAACACCTTGGCAAAGGTTGTGCAGGCACTTTCGGACCACGTGCTTTCGTGGTTGCCCGGAACGGCATGCCACGGCTTTTCGAGCTGCGAGATCAGGTTGTGGACATGCCTGAGTTCGGCGTCGCTGCCCAGGTTCGTGAGGTCGCCGCCGAAGATCACGACATCGCACGGCGAGGCGTTGACCTCGGCGACCGCGACGCGGAAGAGCGAGTCCTGCACATTGCCGGGCGTTACGTGAATGTCCGTGAGGAAAGCGACGCGGAGCGTGTCGCAGGGAGCGGTTGCCGCGGTTACGGTCGAAAAAGCGATCGTTGACCACAACACACTAAAGCACAGTAAGATTTTAGGGTATTTCATCGGTTCGGGTAGTTTTATTGTTGCAAGGTACAAAATTCGACGGGAAAAAACTATCTTTGTGTCGCAAAAAAACAGAAAGCGATACTCCGGACTTTCGGCTAATGTCCGATCCGTTGCGCTCGTCTGCCGTTGCGGTCGGGAGCGGTCCGGTTTACATATTATAAAACCTAATAACACTACATAATTTCTATGAAAAAGATACTTCTTCTGGGTTCCGGCGAGCTGGGCAAGGAGTTCGTGATTGCGGCGCAGCGACTGGGCCAGACCGTCGTGGCGTGCGATAAGTATGCGGGAGCTCCCGCTATGCAGGTGGCCGACGCCTGCGAGGTGTTCGACATGCTCGACGGCGATGCGCTGGCCGCAGCGGTCGAAAAACACCGCCCCGACATCATCGTTCCCGAGATCGAGGCCATCCGCACCGAACGGCTTTACGATTTCGAGCGTGCCGGCGTACAGGTCGTCCCGAGTGCCCGGGCCGTGAATTTCACGATGAACCGCAAGGCCATCCGCGACCTCGCGGCGAAGGAACTGGGGCTGAAAACGGCGAAATACTTCTACGCCACGTCGTTCGACGAGTTGCGCGAGGCCGCCGGAAAGATCGGCTTCCCGTGTGTGGTAAAGCCGCTGATGTCCTCTTCGGGCAAGGGCCAGTCGCTGGTGAAAGGACCCGACGAACTGGAGCACGCCTGGCATTACGGCTGCGAAGGGTCGCGCGGAGATATCCGCGAACTGATCATCGAGGAGTTCATCCGCTTCGACAGCGAAATCACGCTGCTGACCGTCACCCAGAAGAACGGTCCGACGCTTTTCTGCCCGCCGATAGGCCATGTGCAGAAGGGCGGCGATTACCGCGAAAGTTTCCAGTCGCCCGATGTCGCTCCCGAACACCTCGCCGAGGCGCAGCGCATGGCCGCCGCCGTCACCGAAGCCCTTACCGGGGCCGGCCTGTGGGGCGTGGAGTTCTTCCTGAGCCGTGACAACGGTGTTTACTTCTCCGAGTTGTCGCCCCGTCCACACGACACCGGCATGGTGACGCTGGCCGGGACGCAGAATCTCAACGAGTTCGAACTGCACTTGCGGGCCGTGCTGGGGATTCCCATTCCGGCGGTTACCTTCGAACGCATGGGAGCCAGCGCCGTAATCCTTTCGGGCGTCGAGACCGCAACGCCGCATTACGAAGGGGTGGGCGAGGCCGTTGCCGCCGATCCGCGCACCGACATCCGCATCTTCGGCAAGCCCTCGGCGCGCGTGAACCGCCGTATGGGCGTCGTCGTGGGTTACGAGCCGCACGGAAGCAGTCTCGAGGCCCTGCGCGAGCGGGTAAAGGCCGCTGCTGCAAAAGTCATTGTTAAAGAGTAAAACCGATACGACCATGAAAAAGTACGCAATTATTTCGACCGAAAAAGGGGTGATGAAAGCCGAGCTGTATGCCGACGAAACCCCCGGAACAGTGGCCAATTTCGTCGAACTGGCCGGACATAATTTCTACGACGGACTGACCTTCCACCGCGTTATTCCCGATTTCGTCATCCAGGGCGGCTGTCCCAAGGGCGACGGCACGGGAGGCCCTGGCTACAAGATCAAGTGCGAGACTTCGGCCCCGCGCCAGCGTCACGACCGCGGCGTGTTGTCGATGGCCCATGCCGGACGCGATACGGGCGGTTCGCAGTTCTTTATCTGCCATAACCGCGAGAACACGCAGCACCTCGACGGCCGCCACACCTGCTTCGGGCAGGTGGTCGAAGGGCTGGACGTGATCGACGACATCCGTCCGGGCGATAAGATTCTCTCGATCCGCATCGTCGAAGAGTAGCCCGGTTCCCAAACTCAAATCCATGACTGCGGCTTCAACCGGTTACCTGGCTTCCAAGCCCCGCTACGAAATCCTCGACGGATTGCGCGGTGTGGCGGCGATGATCGTGGTAGCCTTCCACCTGTTCGAAACCTACTCCAAAGGCCCTGCCTTCCAGATTCTCAACCACGGCTACCTGGCTGTCGATTTCTTTTTCGTGCTTTCGGGCTTTGTGATCGGGTATGCCTACGACGACCGCTGGAACAAAATGTCGCTCAAGGACTTCTTCAAACGCCGTCTGGTGCGTCTGCACCCGATGGTCGTCATGGGGATGCTCGTCGGCGCACTATTTTTTTACTTCGGAGCCTGCGGCGCTTTTCCGGCGATCGGGGCGACGCCCTGGTGGCAGGTATTGCTGATTTTCCTGCTGGGCTGCACGCTGCTCCCTGCCCCGATGGCCTGGGACATCCGCGGCTGGGGTGAAACCTATCCCCTGAACGGTCCCGCCTGGTCGCTGTTCTACGAGTACATCGCCAATATTCTCTATGCACTTGTCATCCGCCGTTTTCCGAAATTCGTGCTGGGTTTGTTCGTGGCCGCTGCTGCGGTGCTGACGATCGATCTGACGCTGAACCTCGATCTGTTCGGCATGCTTCCCGCCGACCGCTCTGCGGCCTATACCGTCATCGGCGGCTGGAGTCTCACCCCGACGCAAGTCTACATCGGCTTCTCGCGCCTGCTCTATCCCTTCTTCGCGGGACTGCTGCTCTCGCGCCTCGGCGCGGCGATTCGGGTGCGGGGTGGATTCTGGTGGTGTTCGCTGCTCGTAGCCGCGGCACTGGTGACGCCCCATGTCGGCAGCGTTTCGATGCCGTGGATCGACGGCGGCTACCAGGCGCTGGTCATCCTGCTCGTCTTCCCGCTGATCGTCTCGATGGGCGCCGGAAGCCGTGTCACGGACGCCCGGTCGATAGCCGTCTGCAAGTTCCTCGGCGAAATCTCCTTCCCGCTCTATATCACACACTATCCGCTTGTCTACATGCAGTGGGGATGGGCGGCGAACAATCCCGATGTACCGCTCGGGACGCATATTTTTGTCAGCGTTTCGGTGTTCGTCGCCTCGGTAGGGTTGGCGTGGGCCTGCCTGAAACTTTACGACCTGCCTGTCCGCGAATGGCTCAAGCGGCATTGGCTGATGAAATAACCGCCGACCGGCCTGTAAGTCCCCTCGCAAGAGGGGGCTTTTTTGTTATCCTGCCGCCTGTCCGGGCACAAAAAAGACAGCCGTCCTTTTGGACGGCTGTCTCTATCTGTAAATCGGCGTTTACTTGCCGAAAGCGATCTTGATCTTTTCGGTAGCCTTCTTCAGCAGGGCTTCGGGGCAGCAGAGCGTGATGCGGATGTAGCCGTTGCCTTCCGAACCGAAGATACCGCCGGGGGTCAGGAACACGTCGGTCTTCTCCATCACCTCGTCCGAGAACGCGAAGCTGTCGCCCTTGTAACCCTCGGGCAGCTCGGCCCAGATGAACAGGCCTGCCTGGTTCTTGCGATAGCGGCATCCCAGCGCGTCGAGCAGTTCGTAAGCCTGCTTCTCGCGGGCGTAGTAGATACCGTTCAGCTCCTTGAACCACTCCTCGCCCAGCGCCAGTGCGGTGTCGGCAGCGGCCTGGATGGGGTAGAACATACCCGAGTCCATGTTCGACTTGAACGTGAGGATCGAGTCGATCCACTCCTTCTTGCCCACGACGACGCCCACGCGCCAGCCGGCCATCGAGTGGCCTTTCGACAG
>ENA-UEPG01000279-UEPG01000279.1-human-gut-metagenome-genome-assembly--contig:-NODE-279-length-53793-cov-10.267146_pt1 | contig 53793 bp, 27 predicted proteins | sample MGYA00242893_ERZ507902 | MGnify/ENA primary metagenome ERZ507902 (study PRJEB26167, sample SAMN06115491) | human gut metagenome | host: Homo sapiens | place: China:Gansu | collected 2015-04-23...
TATCTGGATAAATAAGTTGTTTCCGATTTATTGGTATTGGCAATCCCTTTCTTATTAGAGTCAGTTGTGCCAGGCAAAATTACAGTTTCCACCAATCGATTCTTCCACCATTGTTCCAAGTCACCTTTCCCGTCCGGGTCAAGCGCAAATTCCCAATTTCCACGCAAATCAACAACTTCACGCAAACACTGAGAAGTATTCGCCCATAGTGTCAATCCCGACAACAATAAACAGTAACCAAGTAATGCCAATCTCTTCATAGTACAAGTATTTTTTCTAGTTTATTTCCTTTTAGAAAGCTACATTCACCATATATGTATCGTTACCCGTTTCCAGATGTTCCCTTTGCAGTTCCACATCAGGAAGCCATACATATTTCTTTTGTCCCGCATCATCTATTATTTCCACCAAAAAACTGAACCAGTAAGAATATGGAAATAAATCCTGCGGTTCTTTCGGGGGAATATTCGGATCCGTCATATCCGGATGATATAACTTATACAAATCGGTTATTTCAACCATGCCACGTTTATTGGTAGTATAGGTTCTGTACACTTTTGGATATACATCCCGCTTGTTGTATTTGCCACCGGCACGGGTTCCATAGAAATTCACCGTATAGTTGGATTTCGGTTTACCTTTCTTATCAACCTTAATCACCAGCTTGCACGGGAAAACCTTGTCCGACAAATCTTTATCCAATGGCCTCATCTTTGCCGTATAATTAAACAGGGCAGAACAATAATCACTCCAGACACGATACCCGGTTCCCATATTACACTTGGGTGGAGTCAATTTTTCATGATTCACCGGATTATTCTCTGCAGCAATCATATACTGATATAAGTCCGTCGCACCACGAACATGCCCGTATTCATGTCCCAGATTGCTATATGTCCCCTGATTAGGATAAAGCGCATCCGTAAAAATATTGTGCGCTTCGCGAACATAGCACATCACCACCGATTGTCCGCTGGCTCCACCGCCTCCACAGGAAAGCCCTTCATTCTTCGCCCCTAATGCCAGGAACAGCACAAAGTCGTATTTTGACAAATCAAGCGGACCGAAAGCTTTTCTCTGAAACTCTTTGTATCTGTCCTTATCCCCTTGAATATCATATACACACAATTCGCCGGCAGGGACAAAACGGAAATAATAATTAAACTTATTAGGACTTTCATTCCAGAAACGGGTCGTATTGTGAAACATCTTCTGCAAGTTCTTCTTAAAATCCGCTTCTCCGCCATAACGTTCCAGATCTGCTTTGTCCACCCATACTTGTGCGCGATATTCAATCGTATCTTTCACATCCGCACTAAATACATGAGCTGCCCAGACAAGGCAGCTGCATGTTACTACTATATATCTTAAAATACCCATAGAAAACTCATTATATTTGTATTTCAAACACATAAGGCTCTTGTTGTCCTCCGTTCAGATATTCGGGAACGATGTCCAAGTCTGACAACCATACACACTTCGTCTGACCTCCGTCCAATTCCACTTCTACCACAAAACAATACCAACGGGAGAATGGGAACTCGTCAACAGGACTCTTAGGTGGCAGATTCGGAGTATTATTGTAATCGGGAATAAACATCCGGTATATGTCGTTAATCGTTAATTCACCGTTCGCATCAGTTTTTTTCTTCATGTAAGGCGAATTTCCAGGTGCTGCATATATATCCCTGAAAGACGCACGTGATCCCCAGAAATTTACCGTAACGCGTTGTACCGGCTTACCATCTTTAGTTACCCGGACCAACATCTGCTTAGGATATGTACTTCTGGTCATATCAGAAGTAATCTGTTTATATTGCGCATTGTGATTAAATACCGCCGAGCAGTAATCACTCCATTCCTGATAACCTGTCCCCATGTTACACTTAGGATAATCATATGCAACATGGCTGATCGGATTATTTTCAGCCGGGATCATATACTGATATAAATCCTGTGCACCGCGAACATGACCATATTCATGTCCCAAATCGCTATATGTACCCTTTTCCGGCCATTTTTTGGCAAAAATATCATGGCTTCCTTCAAAATAAGACTGTACTACCGACTGTTTACTTGCTCCTCCACCGCCACAAGAAAGTCCGCCTTCACCCTTAGGACAATTCAAAGCCAGGAAAAGAACAAAGTCATACTTTTCGGTATTCAAAGTACCATATGCTTTATTTTTATACACATTATATTGTTCCTTGGTTTTCACGCCACTGCCTATTTCATAAATGACCAAATTGTCGTCTCCTTCACCCACAACCCATTCAAAACGGTAATCAAACTTATTGGTACTTTCATTCCAAAAAGTGGTAGTATTACGGAATAATGCCTCCAGATTCTGTCTGAACAGACGCTCACCACCATACAACTCTTCCATATCATTTTTCTCCACCCATACTTGCGCACGATAGGTAATCGTTTCTCCAACTTGAGGCTTATCTTGCGGCTTCTCAGCGATAAGTCCCGGATTGGTTATGTCGATTTCGAGATCACATGCAGCCAATACAAACAGGCTGCACGCTATTAATGCATATTTCTTTAAGTGCTTTATCATAACTCAATAATTTTATTATTCTACATTTGACCGATCCGAAACAAAGACTTCATCCAGACAAAGAGAGCCACTCCAGAATGTTTCATACATTGATATACGGACATATCGCTTCTGAATTCTCTCATCAGCCAATTTAGACCAATGAACAATACCCTCATAATGAGCATCATACCAATTACTATTATTGGATTGATCAGGATTCAAGTAATATATATCTTCTTTCTTGAAACCATTCCCTGTTACTTTTTCTACTACAGTCTCCCAACCACTTTCCAAATTATCACTAACCTCAATCATTATGGTTTGAGGAGCCGGAGCTGTCCATTGTAATCTCGGCATCAATCCGAAAGAGTCATATCCACGAGGATTCTCTCCTAGATCAAAAGTAAAGCTGACCGGATTACTATCCGTACCGGACTTCACCTCAATATGCGTATTCTTCGAACCTTGGTATGTAGCCCCTGCTTCAGCCTTATTCGCCGGCCAAAAATCATCAAACAGTTTAAAATAGCTGGCTACATTACTGGCACTACCTGTCCCCTCGCCACTATAGGCAGCCAAGCTCCACAAAGTCTTGCTTAATACAATACCATATCCCTGCATACACTGTTTAAAAGGAATTCTCACTTCCGCACCGGTTTTCTTGTTCTTTATAGCCACATCAGAGCGACGCTCCTTGTTAGTACTCACGTTTGCCAATACTTTCGCATATACTTTGCCTTCTTCCTGAGACAACTCCAACCACGTATTACTGCCGTTTAACTCCAAATCCGCAGGATTAATATTTTCACAAGTGGCAACCCAAATTTTATCATTTGCATCTGCGGCTACAATGAATTCGCTCTCTTGTTGACAGAACTCCTCATTCCAAACAATTCTTTCTACTCCATACTGCACAATCTTAACACTTTTTCTGGATGTTATATCTCCGACAGTAGCAGTAAAATTAACTAATGCTTCACGGTAGATATTCCCTGTGTTTTCTTTAATTGTCAAAGCCAGAGTTTTAACTTCCGGTTCCGATGACGATGTTACCGAAGTCTCTGTAAACACGACCCAATCTACAACTTCTTCATCAGGATAAGTGATATCTATGCTTGGAGTAGCAGTTCCCTGATAAGTCAAGATATTGAGTTGTCGCTCGCCTTCCTCCGTAAATTCTTTAGGCAATGTCACATCAAAAGCCCCTTCAGCGTTCTTTGTAACAAAGACATCGTCCGGGAAACTTGCCTCATCAATCGTACCGACAATCAAGAGTTCCTCCACATTTCCCTGAACCACCGTAATTGTTTTCTTCACCGGAATCTCTCCTTTGGTGGAAATCACTACGGAAGCCTTGCGGTCTTTAGTTGTCTTATTATCAGCAATGCCCAATGACAACGAAGCAGAGCCGTTGCCCCCTTCTGCCGAAGGGGTTATCCATTCTTCGTCCTCAGTCGTCATATAAGAAACCTCTACTCCCCAAGCCTTATCAGTATGGATTTCCAACTTCACGGAACCTTTATATTCAGTAGGGAGAATCACTTTCCAGTGTCCGTCTCCTGCCTCTTCCAAAGTTTCGTTGCAAGATACAGTCAACGCATCGGGTGTCCAGTCCACCTCTTTCTCATCATTACAAGCCTGCAAACAAAGCAGACACGATAGTAATAAAAATATGTTTCTCATAAATATTTTATTTTAATCGTTTTTATATTCCATTATTTCTCAGAGACAAAGATTTCATCGAAGCAATGTGTACTGTACCATGAATCCCAAAAAGACAAACGTATATACCGATGATTCATATTCTCGCCTAGGTTATGCCATTTAATAAACTGTTTGGTAGTATACCAGTCATTCCAGTTACCGGCATCATGGGCATCCAGCTCACTTTTCGTAAATGCGTCTCTTTTCACACTACCTACAAGAGTCCAGTCTGTAATATCCTCACTACGTGTCAGTACGGCATCACTGACCTCTATCTTCATATACTTGGGAGAATTGCCCACCCATTGCAGGCGTGGCACTAACCCGACCGAATTATACGCGTGAGGGTTCTCACCCAAATCAAATACAATCTGTACAGGATCATCTTCCGAACCTTTACTGCTGATTTCTATGTATGACAACGTGTTTCCGGAACCTACCTCAGCTTTACTTGTCGGCCAGAAATTATCAAACAGCCTGCCCAAAGCGGATTCTTTGCCCGAAACATGGTCACTGTAACCTACTACGCTCCACAGAGATTTATTCAAGATGATTCCACAACCTTCCATACCTTGTCTGACAACAATCTCTTTTTCAAGCCAAGTCTCCTCATCAACAAGCTTAATCGTAGCAACACGCTCTTGCCATGTGGAAGTGTTTCTGCCGGTTACGGTAATACGGATTTTTCCGTTTGCATGGTTCACTTGCAACCAGTCCGGATTATCACCATACTTATCCTGAACAGAATATGATAAATCTCCAATCGCACTTACATCAGCAATCTCTTTATCAGACGGTATGTCGTCCGAAGCAAGGATAATATCGCCACCCTGCACATATTCTCCTTCCAAAATAACTTTACTGTCCAAAGAACCTTTGATTACAGTCAGCTTCAGCCAGTTTTCGTTCCCATCAGAAGCGACCTTGTCATTTGTCGTTCCCACACGTACCGGAAGTATCCATTTGCCGTCCTGCATTTCCGCAGGTTTCAGGGTCAAGTAATTTTCCGCATATTTCTCACCGACAGGAATCTTCACGCTTGGCGCATACATAAATCCGGCAGTCAGCAAATGAGACTTTTCTTCTTCCGTAAGCAGGTTGTCTTCATCCTTATCATAACCATAAGTAACTACTAATTCCTCCGTCGTGTTAATATCCAGTTTGGCTGTAATATCAATCTGACGTTCAGTAGTCGCCTTGGACAAGTCTAGGAATACATTTCCTCTTTGCTCTCCTTCCGTGCCGTCAATCACCAATACCGGCTTCCTTATATCCAGCACCAAGATAAAATGAGATTTATCTACATAGACATCTTCTTCCGGTGTCAGGCTGCTTACAGACAAGGGAATGTAATAAACCCCATATCCTTTATCCTGAAGAAGCCGCTCTATTTTCAAGCTCAACGGCACTGCCACCTCATCCGTCCCTGCCTCGATCACAAAGTTACGGTCAAAGGAGTAATATTTCTCGTCCAGCATTTCATAGTCCGTACCGTTTTCCGTGTTATATTGAACCAGATAATTATAGTCCAGTTCCACTTTTCCCGCAAACTTGTTCTGATAATACCCTGCTTTATGAATCCATATATCATATACATGGTCATTGGCATTCATCACGTACAAGGTTTCTTTCTGCAAATCACTTTTCGGGAAATAAGCAGTATCCCCCATCATGTAGTCAGTTCTGGTATCGGTACAGGAAGTTCCCAATAAAAGAGCTGCAAACAAAAAGCTTATATATTTTTTCATCGTTATCATCTTCTTTCTTACCATTTATAGTTCTGTACTAAATCTTGGTTCTTGTTAATCGCGCTCTGCGGAATCGGGAACAGATAGAAACTCGGTGTAAACACACGTTTCTCTATGACTGTACGCTGGAAAAAAGCATCTGGATACTCTTCCTTACCGGGAGTACCGGTAGCTTGGATATTCATGCCATGAATATTTCCCTTTTCTGTCGCTTCCGCTGTCAGCCAACGACGGCAGTCATAGAAGTTGACACCCTCGAAAGCAAATTCCACACGACGCTCACGATGAATCAGATCCCTTAATTTATCCTGGTCTTCCATAGCCTCAGGATAAGCTTCTTCTATGTTCTTCAATCCTGCACGGTTGCGCACCGCATTCCAATATGTCAGCAGATTCGGGTCTTTCAAGTCACCTACCTCGATAGTAGCCTCCACATAGTTCAGCAGAATTTCAGCGTAACGGATATAAGGCAATTCCCGTTTCACATTCTTTGTAGGACTGGCTTCATATTCCGGCATAGCCAACTTTGCCATATTATATCCTGTTGTAAAATGGTTGTGAGAAGCATCCGGCCCATTATTGCCGTTTTTATACATCTCCAGATAAATTCTTTCACCCGCTTTCTTTGGAATAAACCAAGACATACCGCCATACACTATCGACACATAAAAACGAGGTTCACGTCCCACAAACATATTATAAGTCTTCCTCTCCTTGTTCTCGCAGGGATTCGTAAACTGAGAATATCCGGCTTCCTTATACCCCGCTTCCGGATCAATAATCGGTGTGGTACGGTCTTCGTCTGCATACCCTATAATCGGGAAACGCCCGGTTTCCGACATTGCATACGCATCTACGATTTCCTGAGTCGGATTGTAGCCTCCTCCCCAACCACCGTTGCTGTTAGGAGCAAGACGCTTGTCAATAGTACCGCCATCTTCGAGGTAAGAGAAAATCATTTCCTTATTCTGTGAAGTGGTAAATACGGATTTGTAAGAAGTATAAGGGTCAATCTCGCCCATATTGGCGCCACTTTCATACAGCACTTTGACAAGATCATAATTGCCGTCCTTTATCAGGCTCAAAGCAGCCTGACGTGCCAATTCCCATTTATTTTTGTCATACGTGGCAGAAAACAAAGGAGTACCGTCCGCATTGCGAATATTGGCATACTTCGGGTTGCCATTGAATTGCGGGCTCGCCGACTGTAGGAGGATACGCGCCAGATAAGCCTTGGCAATTCCCCTGTTCATACGGGCGTAGGTTTCACCCTCTGATTTCAAAGGCAGAGCGGAATTTTCTATTAGGTCGGTAAATTCATCCGTAATCCATTCAACGCATTCGTCCCATGTGTTACGTGCACGAAACATATCCGTACCGGTGAAATCCGGCTGTTCATCTTTCAACAGAATCACCGGACCGTACATACGCATCAACTGCGCATAGTAATAAGCACGTACACAACGTACCTCCGCTTTCCATTGCTCACGAGTGTCATAGGTCAGACGCGGATCCGGACATTTGTCTACATTCTGAAGAAAATACGTAGCTTCGCGGATCGCTTTATAAAAGGTGTACCATTTATCGTATTGCGCTGACGAAGCACTCCATACACCCATATCGAACGTATGCACATTCGTATAAGCCACATCAACGTCACTGGTGCTGTATGTATCCGGCATGCCAAAAGGATATGTATCACGGATATAGGAATAGACTCCGAACATGGCATTCTGTGTAGAGGAATAAGTCTCATAAATCTGGTCGGGCGAACGCAGGTCTTCGGGAGACGTATTCAGGAACGAATCACAAGACGACATTGTCAAGGCTGCAACAGCCGCAAACATAATACGCTTCATATAGTTGGATTTCATTATCAACATGTCTTTTAGTATTAGAAATTAATATTTAAACCTACATTAAACACACGTGTCGGCGGATACTTTCTTCCGTCGCCGGAACCCAAGTCCGGGTCGAACAGGTGCACATCCGGCGCCCAAGTCAGCAAGTTCACTCCCGATACATACAAGCGTAAATTCTGGATAGACATCTTTTCCAACCATCTTTTCGGGAAGGTATAACCTATTTCAGCATTCTTCAAACGAAGGAAAGCAGCATTACGCACCCAGAAAGATGATTTCTTTGTGTTATTATTGTCCAAGGCATCACTCGAACGTATCGTACGCGGATAACGGGCATTCGGGTTCGGATTGTCCACAGTCCAACGGTCTTCCATTACTCCTTTCAAGAAACCGTCGTTATTCTTATAACCGGAAGTAAACGGAACTATCGTAGAGCCTTCTTCAAACAATGATACACGAGCCGTACCCTGAAAGAAAATAGATATATCAAAACCTTTCCATTCTATCGCACCACCAAAACCATATGTAATTTCCGGAACATCACAATAACCGATAGGCATCTTGTCATAGTCATCAATCACACCGTCACCGTTCAAATCACGATACTTGATGTCACCCGGACGCAAACGGCTATGATTACCTTCGCTAAACTGAATCGGGCTACGATTGATTTCTTCCTGCGACTCGAACAACCCCACAGCTTCCCAACCAAATTTCTGATAGATTTTCTGACCGACAGAATTCATCCACGGATATTTATTCGAGGCATCACCGTTGCGCAGAATTTCATTATTGGCGTAGGTAAATGTTCCACGTCCGGTCACATTCACCTGCCCGATTCTGTCATGGTATTCCAACGAACCGTCAAAACCCCAGCTTTTCATCTTACCCACGTTTACCATAGGTACGGTAGTCATACCCACATAAGCAGGGATATTGTTGTTGCGCACAAAAATATGATCGCGCACATCGTGGTACCAGTCACCTTGTATTTCCAGTTTGTTGAACAAGCCCAACTCAAAACCATAATTCTGCTTGGTTGAAACCTCCCAGCCGACATTCGGGTTGGCAACTTCATTTACACGCTCGCCGCCAGTCTTTGTATAATTGCCATATACATAATTGCCCGTAGTAGCCACAGTGCCCAAATAGATAAAACGGACATCCCCGCCAATCTGGTCATTACCTACCTGACCGACAGATGCCTTCAATTTCAACTTGGAAACCACATCAGCCAACGGAGCAAAGAACTTTTCATTGGATATATACCACCCCACAGCCACAGCCGGGAAGAAACCGACGCGATGACCGGCTGCGAAATTCTCGGAACCATTATATCCGAAGTTTCCTTCAATAAAGTAACGGCTATCGTAATCATAAGTCAGGCGTCCCGCAATACCCTGATTCTTATACGGCAATGATTTGATAGAAGATATATTGTCTTTATAACTCTGATTTCTGTATGTTTCATTCTTCACCCGTTGATTATACAGGAACAGGGCGCCTACACGATGTTTTCCGAACAAACGGTTGTATGTAATAGAAGCCTCCAGGTATGTGGCATTATTTCCACCGGACTTATTATCAAACCACGGTCCGCCCTTCGCAGTCTCCGGTTCGGAGTTGAATACCAAATCCCCATTTGCGTCACGCCGTATCGCATGCCAGATTTCATCTTGCTGCGTGTACTTGTTGCCATGCCATGCTTGCGTATCAAAGGCAAACTTGACATTAGCCTTCAATCCTTCGGTTATAAAAGAAAAATCCTGATCCAGGCTGACCATTGAGTTCAATGTACTTTGCCAATCCTCCACATATCCGGCTCTGGTCACCTGCCAATAAGGATTCGTAACTCCTTTTTCTCCTCCCCAATATCCATTGGAATATTGAATAGGGAAAGCATTAGGATTCAAAATAAAAGCACTTTTCCAGACTCCTTCCGAGTCAGCGGCATCTCTCCTTTTTGTAAGGAATCCTCCCAAAGTCAGTGAAAGAACCGTAGTAGGATGCAGGTTAATATCCACATTCGAGCGGAAGTTATAACGTTGATAATCCGGGTTACCATTATAAGAATCTCCTTTTCCGGTCATGAACAGACCGTCTTCATGGTAGTAACCGGCAGAAATGAAGTAACGCGCAATCTCGCCACCACCGCTCACGTTGGCAGTCACACGCTGATTGAAAGTATGTTTTTTGAATACGGATTTCAACCAGTTCACATTCGGATACAAATCCTGATCGGTACCGTTTCTGTATTTTTCTATGTCACTTGCACTATATGTTCCGGGAGCCGCTTCATTATACATCGTAGCAAAATCCACCGCATCCGCCATTTGCGGAATCTTGGTAGGCTGCACCATACCGGCTTCCATCTTAATGGATATTTTCGGCTTCCCTTCTGAACCGCGTTTTGTCTTCACCAACACAACACCATTCGCTCCACGTACACCATAAAGCGCCGTAGCCGTTGCATCCTTTAATAAGGAAAAACTTTCAATTTCTTCCGGGTCGAGCAAATCGAGCGAGCGTTCCACACCGTCCACCAGAATCAACGGTGTCTTGTTTGCACCGAACGTAGAAATACCGCGAATCCAAAATTCAGCCGAACTACCCGGAGAACCGTCACGCTGGATAGACACGACGCCACCCAACTGACCTGCCAGATTAGTGGAAATAGAAGCACTGGGCACTTTCAGATTGCTGACACTCAACGTACTGATAGAACCGATCACGCTCTCCTTGCGTTGTGTACCGTAACCTACCACCTGCACTTCTTCGAGCACAGTATTGTCAGGAGCCATCTCAATAAGCAGATTATTGGCCGAAGGGGAGATTTCTTTTTCTATCGTAGCATAACCCAAATAGCTAATCACGAGCGTCACAGTTTTCCCTCCCGGAATATTTATATTAAAATTGCCATCCATATCGGTGGTACCTCCCACACTGGTATCCTTCAACCACACACTGGCACCGATAAGTGTCTCCTTTGTACCTTTATCTACAATCTTGCCGGTAAGTTTTCGAGCAGCAGCTTTCTTACCTTCCTGATATATTTCAGTCACTGCGTCAGAAGCGTGCACCGACGCAAAAGGTGCTGCAAAAAGATAAATAATGATAAGAGCACTACCCAATCGTTGCAATGAAAAACTTAACTTTCGTGCAATTCCATTCATAATACATGATTTAATGTTATTAAAATAAGTTTGAGATGCTTTAGATTGTTGCAACTAATATCTAAATTCACACTGACAAAGATAACCGAGAAAACAATTCTCCCTGGCGAATCCCGTACAAAAGAACAAGAAAATAGTAAAACGACACTTTTTTCTCATACTTGCACAGGACCTTCACCAATTATTATCCAAGTCTTGAACTATTTTATCCAAGTTCGTTTTTCAATGCTTTTACTATCAAAAGTGCCTTACTTCAATTAGCATCATAAGGTGATTAAACTAATTGAAGTAAGGCACTTAGCACAAAGCAACTAGCACTTGCGGGATTTAGAACTCCCGAATATTTGCCATCTACGAGTCCGCTATTTATTTCTCATTTTAGCAAAGAGAACCACATTGTTTCCGTCTTCATCCAACGACTTCACTAATGCTTGAGTACGTTTCCGTACATCACTGGGAAGCTCTTTCCGTGCCAGCTCTTTTTCTAGTGTCTCTTTTAATTGTGCAGGTTCCATGTTGGCAATATAATAGCCATTACCGAACGAAGGCCATATCTGCATCTTCTTCGTTCCCAGGAAATCATTATACAAATGGAAATAGTTGCCGTGCAGGGTTTGTTTGTCTACGATATATTTGGCCGGTTTACTTCCACTCCAGGTATTTGCCGACACTTGCACCGGAACAGAAACATCTCCGACAAAGTGACGCGGATATTCGGTATAACCATGCCATGGAATTTTTTCCTTATTCGGATAATTCGCTGTAAACCGGGCTTCGAGCCTATTTTGCTGCGCATTATAATGATACAAACTATCCACACGCGGAGAAGGTACGATAGTCATCAACATAACGCTGTAATCGGGAGTGTTCTTGTCCATAAATACTTCATTGCTGAAATCACGCGGAACCGTGAGATGCCGGGCAGGAATAAAATTTTTGCGTTTTCCTTCAAAATCCTGCGTCCATACTACAGCCGGAGAACCTTGGAAAGGCAGTGTTGTCACCGTTACTTCCGACTTCCCGGTGTCGACTCTGAATTGCCCTTTAGGGACGCGCAGACACAAAGGAATGGGAGTTTGCGGAACTCCTTTCAAGTCGAATACCAGCAGTTTATCACTTTGCCAGGGTAGAATATAAATACGGTTGTGTGCCTCGTCCAATTGTTCGGAGTAGGTGTTTGCATACTCATTCGGCCCTTGTCCGTAAGCCCCGATAGTAGTGATGAATTTGCCGTCACGGGTGAAAAGCTTGTATGGAGTCTGTTTTTTGTTACTCACCAAGATATAATTATCACTGACTGTGGTACGAACCCAGCCTCCTACCAATGCCTCATCCTTATCTTCCAACTTCACCACTTGAAGTTCTTCGGTCAAATAACTAAGTGGTATATCCACGGTATCTTTCAACGCTTTTAAATCACAGGAAATCAACGTCCCAGTAGGTGTTGTGATTCGCTTTGCCGCAACTGGAGACAGAGCCAAAGGGTCTTTTGTTGCTTCACTATTGCATATAAAAGCAACCAATGAAAATAGACAAAAAGTACACAAAGTCAAAATCATAATTTTCTTTTTCATACGAACATATATTTAGTTAGTTTCAAATGAATATTGGGACAAAAGTAGAGGGAAACCAACTGAAAAACAAAAAATGTGGCGGACAAAAAGAGTAACACGTATTGCCGACATACCATTGATTATCAATACAATAAACAACAACTCCATTCATTAAGAGGTGGACAACTCTACTGAAACGACCCAAATCAACAGCTAAAACGCCTTAAGAAAACTGTCTAAACTTACATTTTCATCTATAATCCCCAACTTGTCTGTTTTAATACGATATTTGCGTTTTGTAATGGCTGCTTTACTAACACAATAAATATCTGAAAGGTCTTGCATGTTAACATTAATCTTGACGAGACAACAGAAACCAATATCCTTATTGTTCAATGACGGATAGGTTTGTTCCAGCCTTGCCGCAAAATGGTCAAAAGCTTCGTTGACAACAGAAATCACCTCTATCCACTCCGCATCGGTCACCACTATCTTTCGACTAGAAGCCACCTCATCCTGACTTTCATCATTATGGAGCGAAGGTAATTTCCGGAAAAAGGCTATCCGTCTGAAAAGTGCCTCACGCAATTCCGCTTCTTTATTTTGCAAACGGATTTCTTTCTCCCGTAGTCCGCTTAGCTCCGCCTCTTGATGCAGCAAAAGATTTTCCCGTTGCAGCCGTTTTTTCTTCTCCTTCTGATAAAAGAAAAACGCTATAAAACCAATACCAAGCAAAGCTGTTACAATGCCCAGCATCCATAGTTCTTTTTCGCGTTGTTTCAAATGCAACTGGTAGAGTTCGTTTTTTAATTTAAGCTCATTATATTCTCTTCTTTGTATTTCCGCCTTGGTACTAGTCAGTATATCGTCCTTGATCTTATTTTCTTTTTGCTTGATATAGAAAGCCTGTTCCGGATATTCTTTCTCATTGATTAAGTTAAATAAGAGCGCGTTTGCTTCCACGGCAATAAAATCTGAAGAGGAAGTCGCAGCCTGCTGATAGTAATACTTGGCAGAGTCCACTTGATTCAAAGCCGCATAAGATTTGCCGCGAAGGAGAAAATAGTGCGGAATGACATGACGGCTATGTCGTTGAGCTGACAATTGACGAAGATACAATTGTGCTGCCTGGAAATCTTTTCTTTCCAAACTGGTAGTCAATAAGTTCTCCAATATATGATAATTCAAATATCGGTAATTGGGAGAATCCGCAAACTCTTCCATTAGTTGCAGAGATTCTTGTGTATACCTGTCATGCTCCTGCACCTTTTCCAAAAGTTGAAAATATAACTTACTTGCAGAAAAATAGGCAAGAGTATCTTTGTGCTTACGAGTTAGCTGCCGACTGCTGTCTGCCATGTCCAACGCCTGTTCATAATCCTTATTTCTTGAATATGCCACTCTTTTAAGACCATACAATTGTGTTCTTAATGTATCATTCAGCAATCGTTCGTGCAGAAGAGCATCCGAAAGCAATAATGTAGAATCCGGCTGGTTCCGATATAAATAGGAAGCACTCTGCTCCACACGTGCTTGCAAACATTGAGATAACTGTCTATTTTGCGTATAGTGATGAATGGCAGTCTGCAATAAAGAATCAACAGGTTTCCCGGTCTTCCACAAAGTTGCCTTATAGGATAAAAAGTAATAATCTCCCTGCTGCTTAGAAGATAAATTCTCCGGCTTGTCTATTTGTTGCAAATAAAAGAATATGCTATCGACGGAAACATTCTCCATCTGCATAGCCTTCTTCAAAAGAGAAGATGGAGCATGCTGACAACCGACCAGCATAATGAGCCATCCGGTGAACAGAAATATACTACAATGATACTTATTTTTATTCATATTATATTATGAAATCTCTTACACTACTTTTATATACACCACCGAACGCCCCAATCCGTATTTCTGCAACACGCCTTGTTCGATAAAAGCATTGATATCCTGCAGTGCCTGCTTTTTAGTTTTCCCCGTAAGTCTCATATAATCTTGTCGGTTAATACATGGATGCTCTTCAAAAAAAGAGTTTAAGCGTTGCAAGCATTTCTTTTCATCCAACGGATTTTTCACACGAAAAGGTGAATTGCAGCGTTGAAGTTCCAATGAAGTCTCAATATCTTTCTTAAACTGACGATTAATCCGTAAATTGATACCTTTAAGAGATACCGATGGAGAACGTAAGTCTTCCGGTTCCACCACCTTTTTGTCAACACTTAGAGAAAGAGAGAAATAACCGATATCCCCCAGCTCTACCGAAAAACCTTTCAGAAGCAAATGCTTCAACGTGCTCGAAATTGCTTCAATAGAGCCTACCAACTGCGCATGAGGAATATGCTCAAGGGCTGTCACCATATCTATAAATTCACTTGCCGTATAGCTACCTTTCAATACCACACGTGCATGTAAAGGCAGTTCTTTCCCATCCTTATCAGGATTAGGGGTTTCGTAGAGATCATAATTTACACTCATTATCTTTTCTTTTTTTATTAGGGAAGTTTAATTTCCCTTCTCTCTTATATTAGTATTCCAACCTGCAATTCAATTATCGTTCAACAAATGTGGAACGATTGTTCTATAAATGTAGAACTGTTGTCCGACAACTGTTGAACGATAATTGAGATGCTAATGAGGCAAATGTACGTAGAATAAACATATATTATTCTATGCAAAGCGGATTTTTATTTCCACCATCTCATCTGTTTGTCTATTTCTTCATCCCTAATTATCGACACTCAATTCATGAACTTTAGATTTTACACAACCAACAGTTCAAACAAGTTCACTTTACTTCTTCAGCATTCAAATACTTTATGGCAGCTTCCAAAACTTCATCGCGCCCCTGGCGTATGCCTTGAATTGTACTTTTAACTTCAATATCGGGAAGAATGCCGATTTGTTGGGTTTCCGACTTATCGGGATAGTAATCTGAATCAGTATATTCCCACATGGATATTTCTACCGGCACGTTATTATTCCTGTGCAGAAAATAGTAGCTATGCTAGGTTCATCAAATAATGCCCATATACCCGAACGGTGAATATTCACCAATAATTATCCAAGATTTGAACGATATTTTCGTTCACTCTCGAAAGTTCTTTTTCAGCGCCAAAAAGATTGTGTATCATTTGTTTTTGCTGCTTATTCTTCCTAATATTGTCCTATACTAAATGAAAACAATACGGATTAAACGATTCTCCCATGAAAAAACTACTCCTTTTGATAGTCGTACAAATCCTGTGTATGCACACATTCGTTGTGAATGCACAGCGTATTTTCTCCACTTCATACACGATGGACGACGGGCTGGCTGCCAACAGGGTATATAGTATCCTTCAGGATTCATGCGGTTTCATGTGGTTCGGTACGGACGACGGGCTGAGCCGATTTGACGGAATCAAATTCAAGAATTACTATTTATCAGAATACATAAACGCTACGACAAGCAACAGCGTCAAGAAGATATTTATTGACCGCAGGGGTAAAATGTGGATCGGACTGGACAGCGGCATTGTCATTTATGATTCCCAAACGGATACGTTCAGGCCTTTCAACGCGAAAACAGAAACGGGGGAGACGATACAGACTTATGTTGTCGACATGATAGAAGACAATGACGGAGAAGTGTGGATTGCGACAAACGGCAAAGGACTTTACCGGTTTTCTCCTAATGACGAAATCAGGCTCCGTGTCTATCGGAACATTCCCGGAGAATCGAATTGTATCTCACAGAATATTCTGATGACATTGCAACAAGACAGTAAACAGAATATATGGATAGGTACGTATTCGGAAGGGTTATGCTGCTTCGACAAACACAGAAATACATTCGTCACTTACAAAAGAAGCAATCTGCCCGACAGTTTATCAGATAACTCTATCCAAAAAATATTAGAGGACTCACACGGCAACCTGTGGATAGGAACTTTCCAGAACGGGCTCGACTTGTTTAATCCCGCAACACGGACATTTACCAATTATCAGGATAAAAGTCTGAACAACCTATTATACCATATTCACGATATTAAAGAATACCGGCCGGGAGAATTATTTATCTCGTCCGATAACGGCATAGGAATCTTCAAGGCAGACAAAGGAGAAATCATACAATCCGACAATCCGAATCTTAAGATAAGAACCGGAGCGAATAAGTTTATCTATTCTATTTATATAGATAAGGAAGAAAGCCTGTGGTTGGGGTCCTATTTCGACGGCATCAAGTTTTATTCGGCTTTTCAGAATAACTTTAAATATTATAGTTGCTCATTATCGGCTACCGCACAGGCAGGAAAGGTAGTGAATGTAATAAAAGAAGGCAAGGACGACCAATACTGGATAGGAACTGACGATAACGGAATTTTCCGGTTCAACGCCAAGACACAGGAAATCACGCCCTTCCGGGATGCAGCAAGTATAGGTACTACTTACTATTGCATACATGACCTGCTGGTAGACGGTGACAAATTGTATGCCGCCACTTATGGACGGGGGATGGAAGTATTTGATTTAAAAACCGGAAAAGTGGAAAGCTACCTGTATAATCCGGAAGATTCAACATCCATATCCTCTTCCCGGGTTTTCATATTATATAAAGCCAGCAACGGATACATCTACGTAGGTACTTCCAACGGTATCTGCTGCTATAATCCCCAACAAAAGAAATTTACCAGAATGGGGTCTTTTGCAGGCAGAATATCTGCTATCATAGAAGACTATCACGGAAAAATATGGATAGGAACAAGCATCAGCGGTCTTTACTCATACAACATCAAGACCGGGAAAACCACCGCCTATCAACGTTCGGACAACCCGAATTCAATCACTAAAAATGTGATTACCACATTAGCTATCGACAACAGAAAACGACTATGGGTAGGAACTTACGGACAAGGATTATGCAGATATAATGAAGATTCGGACAACTTCACCCGATATGACCATTTGGAACTGCCCAACAAAATCATCACTTCTATCATCCCCAAAGGAGATTTATTATGGATTAGCACTAATAAAGGACTTGCCGTATATAATCCCGACACGGAATATCTGAAAACTTACTCCAAATCAAACGGACTTTATAATGAGCAGTTTACGCCTCGTTCGGGAGTTGAATCTTCTGACGGGAAATTATTCCTAGGGTCAACGGGCGGCTTCTGTTATTTCTTTCCACAGGATTTGCGTGAAAACACATACAATCCGCCTGTTGTTCTCACCAACATGACCATTTTCGGAAAGGAAGTACAGGCTAATATACCCGACTCGCCTATCCAACGGTCTATCGGATATACGGATGAAATCATTCTGGAATATAACCAGTCCATGATAGGATTCGACTTTGCGGCTCTCAGCTATATCGCCCCTAAAGAAAACAACTACCAATATATGCTGGAAGGCTTGGACAGCGGTTGGCAATTCACAAAAGGGAACAACAATCATCTTTCTTATGCCAACCTTCCTGCCGGCGAATATGTGTTAAGAATCAAGGGAACCAACAGCGACAAAATATGGAGCAGTAACGAGATCCAACTAAAAATCAAAGTGCTGCCGCCATTTCTCCAGTCTCAACTGGCATATATTATTTATGCAATTATGCTGCTGATTATACTGTTACTCACCGTATGGTATTACATCAAGCGCACGGAAAAACGGCAGAAAGCACGCATGAAAAGGTTGAATGATGAAAAGGAAAAGGAACTATATAACGCAAAGATTGATTTCTTCACCAACATCGCCCACGAAATACGAACTCCGTTGAGCCTTATCATCGGTCCGCTGGAATATCTGATGAAGACCACGAGCATCAACAATGTCTACGGAGAATACCTGAGTATCATCGAACAGAACTATAAACGCCTGTACGCACTCGTCACCCAACTGCTGGACTTCCGGAAAGTGGATTCGGGAGCTTACAAACTGTCTTATGACTCTTACCAGGTGAAAGACACAATAGCCAAGGTCACCTGTATCTTCGAACTATCTACAAGACAAAAGAAAATAAGCATTGATACTTCATCAATCTCCGAAAAGCTGACTATGATCACAGATGAGGAAGCATTCACCAAGATTATCAGCAACCTGTTAAGCAATGCCCTGAAATACGCCAAAAGTAGGATTAGCGTCACTGCGATGGAAAATGATTCAGAAATAATAATTACCGTCACAGACGACGGTATCGGCATCACCGACCAGGAGAAGACTAAAATATTCGATGCTTTTTATCAGGTTAAAAACAACAGCGAACTGAATAAACTGGGAATCGGTATCGGACTCCACATGACACGCTCTCTTATCCAACTGATGAATGGTAAGATTGAAGCTAAAGACAGGGAAGACGGCAAAAGCGGGGTTGCCATTTCCGTACACTTCCCAAAACAAGCCGCCATCAGTGCCGCCCCACCAATGAAACGGGTAGAAGACACGATTATCGCAGAAATCAGCACGGAAGAAGGAGAACCGGAAAGTATTCTGCCGGATGAACCGATAAAGAAGCAGTACGCCGTGATGGTAGTAGACGACAATCCGGAAATTCTTGATTTCCTCTCCAAGATATTGTCCGAGGAGTATTTTGTCATCTCCGCATCAAGCGGCGAAGAGGCTTTGCTGATTCTTGAAAAGAATAACATAGACCTTATCATCAGCGATGTGATGATGGAAGAGATGGACGGATTCGAGTTGTGCGGCAAAATCAAAACAGACATCAACATTTCCCATGTCCCTGTTATTCTCCTTACCGCAAAGACGGACACGGAAAGCAAGATTAAGGGACTGGAATCCGGTGCCGACGCCTACATAGAGAAACCGTTTTCCCCTTTCCATCTGAAAGCGCAATTGCGCAATCTGCTAAAGAAGAGGGAAAAGCAACAGAAAACATATGCTTCCACTCCATTGTCCGACTTGCACTCGGCTGTTCATAATAAGTTGGATGAAGAGTTTATGAAGAAATGCACGGATATTATATTGAATAATATCGAAGATTCGGAATTCTCCGTCAGCACGCTGGCACAGGAGCTGGGCATGAGCCGAACCTCGGTATTCACTAAAATCAAAGGGATTATCGGCATGACTCCCAATGACTTTATCAAAATCACCCGGTTGAAGGAAGCTTGCCGGATGATGATAGAGGGTGAATACAGGGTGACTGAAATAGGATTCCTTGTCGGCTTCAGTTCTTCTTCTTATTTTGCCAAGTGTTTCCAGAAACAATTTGGCATGTTACCGACAGAGTTTCTCAAAAAAGCCAAGGAGAATCCTTCATCCATCATGGAGTAAACACACACGGGCAATCTGTTTTTCTCAAAACTAAATCTTAAGATTTACCAATGTTAATCTTAGCTTTTACACATGTAAATCTTAAGAATTTATTAAATTCTCCTTATATTATAAGGTAGGGAGAATCTTTTTTTCTACTTTTGTTCCCGAATATTGTGGTACAAGCCATTATAAAAGAAAGAATTATGCAGAAAAACCTTGTCATTGTCGAGTCTCCGGCAAAAGCAAAAACGATTGAAAAGTTTCTTGGGAAAGATTTTAAAGTCCTTTCAAGTTACGGACACATACGCGACCTGAAGAAGAAAGACTTCAGCATCGACGTAGAGAAGAATTTTAAACCCAACTACGAAATCCCGGCAGACAAAAAGGCTTTGGTCAGCACACTGAAAGCAGAAGCAAAAGAGGCAGAAACCGTATGGCTCGCATCCGATGAGGACCGCGAGGGAGAGGCGATCGCCTGGCATCTGTATGAGGTCTTAAAACTAAAACCGGAAAACACAAAACGAATCGTATTCCATGAAATTACGAAAAGCGCTATCTTAAAAGCTATCGAACAACCGCGCGATATTGACATCAATCTCGTGAATGCACAGCAGGCACGACGTATCCTGGACCGTATCGTAGGTTTCGAACTGTCTCCCGTCCTTTGGAGAAAAGTGAAACCGGCCCTTTCGGCAGGACGCGTACAGTCGGTTGCCGTCCGCCTGATTGTAGAGCGCGAACGCGAAATCCATGCTTTCAAGTCAGAAGCGGCTTATCGTGTGACCGCCGTTTTCCTCGTGCCCGACACTGACGGGAAACTGGTGGAAATGAAAGCCGAACTGGCCCGCCGTATCAAAACGAAAAAAGAAGCAAAGGCGTTCCTCGAAGCTTGCCAGGGAGCTAAATTTGCTATCGAAGATATTACTACCCGTCCGATAAAGAAAACACCGCCCGCACCGTTCACTACGTCTACATTGCAACAGGAAGCTGCCCGCAAACTGGGATATACCGTTGCACAGACCATGATGCTGGCACAGCGCCTGTACGAATCGGGATTCATCACTTATATGCGTACGGACTCTGTCAACCTGTCGGAATTTGCAACGACGGGCAGCAAGGACGCTATCATCAAGATGATGGGTGAACGTTATGTACATCCCCGCCACTTTGAAACGAAAACCAAAGGGGCGCAGGAAGCGCATGAGGCAATCCGTCCTACCTATATGGAGAATCAGTCCGTAGAGGGTTCGGCACAAGAAAAGAAACTGTACGACCTGATTTGGAAGCGTACCATCGCCTCACAAATGGCAGACGCGGAACTGGAAAAGACAACTGCAACCATTACCATTAGCGGAAGCAGCGATGTGTTCACTGCTGTCGGCGAAGTGATTAAGTTCGACGGATTCCTGCATGTTTACCGTGAATCTTATGACGATGACAGCGAGCAGGAAGATGAAAGCCGCCTGTTGCCACCTTTAAAGAAAGGTCAGAAACTGGAACACGGTCCCATCATCGCAACCGAACGTTTCACCCAACGCCCGCCACGCTATACGGAAGCCAGTCTTGTACGCAAGTTGGAAGAACTAGGTATCGGCCGTCCGTCTACGTATGCGCCTACTATTTCTACTATCCAGCAACGCGAGTATGTAGAAAAGGGAAACAAGGACGGGGAAGAACGCAACTTTAATGTACTGACACTGAAAGACAATCAGATTGAAGACGAAAACCGTTCCGAAATTACCGGAGCGGAAAAATCCAAATTATTCCCCACGGATACGGGTACGGTAGTAAACGACTTCCTGACCGAATACTTCCCGGATATCCTGGATTACAACTTTACGGCAAGCGTAGAAAAGGATTTCGACGAGATTGCAGAAGGAGGAGTGCAATGGACTTCCATCATGAAGACTTTCTATGATAAATTCCATCCATCGGTAGAAAACACATTGGCAATCAAGACGGAGCATAAGATAGGAGAGCGCATTTTGGGAGAAGACCCGGCAAGCGGAAAGCCTGTTTCGGTGAAAATCGGACGTTTCGGGCCGATGGCACAAATCGGCACGGCGGAAGATGAAGAAAAGCCGCGGTTTGCCCAATTGAAAAAAGGACAATCCATAGAAACCATCACACTGGAAGAAGTTCTGGAGTTGTTCAAGTTACCCCGTACGTTGGGCGAATACGAAGGAAAGACAGTCAGTGTAGGTATCGGGCGCTTCGGTCCTTACGTTCTGCATAATAAAGTATATGTATCACTGCCGAAAACAATGGATCCGATGGAAATCACGCTGGAAGAGGCAGAGCAGTTGATTCTGGAGAAACGTACAAAAGAAGCCGAACGCCACATCAAGAAGTTTGAAGAAGAACCGGAACTGGAAATTCTGAATGGTCGTTTCGGGCCTTATATTACTTATAAAGGTAACAACTATAAGATTCCTAAAGATATCGTCCCACAGGATTTGAGTCTGCAAAGTTGCTTGGAGTTAATCAAGATACAAGACGAAAAAGAGGAAACGTCTTCCTTCAAACGAGGAAAACGAACCGCCAAGAAAAAATAAAAAAACAGGGTGTTGGCCATATCTGACCAACACCCTGTTTTTTTATTTAAAAAGTTCCAGAAGTTCTTACATTCTAGAAGGTACTTCGATACCCAGCAAGCCCATTCCCAGAAGAACGACTTTTGCAACATTGGCCGACAGAGCGATACGGAACACTTTCACCGCTTCATTCTCTTCTCTCAGAATGCTATAATCATGATAGAACTGGTTGTATTCTTTCACCAGGTCGTAGGTATAATTTGCGATAATAGACGGGCTGTAATCCTCGCCTGCCTGCTTCACAACAGCGGCAAAGTCGGCAACCATTTGAATCAGTCCTTCTTCTTTTTCGCTCAATTCAATGCCGGCAGGAATCTGCTCAGGCATCACGATGCCTGATTCGGCAGCCTTGCGCAGTACGGACTGGATACGGGCATAAGTATATTGGATGAACGGACCTGTGTTACCGTTGAAGTCGATAGATTCTTTCGGGTTGAATGTCATATTCTTACGGGCATCGACTTTCAGGATGAAATATTTCAATGCGCCCAAACCGACGATACGGGCAATATCATCCGCTTCTTCCTGTGTCAAACCGTCCAGTTTGCCCAGCTCCTGAGAAGTTTCTTTGGCAGTGGAAATCATCTCTTCCATCAAGTCGTCAGCGTCCACCACCGTACCTTCACGGGATTTCATCTTACCTTCCGGCAGTTCCACCATTCCGTAAGAGAAGTGAACCAGGCTCTTGCCCCATTCGAAGCCGAGCTTGTCAAGCAGGATGGAAAGTACCTGGAAGTGATAGTTCTGTTCATTTCCTACTACATAAATCATCTTGTCAATGGGATAATCGGCAAAACGGAGTTTAGCCGTGCCGATGTCCTGCGTCATGTAAACAGATGTGCCATCACCACGGAGAAGCAATTTATGGTCTAGTCCTTCGGCAGTCAGGTCAGCCCATACAGAGCCGTCTTCCTTCTTGAAAAAGAAACCTTTTTCAAGTCCTTCCATCACTTTCTCTTTCCCTTCGAGATATGTGTTGGATTCATAATATATCTTGTCAAAGCTGACACCCATCTTCTTGTAGGTTTCATCGAATCCGGCATATACCCAGTTGTTCATCATTTCCCACAGTCCGCGTACTTCCGGGTCACCCGCTTCCCACTTCACGAGCATTTCACGGGCTTCCTGCATCAACGGGGAAGCAGCTTCCGCTTTCGCCTTCGCTTCTTCGTCATTCATTCCCTGTGCTGTATATTCAGCCATCAGTTCCTTAACTTCCGCCTTATAATGCTTATCAAAAGATACATAATAATCACCGACCAGATGGTCGCCTTTCTTGCCGGAAGTTTCGGGAGTTTCACCGTTGCCGTATTTCTTCCATGCCAGCATGGATTTACAGATATGGATACCGCGGTCGTTTACGATATTGGTCTTTACCACCTTGTTGCCGTTTGCTGCCACGATGTTAGCCAACGCGTTACCCAAAAGGTTGTTACGCACATGTCCCAAATGAAGCGGCTTGTTGGTATTCGGAGAAGAATACTCAATCATCACCAGCGGTGAAGTTTCGGTAGCTTTTACCAGACCATAGTGTTCGTCAGCCTGAATCTCATTCAGCAATTCAATCCACGTAGCCGATGCGATAGTCAGGTTCAGGAATCCTTTTATCACATTAAAAGCGGCTATTGCCGGTTCGTTTGCCTTCAGATATTCGCCAATCTCCTGCGCCGTCTGTTCCGGGCCTTTCTTCGACATTTTCAGAAAAGGGAACACGACCAACGTCAGATGTCCTTCAAATTCTTTTTTGGTCTTTTGGATTTGCACCATCTTTTCAGGGACTTCCTGACCGTAGAGTGCCTTCAGTCCGCTAATAACGGACGCTACAAGTTTATCTTCTATCTTCATAATCTACAATTATTTCCGGTTGCAAAGATACAGGATAATTTATAAAGGTCACTCTTCTGACGAAGAATTATTCTTCGCACCACGCTGATATATAGAAGGTGAGACTCCAAATTGCATCTTAAAACGCCTGCTAAAATAGAACGGGTCATCGATACCTACACGATAAGAAACCTCGGCAACAGTCAGATTTTCGTCAGAAAGTAACAGTTCTGCCGCTTTCTTCATACGGATGATACGCAAATATTCGTTGGGCGCATACCCGGTCACGCCACGTATCTTCTTGTAAAACGCCGTGCGCCCCATCTTCATGATGGAAGCGAACTCATCAATCGTGAGGTCAGGACGGGAGAGATGTTTCTCCAACACAACCGTCAAGCGGTCGGCAAATTCCTTGTCCCTATCCGTAGAACATACCACCGGACGCATAATGCCCGGCTCATTCAAGTATTTCTCACGCAATTTATCGCGCTGCTCTATCAACTGGAACACACGTGCCAACAGCAGCTTAATGCTGAACGGCTTCGGGATATAAGCGTCCGCCCCCGACTCTATACCTTCCAAGTATTTATCCGGTGAGTTCAATGCGGTCAACAGAATAATAGGAATATGACTCGTATCAAAGTCCGATTTCAGTTTCTTCGTTACTTCAAAACCTGTCATTCCCGGCATCAACACATCGCAAATTATCAAATCCGCTTCGTACGAACGGGCTTTCTCAAAGCCCGAAGTACCGTCAGCAGCCACTTCCACCTCAAAATAAGCACCGATTTCCTCTTTCAGGAACTGGCGGATATCATTATCATCTTCTATTATCAATATCTTCCGCTTATTCAACGGATTATCCACCTTTTCCAATTCCGCCAGTTCCTGCCCTTCTTCCGAAAAGTCAACGGATTCCGCCAAATGGGCGGCATGTATATTGGCATCTTTCAGCAATGCATTGCCGGGGATAAGAAAATCTTTCTCGTTATAAGCCGATTTGTCGGTCGGGACAGACACCGTAAATACAGAACCGCCGCCCTCATTATCCGAATATCTTATAGTGCCTTTATGCACCTGCACCAGTTCATGCGTCAGATGCAGCCCTACCCCGATACTATCGCCTGAGAAACTGCTCTGCATAAAGCGTTTGAACAGTTCCGCCTGCTTTTCCTTAGGGATTCCCACTCCAGTATCCGAAACCTGTATCTGCAACAGTTGTCCCGCTTCGTCCACCGTCACCGACAGCACGATTCGCCCATTGGAAGGAGTATATTTAAAGGCGTTCGACAGCAAATTATAAGTCACTTTATCCAAATTCCCCTTATCAATAAACATCTTGTAAGAAGAAACCGAAGGATTAAACTGGAAATCCATCTTTTTCTGTTCGGCTATATCACCGAAACTGAGAAATATCTCATAGAGGAATGAGATAACATCCGTCTCTTCCAGCGACAAAGCGAGTTTATTATTCTGCATCTTGCGGAATTCCAATAACTGATTGATGAGCCTCAACATACGTTGCGTACTCTTATCCATCGTTTTCAGAGGATGAACCAGTTCTTTGGGAATATCGCTGACACGCTGTATCCGTTCCAGCGCACCCTGAATCAATGTCAGCGGAGTGCGGAATTCATGAGAGATATTAGTAAAAAACACCAGTTTATATTCGGTCAACTGCTTCTCTACACTGATACGGTTGCGCAGACGGTTGAAGTTGCGGACTACCCGGTAAGTAAAATAAAGGGCTACCATCGCCAATAAGGCATAGCAGAAGAAAGCCCAGCCCGTTTTCCAAAAAGGCGGTTTGATGACGATTGTCAGCGTCGTCTCCTTATCGTTCCAAATACCCGCCTCATTGCAGGATTTCACATGCAGGACATACGTTCCGGGATTCAGATATTTGTAAGAAGCAAAGTTCAGCGAAGAAGGTGCGCTCCATTCCTTGTCATAGTTCTCAAGCCAATACATATACTTCGCCTGCCCGCTATCGGAATAATCAAAGGTAGAGAAATCTATCAGGAAAGAATTCTGAAAATAGTTCAGTTCCATTTCGTTGGAATAAGCCAGCGAATGAGTCAACGGAGAATCCGTTCCACCGGGAACGACCTGAATACCATTGACATATAAATCAGTGAATACTACGGGAGAGAAAGATTCATTACTTTTTATATGTCCAGGGTCGATAACAGTCAGCCCGTAATTTGTGCCGAACAACAGTTTGCCGTCCGCACCGACATAGGCGCAATTCTCGCTATACACATTGCTCAATGTATACGAAGAAAAGAAATAATTATCAAACGACCGGATTTCCGGGTCAAACTTGGAAATCCCATATTCGGTCGCAATCCAGAGTTTTCCGTCCTTATCCTCTACAATGGACTGTACCACATTGTTAACCAGCCCCTCATCCACTCCGTAATGTTCATACTTCAAGACATTATAATTATCTTCCGGCTGGCAAAGGTTCAGTCCCATTCCCGAAGTGCCCGTCCATATCCGTCCCTTGCTGTCCTGGAAAATACATTTAATCTCATTGCTGCAAAACTTTCCGTTCGTGTGGCTGAACCAATGATAATTTTCGGGGTCGGCTATCAGGGAGTCGGGATGAAAAATACAAATCCCCTCACTGGTTCCCATCCAAATCATGCCGTTCCTGTCTTCCTGAAACACACGAACCATCTGCACGCCATATCTTCCCTGAAAGAAATGCTGGAACTTATATTTGCCGTCCGGCGTAGGTTCCGCCAAATCAAGCCCACCGCCGAATGTCCCAATCCACATACGGTCTTTCGCGTCCCGGCAAATGGCAAATATGTTATTATTGGACAGCGTAGTAAGGTCAAGCTTGTCATGCCTGTACCAGTCATCTCCAATCTTCAGTCCTTCACCGCGGGTTCCCATCCACAGTTTACCGTCCGCGTCCTTCTCCACCGCATAGATATTCGACTGGAAATAAGTCTTGTTCATCTTTTGATTGAAATGCGTGTCATACGTAAAGAGTCCCCCTTTACGAGTGGTAATACCTATATCGCCATTCGGCATTTCCCCTATCGTACGTATGGCATTAGAACGGTCGAACAGTTCAGGATTTTCCGGATAGATGCGGGAAGTGCCCTCGTTCAATACCGAGATACGGGCGATTCCCGAGTATTCCGAGCTCACCCAAATGCCGCCTGCCCTGTCTTCCATCACAAATAAAAGGAAGTCGGAATTGATATAGCTGTTTTCTGTAATGCCGGCGGCAAAATGTTCCAGTTTGTCTTCGGAAGTATTATAGGCAAACAACCCGTTTCCATAAGTTGAAATCCAGATGATTCCGCGGGAGTCATGGACGATGTGATAACGTTCAAAGTCAATATGGTCGAGCTTCTCCTCAGGTATAAGCTGGAAGGATTGGGTTTCCCCCGTTTCGGCAAGGATATAATGAACCCGTCCGGTACGGTTATAAATCCAGAAGTCCCCGTGGTTATCGCAAATCACTTCTCCTTTTTTAATATTCAGACGAGGGTCGACAGTCAGCGTATATGTGACGAGGTCGTAGTTATATACCCCTGTCGTGGTAAGTATTACCCATTTATCCTTGATACGGAAATCATCGGTGGGAAATGTTTTTCCTGCGATTGAAGAAATCGACGCCTGCCTTACCAGTTCCTGCGCCTCTTCCTGATAAGAATAAATATCTCCATCCTCTGTGAGAAAATAAACCGTATTTCCGTTAGCCAGCAAAGAAACAAAATGCAATGCACGGTTCACTATCTTCACCTCTCCATTCACTACCAAAGCCAATCCACGCTTCGTTCCTATCCAAATACGCCCGTTGGCATCTTCACGTACAAAATTCACCCGGTTATCCGGCAAATTCCCCGCTTCCGTCTTGAACACGGTAGACTTCAAACTGCCGTCTTCCTGATGAACCACTCTCCGGGAACCATTGTCCGGATGCCAAAGCCAGACATCGCCGCAAGAAGCCAAAAATAGTTTCGAATAATTCCTGTCCTGCTCTTCCGGCTCCATATAATTCACGAAACAGGCTTTCTGCAAGTCATAGCAGCTATACAGGCGGACAGTAGTCCCCATCCAAAGAAAGCCGTGCTTGTCTTCCGTGATATTAAAAATCCGGTTATCCGCCAAGGACGGCTGTTCACCATTTCCCGGCTGGAAAGTAAGGAACGAGTTACCGTCATAACGGCTCAGTCCGTTCAACGTACCCAACCACAAAAATCCCTTGCTGTCCTGATACATATAACGCACCGTATTACTGGGCAAACCATCACTTGTCTTCATTTGGTGAGAACGCAGCTCGATACCGGCATACGCATCAAGAACGGAGATTATAAACAAAATAAAAGCGAACGCGAATCTTTGCTTTATCATAGATTTCGAAGATTAATAATAAATGTCTAACAAAAATAGCGAAGAATTTCGGAATAATAAAATTAGTCCGAACCGGAAATAAAACGATTCGACGCTTCATCCAGTCCAGACTTTACACAATTATCAAACAACCTAAAAACCTCTATATTTACCTTTTTCGGCATACCCGGACAATGCGGGCATATTCAATCCGGGCATATTCTTTACAAACATTTTATAAAGTCCTCAACCATTTATCCAAATCTTCCATCATTTCGTCACGCTGCGAAAACGGTCTTTTATTGAATCCCCAGCCATGCTTTCCGTTGGCATAAATATGCATTTTCGAAGATATTTTCAGTGCTTTCAATGCTTTGTGATAGCTCTCCGAATGAACAGGCTTCACACTTTGGTCATCTGCGGACAGTGCGATAAAGGCACGGGGCGTTTTCTTATTTACCTGCAACTCATTGCTATACTTCTTTACCAGCTTTGCATCAGGGTTCTCCCCCAACAGTTGCTTCCTTGAACCCCGGTGAGCATCCTGCCCGTTCATGGTAATGACTGGATAAAACAGAATCTGGAAAGCCGGACGCAATTTGGCAGCAGCATGAGTGGCAACAGTAGAAGCCAGATGACCACCCGCAGACGAACCCATAATCCCGATACTATCCGAAAGAATATTCCATTCCTTTGCATGTTCTTTTACATAACGCATGGCTTCATAAGCATCCGAAACCGGTACATCGGGATTACCGTTCGGCATCCGGTATTTCAGCACAACCGCAGCCATATTCCGCTTATTAAAATACAAAGCCCAGTCATATCCTTCATCCTTCATTGCCAAATGGTCATATCCGCCACCGGGACAAATCAAGACTGCCTTCATCGGCTTCTCCGATTGTGGGAGAAATACCCTGACAGATGGTTTATAATTATGCTTCTTATCATCGTATCCTTCCGCTTCCCTGCCGTTGGAATTGGGTAATCCTTTCTCCCACAAATCGACATCAAACGGTGGTTGTGCGGAAATCTTGCCCACAGAAGATACCTGTTGCATCGTCTCAAACATCTGCTTTCCCAAATATTCGGCAGATATCTTATCAAAATGAAGGCGGTCTTTCAGCAAAGTCGCTTTCGACATATCTATCAGATAAGCATTTTTATCTTCCGAAGCGAGCCGCTTCATCGCCGCTTCCACTTCCGCATTATACCGCTTGTTCGATTTGGCTACGGAACCGAAGATAAAAGGCAGTTCCGAATAATCCTCACCAGTTTTCCGGGTGAGATGATTACGCACATAAGCCACCACATTTTTCAAATTATCATAATATTCCGGGCCATAAGCCGAATCGCTTTCGCCCTGATGCCAGAGAAAAGCGTCGATATGATAGCCTTCCGGCAAACGGGACAATGTCTTGCTGATGCTATTACTTATTTGTTGGGCAAAGGAAAGCAACAATGACTTTCCTTTCTTCGCTGTGGGAGCATTCTGTGCCAGCCATTCCGGGTCGGCCGACCAGTGTCCACCGCGGGAGTCCGTATTTTCCGGTGTTATCGACGTGCCGCCTACCGCCCACTTTATAACATAAAAATCCTTCTGATATAACTGTTCCAATAAATAATAAGTAACCGCGTCATAACCCCAGCGATTGCGACGAGGCCAGAAAGGAACGAACTTTCCGTCCACACGGTTCTGTGAAATCTTACAGTACCGATAGGCTCCTTTCGAAAAACTAGTACTATCAATCCCCATACTTTTGATATACTCTGGCAGATCTGCAATGGGAACCCGCCCGTCCGTATTGGACTGTCCCGCCACAATAACAACATGCGCCGATTCCTGCGCACATACCGTCATACATATAAAGCCCAATAATAACAGACTGAAATAACGCTTCATCACTTTATCACTCCTATTATAAATTTTCCAAAACGAGCCTTCTTATTTTCCGGCTCTTATCCGGCTACATTCAGATACCATTTATCTTCCGATGACAAGTCCGGCATAGCCAATCCCGAACGTTCATATTTCTTGCCGATTACCCTTTTCAGATATTCACTGCCAGAACCGGCTTTTTCTTTGTTCATACGTCTTGCCACACGAACCAAGTCTCCCCAGCGATGTCCTTCGAACGCACATTCCAATGCTGCTTCCTCAATTAATAACTTCTCCATACACTGCACATTTGTCTCATCCTGTTGCGGTTCCAATGGTTTAGCTTTCAATGACACACGTCCCCGTATTCCGTTAAACTCACGCCAGGGAGCACGATGATAAGGTGCATTCATCATACGAGCATCAAAATAGAAAGGTGCCGGATAAGGTTCTCCGGGACCGTAACCTGTCTGTTTATTTAAATCGCCATATTCATCTCCCCAATTATACGTATTATTAAATCCTTCATTCAGGATAGAATATGCCAAATCCGTATATCCACAACGATTGGCGGCTTCAGCATAGCGCAACAGTACCAATGCCGCACGGTTCAGGAACCAACGTCCACGTTTCATATAAGGTTTGGCAGGATCATAGTCATACAGGTATTTCTGCACTACACATTGTCCGTTCACCCATTTAAAAGAAGAATCTTCCCCGCGTCCATCAAACGGTGCCCCATTAGTTTGTGTTTGAGAAGCCCACAAGTTCTCGACTGCATAATCCGAAGGTTTTAGTTGATATTTTCCTTTTCCCTGATTGGCAAATAATTCAATCATCGGATAATAAGGCTCAAACTTTTCATCATAACTGATAGTCCAAATCAATTCACTCCATAAGGCGGACTTATCTGCCTGAAAGGCAAACATATTCAGCCACGTATTCTTATAACTGTTGATGTCACCGTCCATATAACGTTCGTAAAAGACCTGAAAGTAAGTATCTCCCCCCGTAGAATAAACTCCACAACGATACCTCACACTATTGGACGATCCTGATTTATCCTCATCTGTAGCCAAGAACTTACGATATTGTACAGCCGCTTCCCTATAATTATTATTCCACAAATACAAGTCACCCAATAATATGCGCTTATTGATGAAGAAACGCTTCAAGTCATAAGTGTCAAGTTTATACTGTACCAACGCACTGTTCTTATAATCATTCAGTGTAGGAAGATTCTCCATACATTCTATCAGCAAAGGCAATAGTTCATCTAGTCCTATTTTGGGCAGGTGTTCCAATTTCTGCGCATCTTCTACCGATACGGTAGGCGTCGTCACATAAGCTACTTTACCGAAATACATTCCTACTTGCAGATAAGTCCAGCAACGGATAGCAGCTACATCCGAATAGCGTTCCGCATATTCATCTTGTGTCATCCGGTGGTTCGCCAGCATCTCATCAAATCCGGCAAGAATATCATTGCAGTTCTGAATGACGGCATAATAATTCGTCAAGTCCGCATATTTATTGCCGACAGAAGGAGTGTTGGCATTAATCTCTTGCAGTTCAATGGACGCATTATTCGTGACATCCATCAGGTCAGCACGCAGTTCTCCCAGCACAATAGTCTGCTCCGCCAAGTTCATAAACAAGCCATATAACCCCAGAATCGCATTGTCTGCATCAGGAATTGTATTATAGTGATTCTTATATTCAACGACTGATTCAAGTTCCGTATCCACACAAGCAGTGAACGTACTCATCAGCACTCCACAAAGAATGATTATATATCTGATTGATTTCATAGTCCTGTACTTTTTTTTATAATCCAACTTTTAACCCTACATAAAATGTACGTGCCTGCGGTGTCATAAAAGCATCGATGCCATATCCCAACGGATTAGTACTGGCACTAAATTCCGGATCATATCCCTTATACTTCGTCCATGTACAAAGATTCTCCGCCACCGCGTATACCTGTATACCTGTAATAACACCTTTCCTGATAGGCACATCATATGCTACTGTCAGGTTCTTGAACTTCAGATAGGAACCGTCCTCTATCCAACGATCAGAGAAACGAGCATTTCCCATCGGATCTCCATAAGCCACTTTAGGCATACTGGTTACTTGTCCTTCCGCTCTCCAACGGTTTAGGACTGCCTGTGTCTGGTTTTCCATCCCTGACATCGATTCCAACGTACGACGGGTGTAGTTATATACATCATTTCCCAAGGAATAAGTAAAACGTGCCGAGAAAGTGAAATTCTTCCACAGGATACGCGTATTCAGCCCACCATAAATATCTGGATTAGGATCGCCAATCACAGTCATATCTTCCTCATTAATATACTTGTCGTCATTCATGTTCACAAACCGGATGTCACCGCCTTCAAACTGCACGTCCGCCAAACCGGATCGTACGTGTAGTCCGTCCGCCTTTGCTTCTTCCGCGGTGGCGTATACGCCATTCGTCCTATAACCATAAAATACACCCATCGGTCTTCCTACTTCCGTAAGAATTGTCCCGTCAGCAATATTCGTCAGGTAACGGTCACCTTTCAATTCAGTTATTTTATTTTTATAATGTGATACGGTTACTCCCAAATCCCATTTCAAGGAAGGCAGGTTAAATACACGGGCATTGATTGCCACATCCCCCCCTGTATTTTTCATTTCTCCACTATTATCTATATAGGTAGAAAAACCGGAATAGGGAGTAATTGGCGAATAAGCAATCATATCCTTAATGGTAGAGCGGTAAACATCTATGCTCAATGACAGTCGCTCATTCATAAAAGACACATCCAAACCGGCATTCAGACGAGCCATCCGTTCCGGTTTCAGATTCTTGTTCACAAGATTTCCCCGTACCAGTCCATAATTACCAAGCAAGTTTTGTGAGGAATAATACCGGCGGGCCGCATAATTACCGATATCATCGTTACCAGACATTGAATATCCTGCACGAATTTTCAACAAATCCACCCATGGCAGATTGCGCATGAACTTTTCCGACGACATCACCCAAGCGGCGGACAACGCCGGGAAAATCTGAAACCGCCCTATGTCTTCCCCATAACGGGAAGAAGCGTCGGCCGAAAGGATCGCGTTCACGAAATATCTGTTTTTCAGAGAATAGGCCACATTTCCATAAAACGAAAGCCAGTTCCATGTTCCGATAGAACCGCCCATCTGCCGAAGGTCATTCAAACCATACTGCAACGAGCGAAATCTGTCACTAGTCGAGTTATACGATTTACCCCAGTCGTCTTCACTGCGATTATTAAAATAACGCACGCCTAATGTAGTCTCAAGCTGGTGTTCTACACCCAACTTAAACAAATAATTGGCACGGGTCTCGTCAAACAATGAAAAAATACGTTCCGTACGATATTGCATCTGATTGGTCACTTCCGATGTAGCGACATCATCGTAAGGGATTCCCTTTTCCGGACGGAAAATACGTTCTTTCTCCTTATTTAGCCGAAGACCGAAGCGGGTACTTAAAGTCAGTTCTTTCCATATTTTATATTTGAGATGTATATTGGCGAAAAATCCATAACTCGTATTCTCCTGCATCATATTATCTACAATGGCAGTCGGGTTTGACATACCGAAAAGATCCACCTCCTCATAATTCGGGGATAGCTGATCCTGTTCATTATACGTAAAACTCGTCATAAACGGAGACTTGACCAATGAAGCATAAATCGGATTCTGTGGACTCAAGCTTCCTTCCTGCATCAAATTCTTTTTGCCATACACGAAATTCATATTGGTCTGTACCGTAAGTTTCGGTGAGAAATTTATATCCGTATTGATACGGGCCGAGAAACGGGAAAAGTCAGTACCTTCCACTAAGCCTTCGTTTTGCAGGTATCCTAATGACAAGGTATAAAGTGCAATGTCGTCACCACCTGTCACGCCAATGGAGTAATTCTGTTTGAATCCTTGTACAAACAACTGATCCTGCCAATTCGTATTTTTATTATAACGGTAGTAATCGGCATTCCCCTCATATCCCCAAGAATGTTGTTCCGGTTTCACATCGTTGATAAACGGTAGTTTCTGAATATCCCCGGCAGAATATCCCCGGCTTTGATAAACATCCATCAGATACCGTTTCGACTGTACGGCGTCTAACACCGGAACACTGTTCGGCTTTAAATTCATACCGGTCAGTATCTGTGCCGTAATCCGCGTTTCGGCATCCTTGGCACGCTTCGTTTCAATAACAATAGCGCCATTGCTTCCTTTTACCCCATACAGTGTTGCCGCATCTTTCAATACAGTAATCCGTTCGATGTCCTTCACGTCAATGGTACTCATCGGAGTAGACAAGTAACCGTCTATCAAGGATACGCCTGCCGAAAGGTTTTCCACTACCATGCCGTCAATAATCAGCAACGGCTGGTTATTGGTGTAGATAGAATTGAACCCTCCCATAAACATATTCGCACCGGCATTCTCCATGCCCGAACGGAACAAAGTGTTCAGCCCCGGCACTGTTCCTTGAAGCAACGCTTCGGGACTAGTTGCCGGACTCAGAGAATTGTCCCCGTTCAACTGGGTAAGTGACGTTGTCGTCCGGCTGCCTGCCATGTCACCGAGCGGAGTCAGTACATCTTCAAACAAACTCTTATGTGTCTCGTCATACAGACGTACCGTAATTTCCTTTTCACCGCGCAGCGGAATCCGTTTCTGCTGATATCCGGGACTAGAAACCAACAGTTCCACCTCAAAAGAAGGAATCCTGATTGAAAACTTACCGGATTCATCCGTCATAGCCGCACTGATACCAGGTACAGCCACACGTACACCATTCAACGGACTACCCGTAGCCGCATCTATAATTATACCCGATGCCCTTTCCTTATACTCTATCCGCTTCTTTGCCTTTATCGTACGAACCTTCTTATTAAACTTCTGTGCATTTCCGGATAAAGCAAATACACAAGCTATCAGAAGGAATATATATTTCATTTTATTATTCATAGCATTATCTTTCCTTTAGTCGTTTCACTTTTCATCACTCTCCATCCGCTATACGGGGAACGAACTTAATGTAGTCAAGAAACATCATTCCTCCACGTTGGTTCGGTTTAGAATATTCATGGCAACCGGCTGTGTTACAAACCATCACTTGTACCTGTCCCATCCGCGGCACTTCAAAATCATAAGCATCCGCTTCCTCTACCGGAGTAGTAGGAATCATATAAGACCCTAAATTATATTTACGAAGATGTACCGGAGTGTTTTTATACGTTTCATCACCCGCTATCGAATATCCTACAAAACCACACTCTTTTCCCCAATAATTATTCTCTATGGAAGAAGTGCTTCCTGACGGGCGGCGTAATACTGGTTCACCCGGCATTGATGCCAACAGTTTTTGGCAAACCGCAAGCGTAGAAGCTTCACCAGCTTCTTCATCCCTTCTGATATGATTCTCCATATCGTCATATGAACCCAGATATACATCATAAATCACCGAATTTAGATTTACCGCATATTGTAAATAGAAGTTAGCATCAGTATTCATGTTATTGGTATTAAAAGTAAAAGAATACTCTGTACCAGCAACAGGGTCTACCTGATAACTTCTGGAAGAAACCATTACATCCTTTCCACCACTTGCCCATGTCCGGAGACGGGTATAGGTTCTGGAAGCGACATAAGTGCTTAGATAGTCTTCCGCTTCCACGACTACGGTCTTTACTTTATTTTCTTTTATCTTAATATCAACTCCATTCATAATACGTACTATTCCATTAGAAGCCTGGTATTCTTCATAAGATACCGAACGAGAAAAATCCACCTCTACCCCGCTCAAGGAAGTAGTTGCTCCCGGTTTAAATACCAAGTCCCGAATCAATTCATCTACTGCTAAAGAATCAGTATGTTCTTCTGTATCCTGAGCCATATATTTTGCATACTTTACCTTTAGTTCTTGGAAATTCGCCTGTTTTAATAAAACAAAAGTATAGACAGAATCTTCATTATTAACCGGCATTTCTTCAAAAAAATAGTTGCGTGTAGTCCATATCGTATCATATACCGGCTGTCCCTTTTCATTTACTCCTTTTTGTACACTTCTGTCCTTATCCATTGTTTTCGTGGTTTTGGCATACAAGCTGTCCAGTTGTTCATACTCCTCGGGATACAGTGCGCGCAAATGCTGCAAGTATTCATCAATATTCAGCAAGGGTTCCACCACCTTGTCCACTACATGAAGCACCCCATTATTACAAAGTATATCCGAATGTCCCATATCAAAAGCCAAATCATCCATTAGCATGTTTTTTCCATTGACCATCTTCAATTTATTATTTGCTAACGACAATGCCGACAAGCTGGAAGTACTGAAAGCGATATGATTTCTCACAATCATCAGCTTCTCCTCTTCATCCCATTCGCCTTCTGCAAGATTTCCCACATACTCTGTGAGAGCTTCATTGACAGGTGCAAGAACTGTATATTCATAGTTTCCATGCAACACCTTGTCATAACCTGTTTCCTGCAACAAAGTATAAAACTCTGAAAGTTGTCCATTTGCTTTGACCGCGTCCAATAGACTTCCTTCCAGTACTTGTCCATTTACTGCCACATGATTGTCCCATTGGGTATTGCAAGCTGCAACCAACGTTGCAGTTATCCATACCAATGTCCATCGTTTTATATTGAGTTTTCGTTTCATTATTTATCGTTTATCAATTATTTATATTCCATATCCTTCTATCCTCAATTCACTTTATCCGGATCATAGGGCCAAATTTCCTCCAAAGCTGGAGAATTTTCTCCAACTTCCATACCTGTCATATCAAGCACGGGCCAAACTTGATCCTCTGTTGTAGGAATAAATTGAATCATATCCAGCATCATGCCGACAGAATCATCTTTCTCCAGGTCAAATCGCAGCACATGACGTCCACTTGAGAATACCTTTATAACTCCCAATAAAAGACTATGCATATAGTTATGAGGATAAACAGTGTATTGCTTCCACCCGTAATTAGCCTCCATTGCAGCATGATCTACCATCTCAATTCCGCGCCAATCCTTCTTATTCTTGCCATCCGGATCTTTCACATAAGAAGATATATTGATTCGTTTTACTGTTACGATTTTATCTAAAACCTGATCCTCCTGCCCTTCTTGTTTGAAAGTAGTTCTAAGAGTCGGGCCATTCTTATTAGCATCCGTATGGCGATAGCATAACCACACCTTATAAGTCCCCTCAATCAATAACGGCAACGTAAATTCAACCGCTGTAATCATATCTGCCTTTCGCATACGGAAAGTCAAATAATCTCCATTTACAAGTTGATTACCTTTTGCTAATGCAGGTCTGTTTTTATCCAAAACTTGGCCAACCGTATAACTTATGGAAGCAGTGCTACTTGCGCGTCCATATTCAAGTTTAATATCCTGAGTCAACTGACCTTTCTCAAACTTCTTTGTTTCTTTGAGATAAGAAGCAGACGACCTGATTTCCGGCAGCGTACATACATCAAAGTTGACACGATATGCCGCACGCTCTTTAATTTCCAACATTCCATCTACTTCCTGTAACACTCCATCCGCACAAGTCCAGTCTGCATATTCGCTCTCCCGCATCAATCCAATTCCCGGTTCATAACCACTGGCACTATTGAATCTATTCAATACAATTTGCTGTCCGTCCATAGAACAAGCAATCACTTGATTCGTAATTTTAGTCATCACAGCAGCACCAAGCATCAAGTCTACTATATACTGGCGTCCAATCCCCACATGATACGCCAAGAAATTTTGAATTAACACTTCCCGGTCATTTATCCCCGGTGTATTTACCCGTAAACGTGCAACCAATTCATCTTTATTATAAATTCCTTCCTTATTGAACGTCTCGTTACTCTGCACATATATTGTGTATGTGGTATCAGACGGCATCACCGAACTCAAAAAATCCTCATATTCAGCAAATAAATCAACAAAAAGCGAATAGCGATCCATCGGCAATTCGGCTACTTGCTCACGTAATGAAAGTTTAGGTCTCTCCAATACAGCATCTACAATATGCAGAATACCATTACCCAAAAATACATCTTTCGTTATCACCCGTGCATTACGGTTAACCTCCACATACACATTTCCACTCTCATCACTCTTGGTTTGTGTCGTCAGATAGAAATCACGAATATTAGCAGTAGGCATTTTTCCATCTTGAAAACGTGATGAGGTAATCGTATCATTGATGATATGATAGCCAACACATTCGTTAGCATCTTCTTTTGTCAACTGCGCTATATCTTTTCCATTTGCTTCCAGATATTTCCGTACGGCAGCATTTGTCGGTGCCAGACAAGTATAAGTACCATAAGCATGTAACATCCCCCGATAATCGGACTTGTCGACAATACTCAAAAACTCATCCAGATTTTCTGCCATATACTCGTCAATCATCTGCTGCTCGGTTGTCTGATAGGTAGAACCCTCAAGAGGATCTTCACAAGCATTCAAACAACAAAGTACTAACAAACCAATAATCAGATTCAATCCTATTTTATTTTTTATATTCATACAGATTCCTCCCATTAATTATTAGCATAAAATTCATTCTGCAACAATAAAGGATTAGCATCCAGTTCTTCACTATAAATAGGCAGATAATGACTATTATAATTGCGATATTTCACTTTCAGGCTATTTACTTTACTGGCTGGAGCACTATACTCTGCCAGTGTCATCAGATATTCCAGATTATTATCTGCATAATTATTACGCTTGGCCTGACGAAGCACATCAAACCAACGTTTACCTTCAAAAATCATCTCGCGCCCACGCTCTGCCAAAACAAATTCTTCCATTGTTTTTCCTGTATAAACACCTTCTGATTCACTGATATCTGTAGTAGGAACTGCAGTAGAACGATCTCTGATTACCTTCACCATCGCATACGCTTCTTTCAGCAATTCCTGATCTTCACCATTCAAAATGGCCAATTGGGTCAGCGCCTCGGCTTTCATTAAATAAATTTCGGCAAGCCGATAAATGATAAAATTATTGGTGTATTCTTCCTGAGCACGTTCCGCGCCATTCGGCTCTACGCCGATATACTTCCAAAGAGAAGATTTACTCTGACAAATCATACTACGAATATCAAAACATTCACCACTATAAGTTTCATCCTCCAATGGGGGGAAAATATCAATATTTACACGTTCGGTTTTCACCCCAATATATCCGCTGCTCGATCTCATCATAGCATAAAAAGGATTCAAGTGTTCGGTAGAAAACTGTAATTCAAAAATGCTTTCCATAGAATTTCCCTCATAATAAATCTGCCTGAACAAAGAATAATAAGAAGACCGGTCAGGAGCAGAATATACCATGGTCGCACCATCTTCCCCGTTAACAACAGTTCTCTCCTCACGATCTACCGGAATCAGCAGCAATTGCCCCGAACCGATAATTTCATCACATTTACGATTGCATTTTTCATACTCTTCCTGCCATAAATAAATATCTGCCAGCAGTGCTTTCACAGCCCATATCGTCATACGTCCTTTATTTTGAGCAATATCTGTAGAACTGTACTGCCCCGGCAAATATCCACCTGCTTCCACCATTTCCAAATCGGCAACCACCCCTGCCAAAATCTCCTTTTCACTACTTTTAGGCACACTCATCTGTTGACCGGCATTAACATAAGCCTCCCGTATAAACGGCACCTCCCCGAATGCTCTCACTAAATAAAAGTACATTAGGCTACGGATAGCAATAGCCTGTCCTTCATATTCTTTCAATTGTACCTCCGAAAAAGTAGGGTCATTAGCCTTAGCTATGGGTGCAAAGTTCAATATAGTGTTACAGATATTAATAGTCTCGTAGAACGGAGCCCAATCCAACAGACTGTTATCTACAGAAATTTCACCATTAAAAACACTCACTACATTAGAATTTGTTCTTTTCCCAGAAGTTATCATATCTGCACGCCACTCGCCATATAAGAACAAGCGTTGTACCATTGCAGTGGATGTCATAGACAAGTAAGCTCCATTCACAACCGAACGAACATCCTCTTTTGTTTTCCAAAATTCATCCAATGGCACACCATCACTAGGCATCAGATTCAACCAATCAGAACAAGAAGTTGTTGTCAGACCATGCAGTGCCAACAAGCCTATCATTATGTATTTTGTTATTATCTTCATAATTATCAGTCTTTAAAAAGTTATACTCGTACCTAATGTAGCAGTGAGAGAACGAGGTATACGAGAGTTATCTTCTCCCATTCTAAATGCACCCCCTGTCAAAGCAACCTCAGGATCCATACCCGAATAATTTGTCCAAACATACAAATTACTGAATGTTACATAAACTTGGCATGTTTTCAAGAAAGTCTTCTGCAATTGCTTTTTATCAAAGCTATATCTTAAAGTCAATGTCTTGAAACGTAGGAACGAACCATCTTCCACAAAGCGATCGGAGCCCAAGTAATTATAGGCATTCTGTGAACCATAAACAGCTCTTGGCAACAAGTCTTTCGGCGCGGTAGATTCATCCTCATAAGGATGCCTCCATCGACGGAGAACCGCTTTACTTTGATTATTGTACGACGACATATTTTGCAGGCTCATCGCCATTTTGTTAATGACCTTATTGCCATAACGGAAATTGAAAAACGCACTTAAGCTGATATTTCCATAACGAATACTGGGGCCAAAACCTCCTGTCAGTATCGGATTGGCATTACCCAGATAAACTACGTCTTGATGGTCGATATTACCATCATGGTTAATATCTTCATAGATTGCGTCCCCCGCCTTGAACTGGTAATCAATAGTAGGATAAGCGAAACGCATTTGTACCGGAGTCTGTTTACCGCTTGCGTCATACGAGTAAATCTTATTCCCATTCGCGTCGCGGGCAATCGTCTGGTCATCGTTCAGATAAACTCCCTTGTAACGAAATCCATAGATGGCACCGATTGGCTGCCCCAGTTCAAAGCGACGGACATACTGGCCATTGGATGTCAACACACCTTTCTGCATAGGATACTGCTCAGGTACGTCTAAAATAGAATTGATGTTACGAGCCAGATTAATATTGAAAGAAACATTCCATTTTTTTGTACGATAGGGAACCGTATTTATTGAAAGCTCGAATCCCTTGTTCTCCATCGAACCAGAATTAACATCTGTTTTAGAAAATCCTGAAGTAGAAGGTAAAGACAAGTTTTGGAAATATTGGTCTTTCGAACGTTTCTGATAAACTTCAACATCAATATTCAAACGGTTCTTAAAAGCGGCAAAGTTTATACCGAAATTTATTTGTGTCGCAGTCTGCCATTTCAAATTGCTCAACTCCAGATTGGCCGGATAAACGCCTGACTCACCCAAATAAGAATATTCATAAGAGTCGTAAAGACTGATGTGTTTATAATTGTTATTCGTTTTTGGTGACGAACCATTACGTCCGTAGCTGGCACGAAGACTGAGTTCATTCAGCCATTTTTGACGCCAAGATTTCATGAATGGTTCTCCGGAAAGTCTCCAACGCAAAGAGACACTCGGAAACAATCCCCAACGATTCTTCTTTCCGAACCGGGAATTACCGTCATAGCGGGCAGTAGTATTAATAATATAACGGTCAAGCAAACCATACTGAATACTAGCCATCATACCGACAGAACGTTCTTGCTGAAGTGTAGTAGAAGATGTCAAGTAGTTAGCACCTGTCAAACGTGAAGGAATAGACGGGTCTTTCAGGTAAGGGCTTGCCAGATTACCTCCTGTCAAGCGAAAATTGTACGAACGTTTATCGGAAGTAGTCATGGCCAGCAATCCCTGAAAACTATGTTTTTTACCTAAATCGGGGCTAAATATAAGCTTATTCATTGTATAGATAGTGAAAGCTTCACCGTCACGGTCGTCAGCGCGGTTCACCGTAGCTTCATTCCAAGGACGTCCTGTAGCTGTCTGAGGAAGAAACGCATTCTTCTTATTATTGGCAACATTCAAGCTGAAATCCGACTGATAACGCATCCAAGCCAACGGACGCCAAATCAACGAAAGATTAGAAACCACATTATTGGATATTGTTTGGAAATAACCATCTTTCGCCATCGCCACAGGATTATAAACTCCGCCCGTCGAACTGCTGGGATTCCATTTTCCTTGCGGGGATTCCTCCGGAGTAAAAAAATTACCTGTCCACTGCCCTATTTCGTTATACTCGTACACACTCATATTGGGCATACGCGTAAAAGCCATATTAGTAACATTCTGTCCGGTAGAAAAATAAGTAATATAATTTTTTCGGTCATCAGTACGTGTATAGGCCATACTGGCTGTAAACTTAATCTGTTTCGAAATGTTATAATCCACATTCAAGCGAGTACTGATGCGATCCAAACCAGTTCCTATCACATTGCTAGCCGCGTTATAATAACCGACAGAGGCACGATACTGCGCTTTCTCTCCGCCACCACTAATAGACGCAGAATGATCCTGACTATACCCCATACGGGTAACTTCATCATACCAATTGGTATTAGCCCCATAATTATAGAAATAATAAGGTTGGTTGACATCATAAGCGAACTCGGGATCAACCGTCGGATCATAATTTCTGTAGCTATTCATCAATGCTTCTTGTATCAAAGTGGTATATTCATCTCCGGAAAGAGTTTCAATACCATGAGGACGGCTTATCACCGTGCCTTTGAAAGTATAAGTGATACGAGGTTTACTTACTGTTCCCCGTTTGGTGGTAATCATCAACACACCGTTAGCCGCTTTCGCACCATAAAGAGCAGTAGCTGCCGCATCCTTTAGCACTGTGATTTCTTTGATATCGTCCGGAGCCACATTTAACAACTGGGAATAGTCTTCCTCATCTGCAGTTGCAAAATCAAAATCATCATCCACAGATACATCATAAGGAAATCCATCTACTACAATGAGCGGTTGTGAGGACCCTGTCATAGAAGTCGTACCACGGATCCTTATTGACATTCCCGCTCCCGGATCACCTGAACTCGCCGCAATATCCAAACCAGCGATACGTCCCTGCAAAGCATCCTCCACACTAGGTGCTGTCATACCATCTTCCAAGTCAGCCATGGAGATACGGCTCATAGCTGTTGTCAGGTCTCGTTCGTTAACGTCCATCATACCATTATTGACCCGCTTGTGAGCAACAATAGTAGCACCCTCCAACATCACAGTCTCATCTTGCATGACTACATTAATCGTCATCTTTCCTTTCATCGGAATGATTGCTTTCTTCATCCCCGTGTAGGTCACCTCCAGATTATCTCCGGCACGCGTTTCCACACGCATACTATAGTTACCGTCCATATCGGTAATAGCATTTCCGACTACACGACCATCTTTGTTCACGAGCAATACGTGTGCTCCCGGAAGAGGCATTTTATCAAAAGCAGAAGTCACTACACCACGAACCACCACCTTAGTGTGCTGTGCCGACACAAGTGCAGGAATACAACACAGCAGCATCAGAAGGATGAACTGATATACATATCTTCTCATTATAATTGTGTTTAATTAGATAAATATTAGATTCAATTATTCTCATTAGGATGCGTGGTGAAACCAATGATGCCATCCACAGCGTGAATCACAGATAATGGCCCCATATAGTTACTCTTATCGAATCCACGCACTACATTGACTGCAGAATAGCCTTCCACCTGAATCCAGTCGTTCTTTTTGATATCCTGAAAACGGAAAGACAAGGTGTTAGTGCCTGGTACCTTGGAAACTACCACCGCTGTATTAACCAACCATAAATCCAGTTCGCTGTCGGTCAATTTGTAGGCAGTGTTTAATGTAAGGCTTTCATTCTTACCTGGCTCAATGTAGGGCATTCCATCATCGGGCACTACCGTTCCGGTGAGAAAACAAAGCTGTATAAAACGCTCCACCACCGACCTGTCTTCCGGTGTAAAAGCATTAGTACCGGCAGGTAAAGCAGGAAGAAGGTCTGAACCTACCGCATTATTTATCGCTTCATCGGAAGGAATTAATACAGTATAGTTGGTACTTTCCCTGATAAAAGAAGGAGAAGCACCTCCATATATTCTATCCATGTATTGTTTGAACAGTTTACAATCACTATTCTGTGCCGCATATTCTGTGATACGATCGTAAAGTTTTGGAGATGCAAATGCACCCGCACCGCTACCGGTACGTCGCGGACAGTATTCTATCATCTGTCCGTTCGTAATACGAAAAACACGACCATTAATATATCCGAAGTCTACCTTTTCCACTTCCACTTCCGTATTATCAAGGATGTTGCCCAGTCCCTGCAATTTATTATCCTTAAATCGTATGATATCTCCATAACTATTCACTGCATAGCCATATCCGTCATAAGGCAGTCCCGGGAATCCTGAGAAATCCGCCAATTCCGTCTCCCCCTTTGTTCGTCTGAATATACATGAACGGAGCAATCTCTTCATACGATCTTCAGCAGAAGCACTTACGGCACTGGCATTATCATTCAAGAATTTCTTATTCACTTCGTCATAAGTGAAACCGTCTTCCTTCAACAGTTCGTCCGAAGGAAGCACCATTATATAATCCGTTTCCTTATCACCGGTCAGTTTACTCTTAGTCAACTCCGGTATCCAGTCGTTAACAAAGAACTTTTCATAAGCAATATTCGATAAATTACGGCAATCCTTATTCAATAGGATCTCGGAATAGACAGTAGTGAAATATTTGCTTTCTACAACCTCTTTTGTATCATATAAAACACCATTACTGGCAAAGTTGCTTCTAGTCACGCAGTCTTCAAAAGCCGGCCCATCCTTGCCTGCACCATTCAAAAATTCTTCATTAGAGTTCTGTTCTAAAACAAAGCGGGAAGGCCAGATAATACGCGGAACCATGTGAGCTTTCAGAAAGTAAGTCAATGCAGTCAGCGATAGCTCAGACAAACTCCCTACTTCGGAACGCTCACGTAACATTACCGCAAACTTTTCCACAGACTCATTGGAAGGAACAAACAATGTATATCCCTGTTGCTCTGTCGTACTAGTTTCCGTTCCTTTATAATCTTCATTATTTAATAAGTAAGGCAAGTTCTGATAAGTTTTACAATAGACCGCTGAAATGTTACGTTCCGGATAAAGTTTTTTATAAACCTCCGTCGTATTTTCTCCCAACAAATAAGATACAAACAAATAAGAATCAGCTACTTTTGTTTCCAAAATTTCACGGAATGCCTTACGTTCATCGTCTTTCAGCATCTCATCCAAATTGTCTAATGGCAAATTGACTGCATCCACTTCATGAACGATCCCATTTTCGGCATACATATCCTTAACTAATACATTGCCACCGGCAGCATTCAACCCCGAATAAACATTTGGAAAAAATTTCTGATAGTCTTCGGCATTTAAGCTATTATTCTTAAAATATAAATCTGTAAAAATAGGTAAGAATTTATAAGGAGTAACAACCGACGTCACATCAGCAGGACTATCTACCACCCATTGCTCCACCCCGTCAATCTTCTCCTTATATAAAGTCTTATAATACGAAGAACGTTTTTTAATGGAAGTCCCTTCTTCCCAAGCGGAACTAACAAGTACATTGCCCAAACGGAAAGATTCAAAACGGTTGAATACCATCGAATAGGCAACAATTTGTGTCAGCACATCTACAGGAACTTCACTGATAGAAGCATAATTGTGCCCAGAAAGAAAATTACGGAAGGCGTCATCATTCGGGGCAAATACAGTATAATTACCCGCACCTTTGAGAATAGAGCTATACAATGTCTTATCCACTGCATACAAATACATGGAAAAATTGCCTTTCTCTGCCAACACATCATAAATAGGTGGTTCCAACCACGAAGGACGTTCATACTGCCCCTCCGTATCAGTACAGCCCGTTAGCAGCAACGCTGCCAAAACCAAGCTGCAAGTTCCCAACCGGCCGAAACGCTTTTTGCATAAATCAAACAACGTGTGTATCATAGTCTTCAAATTAAAAATAGAGTTATCTGCAATATTTTATTATACGGCAAAGATAGGACTGCATATCCCTGCCAAGAATGGACATCCGTACTTTTGTATGGACTATCCATGTACCCCGTTCAGAAGGTATTCAGACAGCGAATGGCAGATAAGTATGGACTTTTTATGTGATTCATGGACTTTCTGTTACCCGCAGTCAATATATAAGAAATTGTCCATGCTTTCGTACACCACTCCATTTGCCTCTCCGATAAAAGGCGCTAATTTAGTCGAAAAAATAACAAAGGCAATATTTCTTATAAATCTTAATCACCTAAAGTTTATCAAATGAGAATAAACAACATTCTTATTCCCCTTCTGACCGGTGCACTCCTGGCGTCCTGCAACCCCGGCAAACAGGCACACGACACTTACGACTGGGGAAAACTGCCGCAGCAACCGGACTTGAGTTGGGCAGATAGCGTGGGAAGCAGGCAGCAGCCGGACGGGAAAATCTTCTTCGCCAACGCTTTCGGCGCAGTGGCGGACAGCACCCGGCTCAGTACGGAAGCTATCCAAAAAGCGATTGACGATTGTTCCGCCGCAGGGGGCGGAACCGTGACACTGGCTCCCGGATATTATCTAGTGGGGGCATTGTTCATCAAAAGCGGCGTCAACCTGCAATTGGACAAAGGAGTGACTTTGCTCGCTTCGACCGATATTAATAATTATCCCGAATTCCGTTCCCGGATTGCCGGAATCGAGATGATATGGCCGTCGGCTGTGCTCAATGTCGTCAAACAGAAGAATGTGTCTGTCAGCGGCGAAGGAGTTATCGACTGCCGCGGAAAGAAATTTTGGGAACAGTATTGGGTCATGCGCAAGGAGTACGAATCGAAAGGGCTACGCTGGGCTGTGGACTACGACTGCAAGCGTGTGCGCGGCATACTCGTGGAACGGAGTACGGACGTCACCTTAAAGGATTTCACCCTAATGCGTACCGGATTTTGGGCTTGTCAAATTCTCTACTCCGACTATTGCAGTATCAACGGGCTTACCATCGACAACAATATCGGTGGGCGGGGGCCGAGCACCGACGGCGTGGACATCGACTCGTCCTCGAACATACTGATAGAGAACTGCCTGATTGACTGCAACGATGATAATATCTGCCTGAAATCAGGTAGGGACACGGACGGATTGCGCGTCAACCGACCGACGGAGAATGTAGTCATACGCAATTGCACCACCCGCAAGGGGGCGGGACTCATCACCTGCGGAAGCGAAACTTCCGGTGGCATACGGAATATACTGGGACACGACCTCAACGCCCAGGGAACTTGGGCTGTGTTGCGTCTGAAAAGTGCCATGAACCGTGGGGGAACCATAGAAAATATCTATCTCACGCGTGTGAAAGCCGACAGCGTGCGCAATGTCCTTGCCGCTGACCTGAACTGGAACCCGCAATACAGTTACAGTACGCTGCCCGAAGAGTATTACCACAAGGAGATTCCCGAACACTGGAAAATACTGCTCACACCAGTAGCCCCGGAAGAAAAAGGGTATCCCCGGTTCCGCAACGTGTATCTTTCGCATATCAAAGCGACGAATGTCAGGGAGTTTATCTCTGCTTCGGGCTGGAATGACACGCTGCGACTGGAGAATTTCTTCCTGTACGCCATTGAAGCACAGGCACAGAAGGCGGGACGAATCCGGTATAGCAGGAACTTCAACCTGGCGGAAATCATGCTGGACACCAAGGATAAAACGACTATCGTATCCGAAAACAACGACAAATGTAATATTCATCTTAAAAGCACTCCTTCGGGAAACTTATAGGAACTAAAAGATAAAATGATATGAAAAAATGTATTTACTGGTTGATTGGCATACTATCATCCATCATGGCGGTGAGCGCCCAACCCAACTATAATTATTCGAAACTACAACGGGAAAAACTCGGACGCGGCGCAGTAGCCATCCGTGAAACCCCGTCGACGGTAGTCGTCTCATGGCGGTATCTCTCTTCCGACCCGATGGAAACTGCCTTCAATGTATATCGCAACGGGAAGAAGCTGACTGCACAGCCGGTAGCCACGGGGACTTTGTTCCGTGACGAAAACAGCAGCCAGGAAACGGCAGCATACGAAGTGCGCCCCGTACTGAAAGGAAAAGAGACACATCACATCGACGGAAAATATACGCTCCCCGCCAACGCTCCTATCGGTTATCTGCAAATTCCTCTGCAGAAACCGGCGGACGGGGTGACTCCGGCAGGCGATACTTATACGTACATCGCGAATGACGCCTCTATCGGAGACGTAGACGGTGACGGCGAATATGAAATAATCTTGAAATGGGAACCAAGTAACGCTAAAGACAATTCACACGACGGATATACGGGCGAGGTTTTATTCGACTGTTACCGGATGAACGGTAAGCATCTATGGCGCATCAACTTAGGCAAGAATATACGTGCCGGAGCTCATTACACGCAATTTATGGTGTACGACCTGGATGGTGACGGCAAGGCGGAAGTGGTCATGCGCACTTCGGACGGAACCGTAGACGGTAAAGGGAAAGTGATTGGCAACGCCAAGGCAGATTACCGCGAGCCGGGAGTATTTGACAAGAAGAAGAACAAGCTCACCCGCCAGGGACGCATCTTGGAAGGCAACGAATATCTGACTGTATTTTCCGGCCTTACCGGTGAGGCGCTTTACACCACCGACTATATTCCTGCACGCGGGAATCCCAAAGACTGGGGCGACACACGCGCCAACCGCAGTGACCGTTTTCTTGCCTGCATCGCTTATCTGGATGGTGTGCATCCCAGCGTAGTGATGTGCCGCGGCTACTACACCCGCATCGTACTGGCTGCCTTCAACTGGAATGGAAAAGAATTGAAAAAACATTGGGTATTCGACACCGACAAACCCGGTAATGAAGAGTATCGCAAACAGGGTAACCATAATTTGCGCGTAGGCGATGTAGATGGCGACGGATGTGATGAAATCATCTACGGTTCGTGCACTATTGACCACAACGGCAAAGGACTTTATTCCACTAAAATGGGACACGGAGATGCTATCCATCTGTCACAAATCAACCCTGACCGTAAAGGGCTGCAAGTATGGGCATGCCATGAGAATAAACGAGACGGAAGCAGTCTCCGGGATGCCGCAACCGGAGAAATCATCACCCAAGTAAAAAGTACCAGAGACATAGGTCGCTGCATGACCGCCGACATTGATCCTACCCACCGGGGGATGGAGATATGGTCACCAGGCACAGGCGGCATCTTAAGTGCCAAAGGAGAACTTATCGCACCCAAGAAAAAAGGACCAGTCAACATGGCTGTCTGGTGGGATGGAGATTTACTGCGTGAAATGTTGGACAAAACCCGTATAAGCAAATACGACTGGGAGCAGCAATGTTTCATTCCAGTTGTCGAATTTGAAGGAGTAACTTCCAATAATAGTTCGAAAGCCACTCCGTGCCTGCAAGGGGATATCATCGGAGACTGGCGAGAGGAAATCCTTTTCCGCTCTGAAGATAACACTTCCCTACGCCTGTATGTTTCAACGATTCCGACAGAATATCGTTTCCATACGTTCCTGGAAGACCCGATATACAGAATCAGTATCGCTACACAGAATGTCGGGTATAACCAGCCCACGCAACCCGGATTCTATTTCGGGGCGGACTTGAAAGGGACTTTCAGAGGATATAAATTTAAATAATAACTTTGCCAACAAAATTAACCTTTAGATGATAACCAATAAAATGAAAAAGAAGATTTGTATAGCTGTATTATTCTTTTTATGTAACCTGCAAATATTATCCGCCTCGGATGTTATCAGTACTATGACTCATGAACGAAAATTCTATCCTGTTCGGGAACGATTGTCTACTATGTCCTTAAATGGGACATGGAAGATTCAAGTTTTTGAAGGTTTGGAAATACCAACTCATTTGAAAACATGGAAGGAATCAAATTACAATGATGCGTCATGGAATGATATTAAAGTGCCGGGAAACTGGGAAACACAGGGATTGAAAGTACCAGAGTATGGCGTAGAAATAGCGGAATATACTGGTTTATATCGTAAGTCGTTCAACTATCAGCCTTCCTGGAAAGGAAAAAACGTTATTTTACGCTTTGACGGTGTCCACTTCAGCTACGAAGTTTTTGTGAACGGACAAAAGGCCGGCCAATGGGGCAGTGCTTATAATCTGTGTCAATTTGACATTACCCGTTACTTGTACAGCGATAAAAAGAATACCTTATGCGTCAAAGTAACATCACGCTCAATGGGTTGGAAGTTTGATACGAACGATTGCTGGGGACTGATAGGAATTACCCGTGACGTGGAACTTTTCACAGTGAATAATACCTATCTAGAAGACGTGACATTTGTTTCAGATGTTACCACCGATTTGGATGCAATAGTACGGCTACAAGTGGATATAAACAACTTTAATGAATCAGAATATCACCAGCAGCAACTCAACATCGCTTTGTCTGATTTGCAAAACAACCATATCTTAGAATTTTCCCATCCCCTTTCAAAAGAGATTCGTAACTACAAATTTGAAGGAATTATCAAACAACCCGCTTTATGGACGGCGGAAACACCGAATCTTTACCGTTTGGAAGTACGCATATCAGACAAAAAAGGCGATACAGTTCAGCAGATAAACGAATTTGTCGGTATCCGAAGCATATCGGTAGAAGGTTTCGACTTAAAAGTAAATCATCAGCCGATTCTCTTGCGTGGTGTCTGCCTAAATGAGATAGACCCGAAATCGGGCAGAGCGCTAAGCTTTGAAGAGCGCAGGTCACAGCTTCTGAAGATGAAAGAAGCGAATATTAATTATATCCGCACCGCTCATTATCCTTTTGCCCCGGATTTCTTGAAGTTATGCGATGAACTGGGTTTCTATGTCTGTTGCGAAGTGCCGTTTGGTTCGAGAGGAGCGAAAAATCTGAGTAAAAGTCAGTTTATACCAGAATTACAGGCACGGGCAGAAGCAACCATTCGTCGTGACAAAAATCACCCTTCTGTCATCATCTGGTCGTTAGGCAATGAAAACCCTTATACTTCTATAGTATCGGAAGTTATCAAATATGTAAAAGAGAAAGATCCTACTCGCCCGCGAGGTCTGCCACAAAAAGTCGGTGAATTTATGAGATTCATTGAGAAGCCTGATAAGAATGTTGATATTATAATGGGACACTATCTCAGTGATGCCCGTATAGATAAAGCTGTCGCTAAAAGTAAAAAGCCGATTTTACATACGGAATATGCTCATGCCCAAGGAAATGCTTTTAGTGACCTTGAAAGTAAATATGCTCGGATTCTGAAAGAAGAAAAAGTCATTGGCGGTTCTATCTGGTGCTGGAGCGATCAAGCAGTATTAACAGACGGCAACTTTAATACTGACTATAAAGCTGAAAATGCCAACAAAGAAAGAGACGCACAACGGAAACTGCCCAAAGAATATCAAGGTGTAAAGATTGATTCAAATCATTTCATGGACACTTTTGGAGAACGTGGAGCAGATGGCATCGTATATGCCGACGGCTATCCCAAAGAGAATTTCTACCAAGTCAGAAAATTGTATTCGCCAATTGTTGTATCTCCTGCAGCATTCATAGGAGAGCTAAATGCAGAAAACATATTCACAATAGAGTTGGAAAATCGCTTTGATTTTAAATCTCTTCACGGTTATCAGATGAAATGGAAAATCAGAAACCTACAAACTGTATTACAAACCGGCAACGCATGGTTGGATATTCCTGCACGTAAGAAGAAAAAAATAGACCTGAAAGTCCAATTGCCATTACAAATACCTTTCAATGACATAATGCTTTGCCTTGAGTTTATCGACCCTTACGGAAAACGAATACATGAACGTAACTTTCCTATTTCAATAAAAGGATATCCCAAAGGGTATGCTTCCTGGAACGAGGGAGCAAAGTATAAACTGAAAAACAAAGTCTCCAAGCAAATAGCGTCTTCAGATAATGGCAATTATAGTTACTCTATTTCCAAGGAAGGCATATTTACCGTCTCGGACGGAAAGAAAAAGATGCTTGAGACGCCTTTATTTTTGCGTGTAGGACGCAAGGAGACACTTATCTTGAAAACACAGTTATCAAGACTGGGTAGCACTTTCAACTGGAATCCTTATCTGTTAGAACCTATTATTGAGAAGTTCGAGACCCATAAGAAAGACAATGGGGTTCAGATAACTTTGTTTTGCCGTTGGAATGGCAAGAACGCTCATTCCGACCAATACATTTCCGGAGAAGTGAATATCTATTTCCCTACTAATGGAAAAGCAATTTTTGATTATGAACTTCGACCTTCAGCAAATGCAACCGGTAATTTTCTGGAGTGTGGCCTGACATTAGACGCGGGTGATTCTTATGAACAATTTAATTGGTTAGGGGAAGGTCCTTATTCGGCAACACCGGGTAAATCTGCTTATAACGAACGAGATATCTGGCGTTTACACCGAGATGACATACGTTTCGATGGAAATAGGAAGAATGTGGATGTCGGAGTACTTACTAATGATAAATCAGGTATTGTATTTTTGAGTGATAATGGGAATATAGGAATTGAGAATAAGGATGGAAGGATATATGTGTCTCAAAATGCAATTGTTTCAGGATATGGTAACAAATTTTCGAAGCCTAATGCCTTGGTTCCAATGAAAGATTTAGTTATCAAAGGCTCGTTAACTTTATTCATGGAGAACCTGAATAATTCTTCTTCCTTAGGTTATCAAATCTTTAAATCTTTCCCTGCAGTCGTACCGGAAAAACCTTATATGAGAACTTATGGTTGGTAATGCAGGTATATTTATAGATTAAAAGTAATAAAGAAAGTAGAATGCAGGTAAAGGTTGTCTGCATTCTACTTTCTTTGTTACTTTGTCTGGAGAATATACTCAAAGTAACATAGAAATGAAACAAAACCACCTGTTTTGTAATAGTAACGTCAGTTCGATATAATTCAAAACAATGCAAGTTGCCTTTCTTTGATGAACTCTATATCAATGGCGGGCTTCTTCTCAAAAAAGCAATATGCTGCAATTGTCGACAGGGCATTCGCAATGAAGTTGTTGAAAGAACGGTATCTTGAGTGTTTAGCCTCTGAAAACATAGTGGTAATCGTTTAAATATTATAATTGAGCACTATAAATTTAATACTTATATCGAACTGACGTTAAAATAAAAATAACATATTAATAAAAGGATAAGAATTATGATGAGAAGAACTATTAATTTACTACTGATGTTGCTT
>ENA-UEPG01000286-UEPG01000286.1-human-gut-metagenome-genome-assembly--contig:-NODE-286-length-53179-cov-3.869308_pt1 | contig 53179 bp, 81 predicted proteins | sample MGYA00242893_ERZ507902 | MGnify/ENA primary metagenome ERZ507902 (study PRJEB26167, sample SAMN06115491) | human gut metagenome | host: Homo sapiens | place: China:Gansu | collected 2015-04-23 | study...
CTTGGGGGGCTCCCCCGACGGGCCGCTGCCGCCGCCGAACAGCTGGCTCAGGAAGGGGAAGGTGGCGGTGCGTCCATCGTCCTGCTCATCGTCCCCGCCATCCGGCTGGGCCATCAGGCCCTCCATCCCCTCCGCGCCGCCAAAGGCGGACATCATCTCATTGGTGAGGTTATCCAGGTCGTCATCCGAGATGCCCATTTTCTTCATCATGTCATCGATGGGCTTGATGCCAAGCTCCCTGGCACACTTGAGGCAGAGACCCTCGTTCTTGGTCTCGCCCCCCTCCAGCTTGCTGATAAAGATCACCGCTACATTCTTGTGGCAGCGGCTGCACAGTGTTGGCTGCATACTATGTTCCAACTCCTTTCAGGAGAAACCTTCTGATTCCCAGGCGCAGCTCCCGCCGGGAGCGCACCTGTACCCCTCGAGGGTACACTATAATTATGAACTGGTGATGAATCTTTTAAAAAAACGCGCCGGGAAGGGCCAGCGGGCCGGCTCCGCAGAAGAACCGGAGCAGGACAGACTGCTCCACCGCCTCCGTGGGAAACAGTCCCCGGAACAGCCAGCAGGCGATGAACAGCAGGACACAGCCCTTCCCCAGCCCCACCGCCGCGCCGCTCCAGTGGTTCAGGGTGGACAGGACCGGCAGGCGGAAGGCCAGGTCCAGCACCCGGCTGAGCATGGTCCACCCCACCAGCACCAGCGCAAAGCAGATCAGAAAGAGGGCCATCCGGGCCACCTCCCGGGCCAGGTAGCCTGCCACCGCCTGGGCCGCGCTGGTGGTCACCTCCAAAAGCCCCTGGCTGATGGCGCTGTGCAAAGCGCCGGAGAAACTCTGAAAGAGTTTGCTCTCCTGGATCAGCTCCAGCACCTGCTCCAGGGAGAACTGATTCTCAGGGGCAGGGGTCTGGGAACCGTCCTCCGGCTGCTCCCCCTCTCCGTCGGACCACCCCTGCTCCTCCAGGCTCTTCTGCATCGCCTGCTCCAGGCGCTCTTCCACCACGGGGCGGATGGCCTCCGCCACCGGCCCGGCCAGGGCATTGGACAGGACGCTGGCCCCGAAAAATGCCACGAACACAGCGAGAAAGCCGCACAGCGTCAGGACAAAGCCCTTTCGATAGCCCTGGACCGCCGCCAGGACCAGCACGATCCCCAGGACCGCGTCAAAAATCAACCAACTCATGGAACACTCCTTTTTACATCGATCGGCCGCCGGGCCGTCAGGACGGAAGGTACAGCCAGGCCCGCTGGGCGTTGGCCAGCAGCGCCGCGCCGGAGTCAGACAGCGAGAGGTGCCGCGCGTTCTGGGTGTGCTCCAGACTGCTGTACGGCGTCATGTCCGAGGTATACACCTCCAGCCGCTCTCCGCTCAGCAGGGCCAGATACCGCCCCGCCGCATCCAGATCCAGCACATTGGCCGGAAGGGTCAGGGACGCGGTCTCCGTCCCATCCGGTCCCACCACCACGGCCTGGCCCGCGGAGCCCGCCCGGTAGCGGCTGAGCAGCAGCACGGCAAAGCCGTTGCCGCCGAAGCTGCACCCTTTCAGGTAGTTCCGGCCCAGGGAGTAGGAGCCGGTCACGGAGCCGTCCTCCGACACCGCGGACACCCGGTCTTCCCCCAGCACCCAGAGCCGTCCATCCTCGTAGTCCAGATCCATCACCACCATATTGCCCAGCGAAACCGTGGCGGAGGGCTCCTTCTGATCGACAGGGTAGAAGCGGATCTGGCTCTGGAAGGAGCCGTTCTCCTGCCCCATGGTGACGATGGCTACGGTCCGGCAGTCGGGAGAGACCGCGGCGTCTACAATAAATGTGGACAAATTGATCTTGATGATCTCCTTGGTATAGGTCCCGTCATATACGGTGACCGACCCCTTGTGGCCACCCCCCTGATAGGTGACCGCCAGCCAGCCCGCATCGTTCAGCCGGGCGGACAGAAGCTCTCCTCCGCTCCCCAGGTCCAGTTGGAAGGCCTCCTCCACCCCGCGGAACACAAACAGGTCCTCTCCGCCGGCGTCGTACACCACCCCCGCCTCCTTCGAGGCGGACAGCACCGGGTGCTCCAGATTCCGGACCTCCTCCGCATACAGCTCGCCGGAGAAGGAGTAGTACCGCGCCCCGGTGGCGGAGGCCATGAGCACTCCGTTTTTCAGATAGGCAAAGGACGCCTGCTCCCCACCTGCATGGGTAAATGGCTCAGCTTCACCTGTCTCGCTGGTCTCCAGCTCCCGGTACTCAAACCACCGCCGCAGGGCGTCCAGGTTGAATCGGTCCCGATAGACCACCAGCGTCAGCGCCCCCAGCAGCAGGGCCGCCGTCGCCGCCAGAGCGGTCAGCCGGACCAGGAAGCCCGATTTTTGGGGCTTTGCCCCCTCTTCTTTTTCCTTCATGGTATCGCCCCTTATCCTCTGTGCCTGCGCCGGGGGACCACCCTCACAGCACGTCCTCCTCATACCACAGCTTGGTCATATACAGCCCTCCCGGCGGAACTGTGGGCCCCGCCAGGGTCCGGTTCCCGGAGGCCAGGATCGCCGGGATGTCCTCCGGAACCAGCTTCCCCTCTGCCGCGTATACGATGGTCCCCGCCATGGCCCGCACCATATTATAGAGGAAGCCGTTGGCGCACACCCGGCACTCGATCAGGTCGCCGGTGCGGGACACATCGAAGTAGTACACCGTGCGCACCGTGGTCCGGGTCTCCGTCCCCACCGAGCGCACCGCCCGGAAGTCGTGGGTGCCCACAAACTGGTCCGCCGCCCGCTGCATGACCGCCTCATCCAGGTGCTTGGGATAGAACCAGGCCCGGTCCACAAAAAAGGGGTTGCCCAGGCGGGAGTTGTAGATGCGGTAGGTGTACTCCTTCCGCAAACAGGAGCCGATGGCGTTGAAGCTGTCTGGCACCTGGGTGGCCTTCACCACCACGATGTCCCGGGGCAGGCGGGTGTTCACCGCCAGCGGGATCCGGTCGCAGGGGATGGAGGAGGTGGTGCGGAAGTTGGCGATGTAGGTCTCCGCATGGACGCCGGCGTCAGTCCGCCCCGCCCCGGTACACTTGACCGGGTGGCACACCACGGTGCTCAGGGCCTTCTCCAGAGTCTCGGCCACAGTGACCGCGTTTTTCTGCACCTGCCATCCGTGGTAGGCCGTTCCATTGTACATCAGCTTCAGCGCGATATTGCGTCCTTCCATGTCATCACCATTCCAAACCGTGCTCATTCCGGGGCCGGGCTGCCGAAAAAGAGACCGGGGCACCCCGCGCGCCCCGGTTGCTATCGGGATTATAACATAGTATAATCAGTTGGGCAAGCGCCCGCCGCCCCCCGCGGCGGCACATTTAATGGGATTGTATTTCTCCCTATCCACTCCCCCCTTGAGCCCCAAGGGTTCCAGCCTCTGCGCGTCACACACCAGTGCGAAACCTGTCTCTAATACCGAAACACTGTATAAAATGACATGAGAAAGGGGGAGCGCCCACGCGCTCCCCCTCTTTTACTTTCTCGCCGCTTTGAGGATAGCCACACCCATGGTGGCCAGCTCCTGTCTGGTGGTGTGGGCCCTGGGCCTGGCGATGGTCACGCCGCCCCGGCCATCGTCCACGCCGGTAAGGATCCCGGCCTCCACGGCCTGCCGGATGTACTCCAGCGCCCAGCCGTCCGCCGGGGCGTTGGCCAGCCTGGACTCCTGAACTGCCAACTCCTCCCGAACGATCTGCCGCACTCTGTCCTCCGTCAACTCCGGCTCCTCCTCTCTCACCGTCCAGCGCAGCACGCTGTTGATCCGCCGGTTTTCCGCGGTCTTGGAGACTGCCCCGTCCCGGCTCTGGTAGTAGCTCCCGCCGCCGTCCAGCTTGAGCACGTCGGTAAAGCCCAGCCCCCGGAACACCTGGGCGGCCTCGCCGCTGTCCAGCAGGTTGGCGGTCCTGGACTGCCACCCCATGACGTATACCATGCCGTCTCCCTTGAGGCCCACCAGCGTGTGCCAGGTGGCCCGCAGCGGGGAGGTGTCCCAGCCCTGCCCCTTGGCCTGGGCGGTGGTGCAGGCTTTCCCAGCCCGCAGCACGGGGATGCCGGACACAGCGTAGTCCGTCCCCTCCGGCACCGTTCGGATCTCCTCCACCCGGGCCTTGCCGCCAGAGATCAGCAGAGTGGAGATCGCCTTCCCGTACATAGGGTTGGCATAGACCCACCGGCCAGCGTCAAACGTGAACCGGTCCCACTGGAACCGCCCGCGCTCCTGGCAGTAGTGCCGCGTCCACTTGCCCGCGGCCTTGTAGTCCGCCACCAGATGGCCCGCAGGCAGGGTGAAGGGCTCCCCCGCCTCGGAATAGTTGGCGAAATACCCAGCATTGGCGCAGTTGTCGCCGCACTCCGATTTTGGCCGGTCCACCAGCTCCACCGTCAGATCCTCCGCCGGCACCGCGGTCATCAGGACCTGCCCGCTGCCATTGGGCTGGAGGTCATACACCTCCACCAGCGCCGCCGCCAGCCCGGCCGCCGCCTGGTCGGCAAACTGCTCCGTCAGGATGATGGGCGTGTCTGTCAGGCTGTCCATAAACCCCAGCTCGATCAGGGTGGCCGGCATGGTGGTGTAGTTGAGCACATACAGGCTCTGCTCCGCCAGAGGCTGTGCTCGGTTGCCCCGCAGGCCGGTGGAAGCCACGGTATAGCGGTACACCGCGTCCCGCACCACCTCACTCTGCTTCTGATGGCTGGGGGCCACATAGGCCACGATCCCGCCGCCGGAGCCGCCGTTGATCCCGGCATTGTGGTGGATCGAAAGATACACGTCCGCCTTGGCCCGGTTGGCCGCCGCCACCCGCTGGGACAGGGTCACGTCCCGCCTGCCGGTCACATCGTCCACCCGCATGGTCTGACAGTCGTACCCCGCCAGGATGGCCTCCAGGCGGTCTGCCACCCGGCGGTTCAGGGTCCACTCCCGGGTCTCCCCGGGGTCGATGCCCTTCAGGCACCGCTTCCCCGGGGTCCCGATGTAATGACCCGCATCAATACAGATCAGCATGGCCTCAGCCCTCCTGGCCGGCCTGGTGCTCCTCGTCCTCCTGGATGCCAGCCTGCACAGCTGCGGCGAACGCCTCCCGGTCGTGGGCCGCAAAGGCGTCCACCAGGGCCTCATAGTGGCCGCCCACAAACTTGTTGATGCCCTGCTCGGTCATGCCATCAGGGATGGGGTGGGCCGACTTGTGGTGGGCCAGGGCAACGGTCAGGTCGGGCAGGTCCAGTTCCTCGCAGGCGGCAAAAATGTCATAGATGTAATTGGCGTTCATGTTGTTTTCTCCCTTCAGATGTTGACAAAATTGTTACTTACTCAGCTGCTTGGCCGCCTGGTTGACGCCGGTGGCCGCAAAGCCGCTCACGATGCCAACCGCCAGGGCGGTCACCGGATCGGCGGCAGGAAAATCCGGCACCGCCAGAGCCATACAGGCCACGCCCAGCAGTCCGCCCGCCATACCGCAGGCGATGGGGATCCACTTGTTGTCCACCCCAGACGCCTTGACCACCTGGCCGATCAGATAGCAGATCACCGTGATGGCCGCCACGCTTGCAATCCCAAAGTCCATAATTTCACCCCCTCTCCTTCTTCAGGTCACGAATGTCGTGCTCCGCCTCGGTCATGCGCCCCTCCAGCTTGTAGGTGCGCTCCACCACCTTGTTATGTTCGCTGACCTTCCGCTCCAGCTGCTCGATGCGGTAAGTGGTCAGCTTATTGGCCACCAGGATACCGCCAAAGGTCCCCGCCAGGGTGCCGATCAGGCTCATCCCGGATACCGCCAGAGTCGTCCAGTCCACTTAACCCGCCTCCTCGCCGGTGATCTCCCGGTACTGGGCCTTGTCAATCCATCCCTTGATAACGGCACTCTTCACCAGTTCCTTGTTTCCGGTCTTTCCATACAGTCTTTTGATAGTCTCAAACATAGCCGTTCCATCCTTATTTCTTATTTCATCAGAGCATCCATGCACAGAATATCCACAGTTTCGGTCAGACTTGCGATCTGGTTTTCGGTATAGGTTCTCTGGCTCATGGAGACGGTAATTCTATCTTCGTAGACAGCATCCGCATTCTCGGTGGCCGGAGTGACCTCCACCGACTCCTTTTTGAGCCCTGCCCGAACAGTATACGCCTTGTGAATGTATCCGCGCCCACTGGCTGCCGCGTCCGAGCTCTGGACCGTATCATACACGGTGATCGTCTCGCAGTTGTCCTCCGTGAACGCCGCGTCCAACTCCTCCATGCCAGCGTCAGCCGGGAAGATGAAATTCAGCGTGTCCCGGTTGGCCCCCTGCACATACCGGATCTCCCCAGTGATTAAGATGGGAGCCAGGGTCGTGCCGTTGGAAAGTTTGATGTTCATGCAGTTTCCTCCTTATCCAATAATTTGATTTGTTTGTTCGTTCAACAGAAGCGTTTCCGGCAATGTAAATGCGGGACAAACGCCAAGGGATGAGGTCGGATAATTGTCTTCTGGATTTCCATATTCATTGATGAAAAAAACATATCGATCAGATATACGGTGAATAGTTCTAGTCCAGATACTGTCCTTTGCCCCATTGTAATATCCTTGTTGATACAGTGAGATATTAGGCAGAGGAGATCCCTCGTAATTATTTGCACTACTGTCGGTATGTCCTCGTTCTCTTAGGGACAGCAAAAACACAGGCCTTGAGTCGGTCAGGATGTCATTTCTATCTGCGGTTGACGTACGTTTAATCTTTGTGCTTCCTAGAACACTCTGAACTCCTGCGTCCAAGCTATTCTTATAATCATTGATGAGCCAGTTGTCTATGTCACTACCGCTATATTGAACATCAAACGTCTTGCTGTGAAACTGTTTTTTGACACCAGCTTCTTTCCGCACCACAAGCGTCCGTCCATTACCATTCAAAGAACTTTCATAGTTATGCTTAGCCACATAGAACTCCGCAGGTTTTCCGCCCTCATTGATTTTGATAATGGCCCCTTCTGCGTATTGGGACAGAGGTTTCCCACTCGTAAAAAACAACCGTGCCACACCGTTCACGCCGATATATCCCTTTTTGACCTTGTGGGCGCTCCCCCCTACACCCACATACATCTTCTTGACCTTCCGGGCCTTGCCGTTCACGCCGACATAGATTTTTTTCGCCATGTCAGCACCTCTCATTCATAGACCAGATAGATCTCCCCGGTTGCCAGGGACGATGAACCTGCGGTCAAATCCGCCGTGCCCGCCCGGATATTTCGCACCTGGGCCGTCCCCAGCGTGGTGACGGCGCTGGCATTTGCCAGGACACGCCCACCCAGCGTCCCAGCGCTGACATCCGCTGCGGCGTGCGTGTGCGCCGCCGGCTGAAAACTGCCGGGCTTCCCCGTGATGGACCCCCAGGCGTGCGTGTGGCTCTTCGCGGCGTACAGCGGATCAAAATACCCCTTCAGCGCCGCCTTGATCCGGCTCCACAATACCCGCTTAGTGGCGTTCCCCGCCGCGCTGTCCGTGACCAGCACCCCGTCGCCATCCACCGGCGGGTCCTTCAGTTCCGCCTGAGCCAGCGTCTGGGAGACGTCCATCTCCGGCAGCTGCTCCTCCGGAATCTGACCGCCATTGTCCAGCACCGCAATTTGAATGTTGACCCCTTCCGGGCCCCCAATAAACAGCTCTTTGGTATCTGTGGTCAGTCCGTATTCTCCCAGGGCTAGGACCGGCAATGTGGCCCTGGAACCCCGCTTCACTTGGATCGTAACCGCCATATGCGTATCACTCCTTATTTAGAAAGTCCCTCCGTCTACAGTTTCGACGCTCATTGTGCCGTCAACGCCAATGGCGACGTTTCCGCCGCCCTTGACGTGACCCAGCTGGGTGGCGGATGCGATCTGTATGGTGTGGCTGGACGGGGCCGCGCCCACGTCCGCCGCCGTGGTCCTGTGGGGGTTGCCTTTGGTGATCTGGCTGTGGTCATAGGCCGCCTTTCCACGGTCGCCTCGGTATGCCGTGCTCTCCGTCTCGCCCAGGGCCAGAGACGCGCTGATCTCCATGTACTGGCTGCCACTCCAGCGGTAGGTCAGGTTGGTGTCCTTGGCAATGTAGATCTTCCCGTCCTCGCCGGTCTCAGGGAAGGCTCTCTGGCTGTCATACTCCACCACGTCGTCCACATAGCTGGGAAGCTGTGCCGCAGGCACCTTGCCGCTGGAATCCAACTCCGCCACACCGTTGGCCTGGCCCTTCTGGCTGGCCGGGATGGCCTCCACATCATCGGCCGTCAGAGTGACAGCGGCGGACAGGGGCTTGCCGTTGATGGTGGTGCTCACGGGCACATAGGTCCCAGACAGGTCAGGCAACAGGGCGGCCAACAGCTTCCCGTCCGCCTGCACCACGGGCACGTTGCCCTGCTGTGTTCCGGTGTTTGCGGTGGACGCCGTGCCCAGGCCCGTCACCTTGGTGCTGGGGATATTGGGCAGATCGGACACCTCGATGGTATGCCCGGCAGTCACCCGGCCCTTCTGGTCCACGGTCACTTTGGTGTAGGTGCCGGGCGTCAGGGCGGTGATGTTGGCAAGGGCCAGCACCAGCTCCACGTTCTGTGTTCCGTCAAACTGTACCGCAGGGGCGCTGGCATCGCCGGAGACAGAGAACGCACGTGGGGTGGACAGCTTTGCCGCCGTGTCGGCGGTGCCGCCCTTGGGATTGATGTGGACGTTCCCGGAGGTGGCGCCGATGTACACGTTACCGGTGTCCAGGGCCACCGCCAGCTCGCCTTGGGCCAGTACCAGGTTGGTGACTGCTTCCTGTAAGCCTCTCTTGATCTGAATAACTGCCATTCTGATTCTCTCCTTTTCTTTATTGTCCGGCGTTGCCGTCAATGACTAGATTCTGGTGGGCCAGAGGATTCGCCATGTGCTCCTCCAGGCTCTCGGAGGTGTCAACGGCTTCCACGTTGTTCCCATCTACCAGCAGATTGGCGTGGGCAGTGGCCGTGGCGTTGTGCGCCTCCACCGGGTCCGTGTCCCACACGCCGCAGTCGATGTCCTGGACCAGCTTTCCGTTTTCGTCCAGGGTGGCCCGCTGCTTCAACTCCCGGTCGATCACATCCATGTTCCCATTCAGGACATCCACCCGGACATTGTCGCTGTCCCCTGGTTTTTTGAGTTTGTAGTTTGTCGTTTCCGTCATACGCTCTCCCCCTCCAATGCCTGTCCCCAGGTATACTGTGCCATCTCCCCCCAGGTCCGGTCCTTCAGCTCGCCCCAGGTGCGGTACCGGAACTCATAGCGCAGGGCCAGATGGGCCGGTATGGTCATCTCCAGCGCGGCCTTGAGGCCGTCTAAGTCCTCCGGGATGCCCAACTCCCCCACGAAGGTCACCGTGATGGTGCTGCCGTCGAACCCCACATCCACCACGCCGTTTCGCCAGGCGTCCGCCACCGCCTGGATCTGGGCCAGGGTCACCGGCCCGCCGCTGCGCCACTTGGCGATGACGGCGGAGCGCCGGTCCTCCAGCGAGGCCCCCGGCCTGGGGCTCAGTCCCGCCAGCCGCTCCTCCACCGGGAGCTGCCAGGTGAGCTCTGACAGGCGGATCTGCACCGGCAGCTCCGCCGTCTCCCGGCCCAACTCTTCCAGGAGGATCTGTACCGCCCCGCACATGGCCAGGATCCACGGGTCGGTACGGTACGCCGTGGGCAGGTTACGGAGCATACCGCACCACCACCTCTCCCAGCACAGCGACCTGCTTAGAGGCGGCCTTGACGTTGACCGTCCCGCCGTTGACCGTCAGCCCGGTGTAGTCCTCCACCCCAGGCGCCCCCAGGATAGCCGCGCCGATGCGGGCAAAGCTGGCCTCATAGGCGTGGTCTGAGGCCAGCACCGGCCGGTAGGCCTCCAGGGCGATCTCCGTCAGATAGGCGTCCACGCGGTCCCGGATGGCCTGGGTCACCGTGTCCTGGGCCGTCTCCGCGTCCTTGGTGACCTGCATGGAGAGGTTGACCTTGACCTCCCCCGCCGCTGCCGCATAGCACTTGGCCCCGATGGGAGCCTCCCCCTCCCCCAGGCCCCGGCTCCCCGGGTCGATGTGGGTCTGGACCTGCTCCACCAGCTCCCGGCTGGCGGGCTTCCCGAACTGGTCGATGAGCACTACCCCAACCGTGTTGGCCCCCTTCTCCAGGGGGTAGACCTGTACGCCTCCCACCCCGGGCACCTCCATGGCCCAGGTGAGATAGTGGTACTGGTTCCCGCTGGTGGGCGGGGTGCGCAGCCGCACCAGGAACCTGGCATAATAGGCCTCGTCCGTCTCCGCCTCATAGCCCTCTGCCATGGGGGCCTCGTTGACGGCGGACACGATCCCCGCCACCTGGACGGGCATCAGGGTCACCGCCCGGGCGGGCAAATTCCCCGCCGCCCCCGGCGTCACGCACTGCACCGGGACCTTTGCCGTCCCTGCCGCCTCCACCTGGGCCGTGGCCGCATACTGAATGCCGCCATGGCTCTCAAACAGGGTCCCGGCGGGCACTGTCCCCGTCCCGGTCACCGTCACCTCGCCCCGGGCGAAGGTGGCCGCGGTCCGCTCCAGCCCAGTCCTGGGCACGATGTACCGGTCCAGGTCCTCTCCCGTCAGGTTGGCCGGGTCCAGCTTCCGTTTTGCCTCCTCCAGGTCCAGGCTCACCTGGGCCGCGGGGATGGCGGCCCCCGCCAGCCAGTCGTATGTGGGGTATCCGATGGTCTTTTGATAGCTGTCCGGCACCGCCGCCAGCATCTGGGCCAGGATCTCATCCCCTCTGGACATCCACACTCACCTCCACGCTCTCTCCGGTGTGCAGTACCGCCGTGAACTCCACCACGCAGGTCCGCCGGTTCCTGGACAGGCGCAGCTCCCGGATCTCCCGCACCGCCGGGTTATAGCTGGCGGTTTCCCGCACACCTCGTTCCAATTCCGCCGCCGCCAGTCCCTGGGGCAGCTTCCCGCCGATCAGGTCCCGTGGCACGCCGTATTTTTTCGCCTCCTGGGTGCGGTAGATGGGGATGCGGTCGATCTGCTGCCGCAGGGCCAGTTCAAACCACTGCTTCACCGCCTCCACGCCGCCGCGCTCCAGCAGAGCCCCGTCCCGCAGCAGGAACCGCCCCCTGTCTGCGTCAAATGCCGGAACTCTGCCCACCGTCTCCGCCGCCTGGGCGGGGATGGCCTGAGGCAGTTCTGGATAAATACTCGTCATGGCTCCTCCAATCTCCCCAATATCACCAGGGTTTTCCCCATCCACAGGCAGGCCACCCGGTCGCCCACCTGCCAGGGCAGGCGCTGGATGGTGTGCTCCGTCACCGTGTAGCCCGGCGCACCCTCCACCACCGCCAGGGCAGCAGGGGGCGCCATCACCTCCCCGTCCAGCAGGGAGATGGTCAGGGGCGCGGTGGAGACCACCTTCCCCTCCAGCCCGGGCGGCCCCTGTTTTTGGGGGCGCATGGCCCGCGCCAGTTCATAGTCCCAGGACACCTCGCTCCACCTCCTATCCAGCCTCGATCACGTCTGCGCTCCCGGCGGCCCGGCCCGCTGCCGGGTCCCGGACGGTCACGCTCATGGTGTGTGACGGCCCATAGTGGTGGACCACCTCCGTCACCCGCAGGTCTCCGGCCACTCCGAACGTGTTGTGGGCGAACCGCAGCAGGACGCCGCTCTCCACCTCGTCCGTCCCCCACAGTTCCTCCACCGTCCGCTCCTGGGTCAGCCGGTCCCCCTGATCCAGCAGGGTCCGGATGCGCTGCCTGGCCTGGGCGGGGTCCTCGTCCCCGCTCAGCCGCTCCACCGCCTGCAATAGCCCATACCGGGCCACGCTCTGGGGGTTGTAGCCCCGGCCCAGTTCCTGCACTTTGTCCCCCCGGCCTCCCGTGAGGACCACCGAGTTGACCAGCGCCTCCATGCTGTCCCGGCCGGAGACCGGCCCTTTGGCGGTGGTGATGTCGAAGGGGGCCAGGTTGTCCGCGGGCTTGTGCCAGGCTGTGATAGCCTCCATGGGCAGCTCCGTGATGGTCAGCACTCCGCCCCGCACCCTGCGTTTGTACTGCCTGCCGGTCTCTGCGGCGCACACCGCCAGAACGTCCTGGAGGATGGTCTCCGGGGTGTCTCCCGTCCAAACCTCCGTGATCCGGGTGGGCAGGCTGGGGATGTTCCCCGCCTGAATGCCCGCCTTGGCGCACATCCGCCGGATGGCGTCGTCCGCTGCGGCGTTGGCCGCCTGGAATACAATTTCGCTTTTCGTGAGGTACCAGCCCTGGTCGTTGGCGGTGACGCTGCCATCCAGCCCCACCGACAGCACCACCCCGGCAAACAGCTCCGTCCCGTGGTTGACCACCCTCAGCTGGTCCCCCGGCTGGATCCCCGGCCAGGTCATGTATTTGTCATAGCTGTCGTGGCGCAGGGCCTGAAACGTCAGCTCCACGCTCAGCGCCTCCAGCACGTCCCGGGCCTGGGGCTGGCGCACCCATCGGGTGATGTCCTCCGTCCCTCCTCCGGCCCGATAGAGGTAAAATCTGTGGTCGTCCACATAGTCCCGGCCCATCTCTGCCTCCTACAAAAACCGGTATTCCCGGAACGTCAGGGAATAGGCGATGTCCCCGTTCCGCTTTACCTTCCACTCAAACTCATCCACGCTACACGCCGCGTTGAACCGGCAGACGCCGCCTCCGTCCAGCAGGGTGAGGCGGAACGGGATCCGCCGCTCCTGGTTGCGCCGGATGAAATCCACATAGCGCCATCCGTCCTCCACCGCCTCCGGCGGCATATACAGGGGCCTGCGCCCCACCGGGAACACTCCGGACAGCGGGATGGACCACAGGCCCATGGGGCCCAGCGTGTTGAAATCTCCGCTGATCCCCTCATAAGTCCCGTTGCGCTGTGCCTGCTCCGGCCCGAAATCCGGCGGCACCGAGGGCCATACCATGACCTCCTCCAGGTTGTTCACGCTCAAAATCAGCTTGTACATACCCGCCTCCTCCGTTTTTTCTGAAAAATCCTTGACTTTTATACGTACGTATGTTATACTTAATACAACGAAAGGGGGTGGTTCAAATGAGTGCGAAAAAGAAAAAGCCCACCAAACGCTCCATCGACTGGCCGCAAACCTTAGTCGGAGCGCTGGTGGACTTGATCGTTGGGACGCTGCTTCTCCTGATTGCAAACATCATGGAGTAACCGCGTACCGGGGGCGGGGAAACCCGCCCCCCTCATAATAACGAATCCACCAAACGCTGTCAAGGAGGTCACAATGAAAGAATTTTTAACCGCACTTGGGTATCTGCTGATCGCCTTTGGGCTGGTCAAGCTGGTCCTTGCCCTGGTCCAGCGGCAAAGGAGCAAATAACATGGGGGAGACAAAATACAGCTCGCAAATCAAAAACCTGCGGAAAAACTATGTCCGCTTCCCTCTGGACCTCAAGCCGGAGATTCTGGACGCCTTCCGCGCGGCCTGCGCCGCCAATGGAACCACCCCCACCACCGAGATCAAGCGGTTCATTTCCGAATATATCGCCCATGAGGGGGAACCCGGTCCAACCTGATCTCCGCCTCCCTGCCGCCCCCAGCCGGGGGCGGCTTTTTTCAGCAGTTGGCCGCTGCGCGCAGCACCCGCTGGGCGATGATCCGCCCCATCTGGTCGGCAAAGGCCGCGTTGCCCACCACATTGCCCTGCACCGTCACGTTGACCGTGATGCTGGGGCCTCCGGCCATCCGCCGGGAGACGTCGTGGGGGATGATCCTGGTTCCGCTGGGCAGGTCCACGATCTCGCCGCCCCGCTCGTTGATCCGGGTCAGGCCTCCGGAGAAATAGGGGGTGCCCAAGGCGTGGCCGCTCAGGGCCCCCAGAACCGCCCCGCCGATGGACTTGGCCCCCTTGTAGATGCTCCCGATCACCGGGACTGACTCGATGGCCCCATTCAGCCACGCCAGCCCCTCCCCGATCCAGCTAAAGAACCCGGACACTGCTGTTTTCGCGGAGTCAAACGCCAAAATGATGCTGTCTCCGATCCCGCCGAACAGCTCCGTGGTCCGCTGCCACAGGTCGGCGGCGCAGGCCTTCACCTCGTCCCAGCTGCCAATCAGCAGCGCTCCGGCGGCCACGACCCCCATAATCCCAAGCACGAACATGCCCATAGGAGAAGCAATATATGCCGCATTCAGGCCCTTCTGCGCTGCAGCAGCCAGGCCTGTTGCAGCTGCCATTGTCCTGCTGGCCGCAGTGGAAGCGATCATTCCAGCCTTATTGGCCATCATGGCCACGGTGTTTTTGGTCCATGCTCCAGCCGACCGAAGATTGGCTGCGGTGGTAAGGCCTACTGTCTTGGTATACTGGATGAAATTGTTGGCTGCGTTCAGCGCATCCAGCCCCAGCTTGCCCACCTTTACCGCTGCCACCGTCACTGCCAGGGGCTTAAGCGTGGCTATCAGACGGTCCCCGTTCTCCGCCAGCCACTGGAACCCCCGGCTGGCCAGATCCAGCCCCCGGGCCAGCCCCTGGTCCAGCTGCTCTCCCAGCCGGGCCAGGGTCCCGTCCTGCTGCCACTGCTCCAGGCGTCCGGCCAGCTGAGACACGCCGCCTTTCAGCCGCTCCATGGCCGACCCGGCCCGGATGCTGCCGTCGCTGGTCATGCCCACCATCTCGGCCAGGGCGGATTTGGTCACGCCGGTGACGGTGGACCACAGGCCCTTCATGGTCCCGGCCTGCTTCTCCATGCCTCCGGCAAACTTGTCCTCCATCAGGGAGATCAGCGCCTGGTTGAATTTCTCCTGGTTGACGATCTGCCCCTTGTTGTTGACAAGCTGGACCTTTCGGAACAGCTTCTCACCCTGGGCCACGATCATGGCCTTGGTGATGCCGAACTCCTTCAGCCGCTCCAGCTCGCCGGTCTGGGCGTCGATCAGGGCCTCTGTGGCCTGGTCAAAGCTCTTGTTGGTGGCCGCCGCCATGTCCCCCGCCCGGGTGAACCACTGCTCTGCGCTCATCCCCATGGTCTCAAATTTGGCGGCACCCTCCACCAGTTCGCCGCCCTCAAAGGGGGTCCGGTTGGCCAGGTCCACCGCGTACTTCATAATGCCCGCGGCCTTCACTGTGTCCTTGGTGGCCGTCTCCAGCTGAAGCCGGTAGCCCTCCAGATCCATGGCCTCGGACAGGCCGGTCTTGATCCCCAGGGCCGCCGCCGCGCCCCCGGCGGCCACTCCCAGCTTGCCCAGGGAGCGCACCGCCCGGGAGCAGGCGTCCGCGGTTTTCCGCTGGAACCGCTCCACCGTCCGGGTGGCGGCCAGCATCTCCTTGTTGACTCCCTTGACCTTTTTGGCCGCCTTCACCAGCCCGCCGCTCATGTTGTCCCGCAGGTTCAGGATGGTGTGGATCACCTTCCGCCCCATTACCGCTCACCTCCCGGCAGCACTCTGGCCAGGCCCAGGGCCGTCCCGGCCTCTCCCAGCTCCATCTGCTCCTCGTAGTACAATGCCCGCGCACCCTCCAAAAATCCACGCTGGGCCGGGCTGGTCCTGGACAGTTCCTCCAGGGACCAGCCCCGCACCGCGTAGAACGCAAACAGTCTCAGCAGAGGGTCGCGGGCGATCAGTTTTTTACCGTCTCCAGGCCCTGGTCCTCCGGTCCCTCTCCGTCCTCATCGGTTCCGGTCCTCTCTCCTGGGAGCAGCCCCAGGAAGCGCAGGGCCTGGCCGCCCAGCTGGTCCTGCTCCGCCACGGAGAACAGGGCGTCCATCACCCCCATGGGGTCATCCTGGCACCCCAGGGCGGCGTGCAGCTCCTTGTCCCTCAGCTGGGGGCACACATCATACAGGGCGTGGCGGCCGCACTCCAGCCCCTCCAGAGGGGTCTGGGCCGCCGTCAGCTCCCCATACAGCTGGAGGATGGCCCCCTTGTCCGGGGTCCTGGCCTCCAGCCCCTCCCCGGAGCCGGGGATGGTCAGCAGCCCCACCCGGTACTTGTCCTGCTCCCGCTGCTCCCGCCGGGCCAGCAGCTGCTCGAATGTGATCTTACTCATTGGATCGCCTCCAGATTCTTGGCATAGACCGCCTTGAAGGGCAGCTCACGCTCTACGCCCTTCTTGGCCTCGATGTTGGCCAGGGCCACCTCGGTGAACACCACCCCGGACAAGGACCAGCGCTCCCGCGCGGCGCTCCCTCTCCGGCCCAGGGAGGTCATAATGACGATGTCCGGCATGATGCCCGTGCGGTAGCCCTCCACGATGGCCAGTTCCAGCCTGCTGTCCGATTTCCGGTCGGTGATGGTCCCCTCAATGGAATAGCCGTTGTACTCGGGAAAACTGGCGTCCTCGCCGCAGAAGGCCATGTCCTCAAAATCGCCGGTCATTTTGACCTCGATTTTGGTGGCCAGCACATCCCGCTCACCGTTGATGTACACAGCGGAGGTGCTCCCATGCATGATTTTCTTGTACTGATCCATCCTCGCTCCTCCTCACATCAGGGTGACCACGAACCGCAGGTCTGCCATGGTCCCCAAGATCTTCACATCGCCCGCCAGGAACAGCTGGCGCTTGAAGGGGGTGGCCAGCACCTTGCCGTCGTCCCAGTCGGCGGCCTCGGCCTTGCCCGCGCCGATCCAGGCGTTGCGCTGGCTCTCCACGTCCACCTGAGCGGTGTTGTCGTGCTCCGGATCCAGCACATTCTCCTCCCCCAGCTGCCGGAAATACTCATTCACCGCCGCCAGGAACAGCATCTGGTTGGCAGTGGAGTTGCGGTATTTGCCCATGTAGTCCTGCCTGAATGCCTGGGCGATGTCGTCCCGCATCATGTCCATGGCCTCCACCGTCTCGATGTATTTCATGTCCTCGGTTTTTCCGGCTCCATCCACCGTGGTCAGGGAGTTCACGTCCACCCCCACCCGGACCTGGTCGTCCACGTTGATGAGGATGAATTTCCCGCTGCCCACCGCGGCCTCCGGGTCCTCCGGCATCTCCACGCTGGTCAGGTTGGCGCATAGGGCGTTGGTGGCCCCGCGCTCCACGTTGCAGGCGGCCAGCAGGCCGGCCAGGCTGGGGGTATATTTGTCTCCCGTCTGTTTGCCCCGGTCGTCGGCAAAGACCACATTGGCGTTGGTCAGGTTGACGATGTGCATACAGTCCGGGGCCGAGGCGTTGTAGATCACCGCTTTCCAGCTCTTCTCCTCCTTCTCCCGCGCCTTGATCCAGCTGGTCAGGTCTGTCCAGTCCTTGGTCGCCCCGCCGCATACCGTGACCCAGCCGGTCTGTTCCCTCTGGACCAGTACGGCCAGGGCCTGGGCCAGCTGCCCGGAGGTTCCGATTTTGACCACCGCCACCCGCAGGGGGCCGAACCCCAGGGCGTCCCGGATGTACTGTTCATTCTGGGCGGTAAACTCCCCCTCCGGGATCTGGGTGGCGTCGCTGAACCGGTAATAGGGCCCGCCGCCGGAGCCCTCCGTGTCGTCCTTCACGATCAGCACCGCCACCCCACGGGCGGAGCGCTGAATGAATGTTCCCGCCAGCTGGCGGAATGTAATGCTGATGCTGGGCAGATGCACTGCCATGCAAATCACTCCTCTCCTCTGTGTCCCCCGCCCTCCGGCATGGGGTTTATCCTCTCGTATACCGCTGGCTCAGGGCCTCCATGCGTTCGCCTGCCGGCTCCTCCGGCTCCAGGTCCAGCCGCAGCTCCAGAGCGGCCTCCAGCACGCCGTCGGTCACCGTGAAGGACAGGCCCTCATCAATGGGGATCACGTCCTCCCCCACCGGCACCCCGCCCCGGAAGGCCAGCCCCAGGGCCTGCCGCATGGCCAGGTTGTCCAATTTTGGGCGGCTGCGATCCCGGGCAAAAAAGTAGATGCGGAATGTCACCTCTGTTTCCACCCGGTCCTCCACCGCCGCGGCCTCCCGGCTCTCCTCCAGGTCGATTTTCACCGACGGCCGCAGGATGGGCCGACTCAGATCCTCCGCGGACAGCTCCGCCCCCGTCCCGGACTGGGCCGCCGCCTGCTCCGCCAGGGCGCACACCGCCCGGTTCACCTCCAGCAGCGTCATTTGATGTTCACCGCCTCCTCCAAATACTCGTCCAGATCGGTGTAGAACTGGCCCTCAAACTCCTTGGCCGCCAGCTCAAACACATGATGGCCCCGGACAAACCCCACCTCTGTGCCGTCGTGGGTCACCATCCGGTGCCCCTCCTCGATGAGGTGGGCGTGGGGGGCGCTGGAGTACACCCGGATGGCGTCCGCACCGTTGTACCGATAGACCTTGCCCCGTTTGATGGATTTCTTATAGGTCCCCGTTTTCGTCCCCAGCGCCTTCGCGCGGGACTTGGTTTTGCGCAGCAATTTGCTGCCCTCCTGCCGCAGGAACTTTTTCTGCGATTTCCCATAGGCCCGTCCCACCGCCTCCAGGTCTCTGGAGAACTGCTGGAACTGGCGGCCGTCAAACCCCTGGGACACGGTCATCCACCACCAATCTTGCAAACAGCTCCAGCCACCCGCTCCGGTTGTAGATGGGATAGCCGTACAGCACCTCATACCACTGCCCCCGGAAGGTGAACCGCAGCCCGTTCCGGAGCTCCGGCAGGGCGGTGCTGCGCACCACCACCCGGTGGGTCACCTCCATGGGCTCCACCTCCCCGGCCTGGGGCACGCTGCGCCCGGAGGTGGGCACGATCTGGGCCCAGATCCTCCGCCCCGGCCGGTACTCCATGGTCCGCTCCCCCAGTACGTTGCGCACCTCCTCCAGCTCATACAGCTGGATCCTGCACCGCAGGTCGCCCGCCTGGATCATCGTTTCCCCTCCATTTCACAAGTTCCCCTTGGTGTTTTTACAGCACCGTGATATACTGGTCACAAAAAGGGGGCGTTCCTCATGCTTCACAAGATCAAATCCGTTACCCCGCTGCCCGGCTATGCCCTGCTGGTCCACTTTGCCGACGGCTGCGCCAGGCAGTACAACATGGCCCCCCTGTTGGATCAGATAGACGCCTTCGCCCCCCTCCGCACCGTCCCCGGCCTGTTTGAGCAGGTCCGGACGGATCCGGGCGGCTATGGGATCTCCTGGAACGACGACATCGACCTGGACGGCTCTGAGCTGTGGGAAAACGGCCAGCCCTCTGTTCTGCCCTGACCCGCCGCCCCTTCCGGGGGCGGCTTTTTTATGCCTCCGGCTCCGTCAGCTTCAGCTGTGTCAGCGCCCGGCGGTGGGCCGGGCTGTCCCGGAGCTGTCCGGCGGCCTGTCCGCCCCGGTTGTCATACCGGTCCAGCGTCTCCGCCAGCATGACCCCCAGCCACAGGCCGTGCCGTTTGGACTCCGGGGCGGGCCGGGTCACCCCGGCCCCCTCCAGATAGCCCTCCGCCCCGTCCCAGGCCACCGTCATGGGCCCCAGGGTGTCCGGGGTATCCTCCTCCTTGCAGTAGGAAAAGACCGTCTCCCTCAGCTCCTCCGGTATGGCCACAGTCCTCTCTCCTCTCTATCAGCCGCCTGCGCCGCTGGTGGCGACCACAAACCCCTTGTCCACAATGAGGTTGCCGCCCACCATCACGTCGCCCAGGATGGCGTACATCCGCTCCACGGCCTTCACACTCTCATCCACCCGGATGGTGTAGTCGCCGAACAGGCCCAGCTCATAGTTCATGGGGTCGCCGTATACCATGGTCTGGGTGGTGACACCGGCGCCGTCCAGGGCGGTGAGGGCAGAGGAGATCGCATAGGGGATCACGGTGCCGCCGTCCACGATGGTGCCCCGGTTGGGGTTGCCGCCCTCGGGGATGATCTTGAAGATCCGGTCCTTGTCGGCGTTGCGCAGCTTGCCGATGGCCAGCAGGTCCTTCTTGTTCAGGTACAGCTTGGCATTGGCCCCCAGGGTCTCGTCGCCGCCGTAGGCGAAAAACAGCTCAGTCAGCAGATTCTCGTCCAGCTTGGCGTTCTCCAGCTTCTTGAAGATCGTGCCTCCCGCCACATTCTTGGCATTTTTCACGCCGAACATATCGGGGCTGCTCTGGCCGTCCCCGTTGAAGATCATGGCGGCGATCTGCCGCTTCATGGCCCGCATGGCCATGCCGTGGATCTTCTCATAGTAGCTGGCGGGGCTCAGGCGGTTGATGTTCCGGTCCACAAAGCTGGTCACGTTCAGCTCATAGGGGGCGATCTTGGCCACGCCGAAGGTGGGGTCGGTGGAGGCGGTGCGTGCCTTCCCGGCGTTGGTGCTCACCTTGCCCCCCTTGGCGTCCAGCTCAGAGATCACATAGGGCTCCAGATAGGCCCCCATGCCGGTCAGATCCTGCACATAGACCTCGTCCACCACAGAGCACACCACGTTGCCCAGGGGGTCGCGGATATTGCTGCCCGCCCCGGTGGGCTGGACGATGCTGCCGGTGGCCAGGGTCGTTTGTTTGCTGGCCTGGTACACATCCCGCATGGTCTCCCGGGCGGAGAATTTCACCTCGCCGCCCTTGCGCAGGATGTCGGCGCGCTCCAGGGCCTTGTCCTTCTCCTCGGCCGGGTCTTTGCCCCGCTCCATGAACTTCCGGTCCTGCTCCTCCAGCAGCTTCTCCACGTCGGAGATCTCGCTGTTCATGTTGCCGACCTTCTCCATTTCAGCACGGTACTCCGCCTGCTTGCCCTCCTTCAGCAGGGCCTCGGCGTTCTCCAGCAGCGTGGTCCGCTGGCTTTTCAGTTCGATCAGTCTGCGTCTCATCTCATATCCTCCTCAAAATCTCAGTTTTTCCAGCTCCAGCAGGGCCTCGTCCTGCCAGGAGATATTGTGACCGGGCGCCCCGCCCGTGGGATCACTTTCCGGGCCCTCCGGCCCGCCGTAGCGCTTGCTTTTGACCACCCCGGCCGCAGGCTGGGCCGGGACCGGCAGCAGGGACACCTCGTATGCGTCCGCCGCCTCGTCCAGGATGATGATGCACATCCCCTCGCCGTACTGCTGGCCCTTGTTGTGCTCGCACCAGTGCTGCGTCCAGTCTGTCCCGCAGATGGAGCACACCGCCCGCCGGACGGACACCCCCACGCTGCACTCCCGCAGCAGGCCGCCCTCGATGGCGGCAATGGTGTCCTCGTTGCCCCTCAGCCGGGGCATATAGCACCGGAGCACCAGCTGTTTCCCGCCCTCCGTCTCCGGCATGGGCTCCACGCCGGCGGCATAGACCCGGGCGGTCTGGCTCCCGGCAGACCAGCAGTGGTCCATCAGCACCGGACGGCCCACAAATTTCTCCGCCAGCCCCTCCAGGGCCCCGTCGCTGAATTTCTCCAGGTCCCGGTCCACCTGGTTGTTGCACGCGGCCAGGCGAAAGGTGAACACCTCCTCCGCCCCCAGCTCCCGCAGGGCCTGTGCGTTGACGAGGGCCATCTCTCCCTCATCCGGGGCGGCCTTCATCAGCCGCGCCGCTTTCGTGATCTGATCCATCTCATTCCTCCTCCAGCGCGCCCTGCTGCGCCCGCAGCCGGCTCAGTTCCGCCCAGTCCCGCAGGGGCACATAGTTCAGGCTGGCCCGCCGCTCGTCGCCGCCTGGGACATGGGGCATATCCTCCAGATCCATAATGTCGTTGACGCAGAACCCGCCCACCTCGGTCATGTCCCGGTACCACTGGCCCCTGGCGGCGGTGTCGCCCCGCAGCTCCGCCAGCATGTTGATCCGGATCTCCAGCCCAGCGGTCACCTGGCTGGGCAGCAGCAGCTTCCAGGTCTGCTCCTCCTCGTACTGGGTCACATTGGGGTGGAGTGTGCCCACCACATATTCAATGGCGTTCTGCTCATTGCTGCCGTAGGCCTGTTTCCCCTCCTGCAATTTGTACAGGGGGACCCCGAAATACCGGGCGATATCCCGCACCGTGACCTCCCGGCTCTCCACGAACTGGGCGTCCTGGTTGCTGGAGGCCAGCGGTTTATAGTCCAGGCCAAAATCCATAATGGCGATCCGGTGGCCGTTCAGCGGTCCGGCGTGGACCCGTTCCCACTCCCGCCGGAGCAGGTCCTTGCGGCTCACCAGCTGCCCCGGGTTTTTCGGGTCCTGGACCTTGCCGCCCAGGTCGGCCTCCGTCCGCAGGATGCCGGAGGGCTGCCCCCCGCTCTGGTAATAGCTCAGTTCATACTGCTGCTGGGCCCGGGCCGAGGCGATGGTCTCGCTGGCCCGCCGCAGGACCCCCACGCCTCTCAGCCCGTCCCGGGTCGCCGTCTTGTAGTGGCATATATCCTCGTTGGGGAGGACCATGGGCTCCCCCGTCCAGGGGTGGGTCACGGTGTACCACACCCGGCCCGCGCTGTCTCTCCAGGGCTCCACCAGCTGCCCCGGCACCGGGATCAGCTCCACCGGCCGGCCGCTTTTCGGGTCTCGGACGATCCAGTCATAGCCATTCCCGTTGACCAGGCGGCTGGTCTCTAAAATTTTTTTCCGGATGAACGGGGTCATGGCCTCATTGGGCCGCACGTTGAGCAGCTGGAGGATGGGCAGGTCCACCCGCTCCCGGCTCCGGCTGTCCATGATGAAACAGGGCAGTTTCCCCATGGAGTCGCTGAGGATCTCAATGCACCGGTCCACCGCCGACAGCTTCCGGGCAAAGCTCTCCCCCGTCTCCGTCCCGGCGGCGGGGTATCCGGCCTCCACCAGCATCTCCGCCGTCAGCCCCTTCTGTGCGGAGGGCGACCGGGCCACCGCCCGCAGCCCTTTGGATACGCTCACTGGTCACCGCCTCCTCCCAGCGCACTGAGCACCGCCCCCGCCAGCAGGAACACCCCCGCCGCGATCAGGCCCGCCGGGGCCGAGTACAGCCCGATCCCCACGCACACCAGCGCCGCCCCTGCGGCCATCGCCAGCTCCACGGCGTACGCTGCCGCCGCCTCTTTCAGATGCTTCATGTCTGCCTCCCCGGCGGCTCAGCCGCCTTTTACAAGCTAAAATCTTCCCGGCCCAGCGCCGCCGCCAGATCCGGCTTCTCCGTGTCCTTCAGCATGGCCGCCGCCATGGCGATGATCCAGGCCACCGTGATGTCGATACGCCCCACGCTGCGGTTCTTCATGGGCTTCATGTTCTCGTTGCCATCGGTGGCGCACCGTACGTTGCCGAAGCACCACCGGGCCGCCGTGTTGTGCTCATGGAGCATCTCCCCTTTGCGCAGAAGCAGCTCCAGCTGCTTGGTGGCCGGGCTCATACCGGTCATGTTCTGGCGGATCTCAATGACCTCGATGGCCCCGTGCTCCGCGGTGCTCTGCATCAGCCGCTGGGACAGCGTCCAGCTCATGGCCGGGTCCAGCCCCAGGCACACCAGGTCGAACTCCTCCGCCGCCTGCCAGATGGTCTGCTCCACCGCGTCGTAGTCGATGATGTCCCCCTCGCAGCCCTGGAGGAAGTCCGCCCGGAGCCAGTCCCCATAAGGGACCCCGTCCCGGGTCTCCCGGGCCTCCAGATCGTCCAGGGGGACCCACCCCCAGAACAGTGCCACCCAGGTCTCCAGCCCCTCCTGGGGCGGGAAGAGCAGCACCAGGGCGGTCAGGTCGGTGCTCTTGGACAGGTCCAGGCCGCCGAAACACCGTTTTCCTCTCAGATACTCCTGCACCGCCCGCCTCCGGGCCAGCACATTCATCCCGGCCCACTCCGGCCGGTTGAACTGGGTTTTGTCATAGATGGTCACCGGGACCCAGCTCACCGCCTTCACCGCGATCCACTGGTTCAGCCGCAGCCAGCGGAACAGCCGCTCTGCCGCCTCGCTCTGCCGGGCCGCCCGGGCCTCCCGCCGGAAATCGCTCAGGCGCAGGTTGTGTCCCAATCCGGGGTTGCAGGCGAACCACAGCGCCTCGTCATAGATGTCCAGCGCGTCGATCCTGTCCGGGTCGTCCCCGGTGAGGACCCCAATGCCGAACATGATGGGGCACCACTCTGGCAGGTCGCTGTCCAGCTCCCGCTCCGGCTCCCCCCGCCGCCAGGCCAGCAGCCTCCGGCATTTCTCGTGGATCTCCCAGCCGATGCTCCGCCGGTCCGGATCGTCCCCCGCCGTGGTCAGCACGATCACCGCCTGCTGCCGCCGGGCAGCGTCTGAACCGGCGGTCAGTACGTCCCACAGCCGCCGGTTGGGCTGGGCGTGGAGCTCGTCGATGATGATGGCGGAAAACGAAAACCCGTGCTTGGTGGAGGCGTCGCTGGAGTAGACCTTCATCACACCGCCGTCCCTGCTGCGGATCTCCCGCACGCTGTCCCGGCACCACACCAGGGAGTCGTGCTCCGGCTGGCCCAGGGCGGTGTGCTCCACCATGTACTTGGCGCACTGGTAGATGATGTCCGCATTGGTCTTGTCGGCGGCGAAGATGCCCACCTGGGGCCGGGCCTCCCCGTCCGCGATCAGGTGGTAGAGGCCCAGTCCGGCGGCAAACTCTGATTTGCCGTTCTTCTTGGGGATCTCCTCATAGAGATAGCGCCGGTACCGGCTCCAGGTCCCGTCCTCGTCCCGGGCCTGGACCCCGTAGAACTGCCGGATGGCCTCCTCCTCCCAGGCGGACAGGACAAAGGGCTGTCCCGCCCACTCGTTCTGGCCGAACACCAGCAGGGAGAAGAAGTTCCGCACCAGCTCCACCTCGTCCCCGCTGTACCGCAGCCGAGTCCCGTCGTCCGGCCGGACCACCTCCACGCCCGGGGCCAGGGTCAGCAGCTCAGGCACGCCGTCTCGCCTCCATCAGCTGGAGGAAGGGGTTCTCCTCCTGTTTCTTCGTCTCCGGAACCACCAGGCGGCACCGGCTGGTGATGGTCATTCCCAGGTCGTTGGCACAGGCCCGGGCCTGCTCAAAATAGGACTTCTGGGCCTTCGTCCACTTGTTCACCAGGTCCGGGTCCTCCTGATCCAGGGCGTCCTGCACCATGCGGCAGGCCGCCGTGAACTGGTGCTGGGCCACCAGATAGCGGCCCACCGTGTCCCGGTCCAGCTGGGCCGCTCCCATGTCGGCCGCCAGCAGCTCCTTGGCCAGCGCCCGGAACTCGGATTTCAGGTGCTCCGGCAGCCACCGGGGCACCCGCATTTTGGCGGGTTTGGGCAGTTCCACCTCCTGGGCCGCCCTGGCGGCTTTCTCCGCCTTGCTCAAATGCTTGCGGCCGTTGGCCTCCAGCACGCTCAGCCTCTGTCTGGGTCCTGGCATGGTCTCATCTCCTTTCGCGTTTCTGCCCCGTGGGGAAAAAATCCCTCACCGAGGGCTGCATACGGTCTTGAGCCCCTCCCGTCAAAACTTTCTTGCCCCGGGGGGAGGGTTCGAGGCCTTCGGCCTCCCTGGGCGCGCCCACGGGCGCCCCCGTCCAGGCGCCCGCGCCCAAGCGTCCCGGCGTTTTCTCGCGCCGGACGCCCAAATCAGCGTCCTTTTTTCCGCCGTTCCGCTGCCTGTTCCCGGGCCGTTTTCTGGTCGTGATGGCGCTTGCACAGGCTCTGGTGGTTGGCCGGGTCGATGAACCTGGCCCAGCTGCCCCGGTGGGGCTCGATGTGGTCCACCACCGTGGCCCTGGTGCGGTGCCTGGGGTCTCCGGGCGGATATTGGGCGGCGCAGGCGCGGCAGAACGGCTCCCGCAGCAGCTGCGCTGGGCGCAGGTCCTCCGTCCAGATGGGCAGGCTGTACCAGCTGTGATATTCCGCCGAAGCCCGGCGCGGGGCCCTGGCTGGCTTGTGTTTTGGGCAGTAGCCCTCCCGGGTCAAGGCTGAGCAGCCTGGGTGCCGGCAGGGCCTGAGCGGCTTCATGGCCACGGGCTATCACCTCCGGGCAAAACAAAAAGCGCCCAAGCCACGACACCCGACTGATCGGGTCGTCATTGGCTCAGGCGCTGGTCTCTGTGGACTCTGGCTCAGGCGCATCGATATTCACAACGCTCTCCTGTCCGCAGCGCTTGCACTTCACGGGCAGGTTTCGGACGGCTGTGTCCGGCAGGAGCTTCAGCAGCTTCCCCTTCCGGCAGACTGGGCAGATCACCCATCCGTCCTTCATGCTTAGTTTACCACAACACACGTTCGATTGCAAATCTTTTTCGCCTCTTTCCTCTAAAATTTAAAGAGAATATACTTACCCCCGAGACTGAAAAGAATAGAAAAGCTATTCTTTTTTTCGCTTTCGTCTGTTGCGCCGCCGTTTCCGGGCCGGATCCCTGGGCAGGAGATACTTGATCCAGGCAAACTCCCCATAACCATTGACCACAGGACCCTCCCGGGAGAGGATGTCCGCCTCCGGCGGGGCGGACAGGGTCACACAGTCCGGCACCGTCTCAGTCTCTGGCTCCGGATGGGCCAGCCCCAGAGATGGCGTCCAGGTCCGCTCTCCCACCTGCGGGTGGCCCCACTCCCGGGGCTCCTTGGTGAGGTAGCTGGCCAGATCCTCGTATGTGTGATCCCGGTGAAAGGTCAGCCGCCGCAGTTCCAGGTTGTCCCCGTAGATCCACAACCGCCGGATCTCCTCCAGGTCATCCCCTGTGGCGTTGAGCACCACATGGTGGTGGAGCCGCCCTCCCGGATTGCACCCCTCCGTCACATAGATGTAGTGAAGCAAATGTCCCCGCTCTTTCCTCGCCTTGCGCAGCCGGCTCAAGAAGGACCGGATCCGCCGGACCGCCGCATCGCGGCCGTCCGGCAGATGCTTGTCATCATAGGTGAGAGTGAGGAACAGGTCCCCGTCATCGAAGTTGGCCGCCAGGGTCCGCTCCAGCTTCTGGAATGAAGTCCTGGCGTTCAGCTTTTCCCGGGCCGCCGTGCTGGCCTGCCGCTTCTGGGTCCGCTGCCGAGGGCTGTCCCCTGCTACTGGTGCGGTATATACCACCGCATACACCAGGCGTCCGCTCTGGATCTTCCGCAGGATCTTACTCATCCGTACCCTCCTCCAGCTGGTCCAGGGCCCGGCGGATGGTCCGCCACTGCTCAATGGGCAGCTTCTCGGCTCCGGTGAGGACGCCCCGGAGCTTGTCCGCTGTAAGATCTCCGCCGCACCGGCTGGCCACCGCCTCCAGACAGCCCAGGCCGCCCGCCTGACGGTACTGCTGGAGCCGTTCCAGAGTCTCCTTCTTTTCCCGCCACGGGTTCAGGCGGTCCGGCTTTGGATCCGCCTTGGGCTCCGGGACGCTGTGGGCCCGGAGGATCCCCGGATCCCGCTGGATCTGCACCCCGCCCAGGCTTGGTACGGTCTCCACCGCCCAGGAGGTCCCGGCCCCCAGGACCAGCACGCCCTGGGCCAGCGACTCCACCACATAGTCCCGGTATGCCGCCAGGTCCGCCTCGCCCCGGTCTCCCCGGGGCAGCTGGATCACCAGCACCTGCTGCATTAGGTCACACGCGCAAATCTCTGCTTGAGCCATGATGACGCTCCTCCCTCCTCCATCTCTGCCGGGACCTCCCTGGCCTCCGTCTCCATGCGGGCCTCCAGGTCCCGCAGTCTGACCAGCGCACCATACACCCGGGGCGGCAGGGCCGCCAGCTGATCCCAGCTCACTCCGTGCAGCCCCCAGCTGCCGTCAGCGTCCTGATAAGTCAATCGTGCCACGTTCCCACTCCTCTCTCAGCGCCTCCGCGCTGTCAAAATATTGTGTACTGTACATCCCAGGCCGCCACCGCTCCAGCCGGATCAGGTAGGGCACGGACCAGGCCCGGGAGGCGGGGCAGGTGCTCACCCGCACCCGCAGCGCCCCCAGCGTCCGCTCGATCTCCATCTCACCGCAGCGGCGGTGGGCCCGGGCGATGGTCTCCAGATCCTTGTCCGTCAGAAGATTATCCATCAGCGTCCATCTTTGCCCCACAGTTGGGACAGTAGTTTGATTTTCGATCACTCCACATATCGCAGCAGCTTGACACATAGCCTTTGTCTACGGGAATCCCGCTGCGATATTGTTTTACCCACCGCCCATGCCGCACCGGCTCCACATATCCACCCAGCCGTTTTAAGGCTCTCTCACAGGTAGGACACAAATCTTGCGGTGTGGCCGTCCCAAACCACTCCCCACACGCTTTACACTCAGCCATCCTGTTCCTCCCTCTGCATTGCCTGCTTGATTGCTTTCAGCGCATCCAAAACACCGTCCGTATAGGCTTCATATTCCCTCTGGATGGTTTTGAGTTCTATTTGTGCTTTCATCTGATTCGTATCTCTTTTCCTGCTCGCAATAGACATCAGGCGTTCGCTGATTTCATCATACTTGGTCATCACTTTTCATTCCCTTCCGTTCTCCTCTCCAGCACGGCGGTTCCACGCCTTCGTAATGCTCTCTTTCGCCCATGACTTTTTCACCGCCCCTCCCGGCCGGCCTGCACCAGCTCCCGGAGGCGGTCCAGGTCGTAGTCATCGCCCAGGATGTCCTCAATGATTGCGAGACGATCAGCAATCTCATACACATCAAAAAATAAGCGGTGTCTACACGCACAATTCCAGCGAGTATATTCCCCTGTTAACCGTTCCATTTTTCTAAATTCCTTTCCCATCTTGCCTCCATCTCGGTGATCTCCTCCGGCTCCAGCCCAGTGTCCTCGTAGGCTGCGAGGCGGTCAACCGTTTGCTGTATAATCAGCCCTGCGATTTTAGGGAGCGCAAAATCTGGACACCCGACAATATATGCGCGTCCATCTCTTCTTCCTGTCAGTCTTTTCATGTCACCCCTCCTTCTGGCCATGCAGTTTTAGCCAATGCAGTGTCGCTTTTGCGCTGTCTCGCTCATTCTTCACCTGCTCCAGCTCTGCCCGCAGCTTCTTGTTTTCGGCCTGGAGAGTGGAGATAATGTCTGCGGCGTCAACACAGTCAGCAGTGCAAGTAATACAAGTCGGTTTCATGCGTCCTCATCTCCCTCCGGCGGGCGGCGGTAGTAATTATCTTTTTTGTCTCTCATACAAGACGAGCATTTCTCAAGTGCCCCCATTTCCGCCCATAGACACCCATCGCATATCAGCGGCTCGTTCGGCGGGGTGAGGGTTGGCATCCCCAACACAAGGTCCTCTGCCCGCTCCTTATCCTGTTCGCTGTCCCAGCTACATGCCTGGATTTCAGCCATTAGTTCACTGGCATCAATCGCCCTTGCCATCTTTCAGCGCCTCCAAATCAATCCTTTCGACTTCTGCCCGAACTTCCAGGCGGTTCAGGTAAAGGCCCATATACTTTTTTTGTTCCAGCAGTAGACTAAGTTCACAATCCGGTTCAAAATCTAAAGTTCCGGCTTCGTACTTCACCGTCATACGGTGGAGCTTTTCATACCGGATTTTGGTCTGCCAGTATTCCGCCTTAAAGCGTTCCTTATAGTTGGCGCTGTTCATCATCTTTACGGTATCGTTCAGGTTCATTTGTAAATTTCCTCCATTCTTTTTAGCACCATCTCCACGGCCTCGTCCGCTATGGGAGCGCCGCAGTTGGGGCAGTATTTTGGCATATACCAGCATGTTAATTCCGTAAAATCATGTCCACAGCATGAGAACACTCGATTCATTTTGCCATCTTTGATAGTCTCTATAATCTTTCCGTGCCGTACCGGGGCTACATCGGCGGCAGGCAGGCCAGAAATCACGGCCTCGATCTCATCGGAAGTGTAATTCTCTGTCTTATAAACCACGGTGCATCCGTCTGATCCATCATTCTCCGGGTCTACCGGATAAAATAGGTCAATGGCAGCCTGCCGCTCAATATACTCAGCCATCCTGCTCCTCCCTTTCACAATAACAGTTCATCAATGGATCATCATGGTCACACATACAGCATGGTTTCCCGTCACCACTGCCTGGTGGGGCATGGATACAGCCTTCACAAACATAATCAGCCATTGCTGTCACCCCTCCTCCGGTGGCTGCTGGAGCCATTCTAAAGCGTGGGCCATTCCTTTCCAAATTGCACCGCCACCGGCAGCGCTTCTCCTGTACTCAACTTCTGCGAGAAATCGAGCCAACTCCTTGTCGCTCATGGCCCGGATGCGGTCGGCGTTGGTCATTGGCGGCTTATATGCTCCACACTTTATGACGATTTCTCTTGGATTCCGCTCGTGTCGGCAATCTGCTCGGCAACTATCACATAGATTAAGTCCCATTTTCCTGCTCCTCCATTTTCGTCATAATCTTCGCCTTCCGCCGCATACACCAGGCAAACACCGGGAACTTAAAATCCTTTTGGGTGGAGCACTGCGGCAAAAACCCGCAGGTCTCACAATGACCGCCCACGATGGCCTGTGAGATCGCCAGCCCCTCGGCCTGCTTTTCGGGCGGATATGGCCGGTCAAACATGGTGACGTGCGTATATGATTTCCAGCTCATGTCAATCCTCCTATCCTGGCTCCGAGCCCTAGCAGTTCATCCGCGCTCACCTCCAGGGCCTGGGCGATCAGGAACAGGGTATCCACCCGGGGGTCGTGTACCCCCCGCTCGATCTGGTACAGGTTTCCGGCGGACAGCCCCACCCGGGCCTCCAAATCGGCCATCCGGAACCCGCGGGCCTCCCGCACCAGCCGGATCCGGGGCCCGATCTTCCCCGGCTCCCATGGGATCAGCTCAGGCATATCCCTCCACGCTCCTCTCCTCGTCCTCCAGGTACAACGGACACTGGATCACCGTGTAGGAGGTCATCCCGTGGACCCGCACCTGTTTTTTGGCTGTCCAGCCGGGGACCGGCTCAAACCGCACCCGGTGCTCTATCTCGTCATACTCACACCAGGGGCATCCCATGGTCCCCAGAGCCCGGCGGCAGCTCCAACATAAGGTCATCATAGCGCTCAAAACGGCAGTTCGCCGTCGTCGTCCAGGTCCTGGAGGTCCCCGGCCGGCGGGGGTGGGAGCGTCCCCTCGTCGGCATTGCCCTCGCTGGGCGGGGTGCTCTTTGCCCCGGCAAAATAGATGCCGTCGGCGATCACCTCGGCGCTGCGGCGCTTGCCGCCATCCTTGTCGGTCCAGTCCCGGATCTGGAGGCGCCCCTCCACCACGGCCAGCTGGCCCTTGTGGAAATACTGCTGGACAAATTTTGCCCGGGCCTCCCAGGCCACCACGGGGATCCAGTCGGTGGCCCGCTCGCCGCTGGCCTTGTCCTTGAAATCCCGGTCCACCGCCAGGGAGAAGGAGGCCACCGGCCGCCCCGCCTGGGTGTACCGCACCTCCGGATCCCGGCCTAGGCGGCCCATAATCACGATCCTATTCAGCACGTTCGTCCCATCCTCTCATCGTCCGGCGGAGGGCCATGCCCTCCGCCAGCCAGCTCAGTAATACCATCGTCTCCGTGGGCAGACCCTCTTTGATCGGCTGCCCGCAGCAGGGGCACGGGTCGCCGGGTTTTAACAGCCTCATATCACACGCCCCCTCCTTACAAATTTTCATCTGGTAACGGGAACCATCCCATACATTTGGCATCAATTTTTGCTCCAGCTTTTTTGAAACTCCACGATTTTGAGAAGCCATCCCACCAGGCGACTTGTGTAATCACGGTGCCATCACAGTCAAACCTGCAATAATATTTTCCGTCGCTTGGTGGGCACTCCATGCCCTTGACAAACTGGAGTGGGACCCACCCATTCTCCGGAGGTACCACAGTGCCTGGAGTTCCGGTAGGACCGTCAGGCATTTGCGTCCATAGTGCAACCTCATCCCATCGAACCCCCGGCTCTTTCACATCCCCGGCGCCAATGTACACATTGCTGTCAACAAAACCAGAATCATCAATGATTATGATTTCGGCTCCAGGTTCTGGTTCATCCACCCTAGTGTGCCATGCAATGCCAGACACAAGGCCAGGTCCGCCCTTCAGTCGAGGCGCTCTGCAATCATCAGGGTCGGGGCGCTCCCGCGCCAGATCCCCCTTCTCCTTCTCCGCCCGGGCCTGCTCCTCCAGCTGGAGCCGGGCCTGTTCCAGGGCCTCCTCGGCGATTTTCTGTTTGTCCTCGGCCCGCTTTTTGGCCTCACGGGCCTTGTCCAGCTTTTCCTGCATTTCGGCCACGGCCTCCGCCCGTGCCTTCTCAATGGCCTCCGGGTCCACCACAGTCTCCACGGCCACCTCCACCGGCTTCTCCTTCAGCTCGGCCAGCTGGGCCTCCAGCCGGGCCACAGCCTGGGCGGCCTGCTCCCGGTCCTCCTGGGCCCCAGACAAACGGGCGTTGAGCAGGGCCATATCCTCGGCCATCTTGGCCCGGGCCTGCTCCGCCGCTGACGCTTCGGCCTGGGCGGTCTCAGCGGCCTTGCGGGCCTCGTCCCGGTCCTTGATGGCCTGCTCCAGCTGGCGGGCGCTCATGTCGATGACGTTGTGATCCTCCATGAATTGATCCCGCTCACTGTCCGGCAGGGCCAGGAGCATCAATGCCTTCGATGCTCCCAAATCGGCCAACGCTGGCCGATTTGAACACTCCCGGTAGAGTTTCATAAAACGGCGGGCCGTCCGCTCCGAAAACTCCACCCGCTCATTGAGCCAGGGGAGCCATTCCCCATGGGGGATGGCCTGCTTGGCCTCGGTCAGGCACCGGCCGATGGTGAGGATGGCCTCCCCGCCCCGGCGCTTGGCGTCCAGGATCTCCTGGGTGATGGCCTCGATTCCGCGCCCCTCCTTGGGGGCCAGCACTCCGGACAGATCAAGCATTGTTGGCCACCCCCTCGCGCTCCAGCAGCTCCGCCACCCAGGTCCTGTAATCCCGGCTGGCCGCGCTGAAGGGGGACAGCGCCCCCACCGGCTCACGGGACCAGCTGGATTCTACTACCTTGTCCGTGCGGCGGATCACCGTCCGGAAGATGGGGACCGGGCTCTCCTCCCGGAGAGTCTGGACCGCGTCCTCGCCAATGCTGGACCGCCGCCACTGGGTCACCAGCACCCCGGCCACCCGGATCTGGGGGCAGGCCTGGCGGATGTTGTCGATCTGCCGGACCAGCCCGGCCATGCCGGTGGTGGAGTAGGCGTCGATCCCGGCGGGGATGATGATGCTGTCACAGGCGGCGATGGCAGACAGGCAGCTCACTGAGTAATAGGGCGGGCAGTCGATCACCACCGAGTCGTAATACGCATCCTCCGCGACCACGGCCAGCAGATCCCGCAGACGGTCAAAGTCCGGGGTCTGCCGCCCCAACAGGCAGGACAGCTCATAGTCCCCCAGATCCTCCCCGGCAGGGATGATGTCCAGCCCCTCATAGTCCGTGCGCCAAATGATGTCCGGATAGTATTCGATGGGATACTCCAGCGCGGCGGCCAGCCCGGCCCCGCTGGGATCCTGGCCGGAGGCCAGCATCATGCTGGTGGCGTTGCCCTGGCTGTCGGCGTCAACAAACAGGACGCGCTGCTTGCAGCTGGTGGCCAAAATAAAGGCCAGCTCCACGGCAGTGGTGGTCTTGCCCACCCCGCCCTTGCGGTTGACGATTGCAAATGTTCTCATGATAATTCCTCCATTTTTGTCTGTTCCATAGGGGCTGTGGTCCGCAGATACCGGCGGGCCGCCTCCCGTGGGTCGTTGCTCATTGCAAAAACTTTAGACACAGCCAGGGCAAAGGCCAGCTCACAGGTCCCTGTGGGGCCATGCCGGTTCTTGTCCACGATCACCTCAATGGGCTCCGGCTCGTATGCCGGCCGGCCCTCCGGGTTGTAATACGCCTCCCGATACAGGAAGATCACCCCGTCTGCGTCCTGCTCCAGCGCGCCCGTGTCCCGCAGATTCGATAGCTGCGGGCGCTTGTCCTTGCTGGCCTCATTGGCGCGGTTCAGTTGGCACAAGGCCAGGATCGGGATCTTCAGGGTCCGGGCCAGGGTCTTGAGCGCGCCGGAGATCTCCGTCATGTAGTTATACCGGTCGCTGTTGCGGTAGCTCTGGGCGCTGGGCGAGATCTTACCCACATAGTCCACCACCAGCAGGGTCAGCCCCGGCACCCGGCGGGCCAGTATCTCGATCTGCTCCACGGTGGCCCCCGGCCTCCGGTTGATGTACAGGGGGATCTGCTCCAGCTTGCCCGCGGCCTCCGCCATCTTGGTGTAGTCCTGATCGGACAGCCGCTCCATCAGCAGGCGGTTGGCCGGGATCCCGGACAGCCGGGAGACCCGCTTGGCCACCAGCTGCTCCACATCCATCTCCAGGGAGACAAACAGCACCGGCCCGGTCTTTTCTGCCACCCGGTCCGCTATGTTCAGCGCCAGAGTTGTCTTGCCCATGCCGGGGCGGGCGGCCAGGATATACATCCCGCCGGCCAGCATCCCACCGCCCAGCGTCAGGTCAATGTCCCGGTATCCGGTGGAGACACAGCCGGTGGCCTTCCCCCGGTCCACCGCGTCGCGGTGCTCGTAAAAGGCCATCAGGGCCTCCTCCGGCCGGATCAGGTCATCCGTGACACCCTCCCGCTGGAGCTCCGCCGCGTCCCGGGCCAGTCCGGCCAGGACCTCACCCGGATCTCCCTCAGCCGCCTGTTCCCGGGCCTCGCTGCACAGCCTGACCACCGCCCGCTTCAGCGAGTTCTGCCGGGTCAGCCTGGCATACTCCTCCACGTTCTGCGCGGTGGGCGTGGCGTCCATCAGCTCCACCAGGTAGGGCACATCCAGCTTGACGCCCTCCCGGGCGGCCTCCTCCCGGATCAGCACCGAGTCAATGGGCTTGTCCTGCCGCCGCAGGGACACCGCCGCCCGATAGATCGTTTGATGGACCGCAAGAGCCAGGTCCTCCGGCCGCAGAAGCTGCTCCACCACCGGCAGGCACCGGGGATCCACCAGGATGGAGCCGATCACCGATGACTCCGCATCCAGCGGGCGCACCTCAGCCGTCATAGACCACCACCTCCTCCCCGTCGATCAGCTCTACATGGCAGGGCCTTGTGGGTCTCGGCTTGTCCGCAGTCCTCGCCGGAAGGGGCTTGTCCTCGTCCTCCCAGCGGCGGCCATTGAGCCAGGTGGAGGCATACGGGATCCCAATGCCCCTCTGCCAGTCCTCCCCCGCCATGGCCCGCTTGAGGCCCAGGGCCATAGCCCGGATCAGGTCATCGTCCGGCCTGAGCCTGTCCCAGGCCCGGATGGCCGCCTGCTTGGACTTGCCGCAGGGGTAGGCCTCCCAAAAGGCGGCGAAGCGTTCCGGCTTCCAGTCCGGAGCCTCTTTGGGCTCGTTTGACCGCTTGCGTTTCCGCGCCGGCGCTTCCCCCTTGGGGGGATTATAGGGGGGATATTCTTGTTTAATATTACTTGTATTATTCTCTCCGCCATTTTCACGGGGAGGTCCCCCCGATTTCACGGGGACCCTCCCCCCATTTTCGGGGGGAGGGGGTACAGACGCCCCAGGAGGTCCACAGATCCAGATTTTACGGCGGATGACCTCGTTGGTATCCGGGTCCCGCTCTACCTCCAGCTGGATGTGTCCCCGGTCCCGCAGCTGTTTGAGCAGATCCTCGACAGTCCGCTTTGAGATCCCAAGCGTCTCAGCCAGATGGGCGTTCCAGGCCCAGCAATATCCCTCGGCCTGGGCCAGGGCGGACAGTTCCCCATACAGCAGCTTTGCATTGGGGCGTAAACTGTGGTCATCCCGCACCCGGGCCGGGATCACGGAGTACAAGCTCCGATAGATCTCACCCATACAGCTTCCCCCGTCCCGCCCGGGAGACAAATCCGTGATCCAGACTCACGCCCACTCCGTTGGTCAGTCGGATCCAGGGCTCCAAATTGTCCGGAGCCTCCGGCCGGGTCAGGTCAATGGGCATCTGGTAATACTCCCGGACCCGGAACCCCAGGCTGCGCAGGGTGCGCACCTGCTCCTCTGGGGACAGCCCGGCCAGACAATCCGGACAGCCCCCGCCGTTGTCGGCCAGGAACAGCAGTTCGCAGCGGGCCAGCACCTTCTGCCAGCTTTCTTTCAAATTTTCAGGGATCATGCAAAAATTCCCCCTTGTCAAACACACGTTCCCATGGTATAATACATTTGTTCTCATGGTAGACCCCCTGTCTACCGCCCCGGGTGCCGAAAGGCCCCGGGGATTTTTTATGCCCACGGCTCGGCCTCCAGGACGGCGATCCGTCCGTCCTCCCGGACCACTGCCAGGGCCTGGGCCCCGCCGGCCAGCATCCCCCGGAAGATCCCGGGGGCCAGCTCCTCCACCCGGAGCAGCCGCGCCGGGCCGTACTGGTCCAGCAGAGACGCTGTCACCCGGGCCGCCTCAGATAAATTGGGTGCGCGCATGATGTTAACCTCCTCTCACGTCTCCAGCAGTGCGCTGGTCAGCTTGCCCACCAGGGACATCCGCTGGTCGATCAGCCGGTTGACGTCCTCGCAGATGATCTCCGACACATCCTTCAGCCGGTACATGGGCAGCCCCTCCCGCTTGTAGCGGACCAGGGCTCCGGGGCTGATGTTGTAGGACCAGTGGGAGTTGTGCTGTACCGCCCAGCCGAAGGGGACCCGCTCATCTTGCAGGGCCTCGTACAGGGTGGCGGTGCTGCTGCCCAGATACCGGGCCGCCGTCTCCACCGGGACGTTGTCCAGTTCCAGGATCTCCTGGTCGCTGGGGATATTCAGGTTTCTGGTTCTCGGTCTCATGGTAACCTCTCTTTCTCCCCCGGCCCGGCCGGGGGGCTTCTTCTTGTCCTCCTCCCCTTCCTGTGATAAACTGTGGATGGTAGGAAGGTGATTTAATTGGTACTTGATACGAATATAGCTGTTGCATTGATAGCTCTGATTGGTGCAATTCTATCAGGCATATTTGCTTTCATAGGAAGCATGGTCGCCGCAAGACTAGGGAAAGATGCCCAAATCAAGACTGCTGCACAAGAAGCGTTCATCTCTGCCCGCCTAAACGTATATCTCGCCTTTGAGGAAGCATTTGAACACTGGGCTAACACAAAAAACAGAGAGGCCTGTGCAGTTGTTTATCGTGCTGAAAATGCTGTCCGCCTTGTAGCAAGCGAAGAAACGATTTCCGTTCTCTCACAGCTGACCGAATATATCAGAGAATACGAGACACAGGGCAAACTTCATCCGTTTGAAGAGTTTGCTGTGGCCCATACTGCGGCCCTTCGTGCCATGCGGAATGATTTGATGCACTATCCTATTCCGACACCAGAATCAGGACAGAAGGAAAGCCGTATAGAGTGAACTGACGACACAGATCACACAAAGCAACAGTAAGAGCAACAGAGTCCTGTAAAACTTGGGGCTTCCTCTTTCCCAGTAAATTGCGAATCCAACCAATAGGTAGCCAAAAACCAATGGGACAAAAACGGTGGTAAAAAATTCCCCCACACCTCTCACCCCCTCTCCTCCCCCGGTCTGGCCGGGGGCATTTTGCTGCTTACGCCTCATCCCAACCGCAGAATACCACCAGCTCCAGACCGCCCTTGACGATCTCCCGGAGGTCCGCCATGATGGCATCAAACTCCGCCCGCTCGGTCTGGTCGATCTGGCCGTCCTCTGCAATATCCAGCAGACGCTCCACGCTGCCCTCTTTGGCAAACCGCCGCAGCCGGTTGTAGATCCGCAGGGCCAACTCCATCAAGCTCCGTTCCTCAATGGCCGGAATGATTCTGTCCGCCAGTGCATTGGTGGCTTTGAGATGCTGATAGGCCAGCCTTTGATAATCGTAACAATCCGCCATATCCTCCACCAAATCGTTGGGCGGGATCCTCTGGCCGGTTTCATAGGCCCGTACACTTTCCACGCTGATTCCCAGCCGCTCGGCAGCCGCTTCCTGGGTCAACCCGGCGGCTCGCCGGGCTTTTTTGTAGATATTCCGGTACTCCTTCGGCATGGTGATCTCCTCCTCTTCGGGGTAAAATTAAGCTAGGCCGGGGTCTGTCCGCTTGCCAGGCCCAGCAGGGTATCCATGGAGCACCCCAGCAGGGATGCCAGCGACAGCAGGTTTCCGAGAGTCGGCTGAGTGTACCCCAGCTCCCACTTGGCCACCGCCCCCGGCGTCACCCCGAGAGACTGGGCGACCGCCCGCTGAGAAAGCCCCTGGGCCTCCCGGATCTCCCGAAGCTTCAGGTTATTTTCCAATGTGTCCACCTCCTTCGTGCTTGCTTACCGGCGGGAAATATGGTAGGATGTAGGTGTCTATAAATATTGTCTGCGACCTTTATTTGTGGGACTTGCTTTCTCATTTCCCATGGGTAAATCATAAGTCCGTAATCACGGAAAGTCAATCCATTTTTCCGTAATTACATATTTTTGTCCGTAATCACGAATTCTTATTATAGAGGTGTGATGCCCCTTGGATGCGACTATTTTTGTTGAAAACATCAAAGCCTTTTGTAAACAAAAGGGAGAGGCACCTACGGTTGCTTGTAAAAAAGCAGGTGTAGGGGGAAGCTTTATTTCTGACATCAACCGAGGCCAAAATCCTTCCGTGTCCAAGGTTCAGATGCTGGCTGACTATCTCGGCGTCACCACCAGCGAACTCCTGGGCGAAAAAACAGAGCCCACCGTGCAAGACGATGGGCTCTCGGATGGAGAACAGGCGCTGCTTAATCTGTTTCGTCAGCTGACGCCGGATCAGCAAGACATGGTGATTCGGATCGTTCAGGCGGCCGCAGACAAGATGTGATCGCCTGGGCGGCCGCCAGCATAAGCGCGGCGGGGTCCCTGCTCCCCCGGATGATGGCTAACAGTTGTTCCTCACGATTTGTCATCTTGCCCGCCCCTTCCAAAAATAATTCTATTGCAATTATAGAACGCCCGTTCTATAATTGCAATACACCGAAGAAAAATTTTGTGTATAAAAAAATAACTCTATAATTATTTTTGGGGATTCAATTTTATTAAAGAGGAGAATGAGAAATGAAAAAGAAAATCTTCACGCTTGCATTGTCCTGTACACTTCTTTGGGGCTTGGCTGCCTGTGGGAATGACAATCCCCCCGCTGATTTACCCGGGGTATCATCAACGGCCTCTTCAGCAGACCAACATGATCCAGCGCAGTCTCAAGGCACAAATAAGGCCGCTGAAAATGAGGAACTTCTGAAAAATATTTCAGTGGAAATGAAAACAGACGCCATGTTGGCTCAAGCAATCGTAACAATCACCAATAACAGCTCCATGACATTTGATGGGAATGTTTCAGTTCATTTTAAAAATGCTTCTGGTGACTCTGTTGGTGATGATATGATTTTTGTTGAGACGTTAACGCCTGGAAATTATACGTATGCAAGAATTGATGTAGATGAAACCGAACACATTACAATGGATTACAATATTTCAAGCCCAGAATTTTCAGAGGCACCTGCCTCTACTGGTGGTATGTTGGATGAAGCCGCCAGCGCCTCGCTTGCAGAAGAATTTGAGCTTAGCTTCGGTGGCGCCGGGAATCCAGAGTGGGCAACAAGTTGGTATAAGTGTGTGTCAAAGATAGATGTATTTGCTGCGGACAGTAATTATGCTGTCATTACTGTAACAGCTGACACAGATTCGGAGTCTGTTGACCGTATCGGAAATACTATCTTCGCCAACTACACTGACGAGTTTGATTTAGCTCGAGTTCTTGTAGTCGATGACACTGGTTCGACTTTGTTTGACCGTTCATTGTAACCGTTGACTCCACCGCCAAATCCGCCCACGTCGGCGGATTTGAAAAAAGCCGTCCCGGCTCGGGACGGACTTGACAATCGAACATCAGGCGGTTATACTGAACATGAAAAGGGCGCTGCCGGCAGACGGTTGGCCCCTGTCTTAAGTCATTGAAGTGATCGCCGAACTTTTGGAAGGGGAACGGCGGTCACTTCTTTTTTGTGATCTGGAGAACCAGACCAATGATGCCGATAACCACAAGACAGAACTGAAACAGATCTGAATATGTAACCATAGCACCACCCCCTCTCACTGGAGGGGGCAAGAAGTCCCCTCCGGGATGGAGGGGCCAACCGCCTGCCGTTTGCTGGCAGCGCCAAAGACAGGATACCACATTTTCCGCTGCGGCGCAACTGCGCCAAGTCTCAAATCCGCAAGCGTTTGCGGATTTGAAAAAAGCCGCCCCACCGGGCGGCTTCTCAAAAGGCTCAAACTAGAACATCTGTTTTGAAGGGAGGCCCTCAAATGAAGCGAGCCAATGGCACCGGGAGCATCGTCAAGCTCTCCGGCAACCGCCGCCGCCCCTGGGCGGTCCGAATCCCCTACCACACCCAGCGGGGCCGGGTCCGGCAGAGGTATCTCTCCTACCATGCCAAAGCCAGCGACGCCCAGGCCGCGCTGGATGAGTGGTGCCGCACCCACTCCGCCCCGGCCACTGAGGTCATTGACTACACCCTCCAGCAGGTCTATGACCTCTGGAGCAGCCGGGAATACCCCCGCCTGGGCCCCGCCTCCGTCTCCTCCCACCGGGCTGCATGGGGCAGAGTCTCCGCCCTGGCGGACAAAAAGGTCCGGCGCATCACCATCGATGACCTACAGCAGATCATTGACCAGGACGAGGCCGATGGGCGCTCCAGGTCCAGCATCCAGAATGACAAGGCGCTGATCTCCGCCCTATTTCGGTTCTCCATGGAGCGCGACATCATCATCAAGGACTATTCCCAGTTCATACGAATTCCGTCGGTTCAGGCTAAACAGGAAAAGGGGGTCCTGAGCGACCTCCAGCTCAAAAAATTGGAGCAGCTGGCTGCCTCCGGCGATCCCTGGGCAGACGCCGTCCTGATCCTGTGCTATACCGGATTCCGGATCTCTGAGTTTCTGGCCCTTACCAGATTTTCCTATCACGCCGACGGGGACTACCTCCAGGGCGGCATGAAAACCGCCGCAGGCCGGGACAGGATCGTCCCAGTCCACCCAAAAATCAAACCCTACCTCGCCGCACGCCTGGCCCAGAACGGAGAACGGATCATCTGTGATCCGGCTGGCCACGCCGTCTCCACCCAGGTGTTCCGGTCCCGATTCACCGCCCTTATGGAGCAGATCGGCGCCGCTGGAGCGACACCCCACTGGTGCCGCCATACCTTTGCCAGCCGCCTGCACCAGGCCGGCGCCGATGAGCTGGCCATCAAGCGCATGATGGGCCATGCGAATAAGGACATCACCGAGCACTACACCCATATCGGCCTGGCCTACCTCCGCCAGGAGCTCTACAAAATCGCATGATTTGTCGCTAACACCAAAACATTGTGCAAAACAGAGACATGGGAAAAGTGCAGTTTTTGCGTCCATTTCCCTTGCCATCGGCCTGGAAACTGGTGTATTGTAGTACCGCTATGTTGCAAGTTTAATGGGATCTTAAGAAATGGTAAAGTACGGTTCAAGGCCGGTATGGTATCCTGAGCATGACCGGGACCGGAGGGTCCCGCCCATCCCGGCACGAAAGGAGCTGTTATCATGGAGATCACGCTGGAGCAGGTGGAGCGCCTGCGGGAAAAGGCCGCCGTATCCTATGGTCAGGCCAAGGCCGCCCTGGAGTACAGCGGCGGCAATCTGCTGGACGCCCTGATCTATCTGGAGGAGCGCGGGGTGATCCCCCGGCCGGAGGACGCCTACTACTCCACCAAGGGGGAGGCGCCGCCGCCCCCGCCCACCCAGGATCTGCCCCTCCCGGTGGAGCCCGCCGCCGGGAAGAAGCGCCGCCGGAGCAGGCTGCGCCGGCTGATGCGCCGCCTGCGGAGCATCCTGCTGGACAATGAGCTGGAGATCTGGCGCAGGGAGCAGCCCATCACTGCCATCCCCATGCTGCTGCTGACCGTCATTCTGATCTTTTTCTTTTGGATCGCCCTGCCGCTCATGCTTCTGGGGCTGTTCTTCGGCTTCCGATATCAGGTCACCGGCCCCGACCTGGAGGACGACGCCCTGAACGGCGTCATGGGTTCGGTGGCGGACACCGCCGCCGATGTGGGCCGGCAGGTGATGGATGAGCTGAGATCCCAGCACGAGAAATCCGGCGGACGAAAAAAGTGAGCGGCGCGGCCGGGAGCCGCCCGCAGAGATCCCGGCGGAGTCTGCGCTCCGCCCTTGAATGAGGTGAATGTACTGTGGCTGAAACGATCCTTCTGGTGGAGGACGAGGAAAAGCTGGCCCGCATGGTGGAGCTGGAGCTTCGGTATGAGGGCTACGAGGTAGAAAAGGCCTTTGACGGCCGCACCGGCCTGGAGCGGGCCCTGTCCGGCAGCTTCGACCTGGTGCTGCTGGACATCATGCTGCCCCAGCTGTCCGGCATGGAGGTGCTCCGCCGCCTGCGGCGGGAGCGCTCCACCCCCGTCATCATGCTCACCGCCCGGGACAGCGTCATCGATAAGGTCTCCGGTCTGGACTCAGGGGCGGACGACTATATCACAAAGCCCTTCGCCATCGAGGAGCTGCTGGCCCGGATCCGGGCCGCCCTGCGGAAGCGGACCGCCGCCCCGGAGGAGACCCTGCTCACCGCCGGCCCCCTGACCATGAATGTGGACAAGCATCAGGTCACCATGAAGGACCAGCCGGTGGAGCTGACCAAGAAGGAGTTCGACCTGCTGCGCCACCTGCTGGAAAACAAGGGGCACGTTCTCTCCCGGGAGACCCTGCTGGACAGCGTCTGGGGCTTTGACTTCGTGGGGGAGACCAACTCGGTGGATGTGTATATCCGCTTCCTCCGCAGCAAGCTGGACGAGGCCTTCGGCTTCAAGCTGATCCACACGGTGCGGGGCGTGGGCTACGTCATCCGGGAGAACTGACCCCTGCGCCCCAGACGTCCCCGCCCAGAAAGGAGGCCCGCCATGCCAAAACGCCGCCACCGCTTCCAGGCCCCGCCCGCCCAGGACCCCCTGCACGGAGCACGGTCCTCCCTGGTATTCCGCCTGAATTTCGGTTTTTTCTTCCGCCAGCTGGGCATCTTTTTTGTGATGGACCTGCTGTTGGTCATCATGGCCACCACCGGCCTGTTCCTTTGGGCAGAGAACCGCTGCGCCGATGTGGTGGCCCTGGTGGACGTCAGAGGGGTGCCCACCGCAGACGCCATCCCCTGGATGGAGGCCAGCGATTACAGCATCACCCCCCTGGACCGGGAGCCCCAGGGTGTCCCGGTCCCCTTCGACTGGCTGCGGATCCGCCGGGAGACCGCGGACGCCCTGCACCAGTACGACCTGATGCAGTACTACTCTGTGGAGCTGAAAAGCGCCGGGCAGCCCTATGCGGTCACGGTGGATCTCACCGGCGTCTCCGGCGCCCTGTGCTGGGCCGGGGCGGTGCTGCTCATCTGCCAGGGGCTGTCCCTGCTGACCAATCTGTTCCGGAACAACCGCTCCATCCACAAGGTCCTGAAACCCATCCAGGACCTGGCGGCCACCGCCGCCCGCCTGAACTCCATGACCCACATGTCCCGGCAGCAGCTGGAGGCCCTGGCCGGGGAGCTGGAGAAGATCAACGCCAAGCACCTGGACAGCCGCATCGACCTGCCCGCCACCCAGAAGGAGCTGCGCGCCCTGGCCCAGGCCATCAACGCCATGCTGGACCGGATCAACAAGGCGTACAGCGCCCAGATGCGCTTCGTCTCCGACGCCAGCCACGAGCTGCGCACCCCCATCGCCGTCATCCAGGGCTACGCCGCCCTTCTGGACCGCTGGGGCAAGGACGATCCCGAGGCCCTTCAGGAGTCCATCCACGCCATCCGCTCCGAGGCCAAGGCCATGGAGGAGCTGGTGGAGCAGCTCCTCTTCCTGGCCCGGGGGGACAACGACACCCAGCCGGTCAAGCCCGTGGCCTTCGACCTCACCGTCCTGGCCGGCGAGGTCCTGCGTGAGGAGGAGATGATCCACCAGGACCGGGTGTTCCTCCCCCGCTGGGGAGAGGCCCCCATCCCGGTCCGGGCCGACCAGGGCCTCATCAAGCAGGTCATGCGCATCCTGATGGACAACAGCGTCAAATACAGCCCGCCGGATGGACGGGTCTATCTCCGGGTCACCGCCCAGGAGGGCTACGCCCGGGTCACCGTCCAGGACGAGGGCATGGGCATCGCTCCCCAGGGCATCCCCCACATCTTCGACCGCTTCTACCGCACCGACCAGTCCCGGGACCGCAGGACGGGGGGCACCGGCCTGGGCCTGTCCATCGCCAAGTGGATCGTGGACCGGCACGGCGGCTGGTTCGAGGTGGTCTCACGGGAGGGCGTGGGCACCCGGATCTCCTTCCTCCTCCCCTCCGCGCCGGCTTCCACGGAAGAGGAGGCGCTCTGATGTACTTCGTCTATCTCCTCCGCTGTGCCGACGGCACCCTCTATACCGGCTGCACCAACGACCTGGACCGCCGCCTGGCCGCCCACAACGCCGGAAAAGGGGCCAAATACACCCGCAGCCGCCGGCCGGTGGTCCTGGTCTACCGTGAGCAGGCGGCGGACCGCTCCGCCGCCCTCCGGCGGGAACGGGCCATCAAGCGGCTCACCCGGAAACAGAAGCTGGAGCTGATCCAAAACAGCCCCGTTTTCGTCCCGGAACCGCCAGTTTTTTTGCAATAATTCGCAAAAAGCTATTGACATTGATTTTTCCCACTGATATAATTTTGTAGCCGCTTTGAGCGGGGTGAAAAGTGGAAGCTCCCCTTCCCTCCCGTAAGAGCGAGCCCGTAATGAAGGAGTTGAATATCATGCAGGCAATCATTGTGACCGGCGGCAAGCAGTACAAGGTGGCGGAGGGCGACACTCTGTTCATCGAGAAGCTGGAGGCCGAGGCCGGCCAGGAGATCGTGTTCGATCAGGTTCTGGCCATCCTGGACGGCGACAAGGCTACCTTCGGCGCTCCCGCCGTGGAGGGCGCTTCCGTGGCCGCCACCGTCGTGAAGAACGGCAAGGGCAAGAAGGTCCGCGTCTTCAAGTACACCCCCAAGAAGGGCTACCGGAAGCGTCAGGGCCACCGTCAGCCCTACACCAAGGTGCAGATCGGCGCCATCAAGGCCTGATTTATGACCACCGCCACATTCCACACCGAAGGCCGCCGCATCACCGGCGTCACTGTCCAGGGACACAGCGGCTATGCCTCGGAGGGAGAGGACATCGTCTGTGCCGCGGTGACCAGCGCCGTGCGCCTGGCGGAGTGCGCCGTCAATGACGTACTCGGCCTGGAGGCTCCGGTGAAGGTGCGGCAGAAGGACGCGTCCATTACACTGAAGCTCCCCGCCCAGCTGGGACCGGCCAACGAGGATACCTGTCAGGTCCTCCTGACCGCCCTCATGGTCCATCTGGTCCAGCTGGCGGAGGAATATCCCGACCATATTACCGTTTTGGAGGTGTAACACTATGCTGAATATCGGTCTGCAGTTTTTCGCCCATAAAAAGGGCGTTGGCTCCACCCGGAACGGCCGCGACTCTGAGTCCAAGCGTCTGGGCGTGAAGCGCGGCGACGGTCAGTTCGTGCTGGCCGGCAACATTCTGGTCCGGCAGCGCGGCACCCACATCCACCCCGGCGTGAACGTGGGCAAGGGCAGCGACGACACCCTGTTCGCCATGAAGTCCGGCAAGGTGAAGTTCGAGCGCCTGGGCAAGGACCGCAAGCAGGTCTCCATCGTCGAGATCGCGCAGTAATCAAGCCACAAAGCCGCAAACGATCACCGTTTGCGGCTCTTTTTATCCGGAAAAGAGGTTTTCTTGTATGGAATATCGCAAGTTTTCCCAGGGGTATGTCCTGCGTCTGGACCCCGGCGAGGAGATCGTCAGCTCCCTCACCCGGCTGGTGGAGGAGGAAGGCGTCCAGCTGGCCTCCGTCTCCGCCCTGGGGGCGGCCAACGACGTGACCATTGGTATCTTCAACACGGTGGAGAAGCAATACTACTCCCACCGGTATCAGGGGGATTATGAGATCTCCGCCCTGGTGGGCAATGTGACCCGGAAGGACGGGGCGCCCTATCTCCATCTCCACATCACCATCGGAAACCCTGTGACCGGAGAGGTCCACGCGGGCCATCTCTCCTCCGCCACCATCAGCGCCACCCTGGAGCTCTTCCTCCAGGTCTGGGACGGGCAGGTGGGACGGAAGTTCAGCGATGCCGTGGGGCTCAATCTGCTGGAATTTTGAACCTGAACATCACACTGTAAGGAGGCGTTCTGTATGGCAGCACCCTTTGTAGATACCGCAAAGATCACCGTCCGCTCCGGCAACGGCGGCAACGGCGTGGTCTCCTTCCACCGGGAAAAATATGTGGCCGCCGGCGGCCCGGACGGCGGCGACGGCGGCCGGGGCGGCAACGTGGTGGTCACAGTGGACGACCATATGTCCACCCTGATGGACTTCCGCTATAAGCGCAAGTACACCGCCGCCAACGGCACAGACGGAGGCGGCAAGCGCTGCACCGGCAGAAACGGCGCAGACCTGGTCCTGCGGGTCCCCCGGGGCACCATCATCCGGGACGCCGCCACCCAGGAGATCATCCACGATATGTCGGATGACGCCCCCTTCATCCTCTGCCGGGGCGGCCGGGGCGGCTGGGGCAACCAGCACTTCGCCACCCCCACCAGGCAGGTCCCCCGCTTTGCCAAGGCTGGCTATCCCGGCGAGAGCCGCGAGGTGGTGCTGGAGCTGAAGCTGCTGGCCGATGTGGGGCTGGTGGGCTTCCCCAACGTGGGTAAGTCCACGCTGCTCAGCGTGGTCAGCCGGGCTCAGCCCAAGATCGCCAATTATCACTTCACCACCCTTTTCCCCAACCTGGGCGTGGTGTATGTGGAGGAGGGCGTCTCCTTCGTCATGGCGGACATCCCCGGCATCATTGAGGGCGCCGCCGACGGCGCCGGACTGGGCCACGACTTTCTGCGCCACATCGACCGCTGCCGCCTGCTCATCCATGTGGTGGACGTCTCTGGCAGCGAGGGCCGGGACCCGGTGGAGGACTTCGAGACCATCAACGCCGAGCTGAAGCAGTACTCCCCCGAGCTGGCCTCCCGCAAGATGATCGTGGCCGCCAACAAGACGGACATCATGGCCGATCCCGCCCTGCTGGACAAGTTCCGCGCCCACGTGGAGGGCCTTGGGCTGGAACTGTTTGAGATCTCCGCCGCAGCCCATCAGGGCACCCGGGAGCTGGTCAAAAAGGCCGCCCAGGAGCTGGCTCAGCTGCCCCCTGTGGCGGTGTATGAGCCCACCTATGTGGAGCGCCCCCCCGAGGTGGACACCTCCGGCGAGGTCTCCATCGAGAAGTACGACGACACCTGGGTGGTGGAGGCCTCCTGGCTCCAGCATCTGATGGCCAACGTCAACTTCGGCGATTATGAGAGCCGCAACTGGTTCGACCGCAAGCTGCGGGAGTCCGGCCTGTTCGACAGGCTGGAGGCCATGGGCATCCAGGACGGGGACATTGTCTCCCTGTACGACCTGGAGTTCGAGTATCAGCGCTGAGCCGGTCGGTTTCTTTTCTGCTGACACAAAAAATATGGCATCCAAACTGAGTTTGGATGCCATATTTTTATTGCCCGGTCTTGCCGCGCGTTCCCGCTCAGATCGCGCTGTGGAAGGTGCGCTGGATGACCTCCAGCTGCTGCTCCCGGGACAGGCGGCTGAAATTCACCGCATAGCCGGACACCCGGATGGTCAGGCTGGGGTACTGCTCGGGATGCTCCATGGCGTCGATGAGGGTCTCACGCCGGAGGACGTTCACGTTCAGATGGTGGGCCCCCTGGCAGAAGTAGCCGTCCAGAATGGAGACCAGGTTGCTCTCCCGCTGCGCCTCATCCTTACCCAGGGCCTCGGGGACAATGGAGAAGGTGTTGGAGACTCCGTCCTGACACACATCCCGATAGGGGATCTTGGCCACAGAGTTCAGGCTGGCCAGGGCTCCGTTCACATCCCGGCCATGCATGGGGTTGGCGCCGGGGGCCAGAGGCTCGCCCAGCTTGCGGCCGTCAGGGGTGGAGCCGGTCTTTTTCCCGTACATCACGTTGGAGGTGATGGTCAGGGCGGACAGGGTGTGCTTGGCTCCCCGGTACAGGGGATGCTTCTTCAGCTCCTGAGAGAAGGTGCGCACCACATAGACCGCCTCGTCGTCCGCCCGGTCGTCGTCGTTTCCGTACTTGGGGAAGTCGCCCTCGGTGACGAAGTCCACGGCGATCCCCTGCTCGTTGCGGATGGGGCGCACCCTGGCGTACCGGATGGCGGAGAGGGAGTCGGCGGCCACAGACAGGCCGGCGATGCCGAAGGCGGTAAGGCGCTCCACCTTGGTATCATGGAGGGCCATCTGGCTGGCCTCATAGGCGTACTTGTCATGCATATAGTGGATGATATTCACCGTGTCGGCGTACAGCTCTGCGGCATAGGCCAGCACCTTGTTGTAATTCTCCCGGACCTTCTCATAGTCCAGCACCTCGTCGGTGATGGGCTGGATGCCGGGGACGATCCGGGCCCCGGACCGCTCATCCACGCCGCCGTTGATGGCGTACAGCAGGCACTTGGCAATGTTGCACCGGGCCCCGAAGAACTGCATCTGCTTCCCCACCGCCATGGCGGACACACAGCAGGCAATCGCGTAGTCATCTCCGTACACCGGGCGCATGACATCATCATTTTCATACTGAATGGAGTCCGTGGCAATGGACATCTTGGCGCAGTAGCGCTTAAAGCCCTCAGGGAGATGCTCGGACCAGAGGACGGTGAGGTTGGGCTCGGGCGCACTGCCCAGGTTGGTGAGGGTGTGCAGATAGCGGAAGGAGGTGCGGGTGACCAGGGTCTTTCCCCCGATGCTCATGCCGCCGATGGACTCGGTGACCCAGGTGGGGTCGCCGCCGAAGAGCTCGTTGTACTCCGGGGTGCGCAGATGGCGCACCAGGCGCAGCTTGATAATGAACTGGTCCACCAGCTCCTGGGCCTCCTCCTCGGTGATGACCCCGTTCTCCAGGTCCCGCTGGAGATAGATGTCCACAAAGGTAGAGGTGCGGCCCAGAGAGGTGGCCGCCCCGTTGTTCTCCTTGATGCCCGCCAGATAGGCCATATACAGGGCCTGGATGGCGTCATGGGCGTTGGCGGCGGGCCTGGACAGGTCCACCCCATAGTGGGAGGCCATATCCTTCATCTTCCCCAGGGCGCGGATCTGCTCGGAGACCTCCTCCCGCAGGCGGATGCGCTCCTCTCCCATGGGGCCGTCCAGCTCCTCCAGGTCCCGCTTTTTCCACTCGATCAGGCGGTCCACGCCGTACAGGGCCACCCGGCGGTAGTCGCCGATGATGCGGCCCCGTCCGTAGGCGTCAGGCAGGCCGGTGAGCAGGCCCGCGTGACGGGCGGCCCGGGTGCGCTCCGGATAGGCGTCAAAGACGCCCTCGTTGTGGGTCTTGCGGTACTCGGTGAAGTGGGCCTCGATCTCCGGGTCCAGCTGATAGCCGTACTGCTCCAGGGCGGACTTGGCCATACGGGTCCCGCCGTACAGGTTGACGATGCGCTTCAGAGGAGCATCCGTCTGAAGGCCCACGATGACCTCGTTCTCCCTGTCGATATAGCCGGGGGCGTAGTTATCGATGCCGGACACCCGGTGGGTGTCCACATCCAGGATCCCGTCCTTCAGCTCCCGGAGCAGCAGCTCCTCGCACCGCTTCCACACCGCCTTCGTACGCTGGGTGGGCCCGGCCAAAAAGGCGTCGTCCCCCAAATAAGGGGTCCAGTTCTTCTGTATAAAGGAACGTACATCAATGGAGCGTTGCCACTCTCCGGCGGCAAAGCCGTTCCATGCCTGATCCTGCATCACCATGATAAAATCCTCCTCTACATATATCTATATCATTCAATTTCAGTTGGTATCGATTTTACCCGTTCAAATCTGAAAACCAGCGTTCCTGCAACTGCCGGCACAGCTCCGGGTTCATGGCGGGGACCTCCGCCAGGGGATCCGCGCGGCCCAGTCCCCGGTATTTCTCCGCCCCCAGTTTGTGGAAGGGAAGCAGTTCCACCTTTTGCACCTTGGGGAGGGTATCCACATACTTCCGCAGGGTAGCCAGGTGCTCCTCCTGGTCGGTGAGCCCAGGAACCACCACATGGCGCACCCACATGGGCGTCCCCGCCCGGCGCACAGCCTCCACAAAGGCAAGCGTCCGCTCCATGGAGCGTCCCGTCACCCTCTGGTATTCCTCCGGGGCCTCGTGCTTCACATCATAGAGGAGCAGATCGGTGCGGCTCAGGATGGCCTCATACTCCCCCAGGCCCGCCCCAGAGGTGTCCAGGCAGGTGTGGACCCCGGCCTTGCGGAGCCGTGCCAGGCACTCCGCCAGGAACTCCGGCTGGAACAGCGGCTCCCCGCCGGAAAAGGTCACCCCGCCGCCGGAGCGGTCGAAGTAGGGCCGGAAGCGCAGCAGCCGGCGGACCAGAGCCTCCGGCTCCACCGCCTCGCCACCCTCCGCCGTCTGAGTATCCGGATTGTGGCAGTAGAGGCACCGGAGGGGACAGCCCTGAAGAAATACCACGCAGCGCACGCCGGGACCGTCCACCAGGCCCATGCTTTCCATGGAATGGATATATCCGGTCAAAAGGGATCCCTCCTGTTCTGAAAAACGGGGATTGGGCTAAAAAAGGGCGCAAAAAAGCCGCCCCTCCGGGCCCTCCTCGGCGCCCAGACGGTCGGCATACATGACGATCATACTCCCCGTGGTTCCACCACTTCCGTCAGTCATATGATCCGCGCTCAGAATACAACAGCGCTCCGTCCCTTGTCAAGGGGCGGAGCGCTGTTTCAGCATTTTTGACAAAGAACTGCCTGGAGCAGGCGGGCGCTTTCCGGTCAGAACGCCCGGTCCGGTCACTCCTTCTTTCCGGCCGCCTTCTTCCGGTCGGCCACCCGTACCACAATGTTGGACAGGGCAAACAGGGCGATGGCGTTGGGGATGACCATCAGGTTGTTGAACATATCGGTCAGCTCCCACACCAGATCGTTGGACATCACAGTACCCAGGAAAATGAAGACCAGGGCAATGACGGAGTAGACAGGGACCGCCTTTTTTCCAAACAGATAGACCGCGTTGATCTTGCCGAACAGGTTCCAGCTGAGCACGGTGGAGAAGGCGAAGAAGAACAGGCAGACCGCCACAAACATGGCTCCAGCCTCCGCCCCAAAGACCACACCGAAGGCAGTCTGGGCCAGATTGGTCTTGCTCAGCGTCTCTGTGACCGCGCCGGTATAGCCGTTGGCCAGAGGGCCGCCCTCGGTATACAGGGTGGAGATGACCACCAGTGCGTTGAGGGTGAGCACCACAAAGGTATCGATGAACACACTGACCATCGCCACCACGGCCTGGTCATGGGGATCGGTCACGTTCGCCTGGGCGTGGGCGTGGGGGGTGGAGCCCATGCCGGCCTCGTTGGAGAACAGTCCACGCTTGGCGCCCTGGCTGATGGCCTCCTTCAGCGCATAGCCGAAGCCGCCGCCAATGATGGCCTGGGGCTGAAAGGCATACTGAAAGATCATGGCAATGGTATCAGGGATGTACTTGGCCCGCATCACCAGCACCACCAGGGCCCCGCCCAGGAAAATGGCTGCCATGACGGGGACGATCTTCTCGGTGACAGAGGCCAGGCGCTGCACACCGCCCACGAAGATGAAGCCGCAGATCACCACCAGCACGATGCCCACGATCCAGGAGGGCACGCCGAAGGCGGTCTGGAAGGTGGAGCCGATGGAGTTGGACTGCACCATGCAGCCCATGAAGCCCAGGGCCAGGATGATGGCCACGGCAAAGAAGCCGGCCAGGAATTTGCCGAAGCCGCCCTTGAACGCGGTGGTAATGTAGTACACCGGGCCGCCGCGGTAGGAGCCGTCAGGGTCCTTCTGGCGGGTCTCAATGGCCAGGGTAGCCTCCGCATAGATGGTCGCCATGCCAAAGAAGGCGATGACCCACATCCAGAAGATGGCGCCGGGGCCGCCGGCCAGGATCGCGCCCGATCCGCCCACGATGTTGCCGGTGCCCACCTGGGCGGCAATGGCGGTGGCCAGGGCCTGGAAGGAGCTCATCCCGTGCTCCTGCTTCCCGCCCCGGAGGGTCAGGTTGCCGAACACCTTCCGCATCCCCTCGCCGAAGCAGCGCACCTGCACAAAGCGGGTGCGGATGCTGTAAAACAGGCCCACGCCGATGAGCAGAAAGACCAGAATATAGCTGGACAAATAGGTATTGATGTTGACTACAATGGGGTACAGTGCCGCTTCCAAAGACTCTAACATGATGGATCCCTCTCCTTTTCTGAACAAAAAACAGACCGTGGAGCACGCTCCACGGTCCGAAAACATTGCGGAAAAAACACCCGCCGGCCGGGCCCATTGGGCACAGCAGGGGCGCTTTCTTCGTCTCTGTCCTTTTGCCTGAGAGATTTACGGGGGCTGAGCCGGTCCCGCATTGCACCTTCGGCACTCGTTCGTCGAGCTTCTCCAGAGTCACATCCACGTACAGTCCTCGTCCCAGCCCAGTGGGCCGGACACCTGAGAGTGTTACTCCTTCGGTAGGCGGGAACCCGCGCTTTTCCTGCACGCTTCGTTTGTCCTGTTCACTTGTATTGCATACGTTACCACAAAGCCCCCAGAATGTCAACCCCAGGCGCACATTTATACACCTGCGGCGGAAATTCAAAAATTCCACCGGGAAAATTGGTCAGATTGTGGTACGAAGTTTACAATTTGCTCTTTTTTCCGGCGTGTAAATATGGTATACTAAAACATAATGCGCCCAGGTATACCTACCAACAGGCACTCCTTCCCCATAAGAAGTACGGCGCTGGAAATAGATCCTGAGAGAAGAGCAACAACATCGAGGTGTGTTTATGAACGTATTTAAAAAGATTTTCGGGACCAGCTCCCAGCGGGAGGTCAAGGCAATCCTCCCCCTTGTAAATAAGATCGAGGGGCTGGAGGAGGAGTACAAGGCGCTGACCGACGCCCAGCTCCAGGCCAAGACCCCCGAGTTCAAGCAGCGTTTGGCAGACGGCGAGACGCTGGACGACATCCTGCCCGAGGCCTTCGCCGCCTGCCGGGAGGCCGCCTGGCGTGTTCTTGGAATGCGCCCCTACCGGGTACAGCTCATCGGCGGCATCATCCTGCACCAGGGCCGTATCGCGGAGATGCGCACCGGCGAGGGCAAGACCCTGGTGGCCACCCTCCCCGCCTATCTGAACGCCCTGTCGGGCAAGGGAGTCCACATCATCACCGTCAACGACTATCTTGCCAAGCGCGACTCCGAGTGGATGGGCAAGGTGTACCGCTTCATGGGCCTCACCGTGGGTCTGGTGATCCACGGCGTCATGGGACAGGCCAAGAAGGACGCATACGCCGCCGACATCACCTACGGCACCAACAACGAGTTCGGCTTTGACTACCTCCGGGACAACATGGCCATCTACTCCAGCGAGCTGGTGCAGCGGGGCCACAACTTCGCCGTGGTGGACGAGGTGGACTCCATCCTCATCGACGAGGCCCGCACCCCCC
>ENA-UEPG01000290-UEPG01000290.1-human-gut-metagenome-genome-assembly--contig:-NODE-290-length-52831-cov-9.822175_pt1 | contig 52831 bp, 35 predicted proteins | sample MGYA00242893_ERZ507902 | MGnify/ENA primary metagenome ERZ507902 (study PRJEB26167, sample SAMN06115491) | human gut metagenome | host: Homo sapiens | place: China:Gansu | collected 2015-04-23 | study...
GATCCTGAAGAATGAAATTTTTACTATCGGAGTTGAGGAAAGAAGTTTTTCGGTAAATATCTCTAAACGGGATCCATCGCCGTTACTCAAAGATCAATACTTACTCTGAACAGAGCCTTGAAAAATAAGATCTGAAACCTTTAATCTGAAAATTCAAATTCCTACGCAAAACAGGGTGGAAATTAGTCCATCTATGTCGTAAGCTAAACAACGTGGTTTTCCGCCCTACTCCTTTCCCGCTTCTGTAATTGTTCAAATCTAGATAAATTTAAAAAGGACTTGCAAAAAGCCTTAAAATACGCAATATAATGTTAATTATCGTGCGTATTCGGAATTTTTAAAATGTTTCAGCCGGCTCCGACCCAGTCTTCAAACTTTGGCGCAATAAGTACAGATCAAAATTTGATCGAGAATCCAGCGCTGATGTATTTAGCTACGCTTGGCAGTAAAGATTCCTATCGCTGCATGAAAAGTAAGTTGAATAAGTTCGCCCGATTTTTCGGCTACAAAGGTTTAGTAGATTGTGATTGGAAGTCAATGCAGCCGAATCATGTCACTGTTTTTTTGGCAGCTCAGAGTTGGGGGTCTGCTAGAACCTATAACTGTTATCTCTCAGCACTTAAATCCGTGGCGCTAAACGCCTGGCGAAATAAGCAAATTGATCTAGACCATTTCCAAAGAATTAAATCTTTAAAACAGCGAAGAGTTTTTAGAGCCCCATCGGGAAGAGCGATTTCGTCTGAAGAATCTGCATCGCTGATCAAGTCGCTAGAAGCAAATTCCTTGAGGACGGTGAGAAATAGGGCAATTTTCTATTTGATGTTAGGTTGCGGATTACGCAGAGCCGAAGTCTGTGAATTGAGAGTAAAACAGGTTTCTTTTAAAAATAGGGCCGCCAAAATTATCGGCAAGGGCAATAAAGAAAGAACTATTTATTTCCCAGATGCTGTTCTTGATGTTCTGAAAACTTGGTTTGAATTCAGGCAGTTAAATAAAAATGAGATTGATGCCGGTTTTGTATTTGGGCGTATCGACAATAAACTGCGGCTTTATTTGGACACGGCACTTGATCCCTCTTCCGTTTCTCGAATAATAGAAAAACTAGTCACCGAAACCGAAAATCTGGACAGCAGACTCACGCCTCATGACCTGAGAAGAACTTTTGCTACTCGCCTCATCAGTAAAAACGTAGATATTGTGGAAGTGCAAAAACTCATGGGACATGCCAGCGTCGCAACGACAGGAAATTACGTTCGCAAGGATGAGGAAAATTTGAGGAAGGCGGCTGAAAAAGCAGAACTCTGAACCTTCAAGAGGAATGCTTCTCATTGCCCAAGATGTCTTGAATAACTTAGGAAAGATACAACTCAGCTGACTCTCTAAGGTAGAGACCTCGGTAAATGTAGCATCACCCTTTATAGGTTATCTGTCTTGTCAATTTTATTCGAAAGTAAACTACCTAGAAAAGATAGTTAATCTCATTATCCGAATCTCATAAGTTAAATTACTTTGCGTTGAAAATTTAGCTAAAAAAATAACTGGCGATTTGGCAAAGAGTAGGAAGTAAAAAAGAAGTCTAATAACACACCTCAATTTTAAGAATTATGTTATTTTCATTATAAATCAATCCTTTTTTAACCTAGGTTAAGAAACTTTGATTGCTTTTCTCAAAAATTTATGAGTATGGATCTAAGAACTTTTTAACGAAAGTGACTTCCGGATTTGAGGCTTTTTGACTTCCGAGTTTAAGGCTATCTCACTTCCATATTTATAGGCCTCTTCGATTGGCAAATGCTGAGCGTTACTAGAATTAGTTTGTTAATTTACTCCTATTGTTTACCATTTTTAATTATTTTTATTGTTAGATATTTGAAATTATTTAATTAACCCTTTTTTCGTTATATTAGCCAAAGGGTTAAGATTAGTTGCTTCGCATTGTTTGCTTCTCATATATAGTTGGGTCGAAAAACACATGTTATTTATAATCGGAATCTAAAATTGGAGGCGTCCGTGGTGTCAAAGGAAATAAAGCGAAAATTTTTGGTGATTGATGATTTTTGAAAAAAAAAGAATCAGTCGGAGTGCTTTAACGACAGTGCACCAGGAACATCTACTCCATTACCCCATCCTTACAAATCAAACTCTATCCGCGACCAAAACGGCAAAAAACTTAACAGCTTTTGTACATCTCCACGAAGTAAAAAATAAGTTTGCAGGGATCGTCGGCAATCCCTGCAAAAATACCTATCTAAGTTCTTGTCATTCTTAGTTGGCTGTTGGATCTTAACTGCAGTCTCTAACACCTTTAGAAGTCAAATTGTGGCGGAGGTAGTTGCTGAACCAATCATTGATTGATGCTAGCTTTCCATCATTGATTTCACGGCAATTCTTCCAAAGGCCATTGCCTTTCCGATGGATGACCCTGTCATGTAAGCAGCTCCATGAACGCCGCCCGTCATTTCACCGCATGCGTACAAGTGTGGAATTTTTTCTCCGAAGACGTTTAGAACTTCTGCTTTAGTGTTGATTTTGACTCCGCAGTAGGTGGCAATAAGGCGAGCTGTGGCCGGATAGATATAAAAAGGTCCAGTTTCGATTTTTACTAATTCTCCTGATCCCGAGTTAATACTTGTTCGATTGAAATCTGGATCGGGTATTTTGTTGTCTATGTTGGAGTTGTAGCGAGTAATCGTCTCTTTTAGGCCTTTTGGATCGAGGCCAGCTTTTATTGCTACTTCCTCGATTGTGTTTCCTCGAAAAGCGCATTCAGGCTCTTTACCCTGATCATAGAGTTCCATCCATTTTTTCTCTACCAGCTTCGCTTTCATTCGTTTTTGTCTGATTGGTTCATCAAAAACGATGTAAGCAATTCCATTTTCTTCTTTTAGGGCTGCGTCCCCTAAGAGTTTGTAGGATACTGATTCATCGACGATTCTCTTGCCTTTTTTGTTTGTGATAATTGCGCCGCTCCAGAAAGCCTGGCAGCTTCCGGAATGACGAGGATTTGCCGGATAGCAGAAAGTTGCCTTAATGTATTCAGTATCTAAGGTATCGGCTCCATAAGCCATTGCCATTAAGATCCCGTCGCCCGTACAACCTCCTCCGGCCCTTGCCTGTGCTTTAAGCATCAACGGGTTAAACCTTTGGAGCATTTTAGGATTCATAGCGAAGCCGCCGGCTGCTAATAAAACCCCTTTCTTTGCTTTGAAGTAGAGAATTTGCCCATCCTTGTTTTTTGCTTTCACACCGCCTATGCCTTCCAGCTCATTATCCCAAACAAGGCGTTCTGCTGGCGTATTGAGTTTGAGATCGGCTCCTTTCTCCAGCGCGTATTTTTTCATGTCGCCGACCAAAAGAGGAGGAGGAAAATTATGAGCTCTCGGAACAGTCGAGCCTCCGCCATGAGTGATTTCCGTGGGTTTGATGCCTCTTTCAAGACGAATGAAGTTGTAGTGTTCTTTCGTTTCCTTAAGATAAGCCTTGATGAGTTCGGGATCGTTTTTATACTGCCCAGTCTTCAGCATATCCGCCAATGCCTTCTCGTCGCTGTCAACAATACCCCTTTCATGCTGATCGACCGTATCTGTAACAGCCCATTTTCCTCCGCAAAGAAGGGAAGACCCGCCTACGATGGCTGTTTTTTCCAGAATGAGCGTTTTAAGGCCTTTCTGCATGGCCAAGCAGCCGGCAGCAAGACCGCCGTCCCCCGCACCGATAATGATAATGTCATATTCAGCGTCCCATTTTTGAGGAGCCGGAGTAAAGGCGTGGGCTTGGGAAGTTGCTGCAAGCGTAGAGATAACGCCGGTTTTTAAGAAACTGCGTCTATTGAGCATAGTTATCGACCTTTTGAAATATTGATTTCGCCTTTCTTCTCAAAGGTGGCGAAGATACAAGACTCATGATTTCTCGGAATTGGCTTTCTTATCCAATCCCGAGAACTGGTTCAGCACCTTATGATCCTCTTCGGAAAGAATCATTCATTTGGAATAGAAATGTTTATATATTTCGGTGCAACTATTGACGAACGATTAGCTGTTTGCGATATCCAGTGCAGCCAATCTGCCGAATGAGAAAGCTTTGCCTAGAGCCGTGCCTGTCATATAAGCTGCACCGTGGACTCCGCCGGTTGCCTCCCCGCAGGCATAGAGTCCGAGAATCGCTTCTCCGAAAACATCAATGACTCGTGCATTCGCGTCGATTCTTAAACCACAATATGTGGCAATACATCTTGGTTTTGTGGGATAGAGGAAGAAAGGTCCCTTCTCAATCTTGAGAGGCTTGCCGAAACCTGACGTGAGCGAATCACGTCCGAAAACACTGTCTTTCCCGTTCATTTCAATATCTGAATTATATTTAGCAACCGTCTCTTTGAGATTTTCAACGTTTACGCCTGCTTTTTTCGCGACTTCTTCGAGCGTTGCGCCACAGAAGCAGAAGGGAGCATCTTTTCCGGCGTTGAGGAATTCATTGTTCAGAACCATCGCATTGCGGGGATGCTCTTTAATTCTGCGGTTTCGAATATTTTCGTCAAAGAGTTGGAAGGTGTATTCGTCCGGCTGAGCCAAGGCAGCATCGCTCAGCAGTTTGTAAGATTTGGATTCGTTCACGAACCTCTTTCCTTCATGGTTGACGATAATTGCACCCGCGTAATAGCAATGGACGGAATCCGGATAATTTCCGAGCTGGTAGCCGAATGTTGCTTTAATGTAATTAGTGTCAAGCACATCCGCGCCGTAAGCCTGCGCCATTTTTAGACCGTCACCTGTATTTCCTTTGCAGCCGGCGGGTGTGACTTTAGCCATCAGCGGGTTATATTTTTCCATTAATTCTTTAGAGTACTGGAATCCGCCGCTTGCAATGATGACACCTTTGAGTGCTCTGATATTTAAAACTTCAGAGCCCTTCCTGGCTCGGACGCCTACAATTCTTCCTTCATCCCAAATTAGCCTTTCCGCCGGTGTATTAAACAAGAAGGGGACACCCTGCTGATCTTTGACATAGGTAAAAATTTGAGTCAGCAACTTTGAAGGAGGGTAATATAAATGCGCCCTCGGCACACTCATTCCGGAGACAGCATTGACGGACTTTGGTCTTGCCCCGAGAGTGTTGTGAATGAAATTGAAAACTTCTCGGATACTTTTGATGTGAGCTTCGACAAGAGCCGGATCGTTTTTATTTTGACCGACTTTTAGCATTTCTTTTTTAAATAGTTCTTCGCTGTCCTTAATTCCTTTTTCTCTTTGGATTGGGCTGTCAGCGATAGAGAGCTGGCCGCCGCAAACTGCGCTGGACCCTCCCGGGAAAGCCAATTTTTCCAAAACGACAGGTTTGAGGCCCTTCTCGGCAGCATAATGAGCAGCCATCATGCCTCCGCCGCCTGCCCCGATGATAACGACATCATAGGTTGCGTCCCACTTGGCAGGAGCATTAACGGGTGTCGCTTGAGATGTCCCGGCCAGAATAGCAGCGCCTGAAAGAACAGATGTTTTTAGGATATTTCTTCGAGTTAGTTTCATGATTTCTCCTTTTCGTTTGAGCCAACGATAAAGAGCATAAGTCGAAGGACTACGCGCGTATGTGTGCAATTTACAATTGAAAAACAAGGACGGATGCAATGCTTTCAAATCTCGGGATTAGTCTTACGACGGCCGGCTTCTTGTTAACAGCCTGCCCTTTGATTTCTGCTGAACCAACTGATGTGCAGACCGCGCCCGTATATCTTTACGGAGTTGAATTTACTCGGCCCTCATTCGAGCTCAAAATTGCCAAAGAAACCTATGAGGTTATTCAGAAGTCTATAGAACCGAGGAAACTCATTGTAAGAAACGTTACTACCTCCGGATTGGATGAGGCCATCAAGGAGAGAAAAGCCGATATTGTGATTGCCAACAGCGGTATTTATCGACGTTACTTACAGAATGGATGGAGAGACGTCCTGACTTTGGCAACCGGCGTTCAGCCCAATCCCGACCAAGCTGTCGGAAGTTTGATTTTGGCTAATAAAAAGCTCGGGATCAATACGATTGAGGACTTAAAGGGGCACTCGATTGCCTTAAATACGCCTTCAGCTTTTCAAGGAACACTCACCATCAAGAAAGAGTTATTGGATCGCCACTATGATCCGGATACCTTTTTCTCCAAAATTCTCTACCTAGGCACAAATCCCCAGAAACGTCTGGAGGCCGTAAGAAACGGAGAAGCCGACAGCACATTTCTCAGTGTTTGTTATGCGGAACGGCACAAGAGAAAGACGGGCTTTGATTTAACGGAAGGATTGGATGCCGTGGGAGTCAAGCCGAACTTATCTTCCCATTGTTTAACATCAACGGACCTTTATCCGAATTTTTCTCTCCTGGTTTCTTCGAACTTAAGTTCTCAGATGATTCGTCAAATTGCAGAGAATCTCTTGAGAATTAGGCCTAATGCTGATGGAGAGTATTGGACATTCGCAAGCGATTACGATCCGGTAGACAAGATGTACGAAGCTCTAAAGGAAGGCCCCTATCAGCACCTTAAAAGTTGGACGCTGACAAGAATTTGGAATGAATTTAAAACGCTGATCCTGTTGCTAATTCTCTCCCTTTTTTTCGCTATTTGGCATATTTATGCCACCGGAAGAGCAGTCTACAAAGCCACCAACGACATCCTCCAAGCCACACAGGATCAAAAGAAAAAAGCCGAAGAGGTTCAATCTATTAAAGATGCATTGGTGGTTTCCAGTCTTTCAAGTGTTATCGCTCACGAGTTGGGTCAGCCTCTAGCGGCCTGCCTTTTCTACGCTAATAGTTTAGACAAGCTTCTGAAGAATTGGACAGACGCGAAAAAGACGATTGCCTCAGAAGCTACGGACTCCCTGCAGCAACAGTTAACTCGCATTACAGAAATTCTGGGAGTTGTTCAAGATTATGCGACCAAGAGGAAAAGTAGAAAAGAGTTCATCTATCTTAATGATTCCATAACTAAAATCGTCGCTAACTTCGTTCGCTCACAGCCAGCCTCAAAAAAATTATTCCGTTTGGACCTGTGTAAGAATGACCATAAGGTCTGTTTTCCTCAGCTTGAGTTTGAAATTGTGATCAGCAATCTGGTTAGGAATAGCTATCAGGCACTAAAGGACAGATCCGACCGGGAGATCCGAATTAGTACAAAAAATTCGAGATCCTCGGGCTTCGAAATTTGCATTACCGACAACAGCGGAAAGTTCACAGAAGAAGTACTCTCTCAATTAGAGTGGCCTTTAGTCTCAAAAAAAGAAGAAGGTATGGGATTAGGCATAAGCATCGTCAAATCCATTCTTAGGCGGCATGGAGTCGGAGTGAAATTTCAAAGATCCGACGATAATAATCTAGTGTGCATAATCACCGTCTTCCCCAATGAAAAAAACGAAAATTCCGGAGGAGAGAATGAATAAAAGTGCCCTCATTCGAGTTGTCGATGATGACGAAGCATTATTGAAAGCCATTAAATTTTCGTTAGAGCTTGACGGTTTTTCTGTAGCTACCTATGGTTCAGCTGAAGCTTTTTTAGAGAATGACGATCTGGAAAGGTCCGGCTGCATAATTTTGGATTACCAAATGCCGGGGCTTAACGGGATAGAGGTCCAAAGACTCTTATCCGAGCAAGAGACAATACTTCCCATTATCTTTCTTACCGCACACGCAGACGTGAATATGGTTATCGGGGCTTTTAAGGGAGGTGCATTTGATTTTCTTCGCAAACCGGTTGTACCTGAACTGTTGACTCAGGCAATAGAAAAGGCCGTTGAAGAAAATGAACAGACAATCGAAAAACTAAGGGAATCGGCTCCCGAGAAACGCTATGAGCATCTCTCTGAACAACAAAAGCAAGTCGCTAAGCTTATCGCCAGAAATTTAACGAGCTCCGTAATCGGAGAGCGTCTGGGTAAAAGCCGAAGAACTATAGAGAGACACCGGGCTAATGTGCTGCATTTGCTTGGCGTTTCAACTCCCTCGGAATTAAAGGATTTTCTTATAGCTATTAATAAATTCTAATTTCGCCCGGCGAATATTCTGGAGGACGTTAGATCTCCTCCCTTTCTGCGCGCACAAATCATTCATCAACGCATGTATCTTTTTTCATGGACACCTCGTTAAAAATTTTCTTTTGATAGCTAATAAGTCTTAATCAAGCCATCGATTTTTCGTCTAACGACAACCTACATGAAACCTAATAAGAAGTACTTTTATTCCCAAGCAAATCATTAAGCAACGCGGAAATCCTCTCCGTTATTAGACTTTTCGGAAGGCTTCTCCTGCAGAAGCCTTAATAGGCGGCAAGAACGTACCCTTTTTAAAAATTAATTAATCTTCCGCCGCATGGGCGGACTGAATTAATTCGCTGATTGTGTGCACTTGAAGTTTTTTAAAGGCCCGCGCGCGATGAACTTCCACTGTGCGTGTACTAATTCCAAGTCTCTCTCCGATTTCTCTGTTCAACAAGCCCTTAATAAGTAAAGATACGATTTGCGTTTCGCGCTCAGTTAATTCCTTGTATCGTTCTTTGATTTCTTCGTGATCAAAGGAAAGTCCTCGCTTGATTAGATCAAGTTTGACAGCTCTAGAAATGACCGGAACGAGCTTGTCTTCTTGAACAGGCTTGGTGAGAAAATCAACAGCTCCCTCATGAAGCGTTTTCACAGCCATTTCTATATCACCGTGTGCCGAAAGAAATACGATCGGAATTTGCCGCAAGTGCTGCTTGAGTTCACCTTGTAGTTCGATTCCGGTCATTTCCGGCATTCGTACGTCCAGGATCAGGCACCCCGGAATTTCCGGGTCATCGTTGAGAAGAAAATCTGCGGCACTGTAATAATCGGCAACTTCCCAGCCCTCCGACTCTAACAAAAACCGAATTGCGGCTCTCAGGTCAGAGTCATCATCGACGATACGAACTAATACCTTTATTTCTGAGTTTGGCATGCAAATCCGTCCTTTGCCAAAGGGAAGCTGACTGTAACCGTCAGACCAACGTCGCTGTTTCGCTTGAAACAAATCTTTCCTTGATGAGCTTCCACAATTGTTTTAACTATCGTCAAACCGAGCCCCATCCCGTTTTCCTTGGTTGAGGTCAGCGGAACCTTAAGTTTCTCAAATTCTTCTTCCGAAAGGTTTCTGCCTTTGTCTGAGATCGAGATTTCAACTTTGTTATCCGCCCACGTTACTGAAATTCGTATAGGTTCCGATACATTTCCCTGAGCTTCCGAAGCGTTTCTCAGAAGATTTACGATAACCAGTTCCAATTCCAAACTATCTGCCCAAACGAAAGAGTCTGTTTGGAATTCGGTTTTAACCTTGACGCTTCCGTTTTTCGAAGTTTCAAAGTTCTCTACCGCAATTTTGGCAATCTCCGCGGCATCGATCAGTTCGTGTTTTGTCTTCTTCTGCTTGGCGTAGCTTCGGACCTTTTCGATAATGCTCTCCATTTTGACGCACTGCTTATCAATGAGGCTGAAGGCAGAAACAATTTTGGAGTTTTCCTTCGTGTTTTCAAGCCCTTCTATGACCCTCAAGCCTCCTCTTGTATACATCTGAATGGTGGCCAGAGGCTGACGAAGTTCATGCGAAATGATGCTCGACATTTGACCGATTGCGCCCATCTTTTGAAGGGAATCCAATCGCTCGGAAGCGCTCTTTGCTCTTTGCAGCAGCTGGGTTTGGGATTTGTGGGCAAGCTCGAGTTCTTCGGTTTTGCGTCTTACTAATATTTCGGTTCTGAATCCGTGCGCGATCAATCCGAAAATGCAAAGAAGAAACAAGGCCAAAAACGGCCAATAGGTGCTCAAAAATCTGTTGACAGTCCATTCCCGCAGATAGTACCAAGGTCCGAGTTTGAGGTCTTTGAAAAGGGAGTCTACGCCGTGGTAGTTTGATGCCAGCCCCCAAAAGGCGCCCTTTTCCGTCGGGGAAATAGCCAAAAGGACTTGGAGCACTTCTTTGGCTTTCTCCGGAGAAATATGCCTTGTTGTTGAAATAGTCCATGAAGGATAAAGGTCCGTGGAGTGAGAACAGTTAAGCTCCTTTTTTCGATCTCCGATAATCCTCAACTGGTTAGGATCTGTCTCCTTCGGATCAATCATGTCTTCGAAGTAGCAAAGCCTTAAGAAACCGACATCGGCTTTCCCATCCAAGACTGCCTGCACGACTCCCTTCATTTTCTCTCTTTCCCCGGTGAAAATTGTTTTGGAGAAAAAACGTTCAGGGTCGTAGCCGGCCTTAAAAATTTCGTACAAGCCGATTTGGTATCCGGAAAATCCCGTCGGAGAATTAGCAGCGAGAATTTTTCCCTTCAGATCCTTGATGCTCTGAAGGTCAGTCCGGTCATTCCGAACGATAAATGCGGTGCCTTCGCTGTGATTCGGATCTGGGAATCTCGGAGAGGCAAGTGCCACGAGATCTCGGACTCCTTCAGAGGACATCCGGCGGTAAAGACCCGCGCTGGAAAGAAAAATATCTACTTCGCCCTCTTTGATCGCCTCTACTAAGCCGTCCAACGAATAGTGAACAATCCGAAAATTTTTCGGACCGAAGTGGTCCGTAAGCACGCGTTCAGTTTTGAGAATCAGGTCCTCGTTGACGTTCGGAACGCGGGAAGAAACGCCTAGTGTAATTGTGTCGTTAGAAGCTTGAGCGCAGGGTATGATTGCGCTCAAGCTCAAAGTCAATATCAATCGTTTTGATCGTGTCAAAAAGCTCATTTCGGCATTTCGAATTTGAACTGATGACATTCCGCACAAGCTAAAGTCTGCTGCTTATGAACGCCGTGGCATTCTCTGCAGTCTAAATCGCCGAGGTGGTTGGCATGAACATTGTTGGGTGTCATTTTGGCAGTTCTGGCAGCTAACGCCTCATAATTGCCGTGACATTCCTGACATTTTGCAGTCTTTACACGCTTAGCCGGCGGAGTCTCCGTATGACAGGCCTGACACGTGACACTTTTGCTCATATGCGCTTGTAAAAGAACATCGTCGGCGCAAAAAGCGCTCGAAGAGGAAAGCGCCAAAATAAGAGCCAAATACACAAATCGCATGATTTCACCTGTTAGTACGACTCTCGAAAGAGCGTTTACCCTCCGATAGCTAAGGAGGGCAAACGGTTTTAACGGGAATTAGCCTTGTTTAGCACCGGCTCGAGCCGCTGCTTGTTCGCCTGCGATTCTTCCCCAAATAACGGCAGCTGTCAGCTGAGAGCCGACGATATAGTCATGGTAGAAAATACCGCCGAGCGCATTTCCGGCTGCGTACAGACCCGGAATCGGTTTGTCGTCGTTATTTAAGACTTCCGACTTAGCTGTAATCATCGGGCCGCCGAAAGTTGCAGTCATACCGCCCTGGAACGGGAATGCCATGAAAGGTCCCTTTTCGATCAGACGCGGTTTTTCGAGGGTGTTCGGAGGTGTCAGCGTGTTGGCTTTGCCTGCCTTCACTGCATCGTTGTATTCCTTAATGACAGAAACAACCTGCTCAACCGGAAGATTGGCGGCTTTGGCCATTTCTTCAATGGTGTTGCCAGTATAAATCGGAGCCTTCGCTCTCTTATAACGGTCGATACGGGCTTTAACTGTCGGAACATCGACAACCTGGCTGTCAATGATGATGAAAGCCCAGTTGTTCGGAATGATCTTCGGCATCTTCTGTGCTACGGAGACGTAAGTCTCGGCTTCGTCCAGGAATCTGGTGCCGTCTTCTTTAAGCAGAACGCCGTAGTTAACCATTGTGGAAGGATTAGCGCGTGTGGGTCCGTGGATAGGACCGGCATGGAACTGGTCCATATTGACGTACTTCGGATTGAAAGGCATTGTCAGAGTGATGTTTTCGCCCTGAAGAACGTTGGATCCGCGAATCGGCATCCAAGCAACGTCACCGCCCATGTAGCGGCATACCATTTCTTTGTTGGCATGGAAGCCGCCGGTGCAGATGACTACACCGCCTTTAGCCATGAAGTCAACGGCTTCATCATCCTCATTGACGGCTCTGCAGCCTAAAACATGCAGACGGTTGTCGCCGATCAAAGAAATTACTTTGGTATTAAAGAGAACTGGGATCTTCTTAGCTTTAACAGTGTCGAGCATCTGTTTGGAAAGCTGAGCTCCGCCCGGTTTGAGCTTGCCGTCAACCACGTGACCGCGGTTCAACCCCGGGAATACTTCCACAACGATGGGTTTGAATTTGACGCCGCATTCATCTGTCAGCCACTGAATAGCGCTTCCGGACATTTCGCAGTACTGACGGGTTAGAGCTTTGTCGCCGCGCTGCTGGGAGACGATCATCATGTCACGATAGAAATCGTCGATCGTGTCTTGAAGTCCCTGCGCTTTCTGGACATAGGTGTTGGTGGCGTTGAAGTGACCGCCGGCAAAAATCGTGTTGCCTGCCGGACGGGACATCTTTTCCAAAATAACGACTTTAGCGCCCTTATCGGCAGCTTCAAGAGCAGCAGCCATGCCTGCGCAGCCGCAGCCGATGACAACAACGTCATACTCTTCAGTTTTGACAGGAGCAGCAGCTTGGGCCTGTACTGCAACAGGGATCACAGAGGCACCTGCGGCAGCCATTCCGAAAATGCTTCCTTTGAGCAATCCGCGACGGTTAATACCGGTCATATCATTCTCCTTGGTTTTGTGAGCCGCTTATTGTTAAGCGGTTATGTTAATTCTAGGTTTAGACGATACGTACGTATCCCCAAAAAAGAACGATCGCTATCCCTAATTGCCTACCCGATTATTAGTAAGGCAGAGCGGCCGGTGTATCCCTTTTAACCGAACACAATTTGTGTGATAGCGATTGCACCCGGATCGATAAGCTAAACGGATTCCGCATATAGATTGATTTCTGCTGTTGACCTAGGATTACTGTGTAATTTATCGATATAAAAATAATTATATTTTTATTAGTTTATCCTATATAAATAAATAGTTAGTTAATTCATCTAACTTCGATTTTCTGTTTTTTCATTAGCGTAATCAGCAAATTTATCGATAAAAGAGACTCTCTAAACTTTAATTAAGGAAAGAAATTTTCCGGGATCAACCTGATCATTCTTTTGGAGAAATATATGTCTAACAAAATGTGGGGAGGACGATTCGCTGAGGTTCCTCCTAAATTCGTCGAAGAATTCGGAGCCGTCATCAAAGTCGAAACCCGCTTATGCCCGTATGACATTCAGGGCAGTCTCGCTCATGTCACGATGCTGGGCGAAACCGGCATTCTGAAAGCCGAAGACGTCGAAAAAATTAAAGAAGGTCTGAAACTCGTCGGCAAAGAAATCGAAGAAGGCAAGTTTACTTTTAATGCCGAAGATGAAGACATCCATATGGCAATTGAAAAACGTCTGACGGAACTTATCGGACCGGCCGGAGGAAGACTGCACACAGGTAGAAGCCGAAACGATCAGTGCTGCGTAGACAGCTATCTCTATTTCCGCGACGCTGCCAAAGAATGTCAAAGATTAATTGTTGAAATCCAAAAATCCCTTTACGAACAGGCAGAAAAGAATTTCGGTGTGATTATGCCGGGCTTCACTCACCTGCAAGTCGCTCAGCCCGTCTTGGCTTCTCATTGGCTGATGGCTTACTTCTGGATGCTCAAACGCGATTACGCGAGACTTCAGGGATTCCTTGACCGCCTGGTCGAGTGCCCCCTGGGCGCCGCGGCTTTAGCCGGGACAGACTTCCCGATCGACCGTTGGTCTACCGCCAAGCAGCTGGGATTTGAAAAGCCCACCGAAAACAGTATCGACACGGTTGCCGACCGAGACTACTGCATTGAATTCGCGTCTATTGCCGCGATGAGCTACATGCACCTGTCGAGACTATGCGAAGAAATCATCATATTCGCAAGCCAAGAGTACAAGTTTGTCGAGCTTTCCGACGACTTTACGACGGGCTCTTCCATCATGCCGCAGAAGAAAAACTGCGACTTTGCTGAATTAATTAAGGGTCGCACCGGCCGCATGTACGGCTACCTGCAGGCCATGCTCACCATGATGAAAGGTATTCCGCTTGCCTACGACAAAGACATGCAGGAAGACAAGTTCTTGTCTTATGAAACGATTGATCTCTGGCAGAGCACGATGAAAGTTATGGCGCCGATGGTCCGCAAGATGAAAATCAACGGCAAACGCACTTATCAGGCGGCTTCCCACGGCTTCTCTACGGCAACTGATATGGCTGACTACCTCGTTAAGAAAGGCATGCCGTTCAGAGACGCTCACCGAGTCGTCGGTCAGACCGTCAGATACTGCGTTGAAAACGACAAGACTTTTGATGATCTGACGCTTGACGAATTTAAGGCTCAGTCCGAACTCTTTGACAAGGATATTTTCGAGGACATTTCTCTTGAACACTCCGTCGGAGCGAGAAAGTCTTACGGTGGCACGGCACCCGAAGCAGTCAAAGTGCAGATGCAGCATGCCGAGGAGTTCTTAGATAAAGCCCACAAAGACTTGGAATAAACCCAAAAATGTAATTTAGAACGTTAGCCCTTAAGCCTCAACATGACCAAAGCAGTAAATACAAAACAAGTTCAGCCCCTAGTCGCTCTTGGGATCCTCTTTTCTTTATTAAGCGCGATTACGTATGGTCTAAACCCCATATTTGCGAAACTTGCTTATTCGTGTGATTTATCAGGCATCGAAATCCTGCATGCCAGATTCATATTTGCGGTCGTCGTGTTAGGGCTTATGGGGCCGTTCCTTCAGAAAGATTTTTATCGGTTCAGCAGATCACTGATAAGAAAGTCGCTATTCATAGGACTCCTGATACTGCTCCCCTTGAATCTTCTCTATGTCTACGCTCTCAAGGATATTCCGGCATCCATGATGAGCTTGATCACTTATGTCTACCCGTTAATCATTTTGGCAATCAACGGCCTTATTTTCCACAAAAGTATCCGGGCGAATCAGATTGTATCCATTACGTTTATTCTTCTAGGGTGCCTCTGTATTTTCTCGGATGCCTTTAAGGCCAATATCACTTACACGGCGCTGGGCTTAGGTTTTCTTTCGACCTTCATGTATGCCGTATATCTGCTGTCGCTTCAGCAGCTGGCGACGAATGTGTCTGCGTACCAAATCACTTTTTTAACCCTTCTATTTTCAACTATCGGACTTTGCTTCCTTCATAACCCTCTGTTTATCCTCAGGTTCGATGCCATGCAGCTTGGGACGACGTTCGGTTACGGCGTTGTTTCTACCGTCCTGTCCACCATTTGTGTCTCCAGAGCCGTTCAGCTCTTGGGCGCAACGCAAGCTGGAATCTTTTGCTCTTTCGAGCCTGTCTTCACGATCGGATTTGCGGCCCTATTGTTAGGAGAAAGCATCCCTGCCTTCCGTTTGGTGGGAATGGTTTTCCTGATCCTGGGCATCGTCATTCCCAATCGAGCAGCGATATTCAAGATTTTCGAAGCAAAGTTCATCTCATAGGAGAACAACGATGGACATGATGTTTTGGATGGAACTAGCCGTCGTCATTATTGCCATCTTCATCGGTGCAAAATGGGGCGGTGCCGGTCTCGGCGCAGCCGGCGGTATCGGTTTAGGCGTTTTAGTATTCGGTTTCGGTATGCAGCCGGGTGCGCCTCCCGTCAGCGTGCTGCTCATCATCACAGCCGTCATTACCTGCGCCTCGATTTTGCAGGGCTCCGGCGGCTTGGATTTCTTGGTGAGCATCGCAGAAAAGCTCTTAAGGAGAAATCCCAAGAACATCACTTTCATGGGCCCGCTGGTCTGCTACCTCTTTACACTCTTCTGCGGAACCGCATATGTGGCTTTCTCGGTCTATCCCGTGATTGCCGAAGTTGCTATCGGAGCCAGAGTGCGTCCCGAACGTCCCCTGACAATGTCCGTGATCGGTGCTCAGTCCGGCATCACCGGCTCTCCGATGTCGGCAGCAACCGGTGCCATGATTGCCCTCTTGGCGGTTAAAGGCGTTACACCTTTGCAGATCTTCTCCGTCGCCATTCCGGCCTGCCTCTTAGGCGTGCTGATCGGCTGCGCCTTCATGTTCAAAAAAGGTAAAGAATTGGCTGACGACCCCGAATTCCAGCGCCGCGTTATGAGCGGAGAATTCCAGGACAAGCCCATCAATACCGACAGCCGCAGCTACTCTTCCAGCGCTAAGAAAGGCGTGATCGTGTTTGCCTTAGGTATTCTTGCCGTCGTCTTCTTCGGCTCCTTCCCCGACTTAATGCCGTCTTGGGAAAAGGCCGGAAAAGTCACACGTCTTTCCATTCCGAACATGGTCCAAATCGTCATGCTTTGCTGCGCCGGCTTGATCATGGTGATTGCCAATGTCTCTCCGAAGAAGCTCGCCGACGGTTCCGTCTTCCGCTCAGGTTTAATCGGCATGGTCGCAGTTTACGGCGTGTCTTGGTTAACGGCTACTTTCTTCAATTTCTACAAACCGATGTTTGTTGCCGAGTTCGGAAACATGATCCAGGGCGCACCAATCCTTTTTGCGGTTGCCTTGTTTATTTTATCAGCAGTACTCTTCTCTCAGGGCGCAACCGTAACGGCATTAGTTCCGATGGGTATCGGCCTCGGAATCTCTCCGGCAGACTTAGTCTGGATGTTCCCGGCTGTCAGCGGTTACTTCATGATTCCTGCGGGCGGCGCCATCATCGGCTGCGTAGCCTTTGACCGAACAGGAACAACTCAGATCGGTAAGTTTGTGTTTAACCACAGCTACATGCTCCCCGGAATTGTGACGACTCTTAGCCAGTTGGCTATCGGCTACGTCATTTCCAAATTCGTTTTCTAACGAATATAGAGCATCAAAGAGCCGGAACGAAAACTTCCGGCTTTTTGTTACTTACAATGATTTAAAAAATTTGGAGCTGTCATGCCACTTTCTCCGCAATCTAAAGAATTCTCTAAAGTTGAAAGATACCTTTTTCGAACCCAGCCCCAGCCGGGAGATAAGGTTGCCGGAGAAGACGAACTGATTCAAGCTTTGGGCTTGACTCGTTATAAGGTTCGGCAGGCGCTCGACCTCTTGGTCCAGATGGGCGTTTTAGAAAGAAAAAAGAAGCGCGGTACGTTTGTCAAAAGACAAGCGACCAACGACATGACCTACAACATTCTCGAGCAGCTTAAGTTAGCCGGCTTTGACGAGCTGGAATTCAACGAGGCGCGGCTCATGATTGAGCTCTCGGTTTTGCCTTTTGTGATCCGAAGACTCACGCCTGCCACTCAGGCTCAAATGAGAAACTTGGTCAACGGAATTAGGCTCAATGCCGGAGACCCTTTGAAAGCCGATGCGATTCTGATGGATTTTCACCTATTGATGCTTCATTGCTGCGGAAACCGCGTCATGGAAGTCTTTGCCAATGTCGTCAGAACCTACTTTCAATCCACTAAGAGTTTAGTCAAAGACATGCCGAAGGAATTTTTTGAGGAGAAGGCCACACTTCTTGAAGGATTTTTAAAGGCGTTAAACCGCAACGACCTTCCTGAGGCAACCGAGTTGCTGAGACAGTCGATCGAAGCAAAACCTTCTGCCTTGAAGGAATAGACGCGCCCTCCCGCCGGACTATTTTCCCCGGCAGGAAGATCGCCCTTTTTCACAACTTTTCTTACTGCTGTTTTCTTTCCATCAGTTTTCTGGCCCAGAGTCTCACCAACTCTATTGAAACCGGTCCCTTCCGAATAAAGTCCTCAAGTAAGCGGGAAAATCTTATCTGTGCGATCACCGGGCTCACGGAGACACCAACGGCGCACTCCCTCATGAACTTCATGACTTTTTCTTTGTCGATGGTTTTCTTCAATGAATCAAATCTGCCATAGGCATTTAGGTTCCCGTCGGTGACGGAAGAATTGATGAAGTCAACGAGCTGCTTTTTATCTACTCCTGTGATTTCGACAAATTGATCAATTTGCTCTTCTTTTTGATCCTTAAGATATTTTTCGAGAAGGTTTTCCAGTGTTTCATTTCCTTGGACGACGATTTCTCCGCTTTTTATTTTCGCGAGAAGATAGTCGGCGCCCGCCTGTTGCTCTCTTGATAGCAGACAGTAGTGCCCATGAATCTCGTTTAGAAGGCTCTCCAGGTGATCTTCAGGATCTTTATCTTGGACGGCCTTTAGAAACACCTTGAACCGGCTCTCAATATAATCCAAATCAATTTTGAGGGAATTTATGTTGAGCTGACCATCAATACTTTCCAACGGGCTCTCTTCCGGCCTGGTTATCGGATCCGAAATCGTTCCGGCTAATGCCTCTTTTAATCGCAGCAAGAGGACTTCATACAGCGTCTTGGTTAGCCCGATATGAACGCCTCTGGCTTCTCCGTCATCTTTAAACGTGTAGTCCTGTTTTTCTAATCTGTATCCCTGAACGGTTGCCAAACGAATCACCGACATTAGCTGAGACATTTCTTTAATGAATTTATTTTTGTCTTCTTCCGCCGGCGGAACTTTGCTGAAGTCCTCTATACCGGCAGCCGCGAAAATATTGACGATCTTTTTAAGTATTTCATTGAGATCAAAGAGATTTTTCTCAAGCTTGTCAGCAAAAATTCCTGCGGAGTGACCGTTGGTGTAAAGCTTTACTGCTTCTGCCACTCTGTTGTCCATCGTGAAAGGTTTTCTGTAATAGCGAATCCTTCCGAAATCTTTATCATCGTCCAGAAGCCGATTCGTCCGGGAAAAAGCCTGGATTAAGCCCTCGTATTGAAGCATCTTGTCGAGAAAAAGCGTGTTGACCCACTGAGAATCAAAGCCAGTCAGCATCTGATCAACAACGATAAGAATGTCTAACTGTTTACTCCTATCTTTGTCTATCCCGCGATAATTTTCCTTATGAGAAAGTCTCTCAGCAATATCTCTTTTGAAGTCGGAATCTCGCTGTAAAGACAGACCGAAATCCTCATTGTATTTCGCATGGATTTTGTCAACCCATTGAGTCTTATCAAGCTTAGAGTGATTAATATCCTGATCACCGTCCGAATTATCAATAGAGGGGTCAAACAAAGCAGTAATTTTGAGCGCTTCATAGTTTGGATTTCCCTGCCTGCGCTTATCTATTTCCTTTTGAAAAAGATCCCAGTAAGCAATCGCGTCTTCGATGCTTGAAGTCGCAAAAATAGCGTGGAATTGTTTTTCCGTTCCGAACGGATGGGTTAGTTTTGGGAAGTCATCAAGGATATTTTTGACGACTATGTTTCGATGCTTTTCCTGCTTATATTGTGCGTCGGGAATGAATGATTCAATTCCCTTTATTATCTTTCCTTCGCCGTTAACGGACTCTCCCATGGGAAGAGCCATGACCTCGTTAAAGACGTCTTTTTTCTTTTTGTCTTCAATTAGGTCCTTTTCGTCTTTGGCATCAGCTGCCCGCATAGCGACTTGCTGACGCAGTTCTTGCTCTTGAAACGTAGAAACTCGGTCTATCTGGAAGCCTAGGACATTCTTATCTCTTATAGCTTCGGCAAGCGTGTAAATGTGAATCGTGTCTCCGAAGATATCGCTGGTAGTAGCTCCGACTTTTTTATTGGTTTCGGTAATCGGCGTTCCGGTGAAGCCGAAATAAGTTGCTTTGGGGAAATTATTGCGGATATCTTGCAGCATATCTCCGAATACCGATCGATGGCACTCGTCGATAATGAATACGATTTCTTTTTTCTGTAATTTTTCCAAGTCCGGCAGAGAAATAGTCCCACCTTCCTTGATCCGGCTCATTTTTTGGATGGAGGTAACGATAAGTCCGTTGGAACCGGTCCCTTTGTCTTTAAGTTTTGCAATGAGTTCCGCCGTGGAATCCACAGTGTCCACGCTGTCATCGACCAGGGACATATTGTTATAGGCAGTATGCGACTGAGTCCCTAGCTCAATTCTGTCTACAAGAAAGACGACCTTATCCACCTTTCCGGAAGAAGCAATGAGCTGGGCGGCTTTAAAACTCGTCATCGTCTTGCCGGAACCTGTCGTGTGCCACACAAATCCGCCTTTGCGGTAATTGTCTACATAGACTTCGTTCTTTTTTTCTTCTTCATAGTACCGATGAGAGATGCCGTCGGCTGCGTAATATTGGTAGCTTCTCATTACCTTGAGAATATTGTCTCCTCTGTCGGCAACCGTAAAGAAGCCCACCATCTTATGCGCCATCGGAATAGACAAAAAGTCTTCGGCGATCTTCCGCCAATCGCTAACAATATTATTTTTTTCGTCCGCCCAGTGGAAGACAAATTTAGGATTGATCGGTTTACTGCCCGGATGAGCGAAATAACTCATCTCGTTTGGATTCATCGCGACGAAAAATTGAACAAGCGAAAAAATACCTTTACTGAAAATACCATGCCTTAAATAACGCTGGATTTGATTTTTTGCATCATGAATGTCAATGCTATTAGCTTTTAATTCAATGTGAATAACCGGCATCCCATTGATAAGGAGCATGATATCTCCTCTTTCCTTTTTGGAAACGTCGCTTTCAAAAATAGGCTGTTCGGCGATTTGATAGCGGCTTCTTCCTCCGGCAATTTGATTATGATCAAATATGACTAAAGAAACGTATTCCGAAAGCTGAGGCGCTTCCGGATTGTCTCTCAGAATTGACATAGAGGAGCCATTAATAAAAAGATTTTTATCAAGCGGTAGAGGTGAGCTGTCCACTTGCTTGAGAATTTGATCCATCTCGGAATCTGATAACGGAACGCCATGCAGGACATCACGATTATTCTCAAAAATAATCTTTTTCCAATTCTCGATTAAGTCCTTTTCTGTCGGCCGATAAAAAACATCCCCCTTCCAACCTTTATTTTTCAGGGTGTTAATTAAGGCCTTTTCGAATTCTGCTTCAGATTTAAATAAACTTCCGGTCATAATCATTCTGCGTTTGAGGGTGGAAACATGCTCAGTAAAAGACTTGACTTGATCTGCTTGAGAAGGTCGGCTTGACGCTCAAGAAGAATGATGCAGTCGTCTATTTTTTGAAAAAATTCTCCGATTTTTTGTTGTTCTTCCAGGCTAGATGGCAACATAACGGGAAGACTAAGAAAATCTTGAGAAGAGACGTTTAAAAGTCCGTGATTCCTAGCACCTTCTGCTGCCCTTTCCAAAATCCAACTGTGCCAACCTGTAGTTTCAAAAAAATATGACAGGTAATTAGGATCAACATGTTGCGGATCAGTTATTGAAAAAACCAAATACAAAGTAGATAGAACCCCTTCTTCATAGTCGACCAAACGTCTAACGGCACCTACAGGAGCATCTTTAGATGTACTTCGGTTGTAGGCAAATTCTCCTTTTTTTATCAGATAGTAGTTGCTAACATCTTGGGCGGCTACTCGATTATTGAAATAAACCGTTTGATCAACAAGCCCGTGTTGCGCTGAGATGGTTAGTGGTCTGTTATTTTGTTTTTTAATATTTTTTCTTGTTATCCGTACGGCAAAATTCTGAAGTTTTTCCTGCTCCCAATCGGCGTTGAATCCCGTTAATCTTATCGCCGGCTTCGTTTCTCCATTCTTAGGGAACATTTTTTGAAGAAAAGTTGTTCGAATTTTTTGGAATCTGTTCAATTTACGCTGATGAAGAGTAATAGCTTTATCTACAAGTTTGAAAAACGATCCAATTTTGGCTTGTTCTTCACCCGAAGGGACTGGCACGTGAAGCCCTTCTACTTCATTTTTAGAGATTTCCAAAAAGGTAGAACCGCTTGCTTTTATTAAAGCCTGTTTCTTTAAGTGATGCTTATAAGAATACAAGAAATATACATCTACCCCTTCCTTAGTTACTATTGACTGGAACCCCTGATTTGTGGCTCCTTCCCTCTCGAGAATTGCTGCCTCACCTATTGTCGCTCTGCTCGTAAAAAGTATAGTTTTATGTGCAGGAAGTAATTTTGCAGAGCTATTGTTAAGCCCCTCGTTGGAAATTTTTCTCTTGCTTCCTTTTGCAAAGTTTTCTTGACCAATCTCGGTCGGAGAATACCAATCAATAGAACCATTCCAATACGCTGGAACTGATGTAGATGGAGTGCCGCCACCAACAATTTCAGCTACATCTTTTAACTCACGCTGTTCCCACGCTTCGGTGAAACCTTTAAAGCGAATTTTTACCGATTTGTTTTGGTTCACGGCTCTACCCCTTAATTAACTCTTGGAGTGCCTTTAAAGCCTTAGACTGAATTTCATCGGCCTGTAATTCTGACAAAAGACTGGAAAGCTCATCAGAAGTTTTCTTAATTTCTTCCTCAAGAGCAATAAACGAGGAGCTATGCTCTGCCTGTAAAGTTGAAAGTTTTTCCGAGAACTTAAAAACGAGGTCGTCCCCCATTCTCTCCCAGCTTTTTACTAACGGATAGATCTATTTATTCGTTAAGATTTCTTCAAATTCTTCTTCTGTGAGACTTTGCTGCTTTTTCGAAGTTTCCCCATCGAGTTCTTCATAAATTTTTTTAGCTTCTTTGCGTGTCTTATCCGCTGCTGAAATTTGTGAAGCAACTTTTTTTAAGAATTCCTGAGATTCTGAAAGAGTAAGGCCGGCCTTTTCGTCTTTTGCAATCGCCTTAGAGAGGGCTTTGATTTCCTTCGGAATAAAGACTTCTTTATCTTGATCGATTGCAGAATCAAACTCAAAGTCTTCTGGAATTTCACCGTACAGTTCTTTCAACTCTTCTTTGGCAAGCTCGGCGCTCCTTTCGGCGGAACTTAGTTCTTCTAACTTAGTCGGAAAATAACGCTCCTGAATAAAAGTTCTGACAAAAGCGCCGAGTTGAAATGAAGCTTCCCCGTAAGAAGTTATTTCTTCTTTTCCTAACTCAGGATTGTTGCGTTCATCAGTTTTTTCCTGTCTTTGCTCCTCCCCGAAAACTTCACTTCCGTCCTGGGAAGAGAGAGCTTCCATATCATTTGTTATTTCTGTCCAATGTTGGGAGAAGAGTTCAAATGCTTCGTACTTATCGATTAAGGGCAGTTTTTCTGCTTGTTCCAGTATTTCTGAAGCAATTGATTCAAACGCCAAACTCTGAGAAATTACTTGACGCTCTGCTATAAGTTTTTGTTTGAGGAGAGGAAAAAGCGCCTTGAAAGACTCATGAACTTTCTTTTTAAATTCTATGATTGCCGGAAAATTTTCCAGGATTTCTTTCGCGTTTTCCTTTAAGACAAAATAGCCGTCTTCCCTTTGGTTGAATAATTTTTCTTTAAGCCCTTCAAACACGTTCCAAAACGGCTGTAAAGTGTCAATCTCCTTCTTTGGTATTCCGCTGTAAATTAAAGAATATAAATCCGATCTCTCCTCTTCAGAAGAAGCGATGTAACGTGGAATATTCAAGTTAAATCCGTTGTTTTCAATTTCTTCAAAAGAAACCCTACGAGAAAAACCTTCCAGCTCTTTGCGATCTTTCCATACCTCTACGGCTTTTCTAATGTCCCGCGCTCTTAATTTATTTTTTGCCGTGACTTTTTCAAATCCTTTTGAAGCATCAATAAAAAGAACGTCTTTTTGCTCTCTTGACTTCTTTAACACCATAATGATCGTCGGAATTCCAGTTCCGAAGAAAATATTGGGCGGCAAGCCAATGACAGCGTCAATTTGATTCAATTTAAGAAGCTGTGTTCTGATACGTTCCTCTTCCCCTCCCCGGAATAAAACCCCATGAGGCAAAACAATGGTGAGAATACCATCGTACTTCAGGTGGTATAGATCGTGCAGAAGAAACGCGAAATCCGCAGCGCTTTTCGGCGCTAAGCCATAATTTTGAAAGCGCGGATCAGCTGCCATGCCATCAGGGTTCCACTTTAAGGAATAAGGAGGGTTAGAGACAACTGCGTCTACTAAAAGCGGCTCATCTTTAAGCGTATTTCTTGGCCAATCATTGCGCAGCGTATCGTTGTTGCTGGTCGAAATGTTGTCTCGAATAATGCCTCTCATGACAAGGTTCATTCGAGTTAGGTTGTAAGTCGCCTCTATGATTTCTTGTGCGAAATATCTAATTGAATCTGTTGATTTTCCCTGCTTTTCAATCGCTTTACCAATGGTAATCAGGAGAGAACCCGAACCGCTTGTCGGATCATAAACAGAAATGCGTTCTCTATCTTTTAAGGAGTAAGCAACAATCTCGGCCATCAGTTCCGAGACTTCGTGCGGTGTATAGAATTCCCCCGCCTTTTTCCCGGCTGAGGAAGCGAATTGGCCGATTAAATACTCATAGATGAACCCAAGAACATCATACCCCCCCCCCGCATTTTTCATCGGAATGTTGTCTATGAGACGGGCGAGTTTAACGATCATCTGAGAGCGCGTGGCATCGTTTTCGCCAAGGCTCATGAGGCCCGCATTAAGAGAACGAAAAATATTGGAGAACAAGGGATTTTCAAGCGTCACTAAATTAAAATTGCTCAAAGTAGCCGAAAGACTCCCGATATTCATTCCCTTATCTTTTCCCATCATTGAGGAAAACAGATTTTCTTCAGGGATGTAATAGCCGAGGTTGTCTATAAGATAAGTTTTGACGTCCTCAGCGGCCAAGTCTTCTTTAGATGCGCCCAAGTTGTCTTTGAGATATTTGACCTCGTTTTCCGAAAGGAACTTGTAAAACAGAAGTCCCAAAATAAAATCTTTATAGTTTCCGGCTTCTATTTTTCCCCGCATCTCATTGGCGCCCTTCCAGATCTGGGCGGCCAGTTCTTGTTTATGCATAGTTGTTCCATCCTCTCATATTTTTGAGGAATATTAGTCGATTCGAACGGCGCATATCGAGAAAATACTGTTGTCAAGAAAAAATGTGCTTTTGACCACAATTTCTTTACGCTAGAGGACGACTACGTCTTGCTTATCACCTGAGACACCGACAGCTCTAGATTTTTGACTTCATCTCAAACAATAGCAGGGCAAAAGATTTTGGGTTCGACTCTAAAGGCGTTCCTCTTCCCGAAATTTGTGGTCTTTTTCACATATCTAATTATCCATTTTGCTCTGTCAAAGCATCGCTTTTTGGTTAAAAACAAAAATCCCGAGTACCAACTTCAATCGCCGATACTCGGGAGTTTTACTTAGCTCCCGGCCTTAATGCACTTAGCCGGAAACTTTCTGCAAGTTTCTAGAGATTAGAACTGGTAGCTATATTTAGCTTTCAGCATCTGATCCAATCTGCCGTCGTTGCCGCCGCCCACGGAATAATGAAGTCCGAAGGAGTGGCTGCCTTTAACGGCATTGACGCCAATCGTACCGTTTACCAAAGCGTTATTGGTAATACGTGCATCGAACGAATCAGAAACAGCAGTATTGCGCAAACCGACCTTATTCTTGACCTTACGATCACCAAAGTTCGGTGTCACCGTCACGTCTACGAACGGCTTGATTTCAGCGCCGCCGGCAGTCTTAATATCGGAGCTCACTGCGACACCGACCGGCAGTTCAAAGAGGTTAGCGCTCTCATTTCTATAAGAGAAGCCGCCTGCATTGAAATCGTCAACCTTGACGTGCTTGTAGCGAAGACCAACGTGCGGAGTAACCTTCACTGCCTCAGTAACAGCAAACGGTTTTTCAGCATGAATGCCAGCGACAAAGGTCTTACCGTTGGGTTTTGCCTTGTAGCCCTGAGACTTAATCTCATTTTTGCTCTGAAGATAACCGACAGAACCGATCAAGTTCACATACGGATTGGACCAAACTCCGTAGAGAGTGAAACCGAAGTAATCGATATTGTTCTTGATTCCGGCTCCGGTGTTTTGGCCTCTGAGAGAGCCCTTACCGAAGTTGGCCGCCAAGCCGGCTGCTAAACCATTACCGAAGGAGTAGTCGCTGCCGACAGTAATACCGGAGATATCACTTCTGTAGCCGTACTCAACGGAACCTGCAGAATAGTGACGAGCCTTGCTGAAAGAGCCGTTGACGTCAATCCAAAGGTCGGTGCCCTTGCGGTCATGAGCGTTGCCGGCAAGCACGGACCCGTGAGAATCGATCGTATCCAGCTGAGTGTTGGCAATATTGACAGCCATTGTCTGAGTGCCGGATGCAGTACCCATCAAAGCGATTGCGTTCAGTTTTGCCGTTGCCTGCTGAGTCGTCGCATTTGTTGTAATGGCTTCAATTCTGTCTTTTGCAAGACCGTCAGCCGTTAATGCAAAGTTCACAGAGTTCGGGATCAGGATATCTGCACCGAATACAGTTTCAGCCTTAGCGGTAACAACCTTATTGTCCACAACTTGCTTGAGCAGATTGTCTGTAGAGAATAGGTAAGTCATCATCTTTAACCGCAAAGACGGTGGTGCCTTCCTTAACTGCTGTGGCATTGAGCAGAACAACGCTGCTGCCTTTGGCTGCATCAACTTTGTCTACGACAACCAGAGGAGAAGATCCGTTATAGCCTTCAAGCGCCTTGATGAGGACTTTTCCGTCGGAAGCAACGGTCAAAGTATTTGAGGAAGCTGCACGTGCGTTGTCGGCGTTTGCGTTTAGTGCGCCCACATTAATGGATCCGGCAACAGTCGTTCTGGGGGCTTCAAGTACAACAACAAGAAGGTGAACCTCGTCCAGATGCCGATCGGTGTCGCATTCAACGCCGACGTTAAGGCCTCGTGCGGTGCCGTCATCAAACCCTTTGTTGATGTTTCTATAGTTCCGGCTATCGGCCACAGAAAAGTCAAAAACTCTTTCGGTTTGGCTGACGGAAGCGCAACCGACAAGCTTGAAACCCGTATCGCCAACAATGCGCTCTTCCAGGGCAAAGTTGGTGTGGAAAGCGCCTACAAGAACCACAGCTTCAGTCTGAACTATGGTGTAGGTACGGGTAACAAGGGCCGCGTCGATCAGGCTCTTCAGGCCAGATACCGCTACAGCTTCTAATCCTGAGAAGCAGAGAGGAGCCTCAGCGCTCAGTTGAGACTTCTCCGCTCTTCTTTGTTTGGACCTCGTTTCCAAACTTTGTAGGAATACAGACAAAATGCCGCAGCAGCCCTGCGGCATTTTTCGTTTGGCGCCTTTGTCTTGAGTACTGTACTGCTTCTGCCGGCGGATTATGTGAATGCGGACAGTCAAGCCTTTGCTGATGCGTAGAAAATGTCACAATAGACAGACAGCAAAATAAAGGAGAAGCAAGGTGTCGCAGGAAATTGAACGGAAGTTTTTAGTTGTAGGCGATTCCTGGAAAAAGGGTGCAGTTGGAGTTCTGTATCGACAAGGCTATCTCAACAGCGCTAAAGAGAGAACCGTCAGGGTCCGAACCATTGGAGACAAAGGCTTTTTAACGGTAAAGGGTTTAACAGTTGGCTGCACACGCCTCGAATTTGAGTACGAGATCCCTTATAGCGACGCTGAAAAAATGCTGGATGAGCTTGCAGAGAAACCGATCATTGAAAAATTACGCTACGTGATTCCCAGTGACAACGGATTAAAGTGGGAGATTGATGAATTCTTAGGTGTCAATCAAGGACTGGTTGTAGCTGAAATAGAGCTTCCCTCTGTAGATGCCGGATTCCCTAAGCCGGAATGGCTCGGGAAAGAGGTCTCGCTGGATCCGCGCTTTTTCAACTCTAATTTAGTGTCCAACCCGTTCAGCACTTGGAAGAAATAGCCAAAGAACCAAATTTTCAGAACCGACAAACACGAAAATCCTTCTGCCGGAAAAACAGAAGGATTTTCTTCAACTTTCAGCTAATTAGCTGAGCTTCATTTCCTTGACGTCCTCCTCGTCATAAATAGCGAGGATTTCATACCACCTCTGCAGCGGCCGTAGCCTAATGCTGCAGTGGGTCTCTCTGGGTTCCTGCTGACAGCGGCCTTACTGCGCCGCTCATACCACAGGCTAACCGGGCCCGTCCGGCTCTTAGTACATTTATCGCTCCGACCAAATCCGCGTTGGCGCGGTACCCGCAGGCAACACACGCAAAAGAGGCTTGCGTTTTTCTGTTCTCTGCAGAAACCAAACCGCATTGCGGACATGTTCGGCTGGTGTTTCTGGGGTCAACTTTGATCAGTTTTCCCCCACTCCACTCCAGCTTATAGGAGAGCATCCGGAAAAAAGCATACCAACCCTGGTCTAAAATTGACCTGTTCAAGCTGCTCTTCTGCTTAACCTTTTTGCCCGGATTCTCTATTGTTCCGGCGGCAGAAGCCGACATGTTCGAGACCTTCAGATCCTCAACGTACACAGTGCTGTGGTTTTGGGCTATCTGTGTCGAAGTCTTATGAAGGAAGTCTCTTCGGCTGTCGGCGATATGGTGATGCAGTCGTGCAATCTTTATCTTCGTTTTTCTGCTGTTTCTACTTCCTTTTTTCTGTCGGGATAATTTTCGTTGAAGTTTTGCAAGTTTTTCCCGCTCACGCTTGAAAGGGCTGATGGGCTCAAAAAACTCTCCGTTCGACAGAGTTGCAAAACGTTTGCCCCCCCCCACGTCAATCCCTATCTCGGAAGGAGTTGGAGCAGGCGGGTTATCCTCATATTCCGTCTGGATGCTGACGTCCCATTTATCGCCGCGGCGAATGACGGTGACATTCTTTATCGTACCGATGATGTCTTGGCTTTTTCTATATCCAACCCAACCGAGTTTCGGCAGCCTAATCTTTTGTTTAACCTCATCGAGTTCAACTCCTTGAGGGAAACGAATAGAGTCATGCCGGAACTTCTTCTTGTATTTAGGGAAATTCGCCCGTTTTTCGAAGAAATTGGTGTAGGCCCGATCAAGATCTTTTAGGGACTGCTGCAGCACCTGACTATGACACTCTTTCAGAAAAGGATGTTTCGATTTCCACTTAGGCAGTCTATTGGCGGCCTCCGTATATCTGAATGAGTGTTTGTTATCTTTTGCGTACAGGGACTTCTCAAGAGATAAGGTACGGTTGTAGACATAACGGGCACAGCCGCAGAATTGGCTGATTTGACGAGCTTGCCGGCCATTAGGCTTTAATTCAAATTTAAAGGCAGTTCGTATCAGCATTGTATTCCTTGTATTTCCTACGCTAATTATACTTGGCCCATGAATAAGAAAGAGTAGTGATATTAGGCGAGGCAGACACTGCGCTTGTACTTTATTCATTCGCCCGATCTTTGACCGTCGTCGTATTCGGCAATAGTGAGAGGCATGAAGGAAAATTCCGCTCCGGTTTTTTGAATATTGGAGCGGAATTAACAGAACTTGATTGAAAAAAGAATCACGTCGGCTTGCGGGTCAATTATCTCTCGAAATTTCCGTACAACTGAATTAACTGCATTAAGAAGGAGTTTTGAAATATATGGGACAGCAAAATACGGTTGGGCAACCCTTCTGTTGGGCCCTTATATCACCGTCATGAATGACGGCGTTTTACGGGCCTTGCCGATAAATTCCCATTGTTCGGCGGTTATTTCATTAGCCAATACCAATTCGTAAGAGGAAAGGATGTAGGACGCCCGGCGTCCAATCACTTTAATCGCCATGTCGGTGCGCTTGGTTACCACTACTTCCTCAGCAAACAAACCATGACCTACACAGTTGTATCGGCAGCTAAAGGTACCGGCTTATTGCAGGGAGAAAAAGGCTCTAATCGCATTGTGGCTCACGTCGGTATGGTTCATTTTTTCTAAGACAGGGTCTTTCAAAACAGTTTCTTCTCCTCGGAAGCTTTTCAATGGATACATTAGACGTGGCCGATAGACATCAACCCGATTCCTGCCGAGCAAATATCTCCTCTGAGAGAATTTTCGGCGAAGGAACCATACCCATTGACCCGATGATTGCGGCGCCTAAGATACCCAAGCGGCTCTTTAACCTTGTTAAAGAGTTAGGGCGCGAGAGAACGCTGCACAAAGACGAATTACTTTACGCAAAAGCCTCTTACGTCCACAAGTTAGCTGTGGTGATAGACGGGATCATTGGAAAAGCAATGCTTGACCCTCAGACTGTAAACACGGAAGCATATGCGATCGCCACGCCTTTCTGTTTAGCGTCCGGATATCTGAATTTTTTCTCTGAAAGACCCTGTGGACAAGCGTGTTTTGCAATGACTCCTGTGAGGATCGTTGAGTGCGATGCAGAGGATCTGAAAGCAGAGCTTATGAAAGATCCGGAGTTATTTTTTGAGGCTGCTGCACATTTTGAACTGTGTGCGACTGCGGACAAGGTAGCACTAATTGGCCGTATTTGCCCCGACACTGAAAAAGCTAAAGGCCTTCTTTCTGATTTAGCACAGAATTTCTAAAGTTATAGCCACCAATCGGCCTAGGCATTTCTGCCGTTACGGATAATATTTACTTGTCTCTTCTTTACCAAGAATCTTTTCAAGACGCTCTCGTAAGTGCAGGAATTCTTGAGTGGATTGGTTCGCGTACCACTCCATGAAAAGCCTGACACGTTTTTTGTGCCACGCTTCCTTCGAACAAGCGACATATGCACCCCAGCTCGGCTGGTGCCAGCCGGGCAAAATAACCTTCAACTGCCCCGACTCCAATAAATCTACACAGTGGTAAAGAGGCATGTCAACAGCAATACCCAATCCGCTGGTTAGAGCCTTTTTGATCATGATGATGTCAGTCGATTCCATCGTGCTCTTGAAAACGACAGGATGTTTTTCCTGTCCTCTTTCCAAAAATCTTGTAGGAGGTCTTACGGGCCCCGTGTAACAAAAACCTGAGTGCTCCGTTAGGTCTCCCGGGTGCGCTGGTTCACCGTATTTACAAAGGTACCCAGGCGAAGCAACAGCAACGAAAACAGGCACCCCTCGATCTAAAACAACTAGACCGTCGCGATTGAAGTCACCATTAACGGAAACAACATCAATTTCGCCTTTTCTGCACTCTTCTAGCTGACGGCCGTTAGAAACATGAAAATTTACCTCGGGATACAGCTCTTTGAACTTTTGCAACCAACCCATTAAGAAAGTTGATAGAGAGCCTGAAGCAGCAGAAAACTTAATAACACCTTCAATTAAAGAACTATCTTCTTTTGTCAGCTCAAGGAAGCGATCGTGAGTCCGAAGCACAGGAGTGAAGCGACCTAGGATTTCTTTGCCAAATTCTGTGATTTGAACCGGCCGCTTAGTTCGGTCAATGAGCTTTCTATCCAAAGCTTTTTCTAAAGAAGCAATTGAGCGGCTCACTGTGGAAACTTCTACATCCAGTTCCTTGGCAGCGTCAATCAAGCTTCCACACTTGGAAAAAGATTCCAAAGCACGCCACGCTTCTAAGTTATTGATGGGATTCATTAGGCTCTCTATTTGCGTTCCTGCAAATTAGAGTAGCGGGGTTTGCCTTGTGCCACAAGCATCTCAGCAAAATAATACCTAAAGGAGGTCATTCTCGAAATAACTATTTTGCATATTTGCATTTTCAACCGAAATAAAGCCTCAAAAACAACCATCAAGGAGAATATGATGAACTTTATGCCATGGATCTCGATCGCGATCCTGATATACACGGGTTACTTACTGATAAAGCGTTCTCAAACTCATATGACACTGCTGTTGTCGGGCTTGGCAATGCTTTTTCTAGCCATTAGTTTTGGAGTAACAAATTTTCTCCCGAAAGATGTAAAGCCTTCGGGCTTTGTGGTTTTTGACATCTTTGACCTGCTCCGCTCTATCGGTACTAAGCAAGTATCCGGCATTGGTTTTCTGATCATGGCCGCAGGCGGTTTTGCCGCCTACATGGACACGATTGGGGCGGCAAAGGCATTAGTTGACTTCTGCATCAAACCTCTTAGAAGGCTCTCTCAGCCGTACCTCATTCTTGTCCTGGGTTACTTGATCGGAACAGCACTCGTTATCGTTATTCCATCGGCTGCCGGTCTGGCTATGCTGCTTTTAGTTGCTTTATTCCCAATCTTAGTTGGTGTCGGAGTCTCTCCTGCTGCAGCCGCAGCGGTTATAGGAACAACTGCTTGCATCGGATTTGCACCGGCAGCTGGAACGGCCAACTTAGCGGCTAAAACAGCAGGTGTCGAACCGGTTATTTACCTTGTTCATTACCAGCTTCCGGTTGCCTTATGCGTCATTGCATCCGTAGCCATTGCTCACTATTTCGTTCAAAAGTACTACGACAAAAAGAATGATGACATCTATTCTCAGACTCAGACCATCAAAGCTCCGGAAGAAAGCCGCGCGCCGAAGTGGTACGCCATTTTCCCGATCCTGCCCGTTATCTTAATGATCATCTTCTCCAAGCTTGTGTACGCAAAGATCCAGCTCAATACTGTTTCTGCGCTTCTACTCGTTTGGGTGTTAGTTGTGCTCATCGAACTCATTCGTTTCCGCGACGCTAAGAAAGTATTCAAAGAAGCGATGCAGTTTTTCAAAAAGATGGGCGCGATGTTCGCCTCTATCGTTGCGTTAATTATCTGCGCGGAATTCTTTGCTGCCGGATTAAAGGCAACAGGCGTTGTAGCATTACTTATTCAATCTGCCAACGGTTTAGGACTGGGAATGGGCGGCATGACAACAGTTCTGACTGTCATTGTCGGAGCGGTTACTTTCCTGACCGGATCCGGAGTCGGAGCTTTTTCCAGTTTTGCAGCATTGGCGCCAGATGTAGCTGCAAGTTTTGGCGGAGATCCGGCTGCCATTGTTAGTCCGATGCAAATTGCTTCCGGAATCTTTAGAGCCATGAGTCCAGTCGCCGGTGTTGTCATCGCCGTCGCAGGTGCGGTTGGCATTTCTCCAATGGCACTGGTAAGAAGAACAACTGTTCCGATGATCGTGGCTTTCGTCGTCACAATGATCGCCAACTGGCTATTCTTTATCGTCTGAAAGCAGCAGACATTGAGCGATAAACACTTTCACGAAAAAGTTTTTTAATTAGCCGTATGCTCAGGAAGCCGCGTTGAGCATGCGGCTTCCTTTTTACTTCCAGGAAATTACTTCAAAGCAGATTGTCCGGAAACTCTTCCGAAAACCATCGCATCTGCAACACCGTTTCCGCCGACACGATTAGAGCCGTGAACACCGCCGGTGACTTCGCCGGCGGCGAACAGTCCGGGAATCACATGTCCCGCCTGGTCTAACACCTGAGCTGCGGAATTAATTTGGATTCCACCCATTGTGTGATGAACGGCTGGGACCATCGGCGTCGCATAGAAAGGACCTTCCGTCATCGGCTTATCATCCTGAGTGAATTTCTTAAAGCCAAGATTGTCTTCCTTAATTTTCCCGGTAACGACATCGTTATAGGTTTCAATCGAGGCTTTAAGTTTTTTCGGATCCATGCCCGTTTTCTGAGCTAGCTCTTCAATCGTATTGCCGGAGAAAGCTTGTCCCAACTTGATCATTTCGCCAATCGTTAAGTTCTTCGACTGGTAATCAAGAGTCGGATACTTAACGTGATTCGAAACAATCCAGTACTTTCCGCCTTCCTTAAAGATAGCCTTGCACAAAGTATCTCTTGCTGCATCTTCATTCACAAAACGGTCACCTTGGGGCGTAAGGAAGATGCGGTTTCTTCCGCTAGGCCAGCTGGACATAATACCTGTTTTCGGCGTTCCGCCCGGATGCAACTGAATATCATCAAGATTGATGACATTAGCACCGACTTGTTCGGCGAGTTTTAGCCCGTCGCCTTGAGATGCTTTGAAATTGTTCGTACAGGGAATATTTTTATCGAGCGTGACTTCTTTCCATACTCCGGTATTCTTGGCTTGTCTCATCTCTACGTTGGAACCAAAACCACCGGTTGCAATGATGACACCTTTGCTCGCCATGAACTTGACGTCCTTACCGTCGTGCTTACCTACAACGCCAACCACCTTTCCTGCGTCATTCTTAATGAGTTTCACAGCCTGAGTGTCGGTAAATACTTTCACTTTGTCCGGATAGGCTTTGATGAATTTTTCCAACACTCGGATATAGCCGTAACCGCCTCCTTCAGCGCCATGACCACGCGGATAAAGGCCTCCAACAATCACTCGTACCTTAGGTCCGAATCCAAGTCCTTTGCCTTCCAGCCAATGCATCGTTGCCGGAGCCTCTTCAACGAGCTTCTTCACCAATTCCGGATTATTCTTGTTGTGACCGCCTCTCATCGTGTCTTGGAAATGTCTTTCGATGCTGTCTTCGATGTTTTGACGGTTTTGTCTTTCGGGATCAACCGCGTTGTATCCGCCGCCGGAAACTACTGTGGAGCCGCCTAAATATCCAAGTTTTTCAACAATGATCGCTGTTCCGCCGGCTTCAATGACTGACGCGGCTGCCGCAAGACCCGCTCCGCCGCCTCCAATAATCACAACTTCGCTGTTATAGGAATCTTTCAGCTGCGCCTTCGGAAGTTTGTCCTGGAATTTAGAGAGATCGGCACCGGCAGCCTCAAGATTTTTCTTGACGGCATATTTCAACGCCATACTGGTCACGGAAGCACCAGTTACATTATCAACATTGATCGTTTGATTTCTGATTATTTTCTTAGAAAGGTTCGCAATAGCCAGTTTTCCGACACCCGGGCTCTCTCTGTTATCCGTAAGGATATTGGTGATCTTTCCATCTTTCATGATCACATCGACGGTCATCGGTGCATTGTGCGCTTGAACTGTGTAGGAATAGACCTGATTTGTTTCAGCGTAAGCAGAAGAGGCAATCAGCACTCCAAATGCAGCTACAGTTAAATGAAATCTTGCTGTTGTATTCATGAGATTCTCCTTGGAATGAGGCACTGGAAACATGGTAGAAAAAATAAAAAAATTAGGATTTTTAAAAAGAGCCTTTTCTACCTATATTGATAAAATTATCAATAAATATTGATTAAATCCTCAAATTTCCAAATGAAAGCTTCGGATCAAATTCAGGTTTGGAAATTATTCCTAGACCTTCGTAATTCAGGCAGTATTCGCAAAACTGCCGAACAATACGGGCACAATTCAGCGGAAATTTCCCGCACTCTAAGCAAGCTGGAAAAAGAACTGAAAGTTCCTCTCTTAGATCGGAGATCCCGACCATTTCGTTTAACGGAAATGGGCGAAGAGATCTTTCCTTTGGTCGAGGATATGCTTGGCCGGTTTGAGGAAATCTTAGAAAAAATCGAACAGAAAACTAATAGGGAATCTGCAGTGATAAGGATTATGGTTCCAAATACTTTTGTCTCGATCTCGCACTCTCTTTTCTTTGAGTACATTAAGTTCTTTCCGAAGCATAAAATAAGAGTGATTACACCTGTTAATACCGAAGAATTCAGAAAAGGAAGCGCAGATATCGTGGCTGTAACAGGCAACGTCACTTTGCCGGACACAGTTCTTATTCCTCGCGGCAGAATGATTTTTGTTCCTGTTGCGGCGCCATCCTTCATTGAAAAATACGGCCTTCTTAATCATCCAGATCGTTTAGCCGAGGTCCCGGTCGGGCACACGTTCGGCGGAGACAAGTTTTCCCATACGCCTTTTGACAGTGTATGCAAGCAAGGAAAGCGCAGCCGCCTTCACTTGCGCCAACAAATTGAATGGTCCTCTTCAAATTTGTTGTTTGAGTCCGTGCTGGCCGGAGAATGTGCATCTCCCGGAATGCCGCTCTTTTACTGCATAGACGCACTTCGAACCGGAAAGCTTGTTCCGATTCTTGACGGCTGGCACAGAGCCTCTCAATTCAATTATCTCGCGTGCCATTCTTCGCGTTGGAATGTTCCCTACATACGTACGTTCATGAGTTGGTTCGCCGAAAGGTTTGCCGCGAAAGAAGCTCAGTACGAAAAAGAATTTGCAGAACTCTTCGGAGAGGAGCTTTTACATGAGTTGATGAGCTCATGAAAAACATCGGTTAGGACTGTTTTCTAGTGCATCTCTGTCATTTCGTCTAGTCCCTTCTCTCTGCAATGAATATGATTTTCTAGAAATTTAGAGCCGCTTCTGATGACCAAAATGTTTAATCCGCCTCACCCTGGACTTATCGTCGTCTAAGAACTTGAGCATCTACAAATCAGTGAAGAAGAATTTGCTAACAACATTGGGGTTGGGCTGGAACCCGTTTCAAAAATTCTAAGAGGCGAAGCATCCATAACTCCGGAGATTGCTAACCGTTTAGCAAAGACATTGACAGGCCCGGATGCTCTGCCCTTCCTTGCTGTCTTGCTACTTGTCTTGATTTGACATCCAAAACTATGGTTTTTCCTGTCTTCGAGAATTGATGACTCACTTAAAATGACAAAATTAAACCTCGCTCCTAGATCCGAACCATGTCCCAGCAAAACCTTCACGAAATCATGGTCATCCGAATTGTTGATGACGACGAAGAACTTCTAACTTCTTTCCGTTTTTTACTTGAAGGTGAAGGCTGGTTCGTCCGCACTTACAACAGCGCAGAATCATTTCTGGAAAAAGATAACTTCAACGTACCGGGATGCGTCATCGTTGATATTCGCATGACCGGCATGAGCGGCCTGGAACTCCAGGATGTCCTCAATGCCCGTGGAATTAAATTGCCTCTGATATTTCTGAGCGGTCACGGAACGGTGGAAACGGTTGTCGATACATTAAAGAGCGGTGCCGTGACATTCCTTTCCAAGCCGCCCTCCCTCGACAAACTTAAAGAAGCAATCGAAAACGCTCTCAAGCATGCGAAAGAAATCGATGATCAGAAGGAAGATTTCCGGAACTGGCAAAGCTTAACGAGCAAAGAAAAAGAGGTCGCTCGCTTAGTCAGCGAAGGTCTGCTGAACAAACAAATTGCGGACGAACTCGGCATTGCAGAAAGAACCGTTCAAACGCATCGAACCATGGTTTATCGAAAATTAGATGCGAAGAACAACATCGAGATCTACAAAATTCTGAGTAAGCTGAAAGTTCTGTCTTAATCCGCGGGTTCTCCGCTGTTGGAATTCAGATCCTCGCATTCTCATTCCACGTGACGACCAAGAAGAAGGACGATAGATAATCCTTTTGTTTGCCCGGCTTCAATTCGTACCGAGCCTCTGTGACGCTCGGCAATTGCCCGAACGATCGAAAGCCCCAGCCCTAAGCCGTCTGCCTTTGAGGTTTGCAAGGGATTTCTCAGGTTTTCAATTTCTTCAGGTTTTAAGCCGGGGCCGTTGTCTGTGATAGAGACTCGAACAAATCCTTCCTCTTTTGCCGGTGCTGAGGACACCTCGATTTCGGGTGCTTCTTGTCCATTCATAGCCTGCGCTGCATTTTTAAGGATGTTTAAGAAAGCAATGGAAAGTTCAAATTCGTCCCCGTCAATGACCAGGCCCGGAGCGAAGTTCTTCTGCAATTTAATTTCAGGATTTTTAGCCTGAAAATCCGCAGTCACTTTCGAAAGAAGTTTTGAAATATCTGTGGGCTTTAGCACAAGCGGCCGATTTTTAGAAAATCCCTGAACATGATCAATGATATCGATGGCCTTCAAAACACTTTTTTCTATTTTCGGAAGAACAAAAGAGAGCATTTCTTCGGAAATAACGCCTGATCCCTGCTTTTGGCGAGAAATGAGGCTTTGTGTGTAATTTTCGATCACCGTCAGCGGCTGCTTCAGTTCATGCGCAACCATAGAAGACATGATGGAAACGATGCTTGCACGCTCCCAAGTCTCCATCTTTTTCTCGATGGCCCACTGTTTTCTAAGCCCTTCTTTAACCAATGCAGTTTGTTTGGCGACTTCTTTAACGACGAGGCGATCGTGGATAAACAAGCTGAATAAAATCAAAAGAACAAATAAAGTCGGATACCTCATTTTCCACAAAAGATCTGTCCAAGTCTCCGGCTCAAATTCGTCAATCAACTCGTCGCCCGAGCGTTTCAACAAAGCATAAACGTCTCTAAGCGGTGCCGGGGCCGTCCATTCACCGAACTCGGAAAGAGCACGTTCATTCTTTAGCGCCCCTAGGACTTTCATTTGCATCTGCTCAGGAACTTTCGGAGAAGCCAACAGACTCCAAGCCGGATAGAGTTCGGATGTGGATAAACACCGGGTTTCAGTAAACTCACGAGGTTCCAAAGGTTTTAACTGTTCCCTGAGTCCTACGGGAAGCCGCTCGTAATGGCACCCCTGAAGGATTGCCGCAGAAATGTCGCCGTTTATCAGCGCGTTAATCATTTCTTCGTTGTCAGGAAAACTTTGTATCCTTCTAAAAAAATCTTGGGTTGTGAATCCGCGCGCCGTCGCTTCACCAACGGCAGTTTTCCACCCCGCCATGCTAGAGGTTGCCAAGCGGCCGATTTTCTTTCCTGCAAGCTCATCCAGATTTTGAATATTGCTGTTTTTAGAAATAACGATGAGACTTCCGGAAAGCTTTCCGGCATCAGTACTCACACGATTCTTAAAGGAAAGGAGATGCTTGTAATGAAGATATCTTTGTAATACTGCCCCTAAATCGCTGTTGGTAAAAATAAAATCCGGAGCATTATGGCGAAGCACGCTAACTAATTCAGGGCGGTCATAGCTAAGGACTTCCCAGTTTTGATCACCTAAGGATCCTACAAGAAGATTCGCAGACTCCGGGATATAAAACTGAGAATTTCCTCCCTTTGTTCTCTCAAGAAAAACCTCAACCGGATGATCTTTCTGAACTTGAGAAGAAGTGCTGTCCGCTGCTGCAGAAAATCCTGCCGATATAAGACCCCAAAAACACAGAAAAAGGAAAAATAAAACACTGTCGAATACCCGGCGGAGGGGTGCTTCCTTCGTCAGACAAAGCACAAAAGATTTCATAAAGCCAAGGCGCTCATTTGCCTGTGGCTGAATATCTTTGTCGGCAAACCGTATGAGCATCTTGCAATCCTAACAACTGGTTCAAACGAGAGTTAAGGGTTTGATTTCTTATAGAAGGAAATAGTAGAAAAATAAAGTCTCATTCGTAGAAACCCTCTGACGTGATGACGCTGCCTAAATCCACGATGTGCCTTTTCTCTCGGATTTTTAAACTTTTTCATAAGTTCTGAGGAACGCTTCAAGCATCAAGAAAAACGGCCTCTTACCTATATCAAACCTCTTCAAGGAGAAGATTATGAAACGTCGTGCATTTTTTGCTTCCACCGTCGCAGCTGCTTTCGGTTCTGCTTCCGCTCTCGCCCAAACAGCCTCAAATCAGTTCAAATTCCCGGAAAACGTTGATGAAAACGCCGTGAATCCTCCTCCGGGACAGGTTCCCTATCGTTCCAACATCCCTGTTTTCGACTTCCGCATCCGTCCGCCGTATAAAGGCTACATGAACCTCGGCATCATCAAGGCTTGGAGAAACATCCCGACTGACCCGAGAAAGATGCGTCCGACCGGATTCGAAAGACGTCATGTTGAAAGTATTGCCAAAGCCGACATGAATCTGCTGGTCAAGGAGATGGAAGAAGCCAACGTTATCGGCGGTGTCCTCATGGGCCGTGAAACAATGAACCCCGTTTACGGCGGTGTTCCCAATGAAGACCTTGCTGAACTTTGCGAAAAATATCCCGGCAAATTCGTTGCTTTCGCCGGCATCTGCCCGCACGATCCGAAAGCTTTGGAAAAGATGGAATACGCCATTAAGACGCTCGGTATGAAAGGCGTTTCCTTGGATCCGGGCTGGTGTGACCCCGCCATTCAGGCTTATGACAAGAAGATCTACCCGATCGTCGATTTGGCTTCTCAGCTGAATGTTCCTGTTGCCTACGCCATGAGCGCTTATACAGGTCCTGATCTGACTTACACCGATCCTTCCAAGATGATGCCGATGCTCAAGCAATACAAGAACGTCAACTTCATTCTTTGCCACGGCGCTTGGCCGCATGTTCAGGAAGTTCTCGGTTTGGCAGCAGTCTGCCCGAACCTCTACCTCGTTCCCGACGCTTACTTCTATGTCCGCAACATGCCGTTCGCTGACGAATTTGTGAAGGCTGCCAACTCCTTCATGAAATACCGCATGCTCTTCGGTACCGGCTACCCGATCAGAGGTTTTGAACAGTGTGTCGAAAACTGGAGCAACCGCGGTCTCACCAATGAATCTCTGCGTCTGAGCCTCTTCGAAAACGCCAAGTACTTACTCAATCTCTAAGAAAATTATTTCTCCTTGGCGGTCGGAACAGTCTCGGCTGTTCCGGCCGATTACGAAAACTTATCTCCGGGTCCTCAATCATGTCATGCCTAAACAAACTTTCTCTTTGCCTTCTACTCTCCGCGCTTCCCGCTGTCAGCGTCACTGCTGCTGATATCGAAAAACTCAACACTGACGTCGTCGTTGTCGGAGGCGGCGGAACGGGAATGTCCGCAGCCGCTTCTGCCCACCAGCACGGCGCAAAAGTAATACTTCTTGAAAAATTAGCCTTCGTGGGCGGCAGCTCCGCTTTATCCGGCGGTGCATTAGCAGCCGGTGAATCCAATCCTCAGAAGCGCGCCGGTACTAAAGATGTTTCCAACGAGGGTTTTGTCAATATTTGGCTGAAAGATCAGGATCGTTCCTTCCCGGGCGGTGACGAATCCATGCCGAAACTCGACCGCATGCAGAAACTTGCAAAAGAATTCAATACGACGGTCAATTGGATGGAATCGGATATCGGTCATAAATTCGCCGTACCTCGTCCCTTCGGATATGGCGGTCCTAACTATGCCCACGCTCCTGCAGAAGCTCCGATTCCGGCTTCCGGCAGAGGTTCAGCTCATGCCGGCGGAAGGTTTGTGATCAAAGCCTTTAAGGCATATTTGGACCAAGCCGGCGTACCTATCATGACCGGTACCCGTGCAGAAGAACTCATTACAGATAACAAAGGAAACGTTATCGGTGTTCGCGCAACAAAAGGCAAACAAAAGATTGAAATCCGCGCTAAAGCTGTTGTATTGGGAACCGGCGGTTTTGCAAGAAATAAGGAGCTGCTCCAGAAATTCGTTCCTTCTTACGCACCTTATACCGACGTATCGAATGCAACTCCGGGTGCAACCGGCGACGGCATTATCATGGCTCAGAAAATCGGAGCAGCCGGATTCAAGGACGGCTGGGTAATGGGTATCAGCCCGGTTTCCTACAAGCGCGAACTGAACAATACGCTTCGTACAAAGAACGTATTTAAAGACGACGTATTTGTAAATCAGGACGGAAAACGCTTCGTTAAAGAGGACCTCCCTTATATCGTTGACCCGATTGCAGCACAGAAAGCAGCATGGGCAATCTTAGACAGCAAAGATCCGGCTAAGAACGAGCTTCTATCTAAATACAACGATCCTGAAATCGTCGTACATGGCAACACCTGGGAAGAACTAGCCAAAGCTATGGGTGTCCCGGGCGCCGCTTTAAAGAGCACGATGGATCAGTACAACGAAGCCTGCAAGAACAAGAAAGATCCGGCCTTTAATAAAATGCCTGAATTCCTGCTTCCCTTCGACAAGGCTCCCTTCTACGCAGTCCGAGTGGTTCCTTCGACAATGGGAACAATTGGCGGACTGCAGACAAACGACAAATTCCAGGTCTTAAGAGCTGACGGATCTGTCATCAAAGGTCTGTACGCCGGCGGCGAAACAGCCAACCGTCCTTTCTACCGTCGGGTCTACACCTCCGGTACCGGTTTGGGCTTAGCCTACACTTCGGGCCGTATCGCCGGTGCTAACGCTGCTCAGGAAAAATAAGCATTACATCTGAGCACTCATAAGCCCGCTTCTCCTTAACTCTCACCTAACCAGGGGAAGCGGTTTTTTTATACAAAATTTTCTGAGGTTTCGCACAAGAAACGAATCCGAATCTGATTACCCCATTTATCAAAACAAATCTCTTGGCCTCTCTTCCTTTTTTCTACCCACCATTTCCCGAGGAGTTCATTTATGCACGGCCTCAAATTCGCTGCACTGACAGCCGCTCTTGCAATACCTTGCTTCATGACCGGACAAGTCCATGCCAAAAGCCAAATTACCTTATTCGGCGTTGTTGATGACGGTGTCGTTCACACCTATCAAAAGAAAAATGACAAAGGCAAAAAGACGGTCAAAAACGTTACTGAACTTCGTTCCGGCGTTTACCGCGGGGCACGCTGGGGCATCAAAGGGACCGAGGATTTAGGCAACGGGTACTCTGTGGGATTCATGCTGGATTCCGGTTTTAGAGATGACGACGGCGGACAAACCATGAACAGATTATTCGGACGCGAATCCACGCTGAATGTGATGGGACCGTGCGGTGAATTGTACCTAGGCCGCATTGGAGCCATTACAAGTGCAGCCGGCCCAATGGCAGTTGCTGCTTGGTACACTCCTTTCGGATCTTCGTGCGGGCAATTTGCTGTCACATCTCTGAGCTATATGTTCAATTTCCAGCGAGTCGACAATTCGGTTTCCTATCGCTCTCCAAAAATCGGAGATACGCGATTCCTCCTGCAGTATTCAAGAGATGTCGATGCTTTGGAAGATATTGATCCACAGAGGGTCGGTATTCAACACGGGGAGGAAGGAAAAAGGACAACCGGCCACTATTACGGTACTGGTTTTCAGTACAACAACGGTAAAGTTGATTTCAATTTCGGTGCTGACCACCTCACGTATTCCAAGAGAACAACCGGTGAAAAACCTAAAAGCTCTTATTCCGTAACCTTCGGCGGTTCAGTAAAGCATAACCGACTCAAAATTTACGGGGGTGCCCAGGTCTTCTGGCATGGAACCAGTGCATGGCTTTTTACCTACAACAAGCTTTGGACAAAAACCTACCTCAACGGATTCGCGGTGGTGGGAGGCGCCGAATATAACATTTGGGGCGGAATGGCTATGATTGCTGCTGGTTTTAATAAGACGCGTTCTGCCTCTCCCTCTCCCGACAGCAAGAGCACCCTTGCCGGCCTATCGCTTGGTTATGCGTACCCATTTACCAAGAGGACGAATATCTATTTATTAGTGAATACTGCCAAGGCGACACAGAGGAACGGCACGCCCAAGAAGTCGAGGGCATTCGTTACCGAAGAGGCGGTCGGTCTCACACACTTTTTCTGATTATCATTAACTGGGCTCCTACTTCGAATCCCAGTTAGGCAACCCCATTTTTTCTCCTTCTCATTTTCATAATTTTTTCCTCATTACTATGAAAACGGTGGTGTTGGCCTTACAGATAACGCCATCAGCGTTCCTTTACAAGTTACTTCTGTTTGTCAATTTCAAAATTCATACCTCAAGCCGACATCTGCTCGGAAATCTTGATTGAGATTTCCTCGAAAGAGCGTTTGGCCCTGCAAAACCTGACGTATTTTTAGACAGACGTATCGCCCCAACCCACACAATTCCAACATCCAACTAACTGTCTTTTACGTCGCCCGTACTCTTGTTATGGGCGGCGCCTCCAATCATGTGGTACCCGGCACGACAGCGAGCAGAAAACTCTCTCAATCCGTCCACCCTGAGGAATACGCTGCCACAGTTTCCTCTATAACCGCCGGAAAGTCCTACTCTTCCAATCACACTGTTGATTGCTTTAGTACTAACACCGACACCTGTATCCGTATCAAATTTATTCCGGTTTAGGCTCTGATATCAAGATAATCAGTCTTCAGGCCGATTTTAAAAGATCAGCTCGGAACCCATTTCGGTACCTCCTGGCCTTAATAAATCTCGATTCGGGCTGTGGTAATCCCTTCCTCTCCCTGGCGAATCAATAATTACCCTAAAACAATGGGAGGATGCATGAGCTCAATCACTGACGTCTATAGCCCGAGAACTACTTTTCGATGCACACGCCTACGAGGCGCTAAAGTCGGCGGTTCTGTCTGCCAATTTTGTGCGGTTGGATGCTCTCAATTAGGCTTTTTTAAAGACGGAAAATTAATCGATGTCGAAGGGGATCCGAGAAGTTCCGTAAATGAAGGCAGACTCTGTCCTAAGGGTTCTTCGACCTACGCACTCAACGAAAACCCGTATAGAAAAGTCAAACCGATGTATCGTGCGCCAGGTTCAGATCACTGGGAAGAAGTTTCCCTGGACTGGATGCTCGATACCGTCGCGAAACGCATTTGGGAAACCAGAAACAAAGGTTTCGTGGAAAAGGATCCCAAAACCGGAATCACGGTCAACAACTGTGCAAACATCGGTTTTATCGGGGGTTCTGCCAACGACAATGAAGAATGTTATCTCTTTAGAAAATTGTTTACCGGCGGGCTCGGAATTCTTCCGGTAGAAAACTCTGCACGCTACTGCCACTCCACTACAGTCTGCGCGCTGAGTCCGACATTTGGTTTCGGTGCTTGTACCAATCCTCCTCGTGATCTTTTAAATAGCGACTGCATATTGATCATGGGGTCCAACATGGCTGAGGCCCATCCCTGCGCTTTCTATTGGCCGATGCAGGCAAAGAAGAAGGGAACCGTCACTATCCACGTAGATCCTCGTTACACCAGAACAAGTGCTGCTTGTGATCATCACGTGCATATTCGCCCTGAAACCGATATTGCATTTTTATCCGGAATTATCCGTTACCTCCTCGAAAAGGAATTGTGGTTTAAGGAATATGTATTGGCTTACACCAATGCATCCACACTCATCAATCCTAAATTTAATTTCGACGACGCAACCGGACTGTTTAACGGGTGGGATCCTGCGACTCGCTCTTACAGCAAGGAACCGGACTCTTGGGATTACGAATATGAAATTAATCCGGATGGTTCACGCGGAGCACCGAAGACAGATCCGACACTTCAGGATCCTCGTTGTGTTTTCCAACTTTTAAGGAAACAGGTCGCTAAATACACACCGGAGGCTGTTGCAAATATCTGCGGCTGCCGCCCGTGCGATATTGTGAAAGTGGCTGAGCTTCTCGCTCAGAACTCGGGGCCGGATAAAACCTCCGCCTTCTGCTACGCCACCGGTTTCACGCAGCATTCTGCCGGGACGCAGATCATTCGTACGTGTGCCATTCTGCAAACTCTTCTGGGAAATATCGGAAGGCCAGGCGGCGGTATTTTGGCGCTTCGCGGACACTCGAATGTTCAGGGTGCCACCGATATTCCAACACTTTTTGCAGAACTGCCTAATTACATTCCTTTGCCAAAAATTGCCGAGGGAAACGCTACGCTAAAGGACTATTTAGCTAACGGACATGCCTTCGGAGCAGCCAGAGATAAGTCTCAAGGCATGTGGAAACTTGAGACGGAGCGCGGCTCCTGGGCCTCCCTTCCGAATTACATGGTCAGCCTTCTAAAAGCTTGGTACGGGGACAATGCAAGCTCAGACAACGAATACGGTTATCAGTGGCTTCCAAAGCTCGGGGGAAATGAATCACTCACCATTACAATGGAAAGAGCGCTAAAGGGCGACGTGGACGGTCTGCTGGTGTTTGGCCAAAACATTGCCGTGACAAATCCGAACACCGGTTGGAGCCGCGCTGCCATTCGCAACCTTAAATGGCTTGTCGTTTGTGACCTGTTTGAAAACGAGACGGCTTCCGTGTGGTACGCTGATCCAGACGGTCCAAAACCTTCAGAGGTGCAGACAGAGGTTTTTTATCTTCCTACAAACTCTTGCTTAGAAAAGGAAGGTTCCGTCAACAACACGGAACGCTTAATGCAATGGCATGACCGAATTAAAGCCGCCCCGGGAGACTGCCGCTCCGACGCTTGGTGGACTTATCAGTTGGGCAAGCGGTTAAAGGCCATGGCCGAAGCATCCGGTCTGCCGAGAGACGAGGGGCTCCGCAGTCTGACTTGGTCTTATGATTTTGCCCCTGACAAACAAAACGAGATGGGGCTTCCTCAGATTGAAGGAGACTGCGATCTCGACGAGGTAGCTCTGGAGATGAACGGTTTTGACATCGCCACAGGGCGCCCTCTCCAAGGTTCCTCCGAACTGAAAAGCGACGGAACAACAGCCTGTGGCTGCCGCCTGCTTTCAGGTTTCATTACTGAAGACGGAGAAAATTTAACCAAACGGCGAGACGGCGGAACGGTCGATCACGAACTCGATTTAACCTATCGGTTTGCATGGCCAACCAATTCACGAATTCTTTATAACCGCTGCTCTGCCGCCCCGGACGGCCGTCCCTGGTCAGAGAGAAAGAAACTCGTTTGGTGGGATGAGATTCAGCAAAAATGGGTCGGGTACGACAAACCGCAATTTGACGCGACAAAACCGCCAAGCTACCGTCCGGGAGCAAATGCTAAGGGAGATGCAGCCCTTGACGGAACTGCCGCCTTCGGCGCTCATTCAGATGGTAAAGCTTGGCTCTTCGTTCCTTACGGAATTAACGAGGGACCTTTCCCGGTCTTCTATGAATCGGTTGAATCTCCGTATACCAATACGCTTTGGAGCACCAGCCGAGTGCCCGACGTCACCATTATTGATGATCCGCTCAACCCGGTTACGGAGCCCGGAGATCCGGCCTACCCGACTGTCATGACCACCTACCACATGGTCGAACATTGGATTTCCGGCTCTATGACAAGAACAATTCCGTGGCTCGTCGGTTTGCAGCCTCGCTCCTTCATTGAGATTTCTCCCGAACTGGCAGAGAGCATCGGTGTGACTACCGGCAGCTATGTTTCTGTCAGAAGCCCGAGAAACGAACTTCAGGTCCGAGCGCTTGTGACCCCGCGTCTGAGAATCGGTGTAATCGAAGGCAGACAAGCAAGCATTGCAGGACGATTCGTGTGCTCAGGCTATAAAGGGATCGTCTGCGACCCGATCACCAACGACCTTAGCCCAGCCGACATGGCGGGCGACGGATTAATTCCAAGCTCTAAGAGCTTTGTCGTGAAGATAGGAAAGCCGGATTTAAGTAAGGTAGAAAAATTCCAGGAAGACCCGGTGAAGTACCCCGATGCGATGTCGGAGCCGGTTCCTGACACACCCTGGGCAGCTCAGCCGGAAGAGAGGAATTAATTATGAAACCCATCGATTCCAAAAATATTTTTGACGTAGTCAAAAAAGGCTATGCCGCCAATCAACCCAAAAAGAACGGCAGGATTGACCCAATTTACAGTTTGTTTGACCGGGACACTCCTTTACCTAAGTGTCAGGAACTCGCGTTTTTCACAGATACTTCGATCTGCACGGGCTGCAAAGCATGTGAAGTCGCATGCAAACAGTGGAACCAGTTGGAGTCCGATCCGTACCACTGGTCCGGCGACAGCTATGACAACACGGGAGACTTATCCGCAAATAACTGGCGTCATGTGAAGTTTATTGAACGATTCCCTGAAAAAAATGAAGTCGACAGACCGGCTCCGGCCACGCTGGATGCCCTGTTAAAAGAGCCGAAGGCAGGAAAATGGCTTTTCATGAGCGATCAATGCAAACATTGCCGAACCTCTCCCTGCCACGAAGCCTGCCCGACCGGCGCAATTGTTCGAAACGAATTTGGCGGCATCTACTACCAAACCGATATTTGTATGGGATGCGGGATGTGTGTCGCAGCATGCCCGTTCGGTGTACCCGAAATTAGTGAAAAATCAGGTCACTCGATGAAATGTGCAGAGTGTTATGACCGTCTTAGAGACGGCCTGCGGCCGGCATGCCAAGAAGCCTGCACAACGGGATCAATAGAATTCGGCCCGAGAGAACTTATGGTCCGCAAAGCTCGCGACCGGGTGAACTATCTCATCAATCATGGCCATCCCGAAGCACAGCTGTACGGGGTCGACCCATTTGAAGAATACGACAGTCTGAATTCTTTCTATCTTTTAATGGACAAACCTGAGGTTTACGGGCTCCCCTCAGACCCAGTCACACCAACCAAATATATGGCCGGAGACTACCTCAGGGGCGCCGCAACGCTCATCCTTTGTGCGGCGGCTGTTGCGGCTTGTTTAGTCTAAGGAGAAAAAGATGAACATGACCAACATGAAAAATCCTAAACCTTGGGCTGAAGGCCATCCTTCTCTGTATCAAGGGCATGACATCACGCATCGTCCCGACTGGGCAAATATTATTGTCTGGGATGCGTTTTTCAATAACTTAACCGCGGGCTTTATGGTCTTAACCGGTATTGCTTGGTTTGCCGGTCCCCCGCTCTTTGCCGCGCTTCTGCCCTTTGCTTTGACGCTTGCTCTCTTAATCGTCATTGTTGACCTTGTGCTCTTGGTCTTTGATTTAGGAGATCCGCCTCGATTCATCCACGCGATGCGCGTGCTGCATTTCACTTCTCCGCTTTCCGTGGGTGTTTGGGGCCTGGCTTGCTATGCGACCTGCCTAGGATGTGCAGTTGGCATTTACTGGCTGTCCGTTTACTCCGTCGCAACGAATGACTTTTTAGCGCCCTACATCGCTTGGCTCGATATCTTGATGCGGCTCTTTACCGTGTTGGCGTTTATCGGCGCCGTCGTAGTCATTTGCTACAAAGGCGTAGCTTTTAGCTGCACCTCTCAGCCGGGCGTAAAGAAAGCCCGCTGGCTGACTTCTTTCATGGTATCGGATGCCCTTCTAATGGGCTGCGGACTCTATGCGATTATGGCTGCCTGCTTAGGCTTTTGGGATGCATGCGCTTACCTGCTTCTGCCTTTCATCATTCTTGAAGTCGCAAGGACGGTCGCCTTTAGCCTCCTTTGGATGGAAACCGCAGAAAGAGCTAGGAAAGTTTATTCCGGCGAGAACACGCTGCTGCGCGTCTGGGTTTACTTAATCGGCGGTCTGCTTGCTGCCGTTTTAGCTTTCTTCGGTGTTTACGGAATGTGCGCTGCAGGGGCTTTAGTTCTCCTTACCGGCGTATTCGAGCGCTATTGGCTCATCGGAATTACCAAGAAGATTTAGGGCATGATTTGAGATAAGAACCGAGCCTCTCACGAGGCTTCGGTTCTTTGTGCTTTCCGTTCAATATGGTTTTGCGAGATGCTTTGAAAAACTCTGCAATGGAAAGTTGCTCAATGTGCCAACCTCATTTAAGACTTTGCTCAATGTGGTGAGGTAATATCCGACGCTCAAATTATGTTTTTTCAGGATAAGTTGTTGATATGTGGCGATTGGCTTTCCCGGTTTTAGGTGCGATTTTATTCGGAGCTCATTTATACTTTTGGGGAAATTATCTTCTTTTGCCCATCCCCCTTATCCTACTGATTCTGCTGTTCATTCCTTTCAGACCGGTTTGCTGGCTTTGGGAGGTCTGCCTGATTTGTTTCGGTGTTGAGTGGCTGATTTCCGCCTACCAGCTTTATTTACGCCGCATTGCGGCAGGGATGCCTTTTGCTCTTGGCACTTCGATTCTGGTTGTCTGCGGAATTTTAACAATGCTCTCAGCGCTTGTTTTCTTCAGCCGCAAAATTAAAAACCGTTATCCGCTTCACGTCTAACTCACAGTTTCGGATATGAGAAAACGGCATACCCACGAAGATATGCCGTCAACATTCGCTAATTTTAACTAGAAGACGCCTTCTGCCTGCATCTTCATCAGTTCATTTGCAACGTAGGCCATTTCCTGCGGTGTGCCTAAGGAAATACGGCACCAGTTCATTGCCGGCGGGAACGGTCTTCCGACCAAAATATTTCTTGCTGCCATCTTCTTCTGGAACGCACGAATCGGCTCATTCAACTCAAAGAACATGAAGTTCGTACTCGAAGGAAGATATTTAACACCGAGCTTGTCAAAACAAGAAGCCAAAATCTTGCGGCTTTCCAAGTTTGAAGCTCTGGAATATTCCTGGAACGGCTCATCATCCAAGGAAACCAAAGCTGCGGTGACACCAGGGTAGTTTAGTTTTTCGCCTGCCACCTGATCTTTCATCATTTTAATAATCGCCGGAGCTCCTACCGCAAATCCTACCCGCATGCCGGCCATGGCGTATAGCTTCGAGAACGTCTTTAACAGGACCACGTTGTCTAAACCGTCCTGGATCAAATTGGCCATCGATTTAAAGTTCGGATCACTGACGTATTCTGCATAAGCCTCATCGGCAATGAACAAAGTATTGTCCGGTTTACTTCTTACCCATGGGTCGATCTCAGAAGCCGGAGTCACAGTTGACGTAGGATTGTTCGGATTCACGAAGTAAACAATAGAGAATCCGTCGAAATCATCCACAGCCTTCTTCAATCCGGCGACATCAACCTTCCAATTTGCAAGCATCGGCACTTTTACAATAGGTACGCTATAGAGCTCGGCAAAGTGCTGTCCATCCCCATAAGTAAGTTCCGGGATTACCAGCTGAACTTTCGGCAAACGCGAATACGCACCCAACAAAGCTCGGATACCCTCGGAAGAACCGTCCGTCAAAAGGAGAAAATTCTTCGGCACGTTGTACATGTCACAGAGCTTGGCGTGAAGCTGTGTAATCTCTGCTTTAGCGTAACGGTTTCCTTTTGCGACGGAATCGCGTGCAGCGGCCTGAGCGCTCGGACTCATACCCAGGGCGTTTTCGTTAAAGTTAATTCGAATCGGATTATCTGCAGTCGGAGCGATGAAAGGAACATTCGCCGGTGCCTGTGCAAAGGCTTTGACAGGAAGTGCGGCACTGACAGCAGCCCCTAACAGGCTGAAATTAAGGAAAGTCCGTCTTCTTAAAGCGAGAGAGTTTGACATTTTGGTTCTCCTGTTTGTGTTCGAATGCACTTGAACTACATGCATATTCCGTGCCAACTTTTTTAAGGCGTGATCAGCGCTTTAAAGCGAAGCAAACAGGAAAACGACAGAAAAATCCCCGCTTTGTGCACAACTAAGTAGCGGAGAGCACAAAAGCGGGGCAATTTTTATTTGAAATTCTGAAAATTTCCAATAACTTTCCGTTAGTGGAGCAAGAGCATCACAATAAAGAAGACGGAAAGCAAGTACATCTCGATGCGAATCTTCTTAAATTTTCCCGAGATCAAGTTAATCAGAACATAACTCAGTAAACCGAATACGATGCCGTTTGCAATGCTATAAGTAAGCGGAATAGTGATGATGCAGATGAAGGCGGGAATGGCTTCTGCGTAGTCATCCAGGTCAATTTCCTTAATACAAGAGATCATTAAGAAACCGACCAAGATCAAGACGGGAGCGGTAGCCTGCGCAGGAATCGATAAGAAAAGCGGCGCAAAGAAAAGAGACAGGAAGAAGCAAACCGCAATCACAAAAGCCGTTAATCCGGACTTTCCTCCGACGGAAACACCGGCTGCGCTTTCAACGTAAGTGGAAATCGCGCTCGTTCCCATACAGGCTCCGATGGTTGTACCCATAGCATCTGCGAAGAAGGGTTCTTTCATTCTCGGCATCTTTCCGTCTTTGACGAATCCGCCTTTATACAAGAGGCTCACCAGCGTGCCTAAGGTATCAAAGAGATCCATGAATAAGAAAGAGAAGACAACCATCACCATATCCACGGTGAAAATGTTGTGCCACTCGAATTTCATGAAAATCGGTTCAACGGAAGGCGGCGTAGAAACAAAGCCGTCGAAATGAGTTAGGCCGAACGGTATGCCGCAAATCGTTGTAATTGCAATACCGATCAGTAAAGCACCGGGAATATTTTTAACCAGAAGAACGGCCGTTGAAATTAAACCGACGATAACCAGCAACACGCTCGGCTGGAAAATTTGGCCCAGAGCAACAAGGGTCGCGTCATTCTTGACTGAAATTCCAGCGTTTTGAAGACCGATAAAGGCAATAAAAAGACCGATACCTACACCAATTGCCTTTTGAATACTCGGCGGCAGGGAATAAACGATCTTTTCTCGGACATTGGTAACAGTAAGAAGAATAAATATCAGACCTTCCAACAGCACAGCGGTGAGCGCGAACTGCCAGGTGTGCCCCATAGATAGGCAAACGGTATAGGCAAAAAAAGCATTAATACCCATGCCCGGCGCAAGTCCGAAAGGCATCTTGGCGTAAAGCGCCATGATAAGCGTCGCGATGCCGGAAGTAATTGCCGTAGTAGCAAAAAGCGCTCCCTTATCCATACCCGTGATCCCGAGAATGGCCGGGTTTACGGCCAGGATATAGGCCATTGTGAGGAAAGTGGAGACGCCTGCGATGATTTCGGTTCTGACCGTCGTCTTTGCAGGATCAAACCTGAAGTATTTCTGAAGAAGCTGGTTCATCATATTTAGGCGCGGAGATCCCTGCCTTCAGGCAGGGGAGGAAGCGCCTCCTCCTTTCGAATTTCTGTTAAATAGGTTTGTCTCTTTTGCAGCAGACGCAGCTTTTTATAGCTGATACCGGCTGAGATGCGGGTTCCGTCAAGTCTTCGAACATCGAAGCTCCCGGATGATCGACGACCGAAAATGAATCCTTCTTCTCCCTTGCAGGCAACTTTATCAAAAAGACGGAAGCCTTTGATCTCAAAGGGAGCCTGATTGCGCTTTCGAATGCCGCCTTTGAGGATGGAGAGCTTGTGAATCTGCCGGTTGTTCCGACGCGTCTGCTTCTGGAAGAAGAATTCGCCGAGCCTTTTGGCGCCGAGATTGCCGGCGATGCAGAATGCATCCGCACAATGTGATTTGGCAATGCCGTTCGCGATTCGTACATGCTTGGTCCGGTAGCCGTAGGTGTTGTTCACTTCCAGCTCCGGATGCGACACCTTCAGGCGGTTCAGTACCTCCCAGCGCATAATTCCCATGAAGGCTTCCGCACGGAACGATTGTCCGCGCTTTGTCTTCAATGTGATTTCGCCGTGATGAAGCGCCTTATGGCACGTCTCACAAAGCGTAATCAGGTTGCCGGGCGAATCTCCGCCGGTACGTCTGCTTTCCAAGTGATGAACATTGAGCGCCGGATCTTTCGACCTGCCGTGACAATGCTGACAAACGTGTCCGTCTCTGAAAAGAACATACTCGCGGACGTTCCAGAAGCCGAGCTGTTCGCCCTCTTGGTACTCTTTCCCCGCAATGTCCGGATTCTTCAGCAGCTGAGTGTCGAAAGACGCCGTTTCCACGGTGATCTTCGTGACCGGCAGCAGTCGAAGAACAGTTTCTATGCGTGACAAGTGCACGTTGATTCGGTTTTCAACCGTCGGTGCAAGCCAGCCTTTGCGTTTGGTGCGGATGCGGTTGTCGAACCTCGGCGCACGATAGCGCGTGTTGCGGCTACGGCGGGACTGCCGTAACGCACGACGAGCAGAGAGCAGATCAGAGACGTCCTGACGGAGTTCGACTTCTGATGCA